>Ga0180438_10000088_pt1 | contig 190297 bp, 213 predicted proteins | sample SS_ome_12_FD_132455 | JGI IMG/M metagenome (GOLD analysis project Ga0180438, IMG submission 132455) | Hypersaline lake sediment archaeal communities from the Salton Sea, California, USA - SS_3_D_2 metaG | ecosystem: Environmental > Aquatic > Non-marine Saline and Alkaline > Hypersaline >... | reverse complement strand
TGCACCTTCAGCTACAACATAAATATCATAAGCAGTCTCTGATACCAAATTAGTTAAAAACATATTTGCTTCTGTATCAGCTATTAAAGCTACTGAATTAGCAAAACCAGCAGCAACAGGCGTTCCTGTACTATCTTCGCCATCTTTTACTTGCTGAGCAGTTGGTGCGCTTGCACCATCAGGTGCTACAACTGCATACGAAGTTCCGTCCATATCTGTTTGTGACAAAATCTCTACAGACGTTCCACCAATAGTACCAGTTTTTGGATATGTTGAAGCCCAATTTGGTGCTGTTGTTGTCGCCCAGCTTCCTGTAGCCCCAACACCATAACCATCTAATAAATTAAAATCTGTTAGATTCGTGCTATCCCATGCTGGTAGAGATTTCTCAAGTGTTGCGCCCCAAACATTTCCGCCAAGATCGTTGAGAGTTAAGTAGGGATCTAGACCCCCGTCCCAAACAAACTGAGAGTTAAATCCAGCTTTTGTAGACGCAGTCCCAGACATGTCAACAGAACCAAACATATTCCCGTTGTTATCAATAAGACCACAATTTAAGAGAGAGCTGTCAAAAGCCCCACATGTGTCTGCTGAAATAGCTGCAATTTGAGAGGCGATATCTGCGTTATAGACAGTACAACGACGAAATGTAGGGTAATTAGGTGTCGACTGCTGATTGTCGAAGTCGAATCGAGCGTTAATAAATAAATCTTCAAGTACTATTGGAACAGACATAGGCGGCCCACTTGCGCTATGTATACGTGGACAATATATTATCCCGCCTTTCATTGTAGCTGTTATGTACATCTCATAACTTGAACCACCATTTATACGCCAAGGCCCGTATAGTGACATATCCCAAGGAAGTACGCTTGATAACTGAAAAGCTGGATTATATGCAAAGTTCGTTGATAGCGTCCTGCTGCCGCGAAAGTAAAAAGTATGTGTGCCTGCAGGCGCGGGGCCCGTAAACCAATTATAATCATACGGCTTAGACGGCGTACCATCCGCATCCACTGCCTGCGTAAAACTGTCATCAATATCTACATAAAATGTTGCCATACGTTAGCTCCATTTCTTTTGAGAAACTGTTCTGCAAATTAAAAAGAATTCAGTCAACTCTTGGGCTCATCACTAATGTCAACGCTCAAATCTCCTCTCTCCTTGAACTTATTATAAACCTTGCAGGTATAAATCTATAATGCGTTGTCACCTTTCCAGGAACATCACTAAACCAACTGCCTCGTTGACGTCTAGTTCTTTCTTGATCTATCCGTACACCACCTTTGTGATAATCTATATCCATAACTTTTGCTGTCCAATTATATCTAGTGCCTTTAATTGTTACTGTGTCACCTCTTTGAACACCTAACTGCTCAAGTTTTTCTCGACCATCGAGAGTTCGCTCATGTTTTTCGTGTTGCAATGCTTGATCAAATTCTTGTCTGTTAGTCTGAAGCCGTTTAGCATCTTTTTCAGATGTTTTACCTAAATATTTCATTCCAGCATGAGCATAACCAGATTCACGACGTTTTACCCACCAATGTTGTCCATCATCTGTTTCGACTAAATACTTAATGTATTTATTACCATGTCTAACGTCAGTAATTGTTCCTTCAATATGACCTTTGCGAGAACTAAAACTTACACGATCACCAGTAGTCACATGCTCAGGTGTCTTACTTTTCTTCACTACTTTTGACTTCTTTGGTTTTGATTCTCGTATTTCTTTAATACTTTTTGGAGTTTTCTTACCACTTACATTACGTTCAACATAAAAATGATTGTTGATCCATTCTTTAGCAGCTTTATTAGCACCATAATGTCTATCATCCATGTCATTAACAGCATCTGCTATTTTATTGACAACAACATCTAGCTTCTTAGCTACTTCTTTATTTTTACCCCAATCATACATACCATATGTTCTTGGTTTACCACCACTAGGCCGTTTACTTTTAAGAGCATTATTAAGAACCCATACGAGTTTTTGCCGGTTTAAACTATTTTTGTCAGCTAATTTTTCAAGTCGACTAAGATGATCATGAAATCTTGCGACACCTCGCATCTCATCCAGCTTAACTTTTGTCCTACGTTCTTTAATCCTTTGACTAGGCATTTTTCTTTTTAATTCTTCACTTTTAGTTAGTATCTTACTTCTTGGTTTAGCAGTAAGCCGACGTTTAGATGCAGGATGTCTCTTAAGATACGCTTTTTGCTCTTCCAACGTAAGATCATTCCACTTACGTGCTACTTTCTCGAATTCTTGTTGAATAAGTGCTTTATGATTCACAACTAACTCCTCATCTCTTTTATTTTCCTTTTAAGATCTTGCATCATTTCAAGATTGCCTGGATCATATATTTAACAATGCGTAGCGAGATACTTATACTCATGCTTGATGATAGACGCATGTTTAAGACCAAAAAGCACGCATTTTTCATGAATCTTATGTTCAGCTTCTTCAAAATTTCTTGCATAAAACGATGATTCAGTTTCGGGTTCTGTAAACATGAACGCATGAATTTCTGGTTGATAACCGTTGTAATACAATCCTAATTTACGCGCAATGTTTAACGCTTGACCCCTAAGTGACTTTTTAGATCTAGGATGCATATTTAGATATTCTTGTTGTTGTTCCATAGTCATTTCTTCAAATGACCGCGACAACTTAAGAAATTCAGCTTGTATTTGAGCTAAATATTTCATGATAGATAGTAATCTATCAAATGAAATGAAACTAGTGATTTAAGTAGAATAAATCTGTCTTGAAGAGATTTTATTGTAGCTTCTTATCAATCTGCGCGTAATGATGTTGAATTTAATGTGACATCTAGCTTGATATATTGTAGAGCTTTATTAAGTCGCAAATAATGATTTGCCGAATCTGGTTTAAATACCATCGTATGACCACTATAATATGGTATGTTTGCAGGAATATCTAATTCAACTTCTTCATTATCATTAATACGTTTATGTTTTTCTACATATGAAAATGGTAGAACGATACCTCTCATAAGTAATAACGTATAAAGATTTGCCGGTATAATCGCTATTTTATCATCATTAGGATCTTGCTTGAATTTTATTTGATCTTCTTCAACAGAAAATAAATGTTTTGCAGTATTTATAATTATTTGCTTCATTGCTTCTGCAAATTCTTCACTTGATCTTTCTTTGTATTCTATCAAATTTTTGCAAGCTGCATCAATTACTTTTAGCATCTGTTCAATCGTATATGTCTGTTCAATCATATATCTCCTTTTCTCTCGATATGATTGCCATAATAGTCACACTTTGATTGTTGATGTCAATCGTTCCATTTGTAAGCAACTAAACTTTGGCCAATTCTACAGCGTTGTCTAGCATCTCAGCAGCCACTTCAAATTTACATATTCTATCAAGCATGATAAAGCATCATATTGTTTTCACTTTTGACCAATTGTCAACTCCAATCTTAAGAAGCAAGTTACAAGCAAATTCAAAAAATATAGCTCGTCTTAATACATGTTCAAATGATTCTCCAATAACAAACTGTCCATGATTATCTGCAAGCACAATATCAGCTTCTTTAAATGCCACAGTCATAAGATTAATGAGATTAATTGATCCGGGTTTTGCATAACCAATTGAAGTGATTTTGTTGAAATAGTATTTGATTTCAGGAATGATACAAAATGGGATATTCATTATCCTTATACACGCAATTGCTGTAGCTGCAAGTGATTGAAAATGAAGAATTACTTTAGCTTCAGGTCGTCGATTATAGATAGCAAGATGTACAGGCAATTCCATTGACGGATTATTAGAGGTTTCATTATCTTGAATGAATGCGACATCATCTTCTGTCATATTTTCAAGCCACAAGCCTGATCTAGTAATCATAAATCTATTAGATTCGTCGCCACACCTACAAGAAGCATTGCCGCTAGATGCAACAACTAAACCATGTTTTGGCACAGATCTACAGAATTCTACAAAATCAAGAACTTCCCATTGCATCTTTCATACTTTCAATCATTATCTGTAAATAAATCGAACTGATTCCAATTTTTACATTCAGAACAATCATTTGTCATTTGTCTTGTAAAGTCAAGACATGTGTATTTTCCATTTTGTCTATCGAACACAATATCACTCATATAAGCTCTGCATCATAAAGAATAATTTGCGCACCACAATCACATTTGACATTGCTGCAAGGTACATCACGATCTGTTTTGTATTCAAACATTTTGCCACAGTCGCAAGTAATTGATAAAAATGGCGCACCTTGAACAATGGGTCCCAATAGACCATTTCGCATAATTTCACTAGTAACACTAATTAAACTATTACGATCACGCAAATGAAGTTTTGCTTTTGTTGTACCAGGTTTAATGTCGACGTCTAACATAATCACCTCCTATTAATAGACCAAACACATAACTGCTAGAACTGTTGACTCTTTTCAACAAAATTGTTTTTTATATTTAGCTAACACAAATCTAAACGCTCTAGCAGAAATTTCTCTTTTTGGTAAAGCATTTGATATCCATTCAATAACATCATCTTCATTTTCTGGCACACTGATATTCAATTCAAACAGTAAATCACGACCCTCTGTCTCATTAAAACGTTCAAAAATTCGTGACAAGACTGATGTCGTCTCTTTTGCTAAATGAATTTTACTACCATCTTTTCTGTAATGTCGTTTACCTGAAACTAAATTCCACTGATATCGTCCATCTACACCTTTACAAACGTTTTTATATACTTGACTTCGTATTCCAGAAAAGAATGCATCTCGTCTTAAACTAGATTCTTCTTGTTCTAACAAACATTCCTCGTTCAGTTCATATCCATAATAATGCATACACCAGTCAGAATAACTATAATTCATTTCAATACTAAATATGGTATTGTCACTGAAGTGATGCCAATAACATCAGCCACAATGTCAAACCAATCAAATAATTGTTTTTTCTTATTGAGCTTGTCAGCCATTTCTTTACTGAAGCCGATAGTTAAAGCCACTATCGGTGCTATCCACCACGGCCAACCAATAATCTGAAGAACATAACCTATTACAAATGTAATAAGCGCACTCAATACACAATGAAATATTTTGTCATACTGCTTCTTTACTGTCATCCAACACAAATACATCATAGATGCAGTTCCAATGACAAACGCAATCAAATTATCTAAAAAGAAAACATGGCCGCTTGCTGCTTTAAATTGTAATAGGTCACTCATGTCATCTCCTTATATGATATGTGCTAAAACTGAATCTTTTCCGCATTGTAAATGCGCACAAATTCTGTGGGAACCATCTTTTAGCATATACAAATCTTCTGTAATTTTCTTGACAACAATCGGCTGGATTAGTTTATCATTCTTTAGCATCTCAACATATTTCTCAATACCATCTTGAGTCACATCTTTAGAGACATTTCTAATCTGTTCAATTTGAATGAGATATATTGCTTTATTATTCACTAGTAACAACAAATCGCACGTCAGAGATTTTACCGTCTTTTGTCTCAACTTTAATATTAGACGGATCAACTAACAATCTAAAATTCACAATGCCTTGTGACGCTTTATATCGAGTTAATAATGTATCAGCCAGCTCTTCACCATTCATTGACACTAATCGTTTATCTCCATCTATTTTAATATGCATTCAACACTCCTTGTATCTGATAAATATAATTTGCTCATCATTTTCTTGTAATTTGAACCTTGTTGTTTTCAATAGTATCGTAATCTATAGTAATTAAAAAACTTACTAAAGCTATTATTGCTCTTAGTGAATTGTTTACAGTTCTTGTCTTCAATTTTCAATATTTGAATCCTATACAATTAGTGCTTTTATCAAAGTATAATCCAACATGTCTATAATGAACCAAAACCTCCTTTTTGACAGTAAGTTACATTACATTGAATATGAAAAACTGCAACTTTTTGCTAATAGTTTAGCATAACTAATAAATATTAGATGACAAAAAAAGAGCTGCTAAAAAATAGCAGCTCAATTTACAAACCAGTTTACAAGATAGTTAATCAGCGTCAAACGAACTAACAGATATAGGCAAACCAAATATTTGTTCAGTTTCAGTTGTTGGTTGACCCAGTCTAGCTTTCACATAATATCCTGTGCCAAAACCATGCGGCATGAAAGTCACAGTTTTACCATTACGAAGCTTTTCTTTCATTTTTTCTAAATTTTCTGGTGTAACATGCCAAGAGCTCTTACCCACTGATACAGTTACTGATCTTGATATTCTATCCTGTTTTTCTCTAACTCGTCCGATTGCTTCATTAATTACATCATTGACATCATCATTCCAGTCGCCATCTAGTCCAGAATCAACTCCTCTTCGACCAAGCGTATAAAGTCCGTCTTGCCCTGGTACTTTATAGAAAACTTCACCATAAACTGGCGAATAACCACCCACAGCTGGTTCACTTGTGCTTATTGCCATTTCAATATCACCATCTTTACTTTTCACAAAGAAATCAGCTCCACTAAATTCATGAGACATTGTCGGCTTATCAGCAAATTCAAAACCTTCTGGAAGTTTGACATCTTCTTTTGTTTGATGACCATGCTGGTCTGACAGCTTCTGTCTTAAAATAACAATTGGTTCAATCTTATCAATTGCTTTCTTATATTTGTCTTTGTGCTGTAAAAATCTATTCAAATACTTTTTATCATATTCAGATTGTAAATCTTTATTACTTTCTAAATCGTCAACAAAGTAATCGAAGTGTTCTTTTGCTACAACAATATCTTCAGCACTAGCAGAAGACGGATTAGATATTACTTTTACAACCTGTTTTTGTTGTTCAGGAGTCAACAAAAATTCGCGACCTTTTCTGTAAAGCGATTTACCAATAACTTTTCCTTGCGAATTGTAATTTGTTGAATACACATCTTCTCGAGGTGCTTCCAAAATTGATCTGGCAATCATTCTTACAGTACTGCCAGATGGTGGATCATTTTCACCATATCCTTCTTTAATAATAGTTTCAGAAGTTTTGTTAATCTTCTTTGTTAGTTCTTCTATTTCATTACGAAGTTTTGCTTTTGTTTCTTGTTCTGGCAATTGACTCATACCAGCTTTTGCTTTTTCAAGCGTATCGAATTGCGCGTACTCTAATCCACCTATTCCACGAGCCCAGTTTTTCACAGCAAATCGACTAGTTATAGGCACAAGAAAATGTGTAATTTCTCGTTTGTCAGTATAATTTGGACTGTTATATGTTGATTTGATAATAGGTCTATCATCACTAGTATCAACTAGTTCACGTTGACCATTCCAATCATGACCTCTATCATCTACACCATATGTTCTATCTTTAACAACTAAATGTTTAGCAAATTTCTTTTGGTCATCTGGCAATGATTCTTCTATTGCTGTAAGTCTTGTTCTTTCACTACCAGATATCGGTTCACTAAATCCATATTTTTTGTTTTCAGCTATCAGAGGATCTTTTTCGCCCTCAACTTTTGGATATTCGCGATCAGTATTAATAAACGTTTCTTTCATCGCGTCAATAAATTCTTCTTTAGTCGGTAACGTTTTACGTGTAGGTTTACCCTTTTTTCTTCCAGGACCATGACTTTTTGATGCCAGCCCTAATTCACGTTCAACTGCATCAAAAACATATTCACCTTCAATCTTTTCACTTGGAAAAGCAGCTTTCCACATTTGATTAATTTTTGCAGTCACTGGGGAAGATTCATTATATTTTGATATTGGTCCATGAGCTTCAAACAATGCAACATACTTTGTATATAATTTACCAAGTGCTTTATCTAAAACTGGTGATGGTGGATATGATTTTTTTACAGCTCGTTCTTGTTGACGCTTACTAATGTCTTTCTCTTTTTTTCGTTCTTCAGCTCTCTCTTTTAATTTCTGTTGTCTTTCAGTAGTTGCTGCATCAACTTTTTCTTTCTTACTGCCAGGAATTCGTTTCTCAAGTTTTTCTTTCAGTTTTTTCTTTGACGGCATACCCTGCTTTGCAGTTATCTTTCTTTTTGAAGCAGGATGCCTTGAAAGATATCCTTTTTGTTCCTCATACGTAAGATCGTCCCACTTGCGTGCCTCTTTTACAAATTCTTTCTGAATTTGAGCAGTGTGATTCATACAGCCTCCACCTGTTCTTTAATTTTTTTCATGTTTTCTCTATGTAATTGGTTGCGTATACTCTTAATAGATCTGATAAGTGAACGTACTTTATTGTTAAGTTGAGTTGTTACATTCTCAACATCTTTTTCATTTTCATACCATAAGCCCCAACCAGCAGCATCTAGTAACTTAACATCTTTTCCTTTAATTGCCTTTGTCAATATTGAATACATTCTTTCTCGCGTATTAACTTCATTCAAACCATATTTCTTATTACTAGACCTGTTCATAAAACGTTTCAAGCTGTTAAACTTGTCAAGCGCTCTACGTACAAGTCGTTTTGTGCCTTTAATAGGTTGCATAGTTACGCGCCGCTTTGTCTTAGGATGGCGTCTCAAATATGCTTTTTGCGACTCATAAGACAGATTTTCCCAACGACTAATAGCTTCTTTCGCAAATTCTGTTTGTATCTGAGCTACATGCTTCATACTTTAGTATGCTGTCCTTCAAAATGTTTTTGCGTCACTTTCCCAGTTACTATTATGCCATTAGCAAGACCATACAACGTAATTAAACTAGAGGGAATCATTATTATGTCTTGCTTCAAAATACAAACTGCTGCCCATGTACCAAAAATAACAATATTAGACAATAATACTGTAAATAACATTGCAAATCTAGTCGATGACCAATTGTCAGATTGACCATCTTTAAGTAATGATGATAGTTTTGACATACGCCTCCCTTACTAGAGATTAGTCAACATATTAGCAAAATTATAAAGGGAGGTTCACAATTCAATGAAATCTTCGGGTAGATTCGATTTAGGCAGTAGTTCTTGACTATTGAGCATGTCAGATAAATAATGAGCGATTCTATCTTCAACAACCCAAACATAATTGCCTTTGATCATAAAGCCTCTGCTGTAAAGTCTTTCAGCGTAAACCCTTACATCTTCGACAATCTGTTTGAATGTTTGTTCATTTCACTTTCGCAACGCCTATGTTATCTGTAAATTTCCAGCCACCAGAATCATTAGGCATAACTGTAAAATTTCTGATATACATTACACCCTTGCCATCAAAATTCTTAAGTATAGTAAAAAGTTGATTTTCTACTTCCACTTGTCGTTTACAATACTCATTATATGCTGCTTCAACATCTAAATCTGTTAATGAGCCAGAATTAACAACAATGTCGACATCAAACATAGGTATAATAACTTTGCCACCATCAGCTCGTATATTTAACAGTCTACGAGATATGTTGTCTTTAATTGCCACTGCTTCATCACGCGCCATAATAATTGGTATTTCACCAATTAACGGACATGCAAATATTTGACCCTCTTCATTTGTCTCACGAACAAAATGTCGATCAAGTTCAACAATATGAAAATGTCGACGCAATAAACTAGATTCATTTACAAATTCATCAGCTTTTGCTACCATAATATATCCTCCTATCTCAAAGCAATGTATTTAGCAATTGGATAAAAATGTTTAGCAATCTCATCAAACTCGTCAACATGAATTTTAATTGTCAACACAGCTCGAAACAAGCATTCATCTGATCCAAATATAATTGTCAATGTGCCGTCTTCATCACAATCTCTCAATTTAAGTTGACCATTTGGAAATATTTTAACAAATGATGCGTCGCGTTTTTTGAATTTGATTTTTTTAGCAATGACTGCTAATTTCTTTTCTTTTTCTTCCTTAACTTTTGCAGTATATGCTCTTAATCTATCACGAATTTCAATATCAATATCGCAATTACGAATCATCATTGTTAATGTTTTCAAATATTGTCGTAAATGATGTAGTCCGTAGTTATGATTAAATGCTGCAATTGCCTGAAGCATTTCTGTTGTCAGATTTTCATCTCGCCTCACATATCTCCAAAATGAAAATGACTTTTTGCCAATAACACTTGATGATGATACAATGACTTTATTTTCGTCACCCATATAAACTGCCACATCGTCTTTAAGCCACGATGCATTCATTCTAGTAGATCTATAACGATTATGATTCTGTCTTGATTCAATAACATCGTCTAACTTCTTAGAAATAATGTCCCATAAAGCTTTAAGAGCTTTATCTGCAAAAACAATTTGCACAGAGTATGCATTAAGCGGTTTTTCAATCATGTTTCATTCCAATTTTATCTACAATCTTATTCAACAGTAAAGCTTTTAACGATTGAACATGTTCACCTTGACCAGAAACTATAACGCCTGTTGGCAAATGCACTATTCGCATTTTAATAACAGGCGTATTATTTGCAGATGATGTGTCTATCATGAAATTGGTTTCATCAAATAGATGATTCTTGCAAAAAGCATTAAGCTTTTCAATATGATGAAAAATATGATTTTTAGGATTTCCAGAACTTTCACAATTCTGTTTTTCATCATTGTAAATATAATCTAAAAGCGCTCGCAAACTGAGAAACGTTTTACCATCCATATTCATAATAATCAATCCTTAAATCATAGACATCAAACTTCTTTATCATTGATTTGCAAAACTGTCAATCCCATGTTTCGCCACATCCTGCAAACAATTGGCCTATCATCTATGACATATAACACATTATAATGCGGTTTGATTTGATCTTCGTAAATTTCTTTCTTTACAATCCAATCTGGTCGACGGTCACCAGTACGTCTCATAAAAAGTTTGTCATAGTGTGGTTTAGTTTGTTGTAACCATGCTTCAGTCTTGTCTTTATTAAAATCGGCTCGACCTGACACAAGCAAAATGTCCATGTTGCCGTTTAAAACTAATAGATCAATAAGTGTCGATATATGTTCATTTAAAGTATCTTCTTCAACACGTTCTAAATCAAAATAACTGCGATCACTATACTTCATAGCAATTGTGCCATCAATATCGACAATTGCAGCCATTTTTTTCTTTGGATCAATTGTAAAATCTACAATAACCGGCGGAAAATATTCATCTCTCACTTGAATATGTTTATTTCTAACATATCGTTTATATTGATTTTCCAATATGTGTTCTGGCACTGGCTTACTTCTCGATGCGTTCCTCGTCAATGCATCTTTTAATGATACTTCAAAATATTTTTCAACAACTCTTACATCGCCTATAAGCGAAGCAATATCACAAACAGTTTTCCAATTATCATTGTTCAAATTCATATCATCAATAATAATGTCATGTTCTTGCAATAAAGTTTTTTCAATAAACAAATCTCGAATTCGTTTTAAAAATGCTTCATTTTCAGTACTAAGAGCATTTCCGTCAATCATCTCTCTCAACAAATCACGATTGACTCTTTTATAGCGGCCTGGATACTTTCGCATTTGTTCAAGCGCCCAAGTCGACTTACCACTACTACTAATACCTTTTATCATCCAAATTGTTCTCATACTAAAACCTCATTTGGCACTACTGGTTGCGTCATCCAAAATTGACTAGTTTGTACATGATTTTTTCGTACAAATTTGCCAAATGAATGTCTAAAATCTTTATACGAAATTTCTCCAACTACTCTAACTACATACCCTTCTTTTTCATCAAATGATTCAAATTGTTCATATGCGTTATGAATTATTTCTCTATTCCATTGTCCTCTGTAAAAAACGGGAACAACATTAAGACCTAACAATTTTGCCCAATCTAATGTTGAATTCCAATCTAATGCTATATTAAATTCATTCCAAATTGAAAACAAATAAAAGTAGCTTTTTAAATTATGATAATGTATTGAATGCTTAGCATACATATTTTCGCCGCAAATTCGCCAACCTTCTGGAATGTCAAAAGCAATTGTTGCATGAATTTGTTTTACTAAACTTCTCGATAAATGATGCTTTGAATCTACTGATCTTGCATGAATGTAATCTCTATACATGGACGTGTTTTCACCATCCATTTTAATCGTAGCAACAACTTCTTTGCCTTCAAAAAAATCGACATTAGAATGCATTCTATCATCATTTTTAAGATTCTCAGACCATGGAAAATGATATGTGCGAGGGTATTTAATGTATGGTAAGAATGAATCTAACTGACCAGCGTCTCTTAAAATTTGTTGCACATTTTCATTGCTAAATAATTCGCCTTTTATTCTAGCTCCAGATGGTAAACATATGTTTCCCCATTTGTCATATTTCTCATCTTGATAAAAATGTTCAGGATAGAGATGATTAACAATATTAGCCAAAACTCTTAAACGTTCACATGATATTAATGTTTTCTCTGCTTCGAGATGATGCTGTTCGCAAAGACTTACACCATTGTCTAAATAATAACCGCCATCAAACCACAAACTGCGATCTATAATATGATGCGCATCAACAGCCGATTGTCGACACACGACACACTTATAACTATCACGAATGAATACTTGCTGTCTAAATTCTTCTCGTGTCATAAATTAGATATCCTTATGCATAATACAATAATAATAATCAAACCTAAAGGCATAGAAAAGGGGCGCTCTCATTTGTCGATGAGGACAACGCCCCTCTATTATAACTGTCGGACACTTAACTCAATAGCCAAGAATCTAGTTGACCTATAAAATCCTTTTTACCATGATCTGGTGAATAATTCTGAAACTGTAGCATTAATATAACTTTGTTTGTCGACGGCACATATGATGCATTCATACTGCCTGCAGTGTTTGACAAATCAACTTGAGCTGACCAATTAAAATGATCAAAATTTGCTTTGACATTTCCAGATGCTACATCAACGTCATCCCATTTTATTGTTATATCTGCACATCTTTTGTCGGCCTCTGATATAGTCCAGAGAATGGTCAGATGTCCGAATTTCCTTAATTTAGTATTAGCCATAGATTTTTACCCTTGGTTATATTCTGCATCAATTTCGCCGCATGTCGGACACCAATAAATCATAACAATCATATTATCATGTGGCCAAAGCGCAGCTGGTAAATTCAACTGTTGTTTCCATTTAATCGAGTTTGGAATTGTATATGAAACTTTACCATCATCTGCAACTTGAATAATAGGTCGCATATGTTGTCCGCAATGACCGCAATTGATGCGCGGCAAAAATTTTGCCTGCATTGTTCTTGCTAAATCAATATCATCACCATAAAAATCTTTTGCATATCTAGCAAATTCACAGTGTAATTGAGCCGCATGTTTCATTAACAACTCCATGTTTAATGATCCATTTATTGCCGAATTATAAAGATGGTATCATATGACTTGGAGTCTGTTAATCCTTGCGACAATCTCCTCGACCTTCTTTTCCTCTTTTTCTTCTTGTTTCTTTTTCTCTTCTTCTTGTTTCTCCTTAGCTTCTTCTGCCTTACGTTCAGCAGCTTTTCTTTTTTGTTCCTCTTTCTCTAACCTTATTTGTTCGCGTGCAACATCATATTTTAACTTTTCATGTTTCAAACGTCTAATTGTCATCTTCGCTAAACATGAAAATTCGACACTATCTAGTTTGTAAAATACATCTTCTATTTCTTCATTTGTGCCTAAATGTCTTTTAACAATATCTAATGGTCTAATATTGTTCTCGAGAAAATACTTAACGACTCTCCGTCTTAACTCGACTTTCTCTTTATGAAATGTAATCGAATGCTGTTTTTGCATTGCGTCACTAGCATGACGATGTGCTCTTAAATGAATCATTGCATCCATTAAATGTAATGCAAAAGTTTCAATTGATTTCTCAGATTTGTGATCAAATGTTTGTGATCTAAAATATGATTGTATTACAGGCGTAGCATAGTTAGGCGATGCGCCTATATTAACTTGTAAATCTCTATCTAATGCTATCATATGACTATGTACATGAGAAAGTCTATTATGATGAGTAAATGATATCTTGTATAATTTTTTGTGTAATGCTCTACAAATTTCTTCATCCATTGCTTCAATCATACAGTAATAATCGTAATATCCTTTAGCTACTCGTACTAATTGAACAATATTAGCAAGTTTTGCTTTTGACATTCCTTCAAAATCTTTACCTCGATAAGAACCATCACCAAAGAAATAGAACAAAGCTGAATTATGAAACCATTCAACCCATGAATGATAAAACTTTTCAAACATGCTCGCATTTTTTAGCAAAGCTTTCAACATCTTTTTTGACTGCTTAACTTTTGCTCGCTCAGTTTCTTTTTGTTTTGCTATATATCCATCATGATTTTGCTTAGCCTGTTGTCGAGATGGTTGTCTAATGTTCCTAAAAAAATCTATAACTGTAATTGACACTTTTTCGAACACAAATGCTACGTACGTTGGATATCTTAATGGATTAAGCATGCAACAAACAGGAACAATGACATTAACAAACATAAATCTTGCAGTTTTGCCTATAAGAATAAACGGTAATGTAACAACTATCTTTAATGCACTAGCACCGCGCTTTCTTAACTCATTCAGTGTGTCCGGTATTTGTCGAATACAATGCTTAATTCCTCTTATTATGTAACGAACCAATCGTACATGCACTTTTTTCTCAATAAATAGCCACCGTGCCGATGTTACAATAAAATCACGCGTCTTAATATAGAACTTGACTTTGAGAAATGGATTGTTAACACGCGATCTAAATATAAAACTCAAAATCATATGCGCAAAACCAATACCTGTCATGAAATAAAACATCAAACCAAATAGTACAAGTACAGCGCCAATGTTATCTAAATGATCTTCAAGTATTGATACATCATACTGATTCCTGATGTCGACAGATACTTGTTCCATTTTATCAATGATTGATTGTATTAATGGATTCTTGTACTGAACAAACACATCACCATGATGAAACGTCAAACTACTGTTGTCCTTTTGATACTTCAATCGCATTTCTAAATAATATTGTATAACATCATCAATTGATATCTTCACCTGACGTTTTTGTATTTGTTTTGACAATCCGTGATATCTGTGACTAGTATAATCTTGCGTTGGAATAAGTTGCCCCAGTGTATCACTTAACGAAAATATTCCAGCAACATCATTAAGTGTTTCGACAAATGACGTTCTCAACATGGATGACATTGAATCATCTCTTTGTCTTGCTGCTTCTGCTTCACTATAATAAGTTGTTGCATTAATCATTTTCTTATGTACAATGCGCTTGAAGAATGCATCTTTATGCATAAATGATAGATATCGTTTTGATATGCGTCTACAATACTTTAAACGTTTTCGTTCTCTTTTTTCTTCCATGTGAATATACAAACCAATAAAATGAAGCCCAGCCATCCACCACTTAATTACATATACTTTAGCAATTAGCAAACCTCTTAGTGCTAGTAACGCCGGATGTTTCAATGAACATAAACCTTTTACGATCAACAACCCTAGCCACTTAATTGTATGCCAAACTATTTGTACAATACAAAGCGCAATATATACTGGAATCAAACAAATTCCCATTACACCAATGTCAGACATCTTATCCCATGATAAATTACGCATTAATGTTTGAAATATCACATTTGTTCCGCGACCAAAGTCAATTATATCACGTATAGCATTCGTCCCCAAATATTGAAAAACAACACGCAAACCCATTGCGCAATGAACAGAATATTTCAGCATACTTTTTAACAAATAATATGCACCACAACCAGCTGCTTCAATTATCAGAAAATAAAGCATGTATAAAAACGGCGCCCAACCAAAAGACTTATACAATAACATTACTCCCCAAGTACTAGAACCAGCGAAGCACAATATACCAATCACAAATGCTGTTTTTACTAAAACGTCTTTTGACAGTTTAACCTCGAGTTTGCCGAGCTGCCATAACAATTTTGGCAAATCACAAACAGCAAATTTTATCATAGTAGCTAAAACAGTCAGCACAGATCTAATGGCGTCAATACAACTGCTTAGCGCAGCAGCAAATAGCGACGACATCCGTCGTTTTAAGCTGTATCGATTCTTTTGAACTTCTCTGACTCTAAATGCATATTTTCTTTCAAAAATCTGAGCAACACTAGCCATCAATGCACCAGAAGAGTGTTCTAATACTTCATCGTCTTCAAGTAATATATCCAAAAATACATTCTCAAACGCTTTATAAGTACTGTCTAATACTATAGGAGTATGATCAGCAACAATATTGTTTCGACCTTTTGTCAAACCGACATGTTCAGGTATATCAATCCAAAAATCTAAACCCATTTGCATCATGTCAAAAATGAGTTTATGATGAATGGTCTCTTGTTCAAAATTTGGATCATCGTATTTGATAAATAACCCACGTTGTGTGTAAAGTACTTTATGAAGATTTTGATTTCTGTGTTTGAACCGTTCGTCACTATAATTGCCGCGGATTTCACGCTTAGATACACTCATGACAAGAGGTTTGTGTTTTTTATTAATTGTAGTTTCGACAGGCATACCTCTTCTATAAGTCTCTGCAACAGAATTTATTTGATGACTATTATAAACTACATCATATGATCTGTCTACGGTTCCCAAAAATTGATACAAATGATGAATAATATCATTATTTGTCATTGACTGCACATAAGCACTTACTTCAGTTCCACCAAAATCGTGACGATCAAACTTCTTACTAAAACCATTTGACGACAAAGGATGAATTGTAGCTTGCCATTCTCCATTATTGTAAATCAAAGCTTGACATGTCACGCCTTGCGTTCGCGTCGTCACTTTAACAAGATCAGCAACGTCAACAATTGAATACCATCCAATACCATGCTCACCAATTTTTGTAGGATCAAATTCTTTACCTGAATTGTATGGTATCAATAAGTCTTTTACTAAATCTTTAAGCTGCATGCCACAACCATAATCTCTAATTCTCAATACTAAATAAGATGTATCACCACAAACATGAAATCTTACAGGTTTTTGAATGTCAGACAAATGATATGAATCAATAGCATTTTGACCTAATTCTCTAATAGTTGCATATTTATTTCCAAACTGCGCTTCAATAGTTTTATTTACAATCCCAGAAAACAATCGAGGAGTTGTCACATTCTTTCTAGTATCTTCAATCACTTGAGCAATTGCTACAGGATCTGTTCTTGAAACGATCATATTAAGAAACGCATCAAAATCGCCAACCATTTGCATCATAACTAAGTCAGCTAATGATATCGTGTAAACACGCCCGCCGTCAGCTTTACATCGCCTAACTTCTCGTTTAATTAGCTTTTCTTTGTCCATCAAGCAACAACCTTTGGGATATATGTAACAGCTTCATTTTCAGCATCATCATGTGATGTGATTTTCTCATGTAATGATTGTATAAACGGCAAATAGAAATAATCACATATGATTTGATACTCATTAAGTTTATGAGTATTGATAATCGTAGGGTGAGACAAATTAATATACACACGAGCTTCATCAATTTCAGTTTTGGGCAATATCATTATAGGATTTTCACCATGAGGTGTCACGTTAACTAAGTAAACATTCACAAATTCTTTAATGTCTGCCAGTATTTGCGATAGTGTTACTAAATTTCGCATAGCCAAAGAACTATGAAAAAGCACACCATTAGACAAAATGTTAACTGGAGTCAACAAATCTTCCATCAACTCATCCTTTGATTCATATAGTTCGATCCAAAAACTACATGCTTGAGCTGTTGCGCGAAATGCTACTCTTTCTAATGATTCACCAAGAAAAGGTTGCAAAATTGCATACTGTCTTCGAGTAAGTACGTATTTTTTGTCCGTTAATAATGCAGTTCGAATACCATCCAAATTAGCTATCATGTGAATGTTAGTGATTGAAAATGCTGCCAATAATTCAGGAAACAAACCTGTCATGTCAAATACAAAATCATCATTCAATTTTGATTGTACTATGCAGGCTTCATATGCTTCAAACACAGCAGCAACGCACCTTGTAAAATTGTCATCAAGTTTGAATTCATCACGACCTTCAACGACTTTGACAGCGGCAGGAAACGATATCGTAGCACCTATATTAGCTGTTTGTGTTTTATTTGATGCTTCTGATTCATATTCTGATTCATAGCAACGTGTTTGGACTAGAACACCTTGTGATGTCAAACTAATTTTGTGATCGTTTGTAATACGTAATCCAACTGTTTGTTTAATTTTCCTACCACGAATATCTAATTCGACTGGTTTAACAAACCATTTATTTTCAGTTCTATCATTTACTTGTGAGTTGTTAATGACAACCTTTGCCATATATGAAGGAATATCAGCTAAATGCTTTTCTAAATAACCAAATGTATCGTGCTTGTCATATGTTAAATATTGAATGTCAACATTCGTTCCTTCTTGTCCCTTGCCTCTAAGTCTTTTCAGTCTCATTCGTAAACCGGCAACAGTTTCATCCTCACAATAGAATGTTATGCGATATTGCTCAGACTTTGTTTTTGTTTTTACGACAATTCGAGCATTAACATCATTCACACAATAGTAAAAATTAGACAGAAAACCTACACCAAACCTGCCAATTTCTTCTATACCATCTTTTTCTGTATTAAATGGAATAATTAATAGCTTCAAAATTTGTTCTAAATCCAAACTTGCACCATTATCATTTATAGTAACTTGCTTATTAGTCATCTGAACATTTACAACATACTCCTGTTCTGTTTTTGGTCTTGCATCTATAGAATTTAGTATTACTTCAAGAATCGGTCGTCTCGAGTCATTAAATTGCTTAATGACTTCTTCACGTAGAATTTTCTCCATGTATTGTTTATTCGATTCGAAGTTTTCCATATTATCACTTTTCAATCGCTTATTGCAACGAATAGTATTGAGTACAAATGCCAGACTATCTTTATGCAAAGTGACACTAATCCAGTCAACCAATGGCATATCATATGTTTTCATTAAACAACTTCCCCATACAAATCTTTTGTAAACTGTATACTTTTATTCATGAAGTCTTGCGCAGATGTAATATACTGAACTGGCAAACCTCGTTGTTCAATACCAATTGAAAATGTCGTTGGTGGACCAAGCTGAAATAAATACAACCCAATGCCGCCACAACCAATCATTGCATCTACCTCTTGCAATAATGCTTGAGTGTTTTCTTCAAAATTAAAATCAGTGTCTGACAGCATAAAAACAATTACATTGTCACTTCTATTCTCTCTCAAATGACGCAACGCTTTTGGATCTAGCACCGTGCAATTATGTTGATAATCAAATATTGTCTTCTTAACAAGATCAATTCGACTGTAAGTCTGCCAATCTGAAGAAATTGTTCGTTCTGAAAAATTTATAGCTAAATATTTCAGATAGTATGCCAATGCTTTTGATTCAAGCCCAGCCAAGATCGAATAAAATGCTAATACAGCATAATGATATTCACCAGTTCCTGCTATAGGGTCAAATTTCATACTGATACTACTGTCATATATAAAAGCTAAATCAGGCAAACTACCTTCTTTAGCATCGACTTCAAAAGGCAACGAAAACGGCATGTCGCGCTTGAATAATGTCACTTGATTATCAACAACAACAGTTGATGACCAGTCAACATTTTTGAACTCAAATTCTTGCAACGCCATTTGATCTTTTCCAGAGTGATACACATACTCTGGGTTAGGCCCATTACCAACTTCAGCCGAAAGCATCATCTTTTCTGCTCTGCGCTTGTATAGTTCGTCTAAGTGCGGAAATTTCAACAACAACGGTGACGGCGTCGGCAATCGATCTTTCAATTGCTGTTCTAATTTCTCAAGAAAGTCTTTTACTGAATTCTTGTCATCTTTGTCTTTCTCTATCTTTTTCTTCTTGTCATCTTGCCCTGCCGATTTGTCCGTCTTTTTTTGGTCTTTTGCTCGCTGCGCTTGACTTTGCTGTTGATTTTCACCTGAAGATTGTTGTGGTTGTTGACCGCCAGATGCACCTTGTCCCGGTCCAGATCCTTGTTGTGGTTTGGTGAATGAATTACTCAATTGATCGTAACGTTGACGCATAAACTGATAAATAATCTTAGTATATTCAACAGTCATCGGCTTCCATAACATAGTATCTTGAATTCTATCTAAAAACATTGGCAATTTAGCAGAATCAACGTTCCCATTGATGAATTGATCTGTTAATTCTTCATCGTCAGTAAACACAGTTATCAACTTATATAGATATCTTTGGTTGCCAAGAAATACTATCGGGAAATGCTGTCGTACTCTACTAATAGCCTTATGATCAACCATGCACATCAAAAAAATTGACTGCAGAAATAGCGTCATGGCTTTGTCTTGTTTTGGCTCCATAAATTCAGGAACTTTAAATCCCAAAATTGTTGGTCGGCGTTTTTGTAACGAAAAATATAGATCAGTGTCATAAGTTTCAACAAGACCTTGACGATATTCCATCTTATCAGTATCAGTATGAGAGTTTACAACGTTCAAAATAGTATCTGAAAACATATTGTGAATGTTGAAACAAGCATATTCTATTCGTTCTTTCCTGCATTCTTTCGTACTAACAACTTCGTAAGCACCTTCAATAATTGCTTCGAAATTTTCCTTCGTTCTTGGACAACAAGTATGATGCGAATGCTCATGAACGACACAAAAATATAGTATTGCTTCAATTAAAGCCATAGTTGTAGTTTCAAGCCTATAACGACTAATAAGCTGTTCAATCATTTTGTCAGATTCATCATACACAGTAATCTGAATCCGTCTTGTCGCAATACCTAAGGCAGCCATAAACATAGCAGGCGTGTCTTTTTCAAACTTAACACTTATATCACGAAAAGGTCGCCAACCTTTTTGTTTGATTAAGTCGACACATTTTTGCGTGACGAATTGTTTTAAGTCAGTCATTGACTGCTTTCCTAGTGCTGTCAATCATTTGAATAGTACCTAACATATCCAATGAAAAACTGTTTTGAACCATGCTGAAAAAGTGCATAGCGTTTTTCATCGTCGTTGCTGTTAGTGATCTTATCTCAGAAGCAGATTGTACTTCATATTCCAAAAAATAGTAACCACTACTTTTTCTTATAAGTATGCATGATTCATGAACTAATTGACCCCTATCATCTGACCGTATTTGAGACCTTATACTATCATCATCATAACGAGACTGCTTAAGTGATAGCTTCGTTGCTTCATGAAATAACAACCTTGACACTGATCGCTCGAGATGTCGTTCATGCATAAATTTATGTCGCTTCTTCTCATCTACAATATGTTTGCAAATGTTTAACGTCAACGGGTGCAATGTCAATTTCTTCAGCTGTCTTTGTGATCTTTGAACATTTAACAAACCAATTGTTACATCTCTCTCTTCAGATTCCACTAAATGCTTTTGCAAAAATTGTGTCAAGTTGCTGATGTTAGCTTCCTCATCAAACTCAGCTACAGTAATAGCTTCAGGCATTTGCTTGACAACATCATCAGTACATCCATGGAAAAAACCTTGAAATCGACACCTACTCATATTAGGTTGTCCATTGCTACCAAAAACTGTCAATGATAATGATGCTGAAGAATTACGGTAAGATATGCTATGCGGATGAACAACGCTCCTGCTTCTCAAATATCTATCTGCAAAGCTCTTAAGTGCATGCTTAATGAAGTTCTCAAAGCGAACGTCATCAATTGCATCACCAACTTCATCGAGAAAAACTTCTCTGATTCTTGAAAAATCGTGACTGATCATGATTCATATAGCGCTTTGATGTGATCGTTATCTAACGGTTTTGATTTTGACAAATACGGAGAAATAACAAGCCATAACCACGGATTACTTGAATCGCAATATGCTTTTAACTCGCTAATGTTTTCATTAGATACATTTCCTTTTATCATAGTTTCCATTTGTTCAAATTCTGGTCTAGACAACCCTTCTTTGAACTTAATATTTGCTTCGTTGATAAATGTACTTACAGATCCGAATCTATTTCCTTGATAATGCTTAAGAATCCATATAGAACTAATATTCAATTTTGAATATGCAACAAATGGTGCTGCAGCCAAAATGTCGCATTGTTCAACTTCAAGTTTACTTATGTATTTTGTTACAACTAACTTAGCTAATTGCTTATCATCAATATTATAATCGCCAATATACTTTTGCATTGACGACCGAAATAATTCATGTCTGTTCAATTTATAACTAAGAAGATGTTCAAATTGTCCTTGACAAAAACCAGAAACTAATTCAACAAATTTTACTGCTCTTAATAGCGCGAAAGCACGGGCAACAGCGACAAGATTAGTTGATATACCGGGAGTTATACCACTGACATTTGGACACATTTCATTAACAAATAATCGCATAAACAAACAACCAATAGGTTCAGCTGCAGTTGCTGCAGTTTCTCCTATTCTAATTGGTTGCGTGCATACGTGTTGAATTGAACCATTCTTAGATTCTACACTGCACTTTTCATGGGTTAATGAATGTTTGCAATAATCAAATGACTCAAGATAAGCAAGGAACATCTCTGCTACTGGATGAACATTTAATTGATTGAGATGTCTATGAATATGCAATACCATTGACAAATGATTTTCTAAATTTGAAAATTGCACGTCAGTTTGCTTTGACCTTTGTAAAAGTAATCTATCTAATGGCGTTGGCTTAAAAATATCCATTGGAATTTCTATTGTCGTACGCCGGCGCAGTGCTTTATCCATATCAAATGTACCAGAATAATCTTTACCCTCATTTATTGTTGCAATTTGATATTGATATGTGTTTCCTGAATCATCTAACGGGTGTCCTATTTTTGCACGTCTACCATCTGGCAATGTAATGTCTTTTTCCTTAATAATATGTAACGCTTTTCTTGCAACCTTAGCATGTGCACCATTCAATTCATCAGCAATAAATCCCGGTAAACGCATCCAATCATGTAAACTGTAAAGATCAGACAATCGTTTACCTTTCTCATGAAAGAAATCACTACTTATGTCTGTATATGCATCTTTACCAAAATCAAGATCAAAATCAAGTCTGTGCCAATCATTACCAAACAAACTATTCATCATAAGTTTTGCTAATGTAGTTTTACCAAGGTCAGTCCCGCCAGTCATTAACACTGGACTTTCAGTAATCGCTCCTATAAGAAGCAAATCTTTCAATCCATAAACTACATCAAACGAATGAACAGCAGTTGGTAAAACGATTGACGAAGATGACGAAACTAGCGGCTTTGTATGATAGTATTGAGAAGTGTTTTCGTTGACAAAATCGTGCAACTCATGCAATGCCCTAACAATTTCTATGTCCATATATTATCCTTGAAATAATACATCTAAATAGTCAAGTTTTTTGTCAAAGTAAAGGGGAGTCTACTGCAGTAAACTCCCCAAGGGCAGGCGAACGTCGATGCCGGCTCGTGATTACTACCTTCACCTGCAAAGCATAGTAAATAGATCCGACACCATCATGATTTTCCACAACACTTCTTAAATTTTTTGCCAGACCCACATATGCACGGGTCGTTACGACCAACGTCGAGATTTATTCGAATTAGTCCTTGAAAAGGCGTTTTAGCATAAACTTCAGTATCTTGAACTACAGCTTTAAGTTTTCCCTGAGCAATTTGTTGAATATATCCTGCTAATTCTGGATCTACGACTTCTAATAGTTGAACATTATTCATCTTCAAAATCTATCGTCGGCAAATTTGGTTGATATGTTTTTGGCCATCTAGCGTTTGAATGCTCTGAAAAGAATGCAGCTTCTTGTCTAACTTCATCCGACATACTCATATCACTTATGTCAACTTTAAAATGATTCATCGTAGCAGCTACATTACGTTCGACATCTCGGTTACTACTGCATCCAATAATAGCTACATCGCATTTGTCATATGCATTTGCCAAGATTTTCTCATAAGGTATGTGCAATGGCAAAATGCCTCTTGACATAACTTTCATTCCAATTATTCCAATATGTCTAGCTATACATATATCAAGCACACTGTCAAATTCGGGTGTTGCTGGATTTATGGGTAACAAAACAGTATCAAAATCATATGCGTCTAAACAATCAATGAGAATTCTTGAATTGTGATGCCCAGTCACACCAATATATTCAATCTTTCCTGCACGTTGTGCATCAAGTAATAATTGTAATGAACCATTCTTTTGCAAAGCTCGTTTGTCGGATTCTTTTTCCATTCCATGTAATTGAACTAAATTAATAAAGTCAGTCTTAAGTAAATCAAATGATTCATCTAATTCTTTCTTTGCACCTGTATAACTTCGCTCATAAACTTTACTTGCAAGTATTACATATTCTCTGTCAACACCTAAAGCTTTTCCTAAATAATATCTGCTCGGCCCGTACATTGGAGCAGTATCAAAATAATTCACGCCCAAATCTAAAGCCTTACGTACCAGACTAATCACTTCTGCTTCTTTTTCTTCAGTCTCTAGAAGAGCTTGTCCTCCTAAACCAAAAGGAAAAACGTGCATTGCTGTCGACCCAATTGCACGATGCAACCGATATGTCTTTGCGTATTTCAAAAATTCTTGCTGAATTTGTGCATGTCGCATAGAAATCTCCTTTAGTATTACGAATTTATAAAAGAGATGACACTTTGCTCTATGCTTATACACTCATTGCAGTATCGCTCATTAAGGTGAGATTTAATTCCCCATGAATTCCTAGACAAATTCGAAGCCATCGTCTGTTTACTGCACAGTGATGTAGCAATGCTGTTTTCAAAACTTAAATGATAGTGCCATGTACCACCAATACCCTCGGACACAACAACTTTACTTGGTTCGAATCTTGACAAAAACTCAACTTGTACAGGTTCTGCCAACCAAATATCTTCATTTCCAGCATAAAATTTGACATGTCCAAGAGCAGCAACTACATCAACAATTAATATCACAGGCTTTCTTGCTTTTCTTCGTCCTGTTATAATAGCAGTCTTGATCGTCGATGCTAAATGGACATGCTGACGACCCATAGGCAATAATCCTTGCCCTTTTTCAAAAATTAACTTTGCTGCTTCTGGTGATGTACCATGATATAGTATGCTGGGTGGAACAACTGAAGACCGATGTATTTTCTTTTTGATTGAATGGCCATAAAATGCACGAATTTTGTTGTTTTTCAATTCAAATCGTTGTTTATTTGATTCACGAATAATTGTTTCAATATCTTGAACAGTGACAGTCTTGAAACGACTATGCTTAGCTAATGCTGTATACAATTTATCAAGTTCTACCCAACCTTCATCATCAAGTTCAACACCAAACTCGTGAGGGCCATGTCTCAAGACATAAGAAATTGTTTTACTTAATTGAATATCCACATTAACACCGAGGAACAGCTAATAAATCACTTTGAAGTGAACCAATTAAACGATGTAAATTATTTCTTGCAATTTCTTCATATTTTGTTCTAAAATATTGCGTATAAAAAATATTATCTTTCTTAACAAAGCGACTTAATATCTTGATTCGTGCCAGCAAATATGTCATGTCAGGCAGCCAAAAATATTCTTTTCGAATATCATTATTATACTCTTTTATTGTATCATAATCCTGACCAAAAATTGTTAAATCTACATCTGCAATAAGTCTGTGATCTCGAAATTTAGCAGGACTTTTATGATCAGTTACTAATATCAGATCTCGTAAAACATACAAAGTTTTTGTGTCAATACCTAAATGATGTCCGTCAACCCATAATTTTGCTGCACTTGCTTCTTCATTATATTCATAGCACGGTATGTACACAATATCGTGATACATATATGCTAGACGAAGAAGATTAATGTTATCAGCATTAATCTCTTCAATCATTTCATTTAAACCATGTACAATATGTGTCCATGTATGATAGAACCTATGAGGTTCTGCATATGATTCAATAATTGTTTTAAACATATGAAGACATAATATGTTCTGATTGGTGTTAGACCCATTAATTGTTTTAATTAGATCTACGAATGATTCGGCGTTCATTGTCTTTTGGTCCTTGAAAAGTTTGACCATTAACTGTTATTAATTCAGAATCCAAATAATACTTATCTTTATCTGCATTAAACTTCAAATTTATAATCTGACAATTATCAGGGTTTTCTAAACTCTCAAATTCTTCAACTGTCCAATGAAACCAACGCATTAAAAACAATCGTAACGTTAAACCGTGTGTAACAATTATTACATGCGGTTGCATATTTGAATTTTGAAAATCACGATGTAGTGTATCTAAAAAATCTGACACTCTATCAAAAACATCTGCACCAGATTCTCCGTCTGGCATCCGATAAAAAAATGTGCCAAATTTATATCGTTCATTTTTAATCTTTTCAGCAATTTCAGCAATTTGATAATTGCCCCATTCTTGTTCTCGTAATCGAGGATCTTCTCTATACTCAATATCAAATGTCAGTTGACTAATAATAGCATCTGCTGTTTGTCTTGTGCGATACCATGGAGAACAATATATTCTAGCCATACAGCCAGGAAACGGCAGTTCATACATCTCATTATTCTTAGCTACAAACTTATCAATTTGTTGTCCGGCACATTTAGCTTGCTCTAAACCATTAACTGTTAAAGGTACTTTGTAATCTGGCAAATCACGATAAATAGTCTTATTAACATTACCTTCAGACTCGCCATGTCTTACTAAACTTATTGTTAATGGTTTCATTTCTCTTTTTCTTTCAATAGTGCTTCAATTAACGTCACTTGACATTGTAGCATTCGTTTTGCATTCTCATAAAGAGGTTCTTGCTGAGGAAATCGTCTTCTAGCTTGTTTAATCATTGGCAAAATATATGTATTAGTCTCTTCAATATACCACTTTTGTCCTTTCAAAGTAAATACATCAATCATCGACGGTAAATTATGAATACGATCAGCGCCCTTGCCAATTGAAGCAATTGCATCGTGCGACATTTCATCATAATACATTTCAATTGACTTTTTGACACCATCAATTTTCTTTGACAATAAACGCACTGATCTAGCTACTCTTTCGCCAAATCGATTAGCAATAGTCCGTACACTAATATCATAATCTTCTACAATATCATGTAAAAACATTGCAGCAAATGATTCTTCGGGATATATCAAGCCATTGTATAATGTTCGAACATAAGTAGCGACAGCTAATTGATGAGCAAATTCAGGCGTAACACCGTCTTTACGAAGTCCAACATGAGTATTGGCGGCGAATTCCATCGCATCCAATGCCATATAGTATTCTTTTGCTAATAGCCAATATCGTATAGCAATAATTGATTTTTGAAAATCATCCATTTCAAATTCTTTGACTTTACTCATTATTATCTCCTTTTTGCTAGTAGTCACGTAGAAAGACAAAGAAAAAGGGTGCCAAGATATTTCTTGGCACCCTTAACCACACTAGCAAAAGATGTAAAAAAGTCTAGAGTTTTGTCGGCACATATCCTTTTTGCATTTTCTTAGCAAGTTTAGCTTCAGCAGCTCTTATTGCACCGTCAGGTTTTGCTGCTGTGGCTAAAACAACAGCGCCTCTTGGAGGATAACCAATACGACCATACACATTAGCTGCAGTAAATCCGCCATCTTTATTTTCAAAAACGCCAAAATAATGATATTTGTTATTGCGATCATTTCTTACAGTCACGTATTTGCGCCATACGGGTGTTTGTGAAGCTGCATTAGTGACATCACGAAGCATACCTAAAATATCTCTAGATTGACCTCTATGTGGATCTTCCACCCTTAATCCACTAGTTGGCGATCTTCGAGGTGGCATTGCAGTAACTCGGCGTTTCGTACGAGGATGACGAGATAAATAACCTCTTTGCTGCTCATACGATAAATCATCCCATTTTCGGGCGAGTTTAAGAAATTCAGCTTGAATAGCTGCAAGATACTTCAACATAAACTACTCCCTTGTTAAAAATTCTTTCACAGCTTGTTTTATAATCATTTCTGAATTAGCTTTAAATTTTGGTGGAGCATCAATGTCTACAGGAATATTCTCACCATCACATTTCATATAATACACGTCATCTTTTTTGATGTACTTGCAATTAGCTGTATGTATTGGATTTATGTCAAAATGAGCAAACCATCGCATTTTGCCTTTACCTATACCAACAGATGCCAAAACATTTCCTCGTTGAAGCTTTATCACATGACCATCAGTATCTAGTTCTGTGAATCCCAATTGTTTTAATTTCGTTAACCATTCATCTGCTTGCTGCTGTACTTGTTCTTCTTTTCCTTCAACCATTTTATTCAATCCACCCATAGTCTGCTTAATCTCATTAACTTCAACAAATCGTGGATCTACAGGCATACCTGTCGGACGTTGTTTACTTTTCCTATGTTTACGAAGATATTTCGTCTGTTCTTCGTATGTCAAATCCTGCCATTTTCGAGAGACTTTTTTCACGTATCCTCCTTAAATTATACATGTGTTATCAATTTTTGATAAACACAGTAACTATACACGTCAAAAAAATTGGAGGACTACATGGCTATAAGTAGATATTTAATTCAAATGATCAACTATATAAAACAAAATTATGAACCGCCTGTAATATCTGATACTAACTATATTTATGATTCACATAACAGAATCTTCATATTTCATGGTGTTAATATTTCAAATTATCAAAAACATTCACCAGGACATGAAATGTGGCCCGAAGTTCTAGATATTTTAAAACTTAGAAGCTGGGGGTTTAGCCTTGTCAGGTACCTAGTATTTTGGAGTGAAATAGAACCAACAGCAGGTAATTACAATAACGCATACATTGATCAGGTTATAACTGATCTTAACTTATTAAGAAATGCAGGAATTTATTCAATAGTCGACTTTCATCAAGATTTAATGGCAGAACGTTTTACAGGAAACGGTTTTCCTGATTGGTCAATTGATCAAAGAGTTAAAATTACGATTCCTTTTATTGGTGATGTATATCAAACTGTTAACTTTATTACGCCAGCATGGGAGCCTTGGAGTCGAAATTATTTACAACCAGCAGTGCTTACAGCATTTACAAATTTTTGGAAAAGCAGTTCGCGCAAAACACAATACTTGAATGCTGTCGAATACACAATGAATAGAATCGAAGCTTCATTGCCAAATCAACCACCAACATTAGTTGGTTTTGATGTAATGAATGAACCTTTTCCGGGTTTAACGACAGCATTTGAAAGTAAAGTGTTAACAAATTTTTATAAAGATATGTGGGCTAGACTACTTAACAGTTCATTATATTCTAATATGTTTTTTGAACCGTGGATATCAACAAGTTCTGGAATACCAAGTTTTCTAAAATTTGCACCACAAAACAACAGAGCAATATATTTTCCACATTATTATGACGCCTTAGTACATGAAGGCAGACCATACAAATGGTATAATAGAAGTATCATGGAACAAGCTATAAAAATCAAAGTTGACGAAGCAAAATCTTACGGCGTTCCATTAGTCTTCGGTGAATTTGGCGCACCACCAGATGTGCCAGGATATTTAAATTATGTAAATGATTTTTGTGATTTAGCAGATAAATATAAAGTTGGTTGGTGTTATTGGAGTTATGATAAATCGTCGTATAATACTTATGGTATGTTAGATGATAGCGGTAATCCCAAACCAGTTATAGACAAATTAGTTCGTGTATATCCAAGAAACATATCCGGAGCAAATCCTGTATGGGGCATAATCGGCAAAAAATTTACATTGACATACGACAGTTTACCAATCGCAGCACCGACAAACGTGTATATACCGCCGACATTGTCCAATGTCACTGTAGAAGCAAATGGTATAACTACTCCATGGACTGGTTATCCACCTTATGAAATTTATATGCACGCAAATGATATGCAATTAGCAAAACAAGAAATTATTGTTAGGTGGTCGTAATGAAAAATTTATTATGTCGTCTTGGATTGCACAAATCAATACTATGCTACAACGGTCAAACTAAAGGATTAGCAAAAGTTTGTTTGCGATCAAGTTGCAATTGGCGGAAGCACATCAAATCAACACGCAAATCATTATTAGCATATCATAAATCGTTATTAAAAAAGAAGGCTATTAATGTTACCGACTGAAAAAACAAAAACGTGGGAATTGATACTTCCTTTAATTAGCAAACTTATTTGGCCAATATTTATCGTAATTCTGATATTGTTGTCAAAAGATGTTCTTGATGCATTAAAACAAAGAATTCTAATGGGTAGTAACGTTAAAATCGGTCAATATTTTGAACTTGGTGAAATTCCAAATCTAGATGCTAAAGACACAACTATTACAAAAATCAAAGACGAAGTTAAAGAAATAGAACAACAATTAGAAGTCACAGATGCACCTGTCAAATCAAATCCTAAAAGCCCACCAAAAATCGTAATTGGTAAACCAACAATTGTAGAAAAAACAAATCAATCAATACTACCACAGGCATCCCAAAAACAGTTGACGCAAGAACTTATAGAACGTTATTCAAAACTAATATACTTGACACATTATTCAGCGTTTGAACGTATAGTAAACCGCCGCAGACATTTTAGAATTCGAATAGAAACATTAGCTCACGACCAAGATACATACAGCAAAATCACTAAAGTCGTATATCATTTACATGAAACGTTCAAACCACCAGTCAGAGAGATGACAAACAAAGACGAAAATTTTAAACTAGATTTAGTAGTATGGGGTGAGTTTACTGTTTACGCAGATGTGCATGTAGAAAATCTTAATGAACCAATACATCTTGAAAGATACTTAGATATCAAACCGGCATCAGCGTTCTAAAGTGTCCACTCAGAGTAATACTGTCGATGTCATTGAACATATGCTGTTAAGTGGCACCCTATCCTCTCTTACACGCTGACTAGAGGGCGGCTATTGTAGGGCAGTTAGTGCGCCAGCTGTTGAGACAGTCGGCATAAGCTATATGCTGACGATAGAGACAATAGACTGCAGACTCAGCAAGAGCAAGTAAGCAGTTTGTTAGGGCCTAGGCTGAAAGTTTGCAAGCGTAGACAGTCTGCAATCTGGGCCCGCGTACGAGAGTACTAGCTCTCTACTCTGCTCTAGTAATTCCTTAGCCACATGATAGCCAATAAAACCTGCCACACCAGTAACTAAAATCATTCTAATTTCGTCCCAATTGAAAAAATTTGATCCGCACTTTTAGTTTTTTCAATAGACTTTCGCAACATGTCCATAGACATAAATGAACCATTCTTAGTAAGAAATCCCATTTTTCCTTTAATGGAATAATTTGGTCTTAGTGTAAATGAAACATGCAAAACGCTGTCGTCATCAGGATCACTAGTCACTTTAATATCACTGTTTTGATTCATCTTTTTTCTCAAAAGTAAACCCGCTTGATTTTGTTAATGATTCAGTTATTATGTTAGCAACATCAACTATCTTTGCAATACGTTTTTTCATAACATCATCTGGTGAGCCTGTCAAACCTTTAAACAATTGACCCAAAGCTGAATCCATATGTTTAGAATATTCTTCAAACTCAGTTCGCAATAATTCAATTTCACTTTCTTTCCACACGTCAACAATTAACTTAGGTAATGTATTTACCTCCTCTTCGTGCGATGTGTCTCTAAACTTAGTCTTTAACAAATTATGAATCAAACGAAAATTAACTAAAGACAGCATTGCACAAAAACGAGCCTTATATAATTCGCTCGCTTTATCAACATTTGTGCCAGTTAAGAGCTCTGCGAAATATGTCGCAGAGCTCTTGTCATCAGATTGTTGATTCATTTTGCTACAATCTCACTCTTCTGAAATACGCGATATCGAAGAGCAATTCCTCTTGTAAAAACCATTCTACTCCATACTTTCTTTTTGCCCTTTTGCACATATAATCGATCCCATCGTGAATTTTCAATCCACGACGGCATCTTTAATCCCTTGTCGCCATGCTTCATAAAAGCAAATTCAGTTGCACGAGTAGCAAACCGTAACTTAGGAATGATTGAATATGTCAGCGATCTTGAACGATCTTCCACAGCTTTCAATAATTCTGAATCACTTGATCCTGAATATTGTGGCAACATTGGACTAACAGGATTAGGATAATCACCTGTAAATGCAGGATACTCGACTTCAGCTTCAATCACATCTACTTTAATGCTCTGCTGTTCTCCGACAACAGTTTTCTTTGGCCATTGTTTTTTTTCTACACCATTGCCACCAATTTTAATTCCTCGTTCTCTCATAATTTTAGCAACATCTTTGAGAAATTTGGCTTCATCAGTAAGTCGATCAAGCAACACTTTGGTTGCAAAATAATGTTGACCAAAAAACGAAATCCACCGATTAGGATGAATAAAATTCTTAAAAACTACAGAATTGCCTGACCAAAGATTGTTGTTCTTCAAAAAATCATTCTCTTTGGCATCCGGTATAAACTCAATTGTAGCCCAACCATCATACCATGTACCGTCAACATCAACAAGCATAAAATTTCGGAAATTACCGACAGAATCTGTCGTCATAACATTTGCATCATTAATGCGAATTGAAAAAGAAGAATTTTCTTTATTAGCCAAAACGCTAAGAATTTTACCGTGACGATTGTCTGCTGAAGTAATAATTTCGCCCTCAGTCACTTGCTTTGGTCGACGACTTGTATATTTTGGAATGTTAATGACTGCGCCGCGTTCAGCCAAAGCAAAAAGAAAACAAGCAAGATCAAGATCAGTACCAACAAAAATACCGTCGTTTGTATAAGCAGCCCCAGGTTTCCTTGAATACAAATCATAACTCCAATGACTTGTCAATTCATCAATAACAGGTTGTATAGGTTGTGATTTGTCAAGAATGGTTTGCATTCTTGGTGTGTCGAGCACATTTACTAGTGTGCTAGCAACTTTTTTCTGTAACATATGATACTCCTCACGTTAAGTTTTTAACTGACATGCTTAACACGTTTTCGTTCAGTGGGATTATTTCTATAATAGTTAGTTCTGCACCGGCATTGATTTGAATGCCGTCAGCAAATAATGGTAAGTTGACAATTGCCTCAATCAATTGTCTGCGTTTGAATTCATCAAACGCAATCATGCGGCCGCTATTCTGTTATAATTGTATGTTGTCATAATCAACGCATTTACTTTCAACAGTTTAATTGTGTTTTTATCTATCGCAATATAATAGTGAATAGTTTTTATAATCAGTCAGAAGGACGATGAAATGAAACATTTAGCTCAAATTCAAGCTGAATTTCTAAAGCTTGCTATGAACTGGAGAGATAGATTCGTATGGCACATAACACCAACAGGCCAACGCAATCGCGTCAAAATCAGATCGTTGTCATTGCAGGAGCAAGAGAAGTATAAACCAGCTTATGAAAAAATTGATAAAATTATACAGGCAGGCGTTGTAGGATCAAACTTACTCAAAACTTTAAGTAACTTTGCAAATGACATGACACCAGCGGCAAAAGCTACATTTGCAAAAACAATAAAATCCGTATATGATATGATAAAAAACGACGCTGAAACATATAGAAAAATGATTCGAGACCAGTTAATGAATCTACGAGAAAAAAATGACTACCGAATTATTGAACTAAAAAAAGCTAAGCTAAACGCAAAAACATACGGTAACAAAAACAAATTGCATAATCTAATTATACGAGCTTTATGCGATAGAAAAAAGTTTGACGAACTCATTAGACATGTACCGGCTCCAAAAATCAAAGAGCCACAAATACCAGTTGAACAATTTGATCTAATGACAAATGACAATAATATGAAAAGAATATTAGCGAATCGTAAAGATGAGATTTCAAACGCGATTGATCAATGGGCTGCTGCTACTTCGCCAGAAATTGTTGATAAAAAGAATTACATGATCCTAGCAGATGTATATTAATCTTCTCTATAAAAAACAACAAATTCTTCACCTACAACAGTTATACTAATTACATCAACTGCTCGCTTACCATATTTAGCCAGTGCATTGTTTATAGAGTTATCTCCTGCTAACACACCTTTAATAGGCACGCGAATATGTTCGATCATACTACCTCTTTTGTATAATATTTACAGCCATAGGTGAAATATTTCGTTCGATCCATACATGATCACAATCATGTATACCACCAATAAATCCAAATTCTTGCATTAACAATTCAACAGCAGGTATACTTGGTAACTTGGATTTATCATTTATGGAAACCGACATATGTCTATACCAATTTTTATCTAATTGTTGCTCAATACTAAATACTACTTTAAATCCATGTTCAATATTGCATGTAAAATTAGCATCGTAACCAACAGCTGGTAATAAACCTTCTGATATTTTTCTCATTTGATTAATGTCTATTTTATTCGCTTCAGCGTTTTTAATCATTCGCTGAATATTTTCTTTAATAATTTCATTGATGTATAACACTCTCACTTTTTTGCCTTCTAATTGTTGTACGAATCCAAAAGACTTCTCGTCATATGGGCTATCATTTAACGTTTTTAATTTTCGTGAACAAAAGAATTTGAACAACCAAACTAAATATTTTTTCATTTTGCTTCATAACCATCAATAAATTCATTGACAATCTTGACCATCCTTTAATTTAATCACAATAGATATCATAGTTCAGTATTTAACATATTGCGCAAACCCTAATTTAACCATCTCGTCATTGACGTTAATATTCATACCATCTTCATCCAAAAATACATCAGCTATATATCGACCATATTTTCCTTGATCTTTAACTGTTACAACTCGAATTTCTCTATTCAATAACAATGATTCTAGATAATTTTTCCCTTCAATTCCCTTTGCTTTTTCTTCATCTGTTACACCTGCATATTTTTTAATTTCATATGCATCAATTCTTGCAAATCTTACTGTTTGTTTAATAGTAACAAAAAACCCAAGATCAATAACAACTTCAATTGTATCACCATCAATGATGCGCATGACGGTCGCTTTATATTCATACATAACAACCTCATTCTTCTAAATGTAAAAACTCATTTATAAGTTCGTGTCTTGTTAATTGTCGAATATTTATATCGCCTTTTAATATTTTGTCATAATCATCTTCGTTCACAAAATATGTATGTCCATCCAATGATATCATTTTACCACTAGAAATAAACCGTGATTTAACTAGACTAATATTTGACGTTTCTCGTGTCCAACACGAACTGTTGGATCCGCCCATATTTTGAATCCTTTTTCTCGCAAACGTAAACAGCAACTAACATCTTCACCTGCCATATCACATATTTCTTTTGATATCGGCGTTTCAATCTGTTTAAACCATGGATATTCAAGAGATTCCATCACTCCATATTTCATTAACGTTAAACCAAATCCAATATAGTATGCTTCTATCAGATCAGTTTTTCTTTCAATATCTTTTATTGTAAGAAACGGGAAAATGCCATGTTTCTTATAATGCGACTTGTCCCAATTTGTAACGACAGCATATGATTGTCTATTAGCTAGCGGGTATACGCCACCAACAACATCAACATCTCGTAATATTAAAGGTAAAATATGTTGCTGTGGGTCCCAAACAGAGTCTGAATCAATCCATAAAATATGCGAGTATTTAAATTCGCCATTAAACGGTTTTTGATGAATCCCGCGACAAACATGAGCGCCAAGACATAAATTTCGAACAAAGTATACAACACTTGATTCATGTTGCGAAATTACAAATTTAATTCCGTTTTCCATAAACCAAACTACTGTATTAAGTATACATTTAAGAAATGTAGCAGAAAAATTTGATCCAGGAAGACATATGACAATCATTAAATCTTTTGGCAATTTCACTATTTCTTTTACAGGTCGATTATGTGATCCATCAGATGATTTGATGTTAAGCCCACTAATATTCATTTTCATCCTCCTTCATTTTAATTGATTGCATAATCGATTTCTTATAATTATCAATCAACGCTACCTTAAATGCTTTTGGTAATGTTCTAATAATTTTAACGAATGATGTTGCTTCAATCTCATCATTCACTGCACGTTTATAAACTAATACAAATGGATAAGAAGTCAATCTAATACCGGCATGTTTAACAGTTCCTTTATTAACATCTTTAATATGTTCTTCTATATCACGACCAAAATGACAAAATAGAATTCCATCTGCCCCTTCCATCATATAAACAAATAATGATCCATTTTGTGGTACTGATGTTTGTTGTTTAATCTCTTGTTTGACTGTAGTTTTTATACTAACATCTTCATTTGAAACAGTCTTAAGCATCTGTTGTTCAATTATTTTTTCGTCTTTTATATCAACTAATAAACCTTGATTAAACATGCATTGTCTGCAATAGTTAATCTCAGACCCTCTATCCCCAGCCAAATGTTTAATTTCGCCTCGATGTTTTTCAGATTCAGTAAAAGGTCCTGCACCACATAAAGAACAATAAGTGTATTTCTTAAGTACATCATTTTCTCTGTAAAAATACAGTCGTACTTTTTCAGTCATAATATCTCCAAGTAACTATAGACTTTTTTTATTTCAAAATTTAAGCAAAAAGAAAGCTGTACAATTTGTACAGCTTATAAAGTCAGTGTTAAATTAAAATCACACTACGTTGAAACCGATAAGATTGTCTTTAACAAAAATTTCAACAGATTGACCTTTGTCTTTCATACCCTTAAAATCAAGACATTTGCGAGGTACACTTACTCTACCATCGTTATGAACTTTAAGTTTGTCTGATAAATCAGTTTTATTAAGCATAAACTTAGAGACATCAATTGTACTGCCCGGTTTTAAACCAATGGCTTTTACAAATGCTCCAGGAACTCGAATTCTACCACGCTTGAATTCATGAATGCATCGTGTTGAAGAAGAAGTGACTTGCTTCATGACACGCATAGTCTTTACTGCAGCTTTTGCTACCGGCTTTGACTGTGCTGCAAAAGGATCTCTACCATGCATCATTTTAAACTCAGCCGGCGTAATTGCTTTTAACCCTCGATCAGTATAGTTGTCAGAATCAGCAGAAAAATGATGATACAAATTGGCAGACGAACTACCATTTACAGAAATCTGCGTAGCAATGTAATCTGCATTCAAGTCATCATTTAACTCTGCAAAATTTTGTCTTAGCCATTTAGCTACGTCACGATTAGAAAACCACGTCCCATCTGTCTTTATCGCATTACAAATATTAACAGACGTAAACATCACTTGCTTTTGCATCATGTCAGCGACTTTTGCTTTTATGACATCATTCATAATGCATCTCCTTTCATCTTTTTGCCATTTCAATCAAATGAGTTATTGTCGCTTGTGGTAATGTATAAACAATATATTCATCATTATATAAACCACCAGGACTTGATTTTGCCCATAAACTATCATAACCACGAGGCGGTCCGCCACTATGATGTTTTACTATATAAGTGTTACCCATTGCAAATTTGACTACAAACAGAAAAGCATTGTCATATTTATTTCGCGATCCTGACCACCAACCAGTTGAATAATTTAACGATTTAGTACTGTGATGTGCACCATAAATTCCATTGCCATACAATCGACCAGTTACATGACCAGCATGACATGGAGGAATAATTAATCCATTCGACAAAATACTTAGAATATTACAATTTCGAGAACCATGAAAAAGTTCTTTAACATTACCAAGTCGTTTTGCCACTGGTTCGAAACGTTGTCTTTCTTTAGGTATTTTTACAGTGAAGATATTCTTAACTTTCCAACCCCAAACATCTAAACTTCGATGGTTTGACGCTTTTGATTGATGAACATAATTTTCTAAACGTTTAAATTCCTGATCATCAGTAAGTTCATCAAAATCAATACCAAGCGCATTCATTCGTTGCGAAGCACTTTGATTAAGCGCAGCACCCATTTGAACAGCAGACTCAAGCTGATCAAGCAAATCATATTCTTCAATAAGTTTTGCAGAATCAAGAATCCAATCAGCTTCAGTAATCTTTCGGCCAAACTCGTGCGGAATTAATGAATAGTATAAATTATTACCTTTAATCACAGCCGACGATGAACTACTAAGCTTATCGTCTTTCAATTCAGCCTTCATGGAATCTAATGCTGTTCTTGCTCGTTGTACATGTTCTTTTGTTACAGGACCAAGTGGAGTTTCAAAACCATTAGATGTCAGTGTTAGTGTTGTTACAGACGTAATATTGTGAATATTTTCATTCACAACTTGGTCAATAATACGAATAATTTTCTTGTTAGATATAGTCGATGTGTCAATCACAGCTGTTTTAGTTGTAACAGTACTTGATTTTCCGCGAATGTTTGAAGATCCAACTGTTGGTGCAAATGTTTCAACTTCTTCGTAGTTTTCCCGCCACTCTTGATTTGTATCTTTATCTTTAATGGTTTTGCCACGAAGTTTCTTCTTAACAATTGAATCCATTTCAGTCTCAAGATAAGATGAATCTTTAATTGTCCCATTTGAAATATAATCGTAATCACGAATGCCAAACACTTCAGATGTTACGAGTCGACCATAATGAGAGAATAGTCTATAACAACTTGTTGATGGATTATACTGCAATTCAATGCAATAAAATTTATTGTTATTGCCTTCGACATTACTACAATGAAGAACCTTGAACTTCTTAGTTTCTGTAAATCCACATTGCTGTGGATCATAATCTTTGTCACCCGGCTTAACTTTTCGTTCTTTGAATCTTGTAGCCATTGCTATTCCTTATGCAGCTTTTTGCATCTTATATAAATTCCCAATTTTTCTAAATTCATCTTCATCAGCTTCAATCATTGTTTTAAATGCTATAACGTTATCAGTATCAGGAACTTTCACATCACTAGAAATTCTTACACAAATTTCTTCAATGACTTTTCCACCCCGCCAAACTTTAGTATGCCATTTATTGCGGAATATCTGATAAATACGACCATCACGACCTTCAACTAATATAAAACCATGTTTCAAATATTTTCGAAATGCTTCTTCAGATATCATTTCTCGCAACATTTCAAGTGCAAGCAATTCATTTTGCGGAGCATTACGTAATGCAAATTCTTCTGCCCTAGATTTGACACATATAACCATGTTACTTCGCATTTGTTTACGAGCAAATTCTTCTTTTGTCTCAGAAACTATTGGCCAAACACAACTATTTCCAATTGTAATAGTTGGCGTTGTTCCTGTAGTAAAATCATTACCAAATGTAACTTCAACAGAATTTGTCGTATGATTAATTGAATAAGCAGAAACCCATGAATCTGTCGGCCGTTGATTTATATGAAAATAATCACTACTATTGTCACTAGCGATATGTTCAATGGAGTCAACAGGGAATGTTGCCGATGATGTATATTTAAATATGCAATTTTCAAACGTAACATTAGATGCTGTATAATAACCAGTAAGAGCACTATTTACATCAGCAGTTAAATTATGCATTGTTTCTGCTGTCATTGGCTTATATAGATACTTACTATTTAAATCTAAAGTGATTTTTGCTTTTTGATCGCCTGAAATATAAAGCTGTTTATTATCATTATAGATACAGAAACCATTGTCTGTTTTAACTTCTTTTGGTTTTGGTCTCTGACACGACGATTCAAAGTTCTTTACTTCCGCTACTAGTGTCATACTAGCATTTCCTTATAAAATCATTCAGTTTCGTTTTAATACTTGCACCCGCAAGAAACATATCATATGACTTATTATCTTTCATTATACAAAGTGTCGCGCCGGTGCCAGTAATTTTCACAATACCATCTGAACTTTTCAATGTTTGCATTGCACTTTCGATTTCTAACTTGAACGTAGTTTGGTCACAAGAAAACTTCAAACCTTTTGCGTCATCATGAACATGAACCAGTCCGCTATTAATGTGCAATCTTAAACCATTGATTTTTTCTTCGCTTGTGCCGCCCATATTATCAACCTTTACTTGTTTTGGGTACCATTATTATGTCTTCAGCATCAACATCAAATTCTTTAATTCGTCGGCCTTTTTTCCCATCAGGACCAACGCTATAAGCTTTATAACCTTTTCGAAGCAAATCTTCAAATTTTTTCTTTGCTTCCATAGCTTCAAATCCATTATCCCTGTCCCATACAATTCGGTCATCACCGTTTGCATTAAGTATCTTCATAACATTCTTGCAAACGCGTCTTGCTTTTACAAGCACTTGTTCATAATATGGTCGAAACCATACCATTGGTTTGCCATTTGCTAATAATATTTCATAACCAAGTCGTTTGAATTGAAGAATTTGAATTTTAGCTTCTTCAACTTGTTTCTTATTACCAGCATCCCAAACAATAAGTTGATCCATTACAAGTTCAGTACTCATGAGTCTATCTCCTTTTTGGACTTGTCACCAATAATTGATTTCAATTTATCTATGACACTAAGTCCTTTTCGGCGAATATTCAACTTAATTTCACCACTGACGCAAGTAAAAATAAGATCATCATTGTCACCAGAACCTTCAATCACATGCTCTGTTCCGTCTGCCATATCTTCAAAATTGATTGCATCAATTGCATCTCTAAAATCTTCAGCATCTTTTTTAAACAATGCTGTTTTCTTTGCATTGAAAATATGAATAACACGGAATCGATCATTTCTTGAATAGACTTCAAACTTAAGATCGCCAATATCACCGTGATCAATTATGCTTCCATCATTAGACTTTTTTGCGCCACGACTATTAACAAGAAACGGAATCACATTTTTGTCTTTTGACATATTTACACCCTTGCTGAAAATCTATCGCGCCATAATTGCCACATAAATACTTTAGCATCTGGCGCGTTTGAATCATTAAACGTTTCGTGTTGAATATCACGACAAGATGACTTCATTGGTCTAATATCGTGTAACAATGGATCAGTAGGATTTCTGTCAAATCTATCTGCTGTTATCTGACCTTTAGAAACTTTCCTATAATGAATATGTCCACAGTTTGGACAATGAATTCTATAATTGCCGTTTAACGATGTATCTAACTTAAAATCAAAATATTTATTACATTCAGTACAATGAAATTCAAATTTAACTTTTGCCATTATTCACCACTTGCTTAAATAGTTCATACTCATCTGAAGTAATTTGTTGATAACTAATTAACACTGCTTTCTCAATGCTATTATTCATTTTTGCTAACCACACAAATGGATGAATATCTATAGCATCATTTGCATGAGACCAAAACTCACCGCAATGACTTTTTCGCCTGTATGAAATGAAATAATACATTTATCATATTATCGTTGTTTAAATACTTTTGCTAAATAATCAATTGTGAATGCATTGACACCATTAGCTCTGCGTTCAGCATTACCCGCTACATTTAGTGTCTGTATTTTATGTTTTCTAAGCCATTCTCGCACAATAACTGGCAATGGCGGATTATCAATATTAACATCAAAATACGGTCGTTTATATTGAGTGATTGCTTTCAATGTTAACCGTTCACCTGACGATTCGAAATCCCTAGCTAATCGTATTGTACCGTCTGAATCTTTTACGTTTGCAAACGTTCTTGGCGGATATTTAGATGAAGTATGTTCTTTAATTCCATATAAATCTGCAAAATCAGGACGATTTCCGGTTTGAGTAACATAGCCTTTTGGCATCCACCCGCCAGTCTTTAATCCAACTGCTTTAGCTGCTTGTAATCCGCCCTGATCTGCTCCAGTTTGACCGCCAGAAATAACTTTGACTAATTCAGTTTCATAATACCAACGTTTCCAATCAACATTGCCATATTGATCTCTATCATCATCTAAAGCAATGATCAAATCGGGTCTATGTATTCTAATCATAGATCCGATTAACAATGTATGGCAATCAAAAGTTTTATTCGTTGCCAACTGCTGTTTTGACAGTTTGTTATGAGGACACCAACAACACAATATAATAAACTCGTTATTTTTTAAACAATCTAACCATGCTTTAATTACAGACCATCTGTATATATAAGCGTTTCGCAATTCGCTAAAGTAATTATCACCTAATAAGATTTTTTTACCGTTTGGATTGATAGGTGCTAAAAATGGTAAGTCAAAATACTTGCACCAGTCCGGCTTTATTCTCGCGACATTGTACCTTTGATCAGTATCGTATTTTTTGGCGTGCCAAAATGAAGTTAATAAAACATTGACACCATTCATGCCCAAATCTCTTGAGGTTGACTGAATGGCTCATACATCCATGATTTAGATTTTTCATCCCAAACGCCACCAACAGAAAATAAAAGATTAGGAAGAATGATTTGTTTTTTCTTGTCAACATCTCTCAAATCATTCATTGAACCAACGTATGCTCTATATTCGACACAAACAGCTTGTTCTTGTTCCCATAATGGCTTAAACAAATTGAATTGTTGCTGATCTAAATTAAAATCAATCAGCCGTTCTTCAAGTTCTTTAGCATCTTCTGGCCCGACCATCACACGCCGACCTTGCATACTAAAATTTCGCATTATGTCAACGATGATTTCAACAAATTTTGATTCTTCTGCTTCATTTAAATCACAATATACTAGTTGATTACCAATAATCAGTGGAATTGTTATACCATCTTTTAACAAATCATCAGAAAATGACGGCACACTTTCTTTCCATTCATCACCTTCAATTATTTTTGGAGGAATTAAAACAGACTTGACAACGACAGCAACATTTGTTGGCTCGATTGATTCAATCAATCGTTCCATTTTTTTGATATCTATGTCCATATTATTATATATACTATCGTAATCTACACATTTACACAACAACGGCTAATGCATTAGCATTAGCCTGATAAAAAATTAATGTTTGACAATTATTTCATGCGACGCATTTCAGCAAAAGCCTTGTCACGATTCAATTTTTTGTTTTGTTGATTCACGCTAAAGAAATTCTTATTGCCAATATGCTGCCAAATGCCAAGCTTCTTCAATCTTTTGATAAAATCGCCGAGTATTTTTTAATCGCGCGAAAATCGTTCTTCAAGGTCAGGATAGTCGAACCACGAATTTGTACTTACAAACACATATTTTGGTGGTTTGACAAAAATACCGTTCTTTGTACATGTAAGTGACAATCTAATCGGTTTGCCACGAACCATTCGAGCAATACCAATTTCTTGTCCTGTTGTATTGACTGTAAAATACTTATCAACAATCAATATATTACGAACACTTTGAAATGAAACACGACCGTTTAAAACAGGCGATGCTTTTTTCTTTGTTATATTTGACTTGATCTTCATCTCTGTTTTTGTCATTTGCCTGCCTCCCTTATCTCTAATATGGATGGGTTGGATAATTCGATTGCTTCTATTCTAGCTCTACCAGTTTTGTTCAAAACAGTAATAATCGATCTAATAACTTTTATTGTTTCATCACTACATTTGCCTGACCATAATCTCATGTAAAGTTGTGGTTTATCTAAACTGACCGATTGTCCAAGTATTTTTTTTCTTCGAACATTAAATGTGCCCAAACAAATATTAAAACTTCTGTTTTTAGCTTTGAAATCCTGATACAAAGCATCTGGTTGTTGTCTTATGAATTTGTCAACAACTGTGTAATCAATTCTATGATATCCTGCCGGACCTTTTAAATGACGCCTCGACTGATCGCGCTTTTTTCCTGTTTGAAGGAAATTTTTACGACGACCGAAAGATGTTCGAGAAACTTTTGATTTGGGATGCGCAGTTTTGAAAATACTATAGGTAGGATTTTTTTGAGTTTTAACAAATTCATCAACTTGTTTGTAATTTAATGGCTTGGTAGATTTTGCCATGACATCTCCTCATCCTATAGTTGTGAGTAGTCATGACAATTTACGTAGCAATTAATTTTTTGGCTTACCATATACGCTTAGCTGCTATACCGTACTCTGTTTTTGGTAAAGTATCAATCCAAATAATCTCATATAAACTGTCGTTGAGATTTTTTTCAACAGGTAAGCAAACAGATGATCCTAAACAAGATATCAAAATGTAAACGACGCTTATTGTAAATAATGTTGATATTACTATCATAAAGATTACGAAGATTTTAACACTCTTTGACATATTGTCCTCTGAAAATTCCAATACAACCATTTCTAAAAAAGAGGGAGCGGAAGATAAAGTTTTTCGCAAAGCATCTTGCTACTACTTACCAGATCTCAAATTCTATTAAGTTAACAGTTTCTGGCGCCAGACACCTGCTCACCGGCAACTCTTCCGCTCCCTCATTAATCAGCTATTATGTTGAACTTTGTTAATGTTCGCTCATGTTGTTCAATATGATTTGCTAAAAATTGATCAAGCACATTATTATTCTTGATATATTGTGCGTAATCACCTAAACTACTTTTAATAAATCTAATATTTCGCAAAGGTAATACACCATGTCGTGAATATTGCCCGCATTTTAAATGAGTAAATTTTATCACAATAACTGAATCACCAAAAAACTTCGCTTGTCGTACGCTATGTAAATATCCTGCGCATTTTATAGGTCTAGTATGATATAAAAAGAAAAAGAATTTAACACGAGCATATCCGACAGTTTTAAGCATCAAGTCAAATTGCTGTGCAAATATGCTAAAATCAAGCTTTATCATCTGTTGTTTTGAAATACCAGTGTCTATTGTAAGTTTTGTCATACGCTGAAAATTCATGTCCTTTAGCACTAGCTTTTTGTTCATTAAATCTGCCATTATAAGAAGCGACCATATCACAATGATGCAATATTACAGCTTCTTTTGTCATTGGTTCTACTGGCGCACCCCAATCTCGTTTTCCATGATGTGACAAAATCAAATGAATCAATTCTGTAGATTTCTTTGGCGGAAATCCATCCGGTAATATCCTACTAATAATCAGCAGACTTAACGAAGTATGCCCTATCAACTTACCAGACGTAGTTCTATCGAATTGTTTCTCATATTCATATTCTTTTATTTTACCTATATCGTGTAACAGAGCCCCTGTTATTAGCAAGCTTACATTTATGTAAATTGGATCAAGTTTATATAATGCATAGCAATGCTCTGCAACTTCTACAGAATGTTGTAATAACCCTCCTAAATATGCATGGTGATTTGATTTAGCAGCTGGAGCAGTACAATATAATGACCAAAGTACATCATTGTCAAAAATATTAGAAAGTAAGTCCATAAGATCTTTATCATCAATCTTTTTTCGTAATTTTTTAAACCGGTCAACAAAATCTGTCATTTCATCACCAGATAATGACTTCAACTTAAGTTTTTCTGTTGTAGCTTTAATCTCAATTACATCAATTTTTGGTTTATTGTCGTATGTTCCAAATGAACCCTTTAGTCTTACAACATCGCCTTCTTTAAATTCACAAGATGCAGTGTCCCACATAAAAGCTGTGATATCATCTTTACCATCATTGACGCTTAATCGCAAATAATCTGTATCTTGCCGAGTTTTATTCTTTAAAATAGACTTGATTAAAACAACAGCAGATATTACATCACCATTATTAATACCTTTAAACATAATCTCTCCTAACTTTGCGTAGTTGAATCTACTCTAAATGTTGTAAATCCTTCTGAATATTCATTCCATTTTGTCATAATGTAAGGTACAAACTTCTCTGTTTGATCAGATAATCGTTTGTCTTTAACTTTGTAATAATATGCTGAATATGGACCACCATTGTACCCTGCAAGTGCTATTTCATAATTTTCATAAGAAGCATATAACACTTCGAGCAGTTTTACACCAAATTTAATGTTAATTTCTGTATTATAGAGTATGTGATCATTATATGACATATTAAAAAAGCCACACAATAACCTAGCTGTTTCAGGCATAATCTGCATTAAACCAATCGCACCTTTTTCACTTTTGGCACTATCATTAAAGCATGATTCTCGATGCATAACAGCTAAAACAAAAAATTCATCAATTGTTGGATATTTTTCAGACTCGACAACAACCTGTTCAGCAATTTCATATGCATATTCATACTCAACTTTTTGTTTTGTTGTTATTTGAGCTTCTACAATTTTGTCTCGAAGATACAAAATGGTTTTTTGTCGTCTTGTCGACCAATCAATTGTCGACAATAAAAATTGATTTGTTTTTTTATGAGCGACAATTTGTTGATATTGTTCTTTCGTAATTTTTGTTAATTCTTTTTTTAATACACAATAAAACACAATAGAACTAACAATTGCCACAACTGCAATTAAAATTACTATCACAATATATCGACGTCTAATAACCACGTTGCCCTCCTATGCGTATCTGACTTGCCGCTTTTCTCGTATTACAATTACTTTGATCTGACCAGGATAAGTCATTGTTCCTTGAATTTTATTTGTTATGTTATCTGCAATAATTTCAATTTGAGCATCAGATATACTGTCAGGCTCAACAATGACTCTTAACTCTCTACCGGCCATCATTGCATACGCTGCTTTAATACCTGCAAACGATGTAGCAATCCTTTCAAGATCTTGTAATCGTTTTATATACGCATCAAATGAATCTTGCCTTGCACCAGGTCTTGCAGATGATATTGTATCAGCTGTTTTAATAATCCATGTTTGCACTGATGCTGGTTCGTTATCATGATGTTCTGCTATAAGTCGACAAATTTGATCTGATTCGTTATAGCGTCTTGCAAATTCAGCACCCAATTCAGCATGAGATCCAGCTTCATTTCTATCTAACACTTTACCTATATCATGAAATAATCCGGCACGTAATAGTAATTTCTTATTAAACCCTAGTTCGCTAGCAATATCGGCTGCTATTAAAGCAACTTCTTCACTATGAGCTAATACGTTTTGCGAATAACTTGAGCGATATTTTAATTTCCCTAATGTTTTAATCAATTCAGGGTGAACGTCAGGCACATCATGTTTTGTAATCATTTCCTGACCGATTCGTACAACTTCTTCATTAAATTCGTTTGTTGCTAATTCAACAATTTCTTCAATTCGTCTCGGGTGTATTCTGCCATCAGCAATCAACCGCACCATGGCTAATCTAGCAATTTCTCTACGAGCAGGATCGTAACATGATAAAACAATTGTTTCTGGAGTATCATCTATAAGTACAGTTACACCCGTTATTTCTTCAAATGATTTAATATTTCGACCCTCACGACCTATTATCTTACCTTTAATTGAATCATCCGGTAAATCCACAGTTGATGTTGCTAAATTAGTTATAACATCAACAGTTTCTTTTTGAATCGTATAAGCTAAAATATCTCTAGCTTTTGTCTGCATTGTCATCTGTGCTTCATTTAACATTTCACTTATTCGTCTATCAACTTTTAACTTAGCTTCATTTTCTAATTTAGAACACAATCGATTTAATGCTTCATGTCTAGATAGACTAGCAACTTTTTCTAATTCTTGTAATATTTGTTCTTTTTGCCCTTGTAATTGTTGCTCTCTCTGTTTAAGATTATTTGTACGATCATTCATCGATCGTTCTTGACTAGTTAATGCATCAATCTTAAGTTTCAAATCCCTAAACTGTTGACTAATATCATGCTGTTGTTTTCTTATTTCATTTTGATCACTTTTAATTTGTTGCAACTTCAATCTAGTATTATGATCTAACTCTTGTTCTCGCTTTTTTATGACTTCAAGCTTATCATTTAATGCATGTTCTTGATCACTAAATCTTTGAGCAATAACAACTGCGTCATCGTCTTTAATGTCAAACGAAGACTTTAATAAACTAATTACGTCTAATATTGCTTTTTTCTGATTTTCATCTACACTCATAATTCATCCATTATTTTAATCAAGATGAAACAAGAAGATTTTTTTCAAGAAAACAACTGGAAGAATTGTTGCGAGGATTATCTGGCAGGACCATCTGGGTCTCTAAAAAGAATAAACAATTGACGAGCAAAGACGTTTACAAAATGATTATCAGCCTCATCTATTTTAACGTCTTCAACAATGTCAATACAGATGGTAAATTCTGGTCTACATAAAAGTCTATACGCTTGTTTCCATTCATTACTTTGCATTTGATAAAAATCATTATCCATTAATCTTTTTGAATTAACTGCCGGAATGCCACTAGTAAGTAATCGACGATCAATTACTTTTTTGTCACTAAGAACTTCAGCCTTGACAGATCTAAGTATACAGTACGACAGCCAATCTGTCGTCGTAGAATGATTGCAGTTCTTTATGACATCCTCGATAAGACTTCGCAGTTCTTCTTCCATATTAATCTAATATGTTATTAGAATTAGAGAATTTAAGCATTATCTGATTCTAAATCTTCAAGTTTGACTTCCCATAATCTAGCATTAAATTCTTCTTCTTCTGGTGTAATACCATATGACGAAGAAATGCTAAATTCGTCTTGCGCTCGTTTCTTTATACCAACTTCGACTGCTGCTGCTTTTGGTGGTTTCATACCCGCCCTCTTAAAAAACATTTGAAATACTGTTGGATCAATATAATGTTTACGTGCAACATTCGGCGTATTACCAAGCTTTTCAGATACAGCAACAGTTGCCTCTCTAACAGCTCTAGCAGCTTGTCTTGGCGTAATCTTTTCAGTGTCTATGCCTCTTAAATATTCATCAGCTATTCTAGTACCATGATAATGACGGAAATGATGAATTGTTACATTTGATCCTAGTTTTTGACGCAAGAATCTGTTTACTAATTTTGGAGCAATTCTGATCTCTTCATCATCTTTTTTCCATGTAAAAATTGGATCTTCAGGATTTTTACCAGCAGTCAATTCTTGCAAATTATTCTTAACAGTTTTATCAACATTAAACGAATGTCTTTGATCTTTCTTCTTCTTTCCTACATATGAAAATGTAGCTTTATCGCCAGTTAAATCAAGATGTTTGACTTGCAAATTATGCAGTCCACGAACATCATCTTCTTCACTTTTCTTGTTTCCAATCCTCATAGCACCTTGATCAACAAGCGCAATGGCTGTAGCATAAACTTTATCACGAGGATTATCACTACGAAGAAGATTTGTATATTTCTGTCTAATTTTTGGTAATAATTCCCCAAAACGTTGATTATTAGCAAACTTGATTTTATCATGCCGTTTAATAAAATCTTCTGTATAATAATGAAGCGGCCGACCTGTCTTTGGATTAATTTGTTTAGCATAATAATGATTATCTTTCTCAGGATCCCAATCAGGATTAATCTCGACAGGTACACCGGGCAACATGCCTCTTGTTGTATTTAGTCGTTTGCCACTTTTAGTAAAAAAGTTAGGATGCGATTCCGGTGTCATTTCTTTAAATGCTTTTGCTTTTTCTAAACGTTTCTTTTCACGTTCCTTGCGTCTCTTAGCTCGATCTTTTTTACGTTGTTCTCTTTCTTTCTTTCTCTCTAAACGTTTTTTAGCTCGCTCTTTTCTAAGCTTAGCTTTGTCAGCTTTAGCTTTGACTCTTTCTTTCTTTTTATCAGCTTTACCTTTATGAAGAGCATTTAATCGTTTCTGCTCTTCTGGTGGTAATGACTTAAATCTAACTCTATTACCTGTATCAGGGTGCCTAAAGCGTTTTCCCTGCCACCATGGTGCTGACAGCTTCACGAATTCATCGCAAATTTGTGCAATGTGATTCATCATTCAACCTCCAAATAATATTCAAGTCAAATTCTCTTAGATATAATGATGCTATCAAACAACTAAAAACTTTTTCTTTAATAATTCGATTGCGTCTGTTTCTGTCATATTTGGATCTTCTAGCAATTCTTCTGCTAAATAGTCTCGCGCTTCGCCAACTTGCGGCCCTGGTTTTATATTCAAAATTTCCATTATTTTGTGACTCGTGATTGGCAAACTTCTTACTTTATGTATTTCTTTTTTTGCTTCATCAACACGTTTCATCAACATTAATATTGATGCCGGATCAGATTTTTGTGGATGATGAGACTTTCTATCTGCCAATAATAGATCAAACAAATTATCAGTCAATGGCTCAGTGTCTCTAATAAATCTACGAACAGCAGCATCACTCCATTTGCTACTTCCAACAGTTCTCATATGCAAGCCTACAATTTTAGACACATCATCAATAACTTTATTCGAATATTTTAATCTACTTAAAATGTCTTTAGCCATTTCACTAGATTTCTCATCATGACTGTAAAAATGAATATCACCTTGATCAGTTACAGATTTAGTTTTTGGTTTAGCAATGTCATGCAATAACGCTGCAAGTCTGTCTATAGGCGCACCAGAATCTAGATCTTGAACTGGTTTAGTATTATCAAGTACTTGCAATGTATGCCGCCATGCATCAGTATAATGATATTTTCCTTGTTTTAATCCAACTAAATCTAATAATTCAGGTAAAACGACTTTTAGTAAACCAGTGTCTTTCATTAACTCAAGACCTTGACTCGGTCTTTTTGTTAACAAAATATTGTTTAATTCATCTCTAATTCGTTCTTTAGACACCCATTTTAATTCATTAGCATTAGTTTTAATCGCAGGTACAATATTGTCAGCTAATTTAAAATTATATTTTGTCGCAAATCGAATAGCTCTAATCATTCTAAGTGGATCGTCATTGAATGTTATATTAGGATCTAACGGTGTACGAACAATGCCATCTTTTAAATCTTTCAGTCCTTTACCTGTCAAATCTAAAATTTCACCTGTAGATAGATCTTTCAACAATGTATTAATAGTAAAATCTCGACGCTCAACATCTTCTTGCAATGTGCCATATGTTGTTTTTGGTTTACGACTATGTCTAACATATTCTTCATTTCTAGTTTGAACAAATTCAATGTCAACACCTGATTTTAACATTATTTTTGCTGTGCCAAATGTTGGAAAAATTACAGGGTCTCTAAGATCTAATTCAAATGCTACATAGTTAGCTAAATCTATTCCACCGTTTAATGATTCAACAGTAACATCGATGTCTTTTGGTTTTAAACCTAATAATTCATCTCTAACGTATCCACCAGCAAGAAATGCTTTTCCTTTAAACGGTGATCGTCTTACAATGGAACTTAACAGGCTGACAGCTTGTTGTTCTTTTGTTTTTGTCAGCTTAAGTTTGCTTTTAGGATGGAGTTTTAGATAACGATGCTGCTCGTTATAAGATAATGACTCCCACCACTGTCGCAAGCGATCGACAGCAGCATATTTTACAAAATCTTTTTGTACTATAATGTAATGTTTACCCATACTATATCCTTTACAATTATAGAATGGGTAAAATTATCAATTTAAGATTTACGTGAATGCAGTTGATCGCGGATATCGAGGAGGATTTCTAAAATTAATCGCTGATTGTTTAATATTGCCTCTGTTAAAGATGTCTTAAATATTGCATCTTTAATGCTCAAAAACTCATTCTCAATGTCTGTTCGTGAGCGTTGCTTATAAACTTTCGTAGTCGTCTTCGTCTTCTGCATCTTCAAAATCTAACTGATCTAACCCATCTAAATTGTCTATATCATTAGTTATTGCATTCTTCATTAAATCAGCAATATCTTCATCAACAACATTACCTTCTTCATCAAAAAAGTAATAATTGTCATCACTATCAAAATCTAATTCATCATTATACATAATACTATTTAAGTCGCATTTTCTTTCGTTGACGACGAGCTGCTCTATTCATCGTAGGTTGTGCATTAACTACAGGAGTTTCTATAGTAGCTTCTGCAGACTTTTCTACAGGTTTTTCGTTGTTTTTAGCATCTTCGGCTTGCCGTTTCTTAAGTTGATCAATATTAAAATCAATGATTGTTTGTGATTTTCGTTGTTTAGCTTTAGCCACTTCAAGTTGAGCATCAGCTACTTGTATTTCTGCTAAAGCAATATCATTATCAATTGTAGCAAGCTGAAGCTGAAGATATGTCTCGGGATCGACAACAATATCTCCTTCTTTTAACCGAGCCGCTTCATCTACAGATTGTCCTTGCTCAGTTTTGTTCTTTTTCCTTGCCATTTTCTACTCCTCTATTGTAATGAAGTATCGGATCACATTTTCCAGGAAATTTTTTTGCTACTGCATCAATACAATGACCCTTAAATTTGTCACATATTTTACAGACATTTTCGAATTGTTCATCCGTAATGCCTGGCAATTTTTCAGATTCTGATATATCAATTTCATCTAATTTGCGAGCAACACCAGCCATTTTTGTTGTCATCTGTCGAATTCTGTCTTCGCTATAACGCTGTTTTATTACTTGCAAATGCAGCTTCATTGAATCAACAATAATTTGTTTTTCTTCAGCGTTGAAAGTCACTTTCAGTTTCCTTAAACAAATTACGTAATATTTCTCTAGTAATAACTATACCTTTAAGTTGTGCTTCGACAACTTTCTTAGTTGCAGCAGCAACATGTCGTTTGACATCATTAACAAGCACATCTTTGTCAAATAACTCACCCATCCACTTTGAGATTTCAGTTCTAATTTGTTTGTTATCAAGTTGTTCATTCATCGATGCTTACCATAAAATTACACAACCGTACAACTTTAGACACTTTGTCTCTAACAGCCCAATCAAATGTTAACACTGATGTATCTTGTTTATATGTATCTTCACAATGATACGAAGATTCAAAATTATCTCGACCTATTTCACGTCCAACACGATTAATTAACGATACTAATCTTGCATCTGACCGGCCAATTTTGTCGTCGCTCGTTATAACCAACGTTCCCTTTGTTTCATCTCTTTGTGATTTCTTAATAATCATTGTAATTTTTCTCCTTATAAATATGGGCAGTGACATTTGTCACTGCCCACAAATTGCAATTATTCTTCAATTATTCTTCAGAACTTTCTTCCGTTGCCTCTGCTGCTTTTCCTTTTTTGCCCTTCTTACCTTTCTTACCTTCTGCTTTATTCTCAGCTTTAGCAGCTTTTGCAGCTTTTGCATCAGCTTTTTTCGCACGACGCTCAGCTTTCTTTGCCTTCTGCTCTTCGAGAATCACTTTACGTAAACCATTGATTTCCTTTTTAGCAGTCATCAATGCTTTACGTGACCGTGAACCGGCAGAATTTACATCATTCTCAGTATACCGAGTATACTGAGCTTCAAACTCAGCAATCGCGTCTTTGAGAGTTTGAATGTTGCTTGTTAAATTAGCCACAAAAAACCTCCTTTTAAGGAATGATTGTTGGAGTATCAGAATGACCGCTCTTCTGCTCGATCAATTTCTGCGTTTCTACTTTTATCTGTTTATCAAAATCAGCACTTATTCCATCCTGAATGCCTTCAACAGCTTTTTTCAATTCTCTATAGAACAATGTTTTTTGATCTTTGGGTACAACACCAAATGTAGTTTTTAACGGGTCTTCCAATCTAGCAAGCATTTGTCGAATGACAACACTTAAATAGATTCGTTCCATTTCTTGTGGACTTAAAAGCTGTTGTTGTTTACTAAATTGTGACAATCCCGTGACAGCTTTACTGCCAATAAAACTTAATTGAGTTAAGAACTGCCCTTGTTTACTTTCTAAATCAACTCTAGATAAAGCTTTAAATTTTGATATCGCTTGTTTATTTAACGCATTAAGTATCTGTGCTTGCTTAGTGATCAATTCATCTATACCAAATTTCTTTCCTGCAAATCTTTTTTCTTCAATTAATACTTCTAATTCTTGATACTTTGTAATCAATTCTTTTGCAGTAGCATCAAATATTTCTAATTCATCTAAATATTTATTCGTTGCTAATCTAAAAATATCACGTTGACCAGTTGACGGGCTAAGATCAGAACTGCTTGTAGATCGTCGTTTATTGTATTCGGCGATAGCAGCTGCTCTAGCATCAAAATGAGACTTAAAATGTCTATGTAATAATGATTTATTTAATGCTCGCCCCGTACGTTCTTCAAATTTGATTGAAAACTCATCAATTATTTTACTATATGACCAGCCATCAAGATAAGCTTTGTTTAACTTGAGCGACCAAATTGGCGTTGTACATAAGATGCATCGTGAATTTGGTTTCAAATAATCATCAATAACTTCATTATCAGATCTTTTGTCTGTTAATTCAGTTTCTAATTCTTCTAAATCATCAACAACATTGATATCATCAAATTCTATAGTGCTTTGATCGTCAATAGAATTGTCAGAATCGACATTCTGTTCATCATCCTCTTCCTGGCGACGTAATTCAAGATCTATCTCGTCGTCAAAATCTATTGTATCTGAGTCATCTAAATTTAAACTATTCATTACTATCTCCAATAAATTCTATATGCTTTATTGAACCATGAATTTAAACTTTTCTATTCGCATCACACGTTGTGTCGATTCTTCAATCATCTGCTCTGTAATATGATATCGTCTACAGTATTTTTTAAGTTGATTTAAAAATAAATATGGTCGCCAATGCAGCACAATACTGGCAAGATCGTGCGATACTGTTTTTTCAAATACTTGCTGGATATCATCATCAGTAGCAAGATTACTTTTGACGAAAAAAATGACATCAGATCTAGATAACTCGCCTGATATCATTAAACTAAAAAAGCTGCGCTTAGCAGCTTTAGACAATCTATTTGAAATGTCAATTTCATCTTGTTTAGTTAAGTCAAGAAGATCAATAATATCTCTAATCCTACGATATGATTCATTTAATTCAATTTGCTCATGATATTTATTTGCTAAAAAATCAACAACTTCGTCTGTAATACTAGCTGAATCAAGAATGTGCTCAATCTCATCTAATTCAAGATTAACATGTTCAATGCTCTTAATTAGCTTATTCTTACGACGTCGAGCCATCTTTAAATACTTTAAATTTGCCAGTTGATCTAGCGACCTTGATAAAATGATCTAACTTAAATTGAAATTCAGCTATTGCATCTTCCATCTTACCCAAAATTTGTTCATAATAAAATACGAAACCAAAATCTTTACTATGAGGCAATTTATCAGGGTCGCCAATTCCTACAATAGATTCTTCTTCGTGTTTAACAACCCAAACTTTGTTCTCTAAACCTTGTTCTTTAAGTCTGCTTCTACAAACATCAATAAAAATATTGATTTGTTGTTCTATTAAAATGTGATATCGTCTGTTTTCACTCATAATCTAATGCGTCTGTTACTATATCATTGAAATTTTCATCTATAAATTTATCTATATCAATTTCATCACATTTAAGCACTTTCAATATCGCTAATTTCATAATAACTTTAACGATTCGTTCTTCATACAATCGCTTTTTACTTATCGAGCCTTGCATATAACATCCATTACATCATCAAAAGACTTGCAAGACTGTAAGTCTATTTGTAAATTAATAATGTCATCAGCAGTCAGCGCCGGACTCTCTACTTTTTTACACATGCCATTCAAAACAGACAACAAGTCAAAATTATTTTCAGCATTTTCAATTTGTGAAACTATTAACTCGTTTACTATTTGAGTTCGCCCTTCACAAATTGAAATTGATTGTTTGCATGAAGGACAATTAATAATCATTAACTGTGGTGATCGTTTCAAATAAACTTCATAATTAGTATTGCAAGAGGGACATGCAAACGATATGCATGATGACTTCATTCGTCCCTCCTCTCGTTTATGATGAATCACTAGCTACCTTTGTTCTTTTTTGTAACGCATTTTCATAAGCTTCAAGCACTTTATCTTCAATTTCTTGTCGAAATTGATTAGATAATGGATGAGCTATATCTTGATATGTGCCATCTTTCTTTCTAAAATTTGGCATAACAACAAAAAACCCTTTTGACGACTCAATAACTCTAATATTCCTAACAATGAAAATACCATTAAACACAATATTAACATAGCTTTTCAACTTATCATTTGTTGCGTCTCGCCTTTTTGGAAATATAATTTGGACATCAGTAATTTCAAGACTCATGTAATCCCACCTATTCTTTTATAGTATTTTCATCTCAATCTATTTACTTTTCAAACTAAACAATCTAAGTATAGCAATAATGATCTTTAAAATTATACTCTCAGGTTCAGGATCTTTACCAGACCTCATCATTTTATCTGGTGTATATAGTTCTTTATTATTATCATCATCATTTATCAATTCTGGTTCATCATCAACAATTGATTGTTCAGTTAACACTGTTAAACATGCATGAAATTCATCCCAAGACCAATTTTTACCAGGATCAATTTTTTTATTTGATTCAGTTCTAATACCTAAAGCAACTGCTTCATCACCAGCAATATCTTCATGACCAACTATTCTATCAATGGGTATAGAATATTGTTCTATCATTAAAGCGCAAACTTTCGCGCAAGCTGAATATTGTTCACTTGTAAATCCGCTATCTTTTGTACCAACCATTTCGATACCAATGCTTGTATTATTAATGTTCTGTCGACCACGAAATATTGATGCCCCAGCATGCCACGCTTTCTTATCGCAGTCAACCATTTGCACTATTCTACCATCTCTACCAATGACGTAGTGAGCAGAAACTTTAGACACTGGATCTTGGAACCAATTGATTGTACTAGCAATACGGTTAGCACCAGTATAATGAATGATAATAGTATCAACCGTAGCTGTTCTGCGGCTAAAATGAGGAGAAGCAATAAATTCAATTTCTTCTTCTTTTTCATCTAAACTGTTCATCTCAGCAACGACGTCATTGATTAATCTGTCATCCTCACCCATCTTAATCTCCTTTAAATCTATGCGAAGAAATTTTCCGCAAATCTTTAATACTAAATTCATCAAACGATACAATGCTATCTTGCTTATACTGTATTAAACATGAATTTCTATTTACTGAAACGACTTTGCCTAAAACGTTCTTGCTAATAATTTCAACTACATCATTTATTGCAAAACAAACCTCTTCTTGACTAATATGCTTAGATTCATACAAATCAACTGCTATATTTTCATGTTGTTTTGCTACAAATCTAACAATCTTTTGGGATTCTATATAAACTGTATTTTGTTCACCGTAATAGCTAGCTTCTCTGATACTAATTTTTTTGTACAACGTTCTTTTGAGAAAAAATAAGCCCGAAACGGGCACATTCTTAAATGCAATTTTTTTGGACGGGATTGCTGTAATCTTCCTCATAAATTTCTTTTAATCCAATATAAATCTTTTACAACATCATTTACGACATCTGATGATGCTACTTTTCTTATTACATAAGCATTAATCATACTATCGCTTGTACCATCATCATATCTTATATTAACTGTTTGTCGATCAAAATTAACGACAGTTCCAGTTTTACCGTCATATTCAACGATGTCACCCTCTTGAACAATCTGGCCATCGGGATATCGTAAACGACCTCGTTGATTTATAAAATTAGAATGTTTGTCCAAGTGTAACATCAGATGTTTTTTCCTTATCATCAGTAAAAATGTCTGTATTGTACTGATTAAGTGTACTCAAATACACATTAGCATCCGATGCTGATCTGTTTAATATATTTTGCAAATCATCATGAAATGCTTGTTTATTTACTACTTTACTATCAAGTGTATCAATTAATGATTCTGTCGTTGCCCATGTTGCTCTGGCGACTTTGCGAACATCAGCAATATCTTTAGCATACTTTAATGCTACATCTGTTACTTGTTTAACCAGACTATCACTTACAGCTTTCCTTATTGTTGAACCATTAACAATAAATGCTCTAATTAATTTGAAATTACCTTTATTAGCTAATTTTGATTCAATTTTATCAATCTCATGCTTGGTCGTAAAACCTACTTTTCTAGCATGACCAAGTATTCTCATAGCTTGTCGTCTCGTATCTACTGTGGCATTCTTAACAATTCTTAATCCAGTAATAGAACAAATACCATTAGGATTGTCTGATAATTTGCAAGCAGTTCCCTCTTTAACAAAAGCTATCATATTGCCGACTCGTCTGTTCAACACACCAAGAACTTGTTTCATTTCTGTTGCATTTTTATATAATCCAGCATCAATATAAGTCAACCCTAACAACCCTAACTCGTTGTCATTAGCCATTCTATTAACAATATATTTTGCAACTTTAACACCAAATGTTCTTTCAATATTTTTCTTTATATTAGATGAAGAAGTTCTTAATGTCTTCAATGATTTCGCCATTTTCATTGCGCTAACAATTTTAGCAGATGAAATTTTGTTAATCAATGGCATATGTGCTTGTTCTGTCGATGCTATACGATCAACTATCTTTTCCGATTTAGCTGTAACAAATTTGACAAACTTCCCCAAATCAGATCTAGCGCTCTTAAAATAAGCATCGACACGTTCTTGTCCGTATTTTTTTGATAATTCTGATTTTGCCGTACGCAATGACTGATTTGTCACCAAAAATTGCTTAAAAGCATTACCTAATTCAGTATCTGCTTTACCAATTTTAACTTGTCTCTGCTTATTGGCAATTTTCTCGGCCACAGTTTCTTCTGCCTTAAGTCGTATCGAAGAAGATGTCTGCTTTGCTGCCCTTCTAGTATTGACATCAACTAAAAAATCTTGTATAACTTTATCTGGACTTTCATTAGCTAAACGTTCATAATAACTAGTAATATCTGCTGCTTTAACAAAATATGAATTGATATACTTTAAAGAAGCAAATTTATTTAATATAAACTTTGCTTCTTTAGCTGTTTTAATTGTTGGTTCATCAACGATGTTCAATCCTAATTTTAAACATTGACTTTTCTTGTTAAAATTGCAATCATTGCATTTAGCTGATTTCTTGACATCGTTAATAGCTAAACTAGCCACTTTATTTGATGTCTTCATTATTGTAGAAAGATCGTCACAGCTGTTTGTTAAATTAGCATCTATATAAGAACATCCAAGTCGACCATATTCTTGCTCGAGTTTTGGCACAATCTCACTAGTAAAAGACTTCATTTCTTTACTAGAAAACTTCTTCTTTAAAACAGATGCGATCTTCTCAATAGTCAATCCTGACATCAAAAGAGACTTCGCCTCTTTTTCTATTTGATCAGCAGATGTTGATTCAATCTGTCTATTACTAATATGACGTGTTGAATCATTCAATATTGCAGCATTGACAGGACGATTCTTGTCCCATGTCGTCGAAATTCCAGCATACTTTTTAGCTGATTTATCAGACACTTGCTCATCAACCAAATCAGCTTCAGCAAAATTTGACGACTCGTCTTCTGCCAATTTGTCCATCCAACTAGACATTGGCTGATGCTGATCATCAAATAAAAGAGACGATTTTTTTCTCATATAAATTCCTATTCTGCAACAACGCCGTTATTATCTTCAAATGTACGAATAACTTTTTGCTTATCATCTGAAATTTTCCAAAATGCATTAGTGCTAGCTTCTTGATATAAATCATTGCGCCCAGCAACTTTTGCAAATCTGCCTTCTCTACGAGCAACTCTAGCCTGATGAAGTGTCATTTCATTTTCTGATGATCTAGCCATTCCTGAGCCATCACCTTTACCATTACCAGGTCCTCTACCCATACCATGTGGTCCTGTACCGTCAGGTATATGTCCTCCAGGTCCAGTTTTTATATTCATTTGACATTCAGGTGTATCAGCGCAGGGTCCTGTTCCATCAGGAATGCCCGGTCCAGCAATTGAACCAGCAGTCTTTTCTGTTGACAACTCGTCTGCTTTCTTTTCATCTTCAGCTATTTTTTCGGCAGGATGATTAGTAGATGATCCACCAGTTGCAACAACATCTAGCTTTGCTGCAGGATGATTTGTGCCAATGCCAACATTATCACTGGCTGTCTTTTTTGTTCCTTCTGATTTTTCAACTATATCATTAACAACTTTATCTAAAAAATCTGACTGACCTTCTCTTCTACTAATCATAATGTCACCCCTTTACAAAGTGTGGTACTGTTCTAATTATTTTCCCCTTTTTAGTAATCCAAAAAGCTCTTGTTTCATCATCTTGATGCATATCTAAATCAGCAATTTGCGCTACTCTACTAGGAATAAAAGACGCTGTTTTTTGATGACCATCACAAATAAACATTGTCTTAGATAAAACTAATTGTGACTCGTATTCATCTGTTTGCAAATCATTTTCGTCCAATAAATCTATATGATCAGCAGCAATCCTATCTAGCACATTCATTTTGAACCTACAACAACTTTTTCATCATCTTTCTTAATATCTTGTTTTGGTGCAATTGGATTATTAGGCTTTTTAATGTCAGCCTCAATTTCCTGTTCCTCATCACCATAAAATTCATTCGCTGCTTGTTCAAAACCTTCAACATCTTGCATCACTTGCTGTGCTAGATTAAGCGGTCGATTCTTAATGATTGACCGTCTTTCATTAAATTCGAACTGAGACATTGAATTAGTAACATCTTTAATAGAATCAGCAAATCTAGCAACATAAAGCTTAAGTCCCTCAATTGCTGACCGAAATTGTTCTCTTGTAATTACTTCATCTTCAATCGCCTGTGCTAATTCCTCCAAAATCAAATCGTCTCTATAGCCAGCAACTACAGCATTAACAATTGCTTCGACAGCGTTTGCATTTCCTTTTAAGTTTAAGACAGCCATAATTAAGCCTCCTAATAGATTTTCCAAAATTGATGTTTCAACACAAATATAATAACTCAAATATTGTGTAGTTATAAAGAAAGTTTCAACATAAAACATCATCTCTTGAAAAATCGTCTAAGCGTCTTAAGTTTAGATCTATTAAACTTAATTTTTTTGGGTCTAGCTATATTAGCTATTACTGGTTTTGATATCTTTCGTCTGATATGGAGTTTGACTTTAGGTTTTGATTCTGTAGATTTTAATTCAACTTTTTGCGGAGCTTTTTTCTTCTTAGACGTTTTAGCAGCGCTAATTCGTTGATTATCATCATCAAATTGTGAATAATTATTTACTTCAGAAATAACATTCATTCTCGTCTGTGAACTATATAACGATTTCTGCTTTGTTAAATTATCAAATACATCATAATATTTTGCCACACGCTTATCATATCTAGCTCTACGTTTTAGTTTCTTAAGTCCTTGTTTTAATCTAGCAGATACAGCAGATTGTGAAATGCCTAACTCTTTAGACACGATACGTTGATTGTGTTTGAAAAAATATAGCATCATCGCTTCAAGTTGTCTTTTAGAAATGTATTGCAATAAACAAGCTCTCATATCATTTATATCAATCTTTCGATGATGATAAAAATGTAAAATCCTATGAATTGCTCGTTTCTTGTAATAATTAACCATCTCTTGTGACAAACCTAAAATAACACCAATATCTTCTTGAATTTTATTATAATCGAAAATTAATGACATTATATCACGTTCAAAATTAGGCAACAAATTATGAATAATAAATCGAATTTCTAATAATCTTTCTTCATCACTATCATCATAAAAACTCTTAGCACGAACCGTAGCAGATTCTTCTGTAGAAAAAAAGTCAGCTAAAATCGTACTATCTATAGCTATTTCTTTTTTAAACCCAACAGATTTATATAGAGACTTAATATAATTGTCTCTATTTTTAACCATAAATGCATCATACTTGCTGTCGTTAAACGCGTCAAACACAGCATCAGCAGCTGTCTGATCGTCATTTAGCAAATCTTGTGGTAATTCATTAAAAAAAGATTTATTCATCTGGTACATTCAATGGTTCTGGTTGTATAATAATATTAGTATCAATTAAAGCAACATCAGGAGCATGTTTATCGCAATAATTTTTACCGTTTATTATTTTCGACGCAGCCATATCACAAAGACAACAAGTATATACTACATCTATTGGTTGAGGACTCCCAGTTTTTTTAAACATAAACCCCCTTCCTTACCACACACATGATTGCGGTTCTTTGTCTGGTCTCATTCTGTCAAATCTAGGATTTTTATAACTAGATGATGTTCTAGATTCAGCTTTGAATTGAATAACTTTACCCAAATAAACATCAATGTACATTCTAAACTCAGCAGCTTGTTCCCTTGTCAAATTACTCACATTAGCCACATGAACTAAACAATTGTTTCGATATTGAGCAACTTGAATTGATGAAATAAAATCAGCAGGATATTTCTTGTCTAGATTAAATCCAGTAATCACACCGTCATATGTTTCAAATCGTTTTAATTTTCTCCACCATTTAGATCTTATACAATCATAATCTGACTCAGCAAATTTAAATACAACACCTTTTTCTTCGCAATCTGACTCAAGAATTTCATTCCACCGTCTTTGCTTATCATTTGTTGTCTGCAAATTTTCAATCAATTCAACATTACAGGTTTTTGAAATAATTGATTGCAATTTTCTACGACGGTAATTTAGACTGCATGATAATAACGATTGACCTTCAAAAAACATGATGTCAAATACAACATATACCAAAAATCCATATTGTTCTTGCAACGTAATAGCTGTATCAATACTAGATGCATTAATTATTTGAAATGTTTGCGACGACGGCCGACCCGGCAAATGTACTTCACCATCCAATAAAGTGTTTTTTGGCAACATTTCTTGCAAATCATTTCTAATGTTTCGAAATTTGTACCGAAAATCGTCTAAATTCTCATGACCTTCTCTTGCATATCTACCAGCAAAAGATATATTATTATTATCTACTAAAGTTTGTATTCGTCGACCATTAATCTTAGGCTCCATCAACCAATCAGAGTCGTCAAAAAATTGATCCGCTTTCTCAAATCGTAATATTTTCGGATCCATCAATTTAATAAAATCAGTCATCGTCAGCCTAATCAGTAACTATATTGTACTTTACTGCCGTCTATATCACTCTTATTTACAGTTATTACATTTGAAAATGCTTCATTAAGTTCAGAAATATGTGATACTATAAGAATTTTCTTGTACTGATCTGCGATATATTTTACAATTTCAATAAATTGGCCAATACCTTCTGTATCTAATGCAGCGATCCGTTCATCAATTATTAGCGTTTGACTTTTCTTTCCCGCTCGTTTTGTTAACAAATTAGATAAAGACAACAAAATAGCGAAGACAATTCTGACAGTCTCGCCACCGCTGTACATATTCAGCGCTCGTGGTTTTTTGCCTTTTCTATAAATTATGATGTCTAAACCGCCCCGTTTCTTAAATTTGCCTGATTGAGTTCTTGGATCTAAATCAAACTTAACACTAAAATCACTATTTTTTGTAAATTTAGCAAGCAAATCGTTAGTCTTTTCTTCTAACACTGGCACATTACCAGCAATGATATCTTTTTGAATACCATTCTTACCAAAAGTTGTACTTAATTCAGTATAAATTCGTAAATCAATTTTTAACTCGTCAATATCACTTTGAATTTTAGCCGCATCTTGCTCCGCTAATTTTGCTTGTTCAAGTTCGCCTTTCAATCTACCAAATTCTGCCATCAAATTGTTTTTATCGTCTTCTAAATCAGCAACATCAGAAGCATAAGCAGCAAGTTGTTTCCTAATCTGTTTTAGTTCAGTGTCAAAATCTCTAGTTGTAGCTTTATCTAACTTTGTTAATTCTTTCTTCAAACGATTCAATTCTTCAACAGCTTCAACCAATCTTTGTTCTAATTTTTCTTTTGTTGCTGTTAAGTCGTCAACGCGTTTTCTATAACTTTTTTTAACTTCTGGTAATCTCTTTGTAGCTTCATCAACAGTTTTCAAATCACTTTCAATAGCAGCAAGCTTTGCTGTTAGCTTAGGCTCAGCCTCTATTCTCTTAATTACTGCATCTAATTGGCCATCAATTTCTGTTAACTTATCATGAGTGTCTTTCAAATTTGTAATAATCACTTCAAGTTTCTGTTTGAAACTATTATTTTCATTATCTATTTCAGCAATCATTTGTGCTTTACTAACTTTTGATAATTTATCACAAGGTTTATCAATAACAGGACAAATTGCACCTGACGATTCAATTCTTTTTTGTTTTTTCTCATTAGCACTAATTTGAGTCTCTAGCTCAGATTTTTGTTGAATTAAATGTTCTTTTGTTGATTGTTGTGCAGTCGTTTTATCTTTTAATTTTGCAATTTTATTTTTCTCTCGCTCTATGTTTTCTAATTGATCTTTGCATTTCATTTGCGACGCCAATAATTCATCTTTACTATCAATAATAGATTGCAAATCTTCCACTTTTTCAATACCTTCGTCGATAATAGTTTCCAATTCAGTTGTTGTTTTTGCTGCATCTGCTTCTATAATTGATCGTTGTCTGTCTGTCTTAGCTAATTGTAATTCAATTTCTTTCTTTCGTTCTTTATTTTGCTCAATACTAGCAGCGTCTACTGTTAATTGTTCTTGCTGCTTCCTGCTAGTTTCTATATTCTCTTGCAAACTCTTTATATCTTTATTAACAGCTTTCAATTTTGCATTAACAGTTATACAATCAGTCTGTAAACTATCTTTTTTCTCTGCTAACTCTTTTTTAGCATTCAACACTGCTGTTTTAGTCTGAATTCTGGTTTCAATATCACGTATCTTATCTTTGGCTATACTCTCAGCGTCTTCATATACTTGAATGCCTAACAAATTACATAACAATTCTTTTCTGTCACTAGCAGATCCTTCAATAAATGACGACGCATCTTTTTGACCAAAAAATATACTATTAGAAAAAATGTCATAATCTAAACCTAAAATATCTGATAATTCTTTATCTGTCTTTCTTTTCGTATCATCAGATATCAATTTCCATTTTGCATGTTCTAAACTAGTAGTATTGCTGTCAACGTACAATTCATTAATATTTCCTGATTTGCCATATTGACGAATCTTCTTATATCTAACATTCTCCATTTGAAAAGTAACTTCAACACGTAGCGTGTCACGACTATCATTAATATAATCTGCTAAAGTCTTACCTCGACCAATGCCCCAAAAACAAAAAGGTATTGACTCTAATAATGCACTTTTTCCTTCACCATTTGGCCCAAATACTAACATAACATGAGCATTTCGTAAATCAACTATTTCATCAATAAAACTGATAAACCCTTTCAATTTCACTTGTTCAATAATCATTACAAACCTCTAAATATTTTAAAGACATAACAATAACTGCCGTAAGAAAATTATTGACTTACGAGCTCTTATTTTTTACGAAAATGTATGAAAGATTAATAAGTAGGAGGTTGTTGAGGATCTTCTATTGCAGAGTCTTGTTTGCTAATAATTTCAGCAAACATATCGTCAATTTCATCTACTTCATTATTGCCAAATCTTGCTCTAATACCATCGCGTCTAGTTTTATCATAACCAACCCATTTCACTAAATATTCCAATTGCTTTTGCATTGTTTTAACTACTGGAATTTTATTTTGCAAAACATTACGCAAAATAGCGTCATTCAAATCAGTTTTACCATCAATCTTTCTTTCATGAAAAGCTTTATACATAGCTTCTCTTACAGCTTGCATTATTTCTCTGCCTGATAAATGAGAACAAACAGTTGCCAATTCTGATGTATTAAATTTACTTGGATCACGACCATTTTCACGAATTTGAATATTTAAAATTTCTGCTCGTTCTTGAATGTCTGGCGGCCCAATATAGAATATTTCATCATATCTTGATATTAATTCTGGTGGCAAATAGTGAACTTGGTTGCAAGTAGATACGTTAAAAACTGACGACTCATTATCATTCATCCAAATAAGAAAAATACTAATTGTTCTAGCTGTCGTACCAGCATCAGACATAGATGAACTTTGCATTCCAGCAAAACCTTTTTCAACTTCATCTATAAATAAAATACAAGGCGCCATACTCTCTATTCTAGCCAGCGTAAGATGCATGTTACCTTCACTTTCACCGACTCTAGAAGAAAACACTCGTGAAGGATCAAATTGTAAGAAATTTAATTTCCATTCAGCAGCCAAAGCTTCGCAGATTCTAGTCTTACCACATCCTGGTAAACCTAACAATAATGCACCTTTAAGTAATGGTAAACCAAACTTTCGACCCTCATTAGTCCAACCACCATACATTTGACAAAACCATTTTTTCAATCGACCTAACCCACCAACATCATCAAATGTAACTTTTGGTTCACGAAATTTCAAAAAGGACGTCTTATTAATTGCTTCTCGTTTAAGTTGATTCAAAATAATTGCATCTAATCTTGCTTGACCATCATGTTTAGTTTCATTAATACATGCAGTCAATGCGTTACGTATTTGTGGTACTATGAGCCCTCGTAATGAACTAACAATTTCAAAATCAGTTCGCGGTTCAATTTTATTACTTTGTTTTTTGATTGCAGCATTAAATTTACCGATCCAATTTTCAATAATATACTTGATTTCGTCATCACTTGGATATGGATATGTGACAACATCTACATATTTTTCCAATTTATCTGGCAAAAACAATTTCGATGACAGTAATACTATTATTTTCAAATTACTATCACTATTATCTGCCTGTATAGCAAAATCTTTTAACCGACGAACTACTTGATTGTCTGTTAATTCTCTATCTGCATCAGTTATAATGTAGATTTGCCGTCTATCTTTTTTAGACTGTCGATGAATATGAATTAATGCATTATTTATTTCAGATGTTGCTGCATCTATATTACAGCGTTTTTCATTTATTTCACGTTCATAATTGTCAATTGTCACAATACCGTATGTTTTTCTATAAACATACACTTCTGTCGCAAATCTACTAGATGTCTTTTGGGTCATATCTTTAATACCCAAAATCGTCCTATGCTCATCTTCAGACAAAATGTACACTAATGGCACCATTTGTGCAAATTTTGATTGAATATTTTCAATTGTATGTGCTTTATACATTATCCACACCAGATTTTTGGTTCATTTGGCGCATTTAATTTGATCATTTGTTGTCTTTGCTCTTCAGGATATAATTCAAGTATAACATCAGAAAAAGCAGGATTTACCCATTCAACATAAATTGAGCCATCTGGTCTAATCACAAACTTTTGCGTGTCATTTGTTTGTTGTATCGGAGGATTAGATGATTTATTCAAGAATATCGCTCTAGCATATCGTCTAATATCTATATCAAAACGCTCTTTCAATTCTATACCTAAACTAATCAAATATTCTTCATCGCAATCCTCCATGTTTCTTTCTTGTAGCCATCTACGAACATGTCTATCAATTGGAAAACAATTAATGTTAAGATAATCCCTGGCAAATAACGACGTCGCTTTTGTAACTTTTCCTCCCACAAGATCTCTATATTGCGACCACGCAAGTGTGTGATTCTCAGGTAAAAAATTTTGAATGTTGTAAACTTCTATTGCAAATGACTGATCTGCTTTAAGACAATTTTGTTTTGTTTTTAATAATGCTAATTGTTGCCACCAAAACGGATACATCAATCTTATTTCTTTGTCAGTCAGTTCAACAAGATCACGACAACCAACAATTGCTCTAGCATTCGCCTGAACACTAGCTCTACGATTCACTTTTCCATGGACCAGCACCAATAGCAGTCACAAATGCTTTTGTGGGCGTATCAAAAGTCAACCAACTGTTTTCATCGCTTACTGGCACTAAACCACTTAATGCCTTGTAAAACACAGAAATATCATGTTCTTTTTTAAGCATTATTTGTCCAAAAAAAAAGTCAACTGCTTATGCAATTGACCATAATTATCTATCGAAATCGAATTTCAATTACGCAGCATGGCAATATACATATATATAATATTTGTTTTTTCCTGTCCCAAAAATATCCTACCCATCCATCATACCACGCAAAGAAAAATCGAATCTTCACATCTAATATCCAGCAATAATTTCAATATTATCACCTACAGTTTGTACAGATTCAACACAATGACCCTTCTTAGCAATTTCATACATGATGAATTGCTTACCATATTGTTGTTGCAATTCTTGAACTTGCGACTTGTTCATTGAATCATATTTGATTTGACCAGTTGCAACATTCACTTGCATTCTGTTATATCTTGTGCCCCATGCAAGAGTTTCTTCACTAAGTTCTTGAAATGATATACCCATTTCTTCAAGCGTTTTCTTAAGAATTAACATATCGCGAATTTGAGTAGTTCCAATGACTTCAGTCGACATGACTGCCTCCAATCTGTACATTATCGCTTACAGGTACGTCGTCTTGTTTATCTGATACACTGACAACTTCACCAAAAGAACCAACAGCTGTCACAATATCTTTGCAGTGGTGCGTCTCTGGATTTAATACAGAAGTTTTCCATCCACCTTCACGATCAATCGTAACTTTATATTTCATATCTCCTCCTTACTGAATCATAATCATGATAATTATCAAAGCAATCACTTTTGAAATTCTTCGTATAATTTTGATCCATCAATCATTTCCGTTTTTTGATACTTGCCTTTATACTTCATTGACGCATCACCAAATGTCTTCATATAAATAATCTGACAAAATTCAACAAACGGATATACGCGTACAGGATGTGTCGCCACAATTTCTAATGTCCAATAATTTTCAAACCCATCATCGCCCCAACCTGCTGTTTTATGAATATCAATGCCTAATCTAGCAATAGAACTTCGACCTTCAATTTGTGGAACAAATCCATTTGTTCGTGTCATTTCTACTGTTCGACCAAGATATAATTCGTTAGGCCACAAGACAAATCCAGTTTCAGGAATTTTTATAGTACGAGTTGGATTCTGCGACTTCATATCAAGTATACCATGACCTTGATTTTCAACACGATCTTCTGCTATAATTGCATCAAAATGATAAACTTTCAATTCATCATGCAATCGTAGATTATACGAGTTTGGATTGAGTCGCTTGCGATCAAAATCGCTAATAAAAATATGTCCTTCTTCTATTTGCTTTACGATTTCTAATCCTGTAAGTACCATAACCTATTCCTTAATTTGTTTGACTTGTTTCAATATTTCTAATCCGACAGCAAAAGCTTTTTCTTCAATGCCTTTAAATCTACTTGGATGTTTTTCAATATGTTTCTTAAGTGCATCATCCGGTAAATCCACACTAGTAATTTGATGTTCTGTGTCAACATCATTTTCTTCATCAGCAATAATATCAATGCTGACGCCTAATGAATGCCATGAATGTTCTTTTAAATATGACTCAATTTCAGTAAAACTAATTTCAGGTAAATATGTTTGTTGCACATCAGCTTTGACTCTAACAATAGATCGCGACAAATCAAGTGATCTTATCTTTGTCAAAAACGCACTTAATTTATCATCATAATCTGCATTCAGTTTTAGAGTAAATGTTTTAAACAATCGATCATTTAAAAGAATAAATTCATCACGTCCATCTTCAAAATAATAAAAACCTTTCTGTTCTTTCTCTTCTGAAAAGTCAACGCGGCCAAGTGAACCAACATGTTTTGCTATATTGCTCAAATTTTGTTGTTTATGTATATGCCCTAAATAGATATGTGTCCAGTCGCCGTCGTCAAACGCAGTCAATGAAACTTTATTCTCATTTTCGTCTGTCGACATGTCTAAATCAAAACTGTTGCCAATAACAGACTTATCAGTGCCAAAATGACCAAAAAACAATTTGTATTTTGCTTTACTCTTCTTCGTCTGCAAATTGTACTCTTTAATCATATCTAATTGATATGTAATAAATTCCTGTGGCGTCAATAGACCTTTTTCACCTCTGTTAACAAATGGCAATAGATATAAATCAGTGTTGTTTTCTTTAACAACAGCGGGATTAGACAGCACCATAAGCTTATCAATCAATGGTCCAAGTTCTTCCATTTCTGACAAAGCATGTGCCCCAGCTGCGCTTGTTGTCATGTCATGATTGCCAGTAAGTAAAATAACTTTGATTCCTGCTTCAATAAGTCTTCGTATACGTGGGGCAAATTGTTTTCTGATTTTAGAATTCGGATGTTTTACGCGATATATGTCACCGACAATGATATATACATCAACCTGTTTTTCAATAGCAAAATCGATTGTTTGATCTAAATTATTTAGAAAATCAAGCAATCTTGTATTCAATCCGGTTGTTGTATCCGTCTTACCATAAGGATAATCACCGATATGCGGGTCTGATACAATTGCTAGCTTCATATTTACCTTATATCACAGTACTTTACATATTTCAAAAAAATCTGTTGAAATCTTTCCATATCTTCTTTTGAAAATTGTTTTAACTGACTATATGTTGGATCCAATGTTTCAACTCCAACATTCATATTTTGCAAATATAATTGTTTGATGCCATTAATCATTAATCCAATTTCATGACAAATATCATCATCAATCAATCCAGGAACAGCTGTCACTCTAATTTCAAATGGAACTTTACTAATAGTAGCAATATTGATAGTTGAACTCAATCGTTCATGATTATTATCATATGAAGATTTCAACTTTGACTTATATAACCGTGGCGTGGTTTTAACATCAATAGCCAAATAATCAATTTTAGCAATAACTCGTTTCACTGTCTCAAACATCAAACCATTTGTATCTAATTTCACAAGATATGACATACTTTTTAGATATGTAATTACATCAACAATGTTTTCATGAATTGTCGGTTCTCCACCCGTTAAAACAACGCCATCAATTACATTTTTTCTATTTGTTAAAAAAAGTCGTAATTCATCAGCGTCAATTGGAGACAGTTCACTCAGCACGATCTGTTTATTATGACAGTACGGGCACCTTAAATTGCACCCAGAAAAAAAGAGGACAGTAGATACTGCCCTCGGAAAGTCATTAAACGAGTTTTTTTGCCAGCCAATAATGTTATCTAAATTTAACTCATTCATGTCAACATTGGTACTTCAATATCTTCTTTAACTTCAGCAAATGAATTTAATTCATTACTTGTCGTCGTATTCACCACACCAAATTCTTTGCGTTCAGCATATTCAGATTTTTTTCCTACATTCCAATTTTGCACGGGTCTATAATAACCAACGATTCGAGAATAAACTTCAGCTTGCTTTTCACACTTTGGGCAAATAAAATGTTCACCTTTCAAATATCCATGCGTTGCACATATCGAAAAAGTCGGTGAAAATGTAAAATATGGTATATTGTAATTATATGCAATTCTTTTCACTAGATTTCTGCTAATCTCAATATCATCAATTGATTCACCTAGAAATGCATGAAAAACCGTTCCTCCAGTATAAAGCGTTTGCAATTTATTTTGCATATCTAATGCCTCAAAGATATCATCAGTCGCGCCTACTGGTAATTGTGTCGAATTTGTATAGTATGGATTGTCTCCTCCTGAAACAACAATACCTTTATACATTTTTTTATCAATTTTAGCTAAACGATAAGACGTGCCCTCTCCTGGTGTCGCCTCAAGATTATACAAATTATCTGTACTAGTTTGATACTGACTGAGTCTCTCTCGCATATGAATGAGCACTTCTTCAGCAAACTTTCTAGCTTCATTATTTGTCAATGGTTTATTCATAAAATTCAACGTTGATTCATTCATACCAATAAGACCAATCGTAGAAAAATGATTTCGTAAACCATTTGTCAAATAACGTTTTGAATATGGAAACAAGCCTTGATCAAGCAATTTCATTACGACTTTTCGTTTTAATTCTAAAGAATCACGAGCAAGATCCATCAAGCGATCCAAACGAGCATAATAATCTTCTTTTGAAATTGCAAGAAATCCTATTCGTGGAAGATTGATTGTCACAACACCAACAGAACCTGTCAATTCTGATGCCCCAAATAATCCACCACCGCGTTTGCGTAATTCTCGTTTATCTAATTGTAATCGACAACACATTGACCGCACATCTTCTGGATTCAAATCTGAATTGATAAAATTCTGAAAGTATGGCGTTCCATATTTACCTGTCATCTTGAATAACAAATCAGTATTTTCGCCATGCCAATCAAAATTTCTCGTCAAATTGTATGTCGGAATGGGATAAGAAAAACCTCTACCAGCTGCATCTCCTTCTAAGAATATTTCCAAAAATGCTTTATTTATCATATTCATTTCTTGCTGACAATCTGCATATGTAAACTCCATTGCTTTTCCACCAACAATTGCCTGCTGATCTGCTAAATCAGTCGGCACAGTCCAATCAAACGTCACATTTGTAAATGGGCTTTGAGAACCCCATCTTGATGGTGTGTTTACACCATAAATAAACGATTGAATATTTTGTTTAACATCATCATATGACAACTTTTCAATCTTAACAAACGGCGCTAGATATGTATCAAACGATGAAAAAGCCATTGCTCCAGCCCATTCATTTTGTAATATGCCTAAAAAATTGACCATCTGATTCACAACTGTTGAGAGATGCTTAGCTGGTCTTGATGTAATTTTGCCTGGAACATTACCCAAACCTTCAGTCAACAAGTCTCTAAGCGACCAACCAGCGCAATAACCAGAAAACATACTTAAATCGTGAATATGAAAATCACCGTTCTTATGAGCATCAGCAATTTCAGGACTATAAATATGACTTAACCAATAATTCGCCGTAATTGCTCCACTATTATGAAGAATTAAACCACCTAATGAATAATTAACGTTTGAATTTTCATTAACACGCCAATCATTTTGACTAAGATATCCATCCATTGTATGCGAGATATCAAGAACCAATTTCTTTGTATCACGTATTTTCCCGTGTTCACTTCTATAAATAATGTATGCTTTAGCTACTTTTTGTAAATTATTAGCTATTAGCACTCGCTCAACTGCGTCTTGTATTTCTTCAATTGTAGGTATTGTACTATAAAGCTGTTTTTCGACTTGATCTGTTAAGTCGCTAGCATTGCCAAGAACATCACCTACAGCTTTAATCGCCTTGTCAATGGCGCCTTCAATTTTTGCTTTATCATAAGCAACACATTCACCGTCACGTTTACGAATCATAGAAATCATTCGTGGTCTCCTTATAAGTAAATAGTGAGAAAATATTCGTCGGTAATATTTTAGACAACTATTAAATGAGTTTTAATGGTCATCTAATGGTTTTGTAACCAGCAGAATATCGATTTGCTGTAAAATAAATCGATATCTACGAGAAATATTTTCCCACGTCATCCCTCTTTGACTGGTAGAATCATTATATCGTTTGACTAAACGTCGCTTCAACCACTCTAATGAGTCAGTTCCATCAGGCATTTTTAATCTGCTTGTATTCAATATGTTCAAAAATTGCATCAACTCATTGTCTGATATTTTTGTAATCTGTAAATGCTTTGTACCCAATACCCGATTAAGCAACCAATTAGTATTGATATCATGTTTTGAATACTTTACTTTGATATCACCAGTTATGACTGGTATTGTGCCGTCAGCGCTAATTTGCAGATCATTTTGTTTCTTGATTGCCATTAGTTTTTTGAAATGCTATTGCAACACCAGTAGCATCTGCAATATCTTCATTTATTGATGTTTCAGTATAAATATCAACACTTATTTTATCAAACACTTCTGACAATTTCTTTTTATCTACCTTTTTACTTTTTACATTTTGCTGCTTAAGTTTGTCTATTTTTTGTTCAATATCTGTTATTTTTTCTTTATTGCTGGAGTCTCTCTTTTTACACCGTCGCAATTCTTTTTTCAATTGTTTTAATTGGCCTTTTGAATCATCATCACCACAAGTTTTTAACTTCATCAAAGCATCATTAATTCTAATTTTATATGCATCAATTTTTTCTTGCGTCAGTAATCCGTACTTCTGACATATAGCTAATTGAACTTGACATTTTTTTGATGATCCTGTACAACCATCAACATATGTTTTCCATTTTGTTGGTTCAAACAATACAGGATCTTTTTGTAATTTGCGATAAGCTTCAATTATTGCTATGCCATTAAACCTAGCAAGCAACTTTAATACACTCACGCTTCTAACTTGTACAACGTCTTCTATAGCTATTTCATCAGGTTGTTTACTTTCTATAATCTTTCGCAATTCAACATGAAACAAATGCATTTTTTGAGCATTTGTCATTCGCCCTGTAGGATTTATTTTACCATAATCAACAAATTTGTCGCCTTGAATCAATGCCCAACCTGTACTTCTACTTGAAATGTCAATTCCCATTATTAATTTGTTCATTGTCATCTCCTAAAATCAATTCAAATTTTGTAAAAGCAATTCCGTTATGATTAGTATACGTCGCTTCATATACAGTATCATCAATATCTCTCAAAATAGTTTCATATATTTCTTCTTCGCCGTCAATTAACGCGCCATTTGTCAATTCAAATAAAGATACTGTGCCATCAAGTCGTTTAATAAACGACTTTAAAAAGTTTAAATTATTTGCGTAGTCTTTATTAAATAAAACTTGACTATCCGGTGTCCCTGTTAATACAATCGTATCAAACAAATGATTAAAAGTCAAGTCTTCAATGTTATTATACAATAAAAACTCGTCAAACAGAAAATTTGTATTCCTATTTGACGAGAATCTATATCTAGAAACTCGCGCACAGATATAATTGCGTTTGTGCTTAAACCTTGAATTCGATATACGTTTTTCGCACTTTCATATGGGACAACAACAACACATTCATTTTTAAATTGTCTAAGGCATTGTTGTATAACTGTCGTCTTGCCAGATCTGCGTCTGCCAAAAACAATTTTTACTCGACTTGAATCATCAACAATCTGTTGTGCGTTGGCAATCATCTCATTTTTAATTTCTTTCGTCCCAATTTACCTTTTCGACCGATCTTTCTTTTTGATCGTCTTTCAGAAGATTGTTCGTCATCGCTAAATGCACCTTCATCATTCTGATTATCATCATCTGACTGATCACTAGTCTGATTTTTGTCATTATTTTCTTCTTCATCATCCTCATTATCATCTGGTTCTTTAACAGCTGAATCAGGAATATATTCTTCAACAGAATCTTTTTGTACGAATATTTTTCGTTCAGCTATAAGTTCTTTAAGTTGTTCTTCAATTTCTGGATGTTGTTCTAATATCTTATAAAATGATCGTTTGGCAAAATCTTTAATACTATCATCTAATTTTTCACCAGTGTTTGGGTCAAAGAAATTATATCGTGTAGCAACTTTATCCCGTTTGCCAACGATTTCAAATTCTTTTATCACACCATTTATAAGTGCAACATCAAAGAACTCTTGCTCATTGTTAACACCAGTGCCATCATGCATCAACGTAAATGTTATTGCATTTTCTGGTAATGATCCAGCTTTGTTTTTTTCAAACGTGATTTTTACGCCATGCGAAATAATGTCGCCATTATCATCACGTTCTTCTGATTTCCATATCTTTGCTACTTTAAAAGCAATTGTGTCATAAAATGGTAGTGCATTGCCGCCAGTGCGATATTCTGGATTTCCAAACATCGCATTTGGATTTTTGCGTAATTGATTAATAAAAAACAATATTGTTTTTGAATCAACATCAGATCTAGCCATAGCAGACGAGACTTTCTTAAGTCCTAAACCAATTGCCGTAGCTTGAGTTCCTCGTTGTCTAGATTCTTCCATACCTTTTGACGCATCAGTTATTGACACCAATTGTGTTACACTATCAACACCAATAATCGCATAACGACCAGGCTCAATAACTTTGATAACTTCACCAGTTTTTTTATCAACTTCATGCTTACCTAAAATTAATGCGTGTATCATGTCAAACGCTTCTTCAGCAGTTGAACAAGGTAAAACAATCAATTTTGATACATCAACACCGACTTTTTCAGCCCATTTAGCTTGAAATTGAAATTGTCGTTCTGCATCAATCAAAACACATGGTTGATCTGGATAAAGACGTTGTGCTTCAGCATAAGCTAAATAAAGCATTAATGTCTTTCCTGCGCCTTCCCATCCAAATACCTCAATAACTGAACCAACAGGATAACCTTTACATTCGCCAATTGCATTGTCTAATAGCATTGAACCAGAAGATATTGATTTCACGATACTATTGAATTTATCTCCTGCAGGTTCAATTGATCGACCAAATTTCTTCTGAATCAACGATGCTGCAGTCACAATTGCTGACCCGCGTTCTTTTGCTTTTTCTTCACCTTTGCTCATATAAATCTCCTCGCAAAAAAGGGCAGACGTTTATTCGTCTGCCCTTTAATTATGACGATTTAGAATGGTAAATCACGTTTCTTTCCTGAATTTTCTTTGCCAGCTTTACCAACTTTGCCGGCTTTACCTGATTTTTTGCTAGCTTCCTTTGCTTTAATTGCCTTTTCAATTGCTTCACCATTCATACCATCAATATCAATATCTAGCTCTTTAGCTTTGCTAGCAAAATCTTTTTGTAATCGCTTACAATCACCTACATAATCACATTCCTGACAACCTATATCTTCGCCATCATATGTCCCGCGACAATCCATAGCAGTTAATCCATCATCATCTGAATCGTCGCCTGAATCATCACTTGACGAAAACGCAGCTGCTTCTTTCTTGTTTTGTTTGTTTTTCTTCTGATCTTCTTCATCATCGTCATCGTCGCTATCATTATCATCATCGCTGCTACCGTCATTATCATCATCGCTGCTACCGTCATTATCATCATCGCTATCATCATTAGAAGGAGCAGCGACATCATTATCATCATCGTCGTCATCATGGCTAGGTGCATCAGTTGATTCTGTAGTATCGTCGTCATCATCGCTATTATTAGTTGATTTTTCAAAATCAACAGATAAAGACTTTTTAACTTTCTGCAGATCAACTGAATCAAGCGGCGCTTTAGCACTCTTCAAAATGTCTAAAATATCCTTTGCAGTAGAAAACTTCCGCAATTTTTCCAGATCATATGCAGATTCCACTGCTTCAAGCTCATCATCTGTTAATGGCTTTCGATCTGGATCAGGAAGAATTGTATATTCTCTCTTTAATCCTTCACCATCAACTGTTACTGTTAAATCATAACCTCTCTTACCAGCAGAAGATGGATTACCCCACTTTTCGCTATTACCTAGTTCAATAATAGCTTTCCAAATTGTTGGACCAGCAACTAGTCTCTTAACTTTTATCTTACCAGAATCAGTTCTAGCATCATCGCGATGTATGACATTCATATCATACGTTTTCTTCCCGCGAAGTTTTGATGCCTGTTTAACAAGTTTTTGAACTTCAGGCGACTTGTCTGTCATCTCCTCTTCTTCTTTAAGCCGATAAATCTCACTCCACAATTCGCCAACAAATTCACAAACAGGACATTTGTAATCAACAGCATGAACAATAGGGCGGTCATTTTTTGCCGTTTTAACAGGTATCCAATGTACAATATACTTGGCAAATGGCATACCACCTTTTTTCTTTGCCGGCAATATACGAATTGTATGCTCGCCAGGCTTCCATGTCATGTTGTTGATGTCAGACTGCCTCTGTCTTGACTGATTTTCCTCAGCTTCTTTTGCCCAAGGATTGTCTTCGTGTGGCATAAACCCTCCTGTTAAATGTGATTCTTAATTATTGTCATCATTGTCATCGTCAGTAAAAGCATTTTTTTCAGTCTCATCGTCATCTGCATATACTTTTTTATCACTTTTAATAACAGATGATGGTTTCTCCCACTTCATCATTGAGACAATATTGACTAATCTATCACCTCGTTCAGCAAAACCAATAGCAATAGACTTCAAATTTGCTGCATCTTCGCGTTTTTTTAAATATGATCGATATCTTCTAGAATATTCAGGATCAGTAAGTACAGCTTCTTCAACTTGTTTATCAGTTACGCGTTTTCCTGTTGATTCTGTAAGTTCTGATCTATATACTCGTGCTTGCTCTTTTACCCAAATTTCAAATTTAATTTTTTCATAATCAGCTCTAACTGCAGCTTGATTCGCTAATACATTCCATCTTGCATGAATAGCTGGATTTTCAGCCATCATATTACATGCCTTTTGAGGCGTCAGTACATCAATTGATGGAATATGCAACTTATCATCCACATCAATCTTTAATATATTGTCCCCAACTTTCATACTTACAGTAAGATCAAAATCATCATCCCCACGCATTGTTATAGATGTTGATGATGACTCAGACATCATTAGCGATGATGTCGATCCTTGCTTTCCCATTTTTCCTTTTTTACCATTCATTTGTTTTATATAGTATGCAGAAAAGGTCTAAAGTTTTATTGTTCTTCACTTAAAACTTTCTCGTATTTTGCTAATCGTTCTTTTTGTTGGACTGACTTTTCATATATATTACCAATACAACAAACATCGTATAAATCAATAAATATTCGGCCCATATACTCGCTTGTTTCTGCTTGACCAGTTAATATGTTGCTCAACTTTATTACATCATCAATATTAACTTTTGTGTATTTTCCAGTTGACTGATTCAACATAAACGCTTTTTTACATCGTCTATTGTAACACGGTATACGTATTTTCACAATATTAAATCTTGAATCGGTCAAAAACACATAATAATAACGATTACCATTTTTACTAGTTTTTAATGTAATATCTGTTACAACACCCCATACATTGCGCCGCATATTAACAGTTGGATTTACTAATCTTGTTAACAATTTCGCATTCAAACTTTTCAATATTGCTTTTTGAGCTTCTGATAATTTCGTACGCCAATCAAGACTATATGCTTCAATAAATTTCTCATGCTCAAATTGTTTATTGTCATAATCAACATCTCTAGACCATTTTTTCTCATGTCTAAAATGAAGAAAATATCGTTCTAATATTTCATTTTGTGGCCCAAATGCGTCAAACGCATGTGCGTTAATTAGCGCCAACATTGCTGCTTTCCCAACCTTTTTAACACTAGCAGTTCTAGCCCAAAATTCATCGAATGAATTAAACGGTTGTGCATCTAATATTATCTTAACAACAGACGGTCCAACGCCCATGATATGACTTAATCCAAACATAATGCTATCTTCACCATGTATTGAAAATCCTTCATTAGCTAACCTAATGTCGACAGGAACGATGCTTATGCCTTTATTCATAGTCTCAGAAAAATAATTTGTAAATTTTTCTTTTGGTGAATTTGAAAATAACACTACATAGAACTCCAATGGATAATAAACTTTAAACCACATCATTTGATAACTTAAAATTGTATATGCTACCGCATGAGATTTATTAAATCCATAACGTGCAAAAGAACAACAATTTTGCCACCAAGATTCAGCAACTTTTTGACTAAGGCCTTTATCCATACAGCCTTTAATAAACATGTCTGTGATTTCTTTTCGTTGCTTAGCAGCCTTATCTTTAGCATCAGTATCGCGAATTGACTTCATTAGATTTTTTCTAACAGTGTCTGTCAAATCTAATGGAAACCCAGCAACCATGTGACACAATCTCATCACATCTTCTTGATATACTAGAATACCAAAACTTTCTTTTAAACATGCTTCAATGTGAGGTGAACCAAAATCAAATTGTTTCCCATTTTTCCTAGCAGCATACTCATGATGCATGCCCATATCAAGCGGACCGGGGCGACCTAATGCTGTAGCAGAAGTAATGTCAGCAAATGCAGTTGGCTTAATCTCTTTCAACAATGATTTCATCAAAGCACTATTATGAACGATAAATCCATTAGCAACATAATTATGTCTTAACTTATTAACATCAAATCCAATATCATATGCATCATGAATGCCAATATCAGTTATTGATTTGACTTTTACAAAAGAATATCTATGTTTAAAATGACGTTTAAACTTTCCTAAAACTTGCGAAGGACAAACACGTCGTTTTTCTTTTATACACTGAGCACATTTTGGCCCTGTCCCCCAACCATCAACAATAGTATCAGATTGATCGCAATAATATTGCGTTCGACACCTTGCATGATCAATTAATACTTTATCATTAGTAGTCAATCTACCTAACGTCGTCCAACCATTCTTTGTATAAAATCTATGCGTGAAACTAATAACTATACATCTGTCACCTTCAATAACTAATCTAAATAACCGTTTTTGCTTTTTCTGCATCGCGTCTATTTGTTGTCGTACTTTAGTTTTTTTCTGAAAGTTATAACAACCTATTTTATGTACTGATTCTGGATCTATTTCGAATTTATTATATAGTTCTCGCATTCTATAATTGCCGATCCACGTATCACCGTGTACACATTCAAATTGAAATATACCATTAGTATCTGCTTTTCTAAATCGTTCATATATTTCATTATTCCCATCAAGTGGTAATCGTATTGAAAAGTCTTCATAAAATTGAGATGTCATCTGTCCGTTGTCAATTGATTGCAAATCAAAATCAGCATTAGCATTGTACTTGCCTCTTGATCGAATTAATTCTAAAATTTCTTTGATAATAGTTAAAGTTTTCAAACCAAGTATATCAAATTTAATAAAACCTGATGATTGTAAATCTTTTCTTGTAATACCATCAACCCAACTAGTAATCAATGTGTCTTTATGCCTCATTAATGGTATTGTTTCGTCAATCTTTGTCGGCACAGCTACAACACCAGCCGGATGTTTTGTTAAATGACGAAGCTGTCCCTTAAGCATAAATATGATTTCGCGAACTTGTGGATGTCTATCAAAATACAATCGTAAATCGTATAAATCTTGTCTAAAACCTTCTTCACCAGGTTCTATTGCAATAGCGACATCAAATTCTTCTTCTGTCATAGCATCAACATCATCTCGCAAATTTCTTACAACTTCATTTGTGTCATCTAAATCAATGTCAAAAATTCGAGCAATATCTCGTGTAACCATTTTCATTTTCATTTGACCATAAGAACCAATTGGCGCCACATGGTCGCTACCATATTTGTCAATAAAATATTTGACAACTTGTTCTCTTTCATTAATACTAAAATCACTATCAATATCAGGAAATGATGATTGCTTTTTTATTACAAGCGGTTCGTTTGTTTGAATAGGATCACTATTTGATATGCCAAGTAAAAAATAAACTAATGAACCATGACTGTCTATGTGTTTGCCTTTTGTAGCTGCAGTCAAAACATAATTTTGTATATTTTGAACTTCAATGTTTGTCAATTCTCGTTCTAACCGTTGGATGTACCGTTTGTCATCTTGTAAACCAAGTTTAGTCAACCGTTCTTCGCAAAGAAACTGAATATAATCTAATTTTGTCATTCTTCTAACCTAATTAATCGTTCATTCTCATACCAATTATGAAACTGTTTACTATCTGTATTAATTATTACATCTTCAACATCATCACTTGACAAGTCATCAATTGACAAATCATATATTGCCATACTTCTAGACATACTCAAAAATCTCTCAAACAACAACCCGTGCTGTATCGGATCGACATTTGTTATATCTAAAAGATAACATACAAGGCTGCCTGCAGCGGAATTATGAACAACTATGTTATTCACAATATAAGATCTATCTGGAGTTGACACTTTAAGATCATGAACTTGACCTTTATAATGTATTATTCTTTTACTTTTTAATGTAGTAAATTCAGATTTTTCACTGATTTTTTTTTGAAAAGATGAGGCTAATTTAGTACCATTTTCATATAAAATCTGTTTATACTTATGCGAAAATTCAATATTATAATTCAATTTGATCAAATTTCTAAATTTATATGTTGTCAAAATAGATGGACTAATAATTTGAACATCAAATAATGGATAATTATTTTTAGTTGCTAGAATTTTATTGTTTAAATTTTCATCTTTACTTTGAACAAATCCGCTTTTTATATCTACAATTAATTTTTCATCAACTACAAAATCAGGGTAATATCTTTTTGTTTTTGTCTGCCCTTCATAAATTATTCCAGGCTTATTCCACCTTGTTAAACTTACGATTTTATTGTCCTTATCACATTGTATAATAAACATTAATTCTGCCAAAGAATCAAATCTAATTTTTCCAAATCTACAATGAATAAAGCCTTTATTATCAGAACCTAATATTGCGTCTCTATAGTTAGAAGATGAATCGATTTTTTCAATTATTTTTTGTCTCATTTGTTCTAATTTCTCAGGATTTTCTTTCCACATTTTCTTAATAGATTCACTCATTTTTACTTTAACCTCTTGTCGATTTTGAGCTATAATTTGACATCGAGATTGAGAGTCTAACCAGTCTTTTTGTTTTGTAACAAACTTTGGAACATAACATTTTCGACATATACTAACAGAATGTTTTCGTTTAAGCCATTTTGTTAAACCTATAGTGAAATCCTCTTTACAAATGTCACAATTAGATTTAATTTTTCGTTTTGATTGAATGTTTTGATTTTTAAATAATTGTGCTTCATCAATTGTTAAAAATCTATCAGCAGATTCAACTAATATATTTAGCAAATTTTCAGGAATATTGGGAAATTTCTTTTTATATCTGGTAATTCTAAATTTAGTCCAGTTCATATAAAATCTCATCTTCTTCTGTTAAATCAATTGCCTTTACTTCGCCTCTATTTCTAGTAAAAAATCTATGATCCATAGTACAAATAATAACTTTATTTTCAAAAGTTAATTCTACAACATCTTCATCAATGTCATATACAAAATGTTCTTCAACTTTAGCCTCACCCCAAAACTTATTTGCAACTTTATCACCTCTGTTGACTTGTTCAATTTGTTTCTGCGTTCCATTAGCCATTTTTACTTTATTAACTTCAGGCAAAAAACATCCTCTTCCTGCGCCAACAAGTATGTTATGATTTTTTGCAAATTTAATGTAATCTGCTACAATAACAAAATAGTCTGCTAAATCAATTCGTCGTATTACGCTCAATTCATATTTGACGCGCTTCGCATAAACATTATTTTCTTCATACCAACTATCTTCAGCTTTTCGTTGCCACCCATCACGAACCATTTCGACCATATAATCATAGCTGCTTTTACCTTCTTCTAACTCAATTTTTGGCAATTTCTCTTTTGTATCCCATTCCCATTCATCAATCATATTTGCTACTTTAATCGTGTTATTTAATGCTTCAACAAAAATTTCAGAATCTAAATATTCGTAATGCCCTTGATCTATATAAACATCAACCATCTCATGTCGATCTTTAAACCAAAAATCTTTTGTAGAAAATTCCCATATACGTTTAAATTTAACTTTACCACTAACAATGTCAGATATTTCGTCCAATGTGATTGATAACTTATTCTTTTGTTTTGTCGGTTTAAATTCAGCAAATCTGTCTAATTCAATATAATCGTTGTATACTCTTTTAATGTGAGCAGCAGAATTGTCATTACCAATAGTTTCTAATATTTCTTTAATAGCTGCTTGTCTCTTTTTATCTCGCATTGTAACTTGCTGTCCAACTTCGTCTTTTGAACCAAGCATAAGAGATATTTCTTGTGCCCGGGCTCCGTCTTTATCTAAATAATGAACATCATTTGTAATGACTAACTTAATACCAAGTTTTTTAGCAATTTTGACTAATAATGTATTTGCTTGTCTCTGACGATCGATATCAATTATCATAATTTCAATAAAAAAATCATCGCCAAAAACGTCTTTGTATTGTTTTGCTACTTCTAATCCTGCAGCTTCAGCTTCAGCTTCATTGTCATATTGTAACATTACATTATTAATAATGCCACCAAGACAAGCTGACATTGCTATTATGCCGTGATGATTTTCTGCAACAAAATCAAATGATGTTCTAGGCTTATAATAAAATCCATTCCTTGCAGCATCACTAACTATTTTTGTAATATTTTTACGACCTTGCTCATTTTTTGCCAATAAAACAATATGCTGATTCTTTCTAAGACTATCACGTTCATTAACTACATCTTTTTGTATCTGTTGAAATTTAAGTAACGTATTGTTTACACATTCTTTTACTTCACTGAAATCTAAAGCATCAATATCTTCAAATTCAGCGTCTGACATATCCAACATTTTTCGATAATATTCAATATATTTGTTCACAAACTGCTTATTTAATTTCTTATGCTTTAATGCTTGTTTCAACAACTTAATTTTTTTATCAATATCACTTAATTGCTCTTCAACATCTTTATATTCATAACGTCGATCTTGCAAATATGCTTCAACACCAACTATAGGTTTAATACCATTTGACTTACAAAACATAAAAAATGATGGATGTGCACCAATACTACCATGATCAGTTATTGCCAAAGCCGGCATGCCAAGCGCAATTGCTTTTTTAGCATATTGATTTGGTTTCCCGATGCCATCTTTCAAAGAAAAATCACTATGCAAATGCAAATGCACAAAATCTTTCTTCTCACCTGTATTATATAATCTTTGTCTTAATTCTTCTTTATCGATCATTTTTCATTTCCAGTAGCAATAAAGACATCCATGTGGACATTGACCTCGTTTTATTAATAATTCTTTCTTATTAGCTACGCATGCACAATATGGTCTTTGTCCTTTATTTCCATCTATGGGATCTACACCTAAAATTTTACAATCAATTTTAGAAACACATCCTAAACATTCAAACCCTGGTTCACCACAAACTTCAGGTTTTCCAAGTTCTTCCCATACTTTCTTTCTAAGTGATAACGGTGCATGAAAATCATTCCATGGCAAATATGATTCAGAATTTTCAGACTGAATATCAATTGAATGAAGTTTAAATCGTTCTTTTACGTGGTCATACAAATCTATAAACGATATTCTAGTTCTGGTACTTCTAGTCATATGCAGAATAGCTTTTGCTGTAATTACACCATTAACAGTCGGCACAACTGGATCTACTCTTAAAACAACTCTATCAGTACCAAGCAATTTGATCAACTCCCAATAACCAAGTATGGCTTCGTCTGGTTTTAATACATTTGGCTCGATGATTGACCCACCAAAACCTGTAATATTAGCGTGCACTATAACATTACGTACGCTCATTTTGCTTAACACTTCACATATTTTTACTGGATTTTTTGTAATTAAAATCGCAGGCTTATTATCGTAAACCCATTCAGTCCATGAAAAATCATGAGCCGGATCACCGCGCTCAGTAACACCTATAAACATTTATTTAATGCCTTCTGTGGCAAATATATCTTCCAATTTTCGCATTACATTGTTTATATCAAATGGTTCTAATCTATCTATCTGTTCATCTAAAATTGCTTGACGCTTGTCAATATCTAATGACTGAAGATATTCAATACAATGAATCAAATCATAAGCATCTTGTATCCTATTATTGTCAACTACAAATTGTTCAATTCCTTTTTGTTCAGCCAGTCCAATTCCAATTACACCATTCGCAGCTACTTCATGAATTCGCTGTGTAATATGTCCATGTATTGCATAATTACTCTTACATAATAAAACTGATGTCATACATTCGCGATAAACTTTCCACATATCTTTTGGTAAAATACGATCAACAAATGTTATGCAAGGAAAATTACTATGATTTCTTTCCGCTTTTTCTAGATATTTTGTCCAATTGCCAGCAAAAATGACTTGCTGTGGATATTTAAATGCAAACGGATTGATATACTTATATACTTGATAATCGCGTTCATACTGCGAACCGACATAACCAATCAAATATCTAGCATCTTTATTTACTTTTGTTCCTTTTATCTTCTGTAAATCACAAGGAAACAAAAGAGAATATCGACCAAATAAATGAGATTCTGGAAATAATGCCGGCGACATAATTGAAATATTCTTGCCGCCATTATTACTTAATTCCATAAGTTCTTTTTCATCGTCTCTACTTAATGTTTCGTCTTTATCCCAAATCAAAACTTTTGTTCCAGTTTTTAAATAACAATTCAATAACTGGCTTTGTCGATCTAAATCTGGTGTATATGCTTTACTGGTTGTATCAACGTTACAATTGCGACCAGGTAATTTCCACCGCCATTCGAGAAACAATACGTCTAATTCAGGAAATCCTTCGCTTGCATATTCAATAGAACATAACAGTTGTTTTTGTTCGTCTTTGTATAATCGACCGCTTATAAATAAAGGCTGTCCGTCTGCATCAATGTCACGGTTTTGTTGTAACCATACAACAGTATGACCTCGCTTAATAAGATGAGATAACATTAAAGATCGAGTTAATCGACCACCATCTGGTGAATCTAGCACGCCGTCGCCGACAAATCCCCATGCAGAATAACCAATTTTCATTTTAATTCCCTTGATTTATGACTTTGCAGCAGCAACTATATTTTGAACCATATCAAAATGTCGTTCATAAAGATGACCGCTATTTGATATCCAAATCAATTGACCCATGTCAAGTTCATTGTTTGTCTCTTTCAGTGACGTTAATAGTCTTTCTTGAACTGTAGCAAACCACGGAAAATCAGAAAAGAAACCATACATCATGTCTGAACTTCTCATTTCAACGATAGAAATTAATTTGTTGTCACGAATAAAAAATTGTTGACCTAATGTACAGACAAAATCAGACATTCCATTAATACAGTAATCTACATGCATTGACGGTCGATTGTAAATCATTAAAGCACGTCTTGAAAATGGATTTTTTTGTAATTCATTTTTCACATTCACAAATTGGTTACCATTAGCTTCGCTATAGACTAAATAACCATAATTACTATTAACTAATTGTTTATCGTCTTTAGAACAAACATTCAACCAAATTTTTGCATGTTGACCAATATCTTTAACAGATAAATCCTGACTATCATACCATGCTATTTCTTGCTCAACATATTGTTGTGGAGTTTTACGAATGCCAAAAAAATCTAACATTTTCTGATTAGGATCTAATTCCATACGTAATCCTAATATCTCAACAGTTTTTACGCCTGTCTTATCAATTACAAATTCACCATTGTTAATCTTTTTTACAAACGGAACAAACACATTTTGAACTACAACATCTTCATTTTTCATACGCCCCATCCTCTATATTTTCAAGTTTGACAGTAACATTTTTGCATTCATTACAAAAATATTCAACTAAATTGTTATGCGAATCGACAGCTCTGACGACTGTTCGTTTCTTTTCTTTTTCTAACCCGCAATGTGAACATTTAATTTTCATATTTACAATCCTTCCAATTTTATTTTTCTATACATTTTTTATCGTCAACTTTACAGAAAAAAAGCTGGCGCATAAGCGCCAGCTTTGACTTTATCCAGAAATGAATGAAGTTTATTCTTCGTCGTCTGCTTCTTCTTCCTCATCATCATAAACTTCAAGTTCAATCTGTCCATTGGTGAGCAGCTTGAGGTTCTTCAACGGACGGAACTTCACGACATCCTTTGCAGGAATTTTTGTCATCTTACCAAATGACTTACGTTCAGTTGCATCCTTGTGAACCTTGACAAACTTACCAAAACCAGGAATCTTCACATAACCTTTTTCCACCAGACCCTTCTTGATGGCATAAATAACAGCTTGAATTGCCACCTTTGATTCACGGCGAGAAAGGCTTGTAACTTCCTGAACGACAGTGATCAGATCAGGCATTCTAAACTGCTGATCTTTTGTCTTTCTGCGAGTGGCCATAAACACCTCCTATTTTGGTTAAGGCCGGTTAAACTGATAAGTTATTTCCATTGTCTACTTTGTCATTATATACTTGTAGCAAGCTTAAATTTACAAAAAAAGTTGGTCTCGTATTACATTAGTACTGTTATGTTGTGAAATGCTTATATACATGTATGTCGTAAAGTTCGCAGTGTTTAAATCATTGTTTTAAGAAAACGCAGCAACAAACTCGTTGAACCTATTTAAAAATGTCTTGAATCCATAAGTTTTAAACATCGCCTTGAGAGTCAAAAAATTAGGTTTATCATATTCTATTTCAGCATTTTCTGTTGTTCTTATACTAACCAACTGCTTTGATAATTTAAGTTGATCAGTGGCTAATTTAATTTTTTCTTCCAATTTTTTACTTACAGATTTTTTAGATCCATCACGACCAAACTTAAAGAGAGTTTTAGCTGCAATAATATCTTCAATTGTACCGTTGCATTGAACAAGTTCAGAAGCAGTTTTCTTTCCGCAGCCTTCTAAACCAGCTACATTATCTGACGAATCACCTAGAAGAGCTAAATAATCGATAAATAAACTAGGAGTTATACCATATTTTTCTTTTACATATTGTGGCGTAACTAAAATATATTCATCTTTGCCTTTTGGATTCAATATATTTACGTGTTTACTTACTAATTGATTGAAATCTTTATCGCCAGATAAAATTAGAACTTGATAACCGGTACTTCTAGCTCTACGAGTTAATGTGCCAATTACATCATCTGCTTCAGCATCAGCGACTTGACACTGCATTACGCCCATGACGTGTAAAAATTGTCTAGTTAATTTCAACTGTTCAATGAACTCAGATGTTCTTTTAGTTCTGTTTGCTTTATATGTAGGACTTAATTTTACTCTAAATCCACGACCACCATCCCAGACCACAATTAAAACATCATCATTATGCTTATGTAATTCAATAAATTTCTTCAATGACAATAAAAATCCGTATGCAGCGCCTGTATGTACTCGTTCACCATCAATCTCTATAGACATATTCTGAAAAGACGGAACATGATATGTTCGGCTTAACAGATGATGTGCGTCAACTAAGAGTGCTTTTTTCATTGCCAATTTTCAATAGTAACAAATCAATGTCATCATGTTTAATCGTCCAAGTTTTTTCTGACGCGCTTTTTACCGGAGCTGGTATAGTAATCTGTTCATTTGTCGCTGATATGATTACCGACTCAAATTTTATAAGCAAAGGATGAAAATATTTTGAACTATTTTTCAATGATAGAATGACAACGTCATTCTTCTTCAACATCGCCATCTTACTCTGTTGATTCGTCTTCTTCGTCTTCACGAACGTCAACTGTTTCTTTTGATTCGGTATCTTGGACTTCTGTTTGTGCTTCATCTACTTTCCTTTTTTTCAATATCTTCTCAGAATTTTCCCAATGTATGCCAAAATGTTCTAACACAAAAGCAAAATCTTGAATGTCATGCTTTATAGTCTTTCTATAATCATTACTATTTTCATCAAATCCTTCTGCTGGTATATGTAATAACTCATGCAGTATCAGTACATATCGTTCAGATACTGATTTCAACACCCAAGATTCAATATGAATAGCCACAATATATTCTACGTTTGAAAATAAACCAAACATAGGCCGCATAGGATATACCTTTGCAGCGACATCAGACCGCTTCTTAGAAAATGCTGCATAGCCAATAGAAGAAGGTCTAATATGATTCAACTTTTCCGGATACATTTCAATAAGTTCAGAAACAATTGGCTTCAATTCATCATACCTAACCCATTTGGGCGGCTTTGCTGTTTCTTCATCTTCAGGAAGTTCACCCGTTTGATTCAATTCATCTGCTACTTCTACCGGATCTTTTTTCCGACGTTTAGCCATTGCACTACTCCTTTGTTAACTTAAAAGTAACACTACAGTAATTAATCATTTACTGTAAAAGTCAACAAATTTAAGAGCAAGCTTCTAAAAACCAATCGGGAAGAATGTGCCTATTCTTTCGTATGAAAGACCTAGCACCACTATCGAAGATATATGCAGTTCCCCAATCGTGTTCAGATCGAAAAATTCGACCATAACTTTGAACTAAAGTCAAACATGTTTGCCAGTTATACCAGTCTCTATCAATAGTCATTCGTCTTGCTATCTGTTTGTCACCGATATATAAATACGGAATTTTAACAATCACTTCCCATCTAGCAAGATCATCCTTTAAATCAACACCTTCTGTCATTGATGGCGATACCAAAACAGCTGGATATTCAGCACGCATAAAACGATTTAGTGTGCCTTCTCTATTTTCACTAGTATGAAAAAGCAATCTATCATTACCACAATTATTCTCAATAAATTGAGCAATCTTATATGAATGACAATGAACAATTCCTTTTTCTGTCTTATGATATTCAAGTGCTCTATTTAAGTCTCTAGCAATATTCGGTAATGTATCATCAATGTTTGCCATATTCATAAAACCAGAATTAGTAAAATAAATCTTTCTATTTTGTACTGGAAATGTTGATGGTACACGAATAAATACAGCTTCATCAGCATTAAGACCAAGACTTCGACAAAAACTGTTCTTATCTAATATCGTAGCAGATAGATAGAGTCTTTGTTCACCGAATCTAAATAACGTATCAACACCAAACATATCAACTGTTAATGGTCGAAATACAATCTTTTTCATCTTAAGCTTTTGCGTTTTTTCAATAGTAAAAATCCATTCAACATGATTTAACGTATTCAAAAATGTTTTCATTCTACGAAATAATCTATCGAGTTCTTCTGCTTGTGACGTTATTTCAGAAGCCTCACCTGACAACTTAAGAAATTCGTGAGATGATCGATTTAATCTAGCTCTAACATCATTTAAACTTTTCAACTCAACTTCTTTATCATGAAGAACACGACCAATATTACCAATATGGGCTTCAATCCATTGATGATATTCATCTAATGTATCATAAGTTGGTATATGTACTTCATAACCAACTCGCTTAAAAGTAAATTCAGATAAAATGAATTCAATTTGGCCCATTAATTCTTTCTCAAGTAAATGAGCTTCATCACATATAAGTAATTTTCGAGGCTTGAATGTTTCGCCAGGATCACAATCAGTGACATTAAGAAAATATGAATAATTCATCAATGCCACATTAGCTGCTGCAGCTCGCATCTTCGCATTACGGTACAAACAAACACCAGTTTTATAACAATTTTTTCTTGCAGGTTCATAGCATTCATTACACATTGTTGGTGCACCCATAAAAGTGCATTCATAATTGCCACGACCTTTTAGTAAAGCAACTTCCATGCCTTCTTCAAAATCACGAACGTATTGATCTTGTAAAATCTTTTGAGATGTTAATGCGTACGCATTACTCGACCATAAACCTGCGCTTATTGCAACAGGTGATTTACCGGAGCCAGTTGGCATCTCTAAAATGATATCTTTAACACCATCCAAAAGATGACGTTGAACTTGCTCAACAGTCTCTCGTTGATATGGTCTATAGGTAGGGAACGGAAAGAAATCAGTAATCTGCTTTGTATCAAATCGTGGTTGCATGTCATCTCTATTTTAACATATCTAGATAATTGTTCAGTAGAATAATCACCTAAATAATCAATGATTTACGTCTTCAAAAAATGTAGCGATTGATTTGAATTTAATCTGTGGAAAAAGAATTCTAAATCTATTTAATGTATACTTCTGCTTAAATGCATGTTTAAATTCTTTGAAATCAACTTTCAACAACAGCATCAAATTTAACACAAATATGAACACGTCAACGACTTCTTCAATAAGGTGATCTCTATCTACGACTTTTGGTTGCTTATGTTCTTTATAATTTGTTTCTCGTAAAACTTCAATAATCTCGTCTATCATCAACATGCATACGTAACGCACTCGACCTTCGATATAATTTTCATCTTTTGAATCAAAATCAAAATGAGACAGCCCATATAAATATTGCAGCAGCATAAAGATATTTAACGAATCGACTGACTCAATAACATACAATCGTTTATCGCTATACAATTCTTTGAATCTAGCAACTTTCTTTTTTGCATCACCTATCCACTGTCCCTTAACTTCAATGAAGACATCTTTTTCAGGAATATAAAAATCTGGTATATACTTACCTATGTCATTACCTACATCAAACGTATGTTTTTCGTACTCATATTTGAAGCAAGCTTTATCAAGACTTTCAGCTATAATTGCTTCCCATGAACTTCTAAATGTAATACCATTATATCTAACAGCATGTGAACATTTTCTTCTACATTCATCTGACATGTACCAACACAATGTGCTGCAAAATCTTCTATTTTTTGATTTTGTAGTAAAACTATCACCACATGTCTTACATACTTTATCATAATCTTTACATGTTTTTTTTCGACCCGTAATCTTCTTTTTAGCCTTTAAATCAAATAACTGACATTCGTGGCTACAATATTTTCGACGTTTATTTTCACGAGAAGAAAATGGTTCTTTGCAGTATTCACAATGAAATATTTTTTGTGCAAATATCTCAGTTTGAGAAGGATGAAAATTCAGTCCTGGATTTTTATAAGCTATCTGACACTGTGTACTACAATACTTAGCCTTTTTAGCTTTTCTTTCAAACTTATTATGACAATGTTCACATTCAAATTTTCTAAGCTTATATGACATAAGCTATCCTAATAACTGGCCTACGCCTGCTGTTTGCCCGTATCGCTACACGGAGATGCACCGCAAATATAACCGTGCCCCCAACGACAGATATGACCCTGCACATACAAAGGGCAAATTGTAGGCTGGGCCTGTTGGTGGATGTCGGCAGGTTGCTCCTTAGCTTCCTGCGGTGCGAACACACAGTCGCCCCTTGAACACCCACCAGTATTTCTATGCTCACAATCTACCGATTCAAAAAGACACTTCATTTCGTACCGCCTATAATAAAAGTCAACCTGACGATTTACACCAACTCTACCATTTAACCTGCTTTTGCATCTTCTAACTTTATAGTCGTATAAATTGCTCTATTGAATATTTGAATCTCTAATTTGAGATTATTTGTATCAATAATATCAATTACACGACCAGATAAACCTTTACAATGACCGCCTAAAATTTCAACAACATCACCAATCTTATATGAAAACGCACTATGAATTTTGTTATCCGAAGCAATTGCTTGAACAATGTCCATTTCCTTATCTGGAATCGCAAATGGTTTAGTCCGACCTAAAAGTCGCACAACATAATTAACTTCAGAAATAATTGTTTGTAAACCGCGACCAAGATAAGCATGAATAAAAAGATAACTAGGATAAACAGGAATGTTTCGAACTATTTTTTTGCGACGAACTTCAGAAATTTCTTTTATGGTGGGTAATAATACGCGGTCAATGTTATCAAGTTCAGTACAAATAAGTTCTAACTTGTCTTTAACGTAAAATTCTTTTCCCTGCATAACAAATAATGCATACCATTTATAGTCCATATAGACATTGTATCTTAATGCCTTCTGTCGATTTACAAAAATTACGAAGTCACTAAGTTAAACTCCTCAACCAACTCAGCCCGAACTCGTCGAAGAGCTTTAGTAATTTTTCGTTTTTTAATTGCTGATATTGTAGGCTCTGATTTGCCATATTTTATAGCCAACTCTTTACCAGATATAATACCTCTAATATCACCATTGATAAATATTTCAAATTGCATCGGTGTCAAATAATGTTGACATTTCTTAATAATCAATTCTGCTAACATTCGTTCATCATCAGTAATGTCGTTATTTGGTTCAGCAACAATGTCGCTAAGTGTAGTTTTAGTATCTTCCCCAATAGGTTTTTGCAAACTATCTGTAAAACGTTGAGGACTAATTCTTCTCCCATCAATCTCTATCGTTCTTTTTTTCTTTCTAAGTTCAACTATTACTCGATTGACTGTCTTCTCCAAAGCCGTATACATATAAGTTGAAAATTTAACACCTCTTGCAAGATCGAACTTATCTGACACAGCTTTGTAAAAACAACACAAACATCTTTGATACAAATCATCTTTATCATATACATCGAAACTGTTTTTCGATCTTGACAAGCGCCACGATACATATTTGCGAATAACCATTTGCCAAGAACTTTTTTCTTGCCTTCTGCGCGACAAAAGCAGCTTAAAGACCCTCGTCTTTTGAGCTGCTGTTTGTTGAATTCTATAATCGTTTATCAGTTGTTCATCAGATAAATAATCCATATGCCTGAACTCCCCATTATGGTAGGTTGATGATAGTATGTGGGTGTAGAAAACATAAACTCTCCCAGAAAATTATAAACCTAATATATATTTCTCAAACCATTTTGTACATACCAATTTAACTTTTTTTTCTACTATTGAGTCGACATTTCAAAGCATAATTGAAACTCATCTTTAGTACAATCATCGGGATCTTTTCCAGGTGGTAATAATATGTTGAACACCTCTATCTCACCTTGAATGCTTTCAATAATTTTGGCTGCAGCTTCTTGACCCGGATTATCGCCATTATCTTTGATGTCATTATCTAAAGCTATATATAATCTATCAAAATTAGCTAACAACATAGACCGATTATATTTACTAAGCTTTGTTCCAAGTAAAGCTACTGCATTGTATCCCCATATAAACAGCCTCATAGCATCAAATACGCCTTCAACAATAATTACGTAATCTTTAGTGCGCTCTAATGCCATATCTAAATTAAATAACAAATATTTAATGGCTGTAGCATATATGATGTTCTTTTTAGTTTCATCATATTTATCTAAAATTGGTGGATATAATATCTTCTTACATTCATATTTCTCTCGTAACTCTGCCAATTCAGTGACAGTTAATTTGTCTTTTTTAGCTTGAGCTAATGTACTTAACCATTTGTTAGCTCGACCACTCATATCTCTAGCTGCAAACGACATAACCTTTGATTTTAATTTAATAGGAATAACTAATCGTTCTCGATAATATCCACTAACAGCATACTTCAAGTCCCATAATTCTATCATTCGTTTACTTACACGTTTTTTTACAATTGAAAAATGATTCATTGCATCTTCAAACTCAGTATGCAATGATAAATTAACTTCAAGAAATTCTGGCTCTTCATCATCATCTTCTTCAGTTTGAATATCTTTTAATTCTTCAAGTAAAACATCTATGTAAGTCAACTCTTGATTCTCATCATATCCTACCATTTTTTTTACATGATTAACAGATTCAGCAAATGATGAAAATCCTTCTAATTCTTGAACTAACTTAAAAAAGCCCATGCCTCCACAAACAAAACAGTTATATAATGCTTTTTCAGTGTTGAAATTAGCTGACGGTGAGCTGTCTTTATGATTCGGTAAAATACAACACATTCTGATTTCATTACCTATTGTATGAACTATCCTTGCACGATAATGATCAAAGAATTTATCAATGTCAACCATCTGATAAATCCTTTTTAACTCAGCTTTTGTAAATCTTTCGTGTTTCTTTTCATCCATATTTATTTAATCACATTCCATCTTGAAGTTTGTTTGTATATATACTTTTACATGTAAATAGCACGATCTCAAAGCGACTGATTACCTTGATAAATTAGTTCGCCATCAGCATAATGTGTCGTAATTAATCTTAAATTTAGTTTAGTACTTATATTAAATATAAAAATTACTCTAGTACATTATTACTTTCATCTTACTACAATGTCGCCACGATAATAGATTACTTAATGCCATATGTATTCCAATTAACGCCATAATTGTTAAAATAACTATTAATAAATAACAACATGTATAAGCGACACTGTATATCTGAATTAAATTTATTTTGCTAGAACGCACCATACAAAGATTCCTAATTAACCTATTATTAGATTATTTAAAACGAATATTATGCACTACTTGTAATCTACTCGTGAAGTAAGCGACAACAATAAAAAAGCTGCCCAAATCAATTGAACAGCATTCTTAGCATGCAATAAACTCAACATTCAATCTAGAAGCGACATGTTGTCAACTTGCTGGTTCATACTTAATATCTTGTATTTGTTTAATAAGAGACTCATTAATCAAAAATTGTATCCATTTTGAATCTGGCTTTGCCCAGCCATCATGTCGATCATGCGACTTCAACCACCATTCATAATTTATAATAACTAGATCTTTAAAATTATCTATATAATCAGTTTGATCATATCTACTAAAAACAATGTATTGATGTTCATCTGGCACATCGTTGCAATAAATACTTACTTTTCCCGACTTATAAAAACCTTCTATATTAAATCCATAACCATACTTTTCGTGCCAAACTAACTCGAGCACTATACCAACATCCAACAATGGTCTTAATAATCCAGTTAGTAAATCAAGATTTGACATATAGTTCGCAACTTCGTATATAATCAAATACTTTAAGTGATAGATTCTTCTCTAGTAAATCAACGACATGATGATATTCGTCCTGTCGTCCACCATGTAATGCGTTGATATAGAATGTCTGTAACCATTCTCTGATCTTACTAGAAGATATCTGAGGTATACTATTATCAGGAGATAGGTATATATGGGGTCTATGTAAATACCAATCTACAGATTCATCCCTCGTCTCTCCTTTTCGAGGAACTACAACAAATCTAAGCATTCTTTCAAGATCTTCGAAATTAACCCATTGGTGAAATGTATTAGCGTTATCCATTCCAATTATCATACTGAAATCATATGTGTGCTTTGCAAAATCTGTTCCTAGCAATTGTTTTACAGTATGATATGTTTCGCCCGCTAACTTGTGTTTAATTTCGAAATCAAATACTTTCATTCTAGCATCTTCTATCGCTAAATTACACATCTGCAAGCGATGTTTAGCGGCTGCCATTTCTTTGTTATACATATGCTGGTAACATGGCATGAACCATACTTCATCAAATGTTTTACTAGTATCTAGTACTAGTTTAGCAACTTCTATATGACCAATTGTAATTGGATCGAATGCGCCACCAAATAAAGCAATAGTTTTCTTTCGACCTAGTCCATGATATTGTTGCAAACGTTTTTTGATTTTTTCTAAATTTTCATTAATGAGTTCTGAAACATCCCAATTAGCTTCATTACAAAGCTGTATTAATGAACTTAACAAATCACCAGCTTCTTCTCGAAGATTACGTAAATCAGTAAATCTACAAAGTTCATCTGCTTCGCCATGAATGTCTTCTAATCTTTGGCGTAACGGCGTTGATCCAAAAGCGCCAATGTAAACATTGTTGATTTGTTCTTGAAGTTTTTTAATGTCCATAATAATTCTCGAAGTGTTCGGTCTCGAACTCTTAATATTGTGTTTATGCACTACATTTGAACAACAAAAGAAAGCCGTTATTAAGTGTTTCGATCTCAATAACGGCTTATCAATTAATGGAGGTGAGGGGACACATAATCCATCATTTTCATGATGGTGTGGACTATTTCTTCATCCATGGTATTGGATGATGGGCGCTAATAGAGGATTATTGATTGAGCTTCTCACCTCTTAGTCTCTGCACCTTTCGGTTTACATTTGCTCTTCAACCGACTTGGCTCAAGGTTGTCATGTCAATTACTTGATTTAGAGTTCCTTGAATTCACCCACTTTTCAATAGTTGTTACCAACTAAAGCGACCAAATTAATCGAACCCCTGTCCGTGTGACAATCCGTACAAGTTACTACATGTTTAGTCAACTTTTAATAAGACGCCGGGTAGGTAGATGACCAACTATTCCCCACGAATCGGTCTGTATTTCTTAACTCTTAAGCCGAACCCACTTAAGAATCCAGCCGCTAGCTGAGAAACAGAATCAGCGGCGTCGTCCTGTTTCTTTGCTGCCTTTAATTAGGCAGCTTGGAGCGCTCCCGCCATGACGCCGAAGCGTACATTGTCAGCGAACTGACGAGCGAAAGCAACCGCAAAGTTATTAGCTTTGGCAGTTATGGTTTTAGCCGATGATTAACGAGGCCAACGACTATCCTCGACATGCAACTCATAGTTCACACCACACGTCGATAACCAGTACACCCCCAAATTTTCAAAGAGCCAGATATGTTAATAATCCAAATAAACAGATAATCAATCTAATTGTCTCAGCTTTTCAACATATCTTGTGTCGCGCATTTATGATCATCTCTTAATATAAAACCTGTTGATTTCCATTCTATAGCAAAAATTCTTGCAATATTTTTTGCATCATCAACACCTCTATGCTGTGTCCCTTCAAATTGCAATCCAAAATACTGTAAAGCTTGACCAACGCCAAACCTTTTTCCTGTTCGATCTAAAAAATCGTGTTTCAGACTAACATGATATGTAAATGGAAACTGTAATCCGTGTCTATCTAAATCACGCTTTAGTTGTCGTCTATCATAATGACCCCACGAACAAAACACGAACTCTGATAACATTTTATCTGTGATAAGTCTTACATCATTTTCAAATTTAATCCATGCTTTTGACAATGGTTCAGCATTATCAATATCTTCTTGCGTTATTGTAGTAAGTTGTTTACAAAAATCTGACAACACAGGATTCAATATCGGCTTAACAAACAAACCTAAAGATGATATCATCTGAAAACTATCATTGACAATCGCAGCACCAATCTCAATGATTTCATTTTCATTACGATTAGTTTTACGACGCCCTTCAGGAGTGTCTTTCTTCCAACACGTAGCTTCAAAATCAACAATTAAATACATGGTAGTTTAGTCACCTTCATAAGCAAAGCTTTGGCGTTCTTCTTCCATTCCAATTTAAGCCTTCACCATCATAAGACAACTGGTGATACAAATGCGCTACTCTAAACTGAGGTTGTGGTAACAAGCGTTTCTTGTCACCCCATTTCAACTGAAACTGATTATCTGATTCACCTACACCATGAAAGTTTTCTGGGTACCAACATTCATCATGTCTTAATGTTGTCGCATTGACGTTGAATAACTGAAAGTAACCCCATGGACCTTGATTAGCAAATTCAGATCCCATCTCCCATGAATGTATCAACTCTCGATTTTCTAGAAAACTTATTATTTGATTTTTGATGTCATCAACTGGACCAACACGACCAGTGTAGTACAAATACTCAGTATCTAATTGCTGCTGTTGTAAGAGTGTTCTAAAATTAACAGGCAAAATAATATCAGCATCAAAAAACAATATCCAACCAGATCTGTTCAACTTCTTTACAGCTTTATTGTACGTCAATCCTCGGTTTATTCCTGCACCATCCTTATGAATTTCATCGGACAACAAATATCTAATATCATTTTGTTTGCAAACTGATTGCGTTTCGAAATCATCAACTGTAGTTATTATCACGAGGTTATCAAAATATGACTTGTTCAACGGCAACGTTACTTTTAGATAGTCACCATAGCCAGAACTAACCATCAATCCTTCAATATAAAGACAATCTCGGTCGACATTGCTTGTATCGTGCATATGCTTCCACCCATGTTTTTGACATTATTTCTTCATTAACGTACTTATCATTTGGAATTTGCCAATGCCCACATAATGGGCATAATTTTATTAACTGCTTCTTAAGTGCATCTTGATTAATGTCAGTCAAATGTTTTAGACCAATATCAAACCCAAAAATTCTGTCAATAGATGCTGCAACAGCACACAAATAATATCCACTGAATGACAAGCCTTTGCCACATAACTGCAAAATCCAGCAATCAGCTGAATAATCTATGTCACTAAGAGTATCTATTGGCGCGACATTGAATGGATTAAATGATTGTACAACAGATTTCTTGAATGTATTTTCAACCCATAAGTGTGTGATTTTATTTGCTTCATCAATCAATCTATTTGTTTCATCCGTGTAACCGTTAGTAACAATTTTCAAAACACAATTTGGATTATGTACTTGTCTATAATCGTTAAATAACTGAACAATGTCTAGAAACTTTGGATGCAATGTCGGTTCACCGCCGAGAATATCAATTTGTGGCCAACAATAATTTGCTTGAATACTTTCATCAATGAACTTCTTGATCTGATCAATTGTCATCATTTCATTACTAGGTGCTTGTCTGCAAGATCTATTGCAATTATAACACATAAGATTGCATTCGACATTAATATCAATTTGAATACCTTTAAAGTGATGATCTCTTAACGTTATCATATACTTTTTTTTTACTAATCACATTGATAATTTTACATAAAAAAATCGAGCAGTTTTTGACTGCTCGATTTTGTGACCTTGACTGGGCTCGAACCAGCGTCCAGTCGGTTAGGAGCCGACAGCTCTACCGCTGAGCTACAAGGTCATAGTATAGCGTCGACAGCTGGGCTCGAACCAGCGTCCACACGGTCCAAGAGCCGTGCGCTCTACCACTGAGCTATATCGACGACGCATTTGCAAAGTTTGCTCCTACAACTGCTCCATGTTCATCATGATCAACTACAACTGCTTCTGAAACTGGAACAGCTTGCTTTCCAGAAAACCATCCAGCTTTCTTAAGAATATTAGCCAACCCTGGATGCGACACTGTTACACCATGAACAAGTTCAGGCGTCGGTTTAAATTCAACAGCTGATCTTGACTTAATTGGCATTATCCAATTCTTTCGAACAGGATCAACATTATTCTTTTTGCAAACACCTTCAACTATTTGCTTTGAACATTCTTTTTCGCCCGAAAAGACTTCCCATGGAGCTGGTAATGTGGCCCATACCAAAGTATCAGGCTCAAGTTGACCACCACTTGACTGATGCCAACGAACAACATCAGCAGCCATCAATCTCATAACCTTACCAAAACAAACAGTTTCAAGCATCTTATCCATGCCAAGAGCATAAACAAGACTGAACCATCCTTGACGTGCAGTGTTCCATGCGCCAGCCAAAGAATTCCATGTGCTTGAATCATCACCGCGAGAAACAACCATAGTTTCTCGATTGAACCGGCTACCCAACCACACAGTCTTAAGCATATCAGCAATGTCATTAAGAACATCAATCCATGTCGCAAACAATTCCATCTTGTCTTTCTTTGTTAATTTTGCAACAATTTCAGCATCAGGCATCACTCTAGCTATAATTCGCCAACCTGCTCGACAAGGATTTGATTTAAATTTGTTCAATAAAAGTTTTGACAAATTATCATATGCACGATCTTGCGATGAATTAGTAAATACACTTCTGCGATTCTTTCTTGCAGTAAAATAAGCAACAAAGCATGCTGCTTCTTTTGACTTCATAAAATCTTTCTCGGAAACTTTAAACGCAAGACCCGATTTTGAAACGCGTGTAGCACGTTCTTTGCGCATTTCAAACACATACTTCTCAACTTTTTGTTCAAATCTGCCAAGAAATCTGAACAATTTGTTATACCGACGACGAGAAATGTCAAGTCCATGTGATTTACGTGCTTCGCGATTCATTCTGTCGTCTTTGAAATCACCTTTACCGACAGTTTTCTCTATCTCTTTGGAAATAGTACGAATCAACGCAAGTACTGCTTCAGGGTCAGTACAATCAATTTTATATGCAGTTTCAAACAACTCCTTTGCTTTCTTTACTTGGCGATCAGGTGCAATAGCACAATGAAAATCTTGAGCCATTGAAGTAAACGAATACATTCCGCGCTTTAATGAATGCTTAGCGATTTTATTAAGCTCATCACGTTCAGAACGTGTCAGATTAGGGTGCAAAACTTTTAAAATAAGTTCTGCGACATCTTCGGGACGTAAACGTCTGTGAAGCGATTCGTAGAGTTTTTCCATTGACATATTTAACCTCTTTGAATGATAATCATGCATTAAATCGAAGATAATCGGGGTAGTCAGATTTGAACTGACGACCTCTGCGTCCCGAACGCAGCGCTCTAACCAGACTGAGCTATACCCCGTGGCACCCTCGAGAGGATTTGAACCTCCAACTTCTAGATTCGGAATCTAGTGCTCTATCCAATTGAACTACGAGGGCATTCTATTCTCAACAAAATAATTGAAATAACATACTTCAGGACTGCAACTAAAATCACACATATGTTTTACAGGTGGTATAGATTCACATTCAATCATACACTTTTCCCATGCATCTTTTACCGAATGATCTAAACCACATGTAATATGACCATCACGATATAAATAAGTACATGTTACAAATCCTTTGCAACCGACTCGTAATTCAGCTTTTGACCTATGACATGGCCAACTTATTCGTTCATGATAAATACCTTTATCTGCCTCACTATCAGTTAAAAGATCACAAATCTTATAAGCAACCATTGGAAAACGACGTTTGCCTGATACAATAGATCTACTTAAGACATGTGATTTATCAACTGCTTGACAAAAATCATTAATTTGTTCTTTTGTGAACTTTTGCGCATCTCCTCTTGGCGGCATTAACTGAATATCTTCAATGAACTTCAAATTAAACACATGAAGTAAAAAATCACACAACTTATCATAATTATCTGGTATCACCATATGATTCAAAAACACTTTAATTGGAAAGTCACCGATAAAGCTGATACATTCAGGTTCTTTGTCTATGTAATCCCATGAAACATTTATTGAATTAATACCTGCATCAACTAATGACTTACCCATTTCATAATTAAACATACCATTCGTAGACATGTCTATTCGTAAATCTTTACTTCTACATAATTTGACAAAATCAACAAAATCAGCATGCAGTGTTGGCTCGCCTCCAGTAAAATGAATATGCTTTAGCCCTAGATCACATGATTCGTTTATGATTCTAACAACATCTTCAGATTTCATATCTTCAAATGTAAAATTTCGCTTATTACATTTAATACAATTCATGTTGCATCTATCAGTTATTTGCATAGTTAATTCTCTTAACGACAATTCGTTATTAACTAACGCATCAAATTTGCCAATAGAATCCCACCAATAGCCGTTTTTAATCGTTCGTATATCGATCATAATCCTTGTCTTTCTTGTTACCATTGCACGAAAGGCAAGCCACAACTAAATTTTCAGGATCAAATTCGGCTCCACCTTTCGACAATGGAACTACATGATCAACGGTAGCAAGATGCTCTTCATCATCAGTTTCAATTAACAATCCTTCTTTTCCACAATAATGGCAAACTAATGATTCGAATTGACTTAAATATTTTACTCGAAATGTCAGCCATTCTTTATGACTTTCTTCACCTAATTTGGTCACCAATAAAGACAATGCTGCATGCGATTGCACATGCGGATCATCAACATATAACTTGTTTCGGCTTAACCCGTGTAAACTTTGCATAATAATTCTCAAAAATGGTCGGGCAGAGAGGATTTGAACCTCCGACCCCTTGAACCCCATTCAAGTGCGCTACCAGACTGCGCCACTGCCCGAAAAATATGGCACCCGCGGAAGGATTCGAACCCTCAACCTCCTGGTCCGTAGCCAGACGCTCTATCCAATTGAGCTACGCGGGCATAATTTATGGCTGGGGTATGAGGACTCGAACCTCAGACTTCCTGATCCAGAGTCAGGCGTTCTACCAATTGAACTATACCCCAATGCGTTCTACTTTATCACTACCAGTTTTCAAAGAACATTCTAATTCGTTAGCACATAATTGAAATATTCCAGCTGCTTGCTCGTCATTATTACGATTAGCATGTTCTGAACTTTCTCTCCAATTATTGATTAAATCTTTCATCACTTGCAAAAACTTATAATATCCACAATGATCACCACATTCTAAATCACAACCTTCCATATCTTTCAACCAACAATTGTCGATCTGATTCATTTTTTCTCCTAATATATTTTGGCTGGAGTGGTTGGATTTGAACCAACAACACTCGGCTCCAAAGGCCGATGCTCTACCAATTGAGCTACACCCCAGTAAATGGCGAAGGTATCCTTTGCCAGTTGAACGATCATCTTAACTTCCAAGGCTTTTACGTTATCGCCAAAGTTGCTCCTACCAGCTGTTCTAGACCAGTAGTAAGATTCAGATGAATGAGGACTTGAACCTCATGTCTCCTCCATTAAATTGGTCGGGGTGAGAGGATTTGAACCTCCGACCCTCTGCTCCCAAAGCAGATGCGCTACCAGGCTGCGCTACACCCCGAAATGTTTGGCTGGCCCGGAAGGATTCGAACCTCCGAATGCTGGGACCAAAACCCAGAGGCTTACCGCTTGCCGACGGGCCAGTAATGGTCGGGATGAGAGGATTTGAACCTCCGACACCTTGGTCCCAAACCAAGTGCGCTACCAGACTGCGCTACATCCCGTTAATTGTCAAAGAGCATAAAAAAAGAGCCTCATTTTTGGTGAGGCTCTTTTTCGAGTCATTAAATTCGACAACCTCACCTATGCATACAATCTCCGTGGTTGTTGCGGCTGGGGTCGGCGAATGTTATTTGCGTATACCATGATTTTGTTCCTTTATAAGAATTTGAAAGGGTGATGATCGAAGAAAACGAGAAACAAATTACCAATTAGCGATAGGTTATTATTCTGAAGTTTTCCTCTAAGCACCACTTTCAATTTCTGTCATTAGATTAAATATCAAAGGATTATCAATCCGTAGTTTAATAATCATGTAAATAGTCGTAGCTTTTTAACTTATTTTTGAATAAATCCAAAAAACTCAACTTTAATTGTGCCACCTTGCCCTGGCCGGTTAATCTGACAAGTATATAGTTTGCCCTGCGCAAGCGAATCAGAACATTTGTAATCTTTTGGAAACTCAAAGCAAGGTTTTGGTGCATCTATAGAATGAGTATAACAAACATCACAATCATAAGGAAAGATTCCGGGCACATTACAATCACCAAATAATTCTCCGCTATTCTTAACAGATTCAAACATTAAAAGTTTTCCAGAATCATCTGTAAGAGAATAATCCCAATATTTTCTTCCCACACTCGAAGTAGTATCAACAGAATAACCAATGATTGCGTTGACACCGTCAACATTTGTAATATCTGCAGATTCATTCCCACCAGTTGCACTGGGATTTGATGTTTTGTCCCAGCAATTAATTGTAAACTCAAAATTATTTATTCCTGTCGGCCAACCATTAGCTATTGCCTGAGAACAATTTTGATTCTGATCTCCAAAAGTGATTATATAACCCATAGCTGGTTTGGTACTATTCAAATTTGCTGTTTGACCTTTTTTTAACCAAAACCAACCTGTTGTTCCACCAGGTTTAATACTATCTGAAGAAATACCAAATTTTCCAATAGGACTATCACCACCAGGAACAGTTAAAAAACATTGCACATTGTCTGCTGAATTGTTTGTAACAGATACATTTGTAAATTCAGATATAGTAGTACAAGAAATTAACAATAGAAGCAAAGTGATTAGTCTCATCTGTCATCCTTTCTTAAATGATTCTAACAACATTATCATAAAGGATTGTAAACTTACTCATTGTGCAATCATCATGAAAATGACCACAATAGAAATGACTAAATTTCACTCTACTACAGACTTCCCTCAAAAATCTTGCTGTTGGATCAGTATATCGTTCATACAGATTTTTCGTCACTTCATCAACAATCAACATATGCCCTGGATTATCAAAGTCAATAGTCAAATCGTTCTTGTACACATAACATTTAATCATGCTATCTGGCAATGTATGAGCCACAATAAAATCAACTTCATTTCCATGAGTTTCTAAATTGTCAATAGCATAGTACATTTCTTCCGATGATGGAATCTCAGCACGAAACCAACTATATCCTTCAATACGACCAGGCATATCAGTTGTCTTTGCTCCACCCATGCAAAAGATTTTCTTGTCATCAAACTTGTAGATTTCACCCCGTTTCAAATGATAAATCTTATTGTGAAGGACACCAACTTTGCCACCAAACATTTCTTTAACTGGCAAACTCAACAAATGATCATGATTCTCATGATTACCATCTACAAAACATGTAGTCCACGGCTTAGATAATAACCACTTCATCCAATATTCTTGTTGTCCTTTGCCTTGTTCAATTGTGTCAGGCCATGTTAGACCAAAGTCACCACAAACTATGACAACATCATCTATTGTCAATTCTTTACCTTCTGGAAATCTCATGGCTCCAAGCTTGCTAAAATCGTTGCGCATACCGCCATGAGTGTCACCTGCAACATATACTTTCATCTTCATCTTCCTACATAAAAAATGGGCCCGACTGGAATTGAACCAGCGACCCCTTGCATGTCAAGCAAGTACTCTAACCATCTGAGCTACGGGCCCTCAATTACTTCTTTTATCAAACTAATCTTACCATCTCTTACCGTTTCTCCCCAATACTCAATTCGACTATTAGGAAATAATAACTTGATCTTTTTTGCTAATTTTCGTCCTCTATTGTGTAGTGATGTTTCTTTCTTTACTAATACTAAATACGTTATCTTACTAGTACATTCACTATCATAATACTCAATCCATTCTTCAAACTCTTTTACCAATTCTGTAGGTAAATTGAGTTTATCGTAATCAACCATTCCACCAGTATCTAATCGCCAGATGCCTGACGAACAAAAATCTGCCATTATTTTTAAATTCATATCTTACGATCAAGTAATTCTATTGCATCTTTTACAGTTTTGATATGTTCTGCTTCAGCATCAGGAATATCAATATCAAAATGATCTTCATATGCCATAATTAATTCCACCATATCAAGCGAATCAGCACCAAGATCATTAACAAAATCCATTTGTGGTACGACTTTGTTCTCTGATACACCTAACTTTTCTGCAATGATTAACTTAATCGTTTTTTCTTTTTCAGAATCCATATCTCCTCAGTTCGAAATTTGTTTTGTTAGAATACTAGTAGATTGATCTTCTCTATTGAACCAAAAAACTAATTTGTCTTCATGCACTGTAAAACATTCTTCAAAACCTTCTCTTCTTCCTACAGGGTAGATTTTTTCATGTTTTATTGTGGCTTCTTCAATAAGTTGTTGTTTTAACTCATCCATGTTGATGCCCTCACCTTTACTTATGTTTAACTTTTCTTAAAATTTATGAGGTTATCAACATAACTTTACAAATGCTCCTAGTAGGATTTGAACCTACAACCTCAGGTTTAGGAAACCCGCACTCTATCCAATTGAGCTATAGGAGCAAAATGGGCTAGCAGGGACTTGAACCCCGGACTGACGGATTATGAGTCCGCTACTCTAACCAACTGAGTTACTAGCCCAAAAAATATAGCACCTCCTGTAGGATTTGAACCTACGACCTACGGATTAGAAATCCGTTGCTCTATCCAGCTGAGCTAAGGAGGCACAAAAATTGGCGGACCGGACGAGACTTGAACTCGCGACCTCTGGCTTGACAGGCCAGCGTTCTAACCAACTGAACTACCGGTCCAAAATTTAATGGAGCCAACAGGGATCGAACCTGCGACCTCAACGCTGCCAGCGTCGCGCTCTCCCAACTGAGCTATGGCCCCGTTTTTATTCTTATATGTAAAACCTTTCTACTAATTTCCATTTGGAGCTGACAGGGATCGAACCTGCGACCTCAACATTGCGAACGTTGCGCTCTCCCAACTGAGCTACAGCCCCAGGAACCGGCAGGGATCGCTTTTAAGCGCAGCTGTCGCTTTAATCAGCAATATGCCGGCATAAATTGGTGGAACCACGGGGGCTTGAACCCCGAACCCCCAGCTTGCAAAGCTGGTGCTCTCCCAATTGAGCTATGGCCCCGAAACTTTATGGTGGACATACTTGGATTTGAACCAAGGACCTCTTCCTTATCAGAGAAGCGCTCTAACCAACTGAGCTATATGTCCATTATGGTAGCGCTGAGTGGATTTGAACCACCGACCAACACCTTATCAGAGTGCCACTCTAACCAACTGAGTTACAGCGCTATATTTTCTGATTCTCCTTTATTTCTTGTAATGTAAGTTCTCCTCTTCTACGAGGATTGCCACAACATCTTAAACTAGAACAAATTTTTGTTGTGTTTCGAAGCATTCGGCTTGTTCTTTCAAACCATTCAGGGACAACTGTCTCTGCTGCCGACATCCCTCTAGCACGTTTTTCACCTTTCAGCTTTCCAAACAGAAAGCGTTCCCGTCTATTACGGGGATGAGACATAATAGCCTCCTTATCAGTTAAATACTGAATGGTGCCATTATGTCATCCTTTCGTTAAAGTGGAGCTGGAGATGGGTAACGATCCCACGACCTCTACTTTACCAAAGTAGTGCTCTACCATTGAGCTACACCAGCAAAAATCTTCTTCGCACTTTCAACATCAATATCATTACTTTGAATACTTCTCCTAGCCTTTGTTTCACATTCAAATCTGATATTGTCTATATATAATGATATCAAACCATAAAAAATTTGATATCCACAAATCAAATAAAATCTTTCATTACATTCTGCAAACAACTCGTGTCTATTAACATCTGATTTTCGTAAAAAATTCTTTATTTCAATATATGAACCATTAACTCTAAAATCAGGCGTATAATTTCGACCATCTTTTAATTTGAACGTCTTTGGCTCATACTCCCATTTCAAACCGTTATAATTAAGTATTCTGGCAAAATCAGCTTCCCACGAAGATTTGAATTTTGTTTTCTTACAAACATCTTTTCGTATTCCAGTGACTCCACTAAGTGCTTTATGCGAAGTTGTCTTAATGCAAATTTTCAACCATTGTAACTTATTCTGTGGCTGCTTATTTCTAAATGTTATTGCACAACTTCTATTACAAAATCTCTTTTTCTTTCTTGTCGTTGTAAAAGGCTTACCACATTGTTCACATACTCGATTATAACACGTTCGTTTTCTGTTTCCACCTTTTTTCTTATTTTGTTCCTTAGTAAACTCTCGTGTTTTACTACATTTTGTAGAACAACGTCGTCGTCCTCCAAGTTTTATCGAACCATCTTTATTAACAATTTGCTCAATATCAAATTTGTTTCCACAAACTTCACAAATTCTAGTAATCGTAATTCTTTTTCTTATAAGAGCTTCATTTATCGCTTTTTGATTGCGTTTGTGGATAAAAGCGATATGTGTTCCAAGCTTTTGTCCTGTTTCAAATGACTTATCACAAAACTTACATTTATGTTTTTGGTCCATCATATCTACCTCCTTATAGTATTAAAACTATAAAGCTAGTAGATAGTTTTGAACTCGTTGCTTTCAGAGAAAAGCCACCAGCAGGGATCGAACCCGCGACGTCCTCATTACAAGTGAGGTGCTCTACCAGCTGAGCTATGGTGGCATACGAGCTGGTATTTCTACCAGCTCATTCTACCATTTGACCCAAAATCTTCTCCATGTAAAATCTATGCGACACCTTATTTGGGTCGTAAGTGAATTGAATTGTCGCGAACTGTCCTTTCTTATTTCTTGGTACAAAAGGCTGTCTAATCAATTTCAATCCAGCTTCTTCAGGTGTTTTATTACCTTTGACAACAACGTTACACCTCGTACATGCGCAAGCAGTATTCTCAAAAGTGTTAGTTCCTCCTCTTGAAACAGGAATGATATGTTCAAGAGTTCTTTCATCTGCGGTACAAGTATATTTGAATTTCTTCCCCATTTCATCATAGTGCCAGAATTGACAAATATTCTTGTCACGCTGGAACACTGCTTCTTTACTCCATTTCACTTCATCACTTTTGATCTTGTATCCAGCAAACTTCAGTAATTGTACAACCAGCGGCCGTTTGATTTCCAACGAACACTTGATTTTTTCGTTTTCATCAGCCGCAACAACCCTGATTTTACCTTTTAAAAACCATTTGACAACTTTACCAACATCAACCTCATCCCAGTATTGCCAGTTCTGTGTTAATACAATTACTGAAGACATATCCTACAATCCTTTCATAATGTTGTTGTTTTGCGTCAAAGTGTCATACATCAAATAACCAGTATTCCTTGTTTTATTTGGCACTTGATGATCCTTTGTTAAAGTGATTGTGGTACCAGCGGGGAGACTCGAACTCCCGACTTTTGGATTATGATTCCAACGTTCTACCAACTGAACTACACTGGTATTTATTGTCATTTTCATTCTAGTCTCCTCATTAAAAAAGCCCCGTCGAGTTTCCTCGGCAGGGCTTGAAATTCAATAATTTTGATTCCAAACCCTACCTATGTCGCTCCGTTTCTAATTGTTGTTGCGGCACAGGTGACTTGACGCATGTCCATATCACTGACCTGCGCATCAGGCCTTGATATAAAATGATATGTCTGCGTTAAGTTTTTCATGATTTATCCTCGTGATACTATAATCATGTAGATTAGCGTAGATAACGACATTATTCCTTATTCTGTTATGAGTTGAATTATAAAGATTCGAACAAAGCCGGTAGAGGGATTTGAACCCACGACCTACGCATTACGAATGCGTTGCTCTAGCCAGCTGAGCTATACCGGCAATTAGTCAAGAAATGCTACATTTCTAGCAGCACGAGCCTGATTTTCTGTATTTAATACTACTTTGTGCCACACATCACCGAGATCCAATGTTTTGTGTTCGACATGTGTGATATGACCTTTTACAAATACTTCAGGATCACGAACCATTGTCCGCCAATTGTAACGTCCCGATTCTGGATCTCTCTTTCTTATTGAATCATACTGCCTTTGTGTCAATCCATTTCTTGCTTCAGGCGAATAAGCTGACACCCAAACAGTTGTTCCACCACGCCTGTAAAGGAACTGAGCCATATGCGCATTTCCACCGCCTCTTTGCATTGGCTCATTCTTCAAAACAACTGTTGAAAATCCTTTTGACGGCTGAAAATCTTTGTGCGGAATAAACATGAACTCACCTTGACGGTGAACTTTTATTCCAGAATTCAACCGGCGATGACGTTTATGAGCTCTTTTTGTTTTCAATCCTTCACGTGCTTCAAGATTCTGTAGTTCCTTCGGCTTCAATGCCTGTTTTGCTTGAATAACCGAAGTAACCTTGCCTTCAGGAATTGCGCATGTGAACCAGTGACGTTCATCATGCCCGCAAAGAAACTTTGCTTTCGGATTATCCGGATCACGTGCCATGAGAAGAAGATGTCGATCAGCTTTTTGAACATCAAGTACTAACATCTCAATCTCTTTTTTGACTCTCAAATCGAAGTATTCACCTTCCTTATCACGACGAATATCAATCGACAGATTGCCATCGCGAACTGCAGGTTCCGAAAATTTCACTCGAGCTCCCATCGACTCGAATTTCTTTTCAATTACTTGTGTGTCCATAAAGCCCTTCTGTATGTTAAATTTATTGTGAATCTCATTATCAAATCTATATCAATTCTCGCCTACTAATATGTCAAACTTATTAAAAGACGGTATATCTGACATCTGGATACCAGCAATACTATTACTTGGAATATTTTTGCTAGAAATTGTGTATGATGTTGTTGGCTCTCCCCACATAACCATTGGAAACCAATTAGGAATACAAACTGACTTTGAACTTTGATGATAAAAAACACAGTAGAACATTGTCTTGTTTTCAAATTTCAATTCTATTGGTTTAGTTATCACTATTTCTAATGATGGAGTTATTATCACAGGCACTGATTCTATTACATGATAAGGTAAATCTATAATGTCCTTAACATTCAATCCTTTATCATTGTTATCAGGCAACCATCTAGCTTCAAGAAATATAACATTTGACAATGCTTTTGCTATAAAATGCATCGGTGTTTCGCAAAGTATTTGATTCATGTCTATCTAATCATACTGAAATACAAAGATGGCGGAGGGTGAGGGACTTGAACCCTCAGGACTTTTACAAGCCGTAGATTTCCAATCTACACCGCTACCAGTTACGGGTTTAACCCTCCAAAATTTCAATGACTTTGCCGTAAACTTGTTTCGTCCAACCATTAATTCGTCCATGATTATTGCCAATTAGACAACCTCTAGAACTTTTTGCTTTCACCAAATGCGTATAACAATTTCCTCTCACCTTACAATATACGATGTCACCAACATCAACTTCATCTATTGTAACTGGAGCAATTCTTACAGGTTGCCTCGACTTCAACAATGGTGTCATTGAATTACCTGGCTCTTTTGAGACAATTGTTTTTCCTTGTTTTAATAATTCAATCTTTTAATTCAAACGCTTTCCCTAATTCTCTAAGATGTTCACATGGTTTATTATCATCATTAACAGATAAAACACAACCACAAGCTGTACAAATAATAGTATTCACTTTGAGTTCGTGTTTTTCAATTTCAGCAAATGCAGTTGTTAATTGTTCTATACCTTCCATTCATAAATCCCTTGCAAAATCAACTTTTGTTCGTCCTGTAAATTCAAACACTTCGTCATCAATATTCCATTCATATTCAGCTTTTTTTACTGGCTCAGATAATTTAAACATTCTGGGCACAATCATAAACATTTTCAGATGACAAGGCTTACCATCTTTCCAATTCATCAACAATGTTTCTCCTGCTTTTGGGCCGTCAACAAACAAAACAGATTTAACAGTACCCATCATTATTTCTTGATCTAAGTGATCAAGCTGTTCTTTAAACTGTTTAAACTCTGGCTCGTCCATAATTTTGGCGGTAGGTGAGGGATTTGAACCCCCAAGACCTTGCGGTCGGCAGTTTTCGAAACTGCTGGATTACCAATTATCCTAACCTACCTTATTTTTGTCCATGCACCAGGACACATCATAGCTTCAGGAAGCAATGATTGCATGTTCTTTCGTCCATTTTCATTAAAACTATGAAGAACAATGTGTTCAGGTTGTCTATCAGGATGTTCAACTAGCCATTGAGCGACTTCATATCCTGTACCTGGACCCGATGGTACATTAACTTGACCACCAAGATCATGATCCAAAAACAAATAATCCCAGTCTTCATCTGCCAAAGAATCAATCGTCTCTCTAACAGTTGTAACACACCTGACATTGTGACCAATCAAATTCTGTCTGAATTGAATTAATCTAATCTTTGAATCATCTAACACTAAAACTCTCAATCTATCATCTCCTTTTAAATCATACAAGACTTCTTACTAGCAAAGATATGGCGGAGGAGGTAGGATTTGAACCTACGGGCCGTGTGAACGACCGACAGTTTTCAAGACTGCTCCGATAAACCAGACTCCGGCACTCCTCCATAAACTTTTAAAAATCGTCTAACGCTACTTTTTCCTATCTTCCATTTTATATGTTGTTTTTTGATTACCGTTATCCTAATCCTCCGTTATTACATCGAATTTTGAAACAATTGGTCTTGATCTTTTTCTATATCGACGACCAATTTTTATCAACTTATATCGACAAACTCTAACAATTTTTATTGTCATTAACCATTGCCAAAATGTTGGTCTGTGCAACGAAACTAATATGCCAACAAGTTTTACTTCATCAACTTGTTTTAACAACTTATTTAAATTAAACCAATACTCTTTTATATAAATATCAATCCTACCAAAATCACCAGGTTCAATTCGTACATTATTAAATCCTCGTTTGCGAAAAAAATTATGAATGTCGTTGTATGTAACAAATGGCTCTGGTAAAGCAAATGGCTCTGGTAAAGCGCTTTGCTGTAATGCTTCAACAAAATAATTTTTTCGTCTTACTGGTGTTGACGTAAGATTCATAATTAAAATGGTGCCGGGAGAGGGACTTGAACCCTCATGAAGTTGCCTTCGACGGATTTTGAGTCCGTTGTGTCTGCCGTTCCACCATCCCGGCTTATCTGTTTCATATGTTGTCTAGCTCGTTTTATTCCAATTCTAGCGCTTGTTGTTCCATGTTTACTGCATTTTCCGTCACATTTGCCCGTCTTTCTCTTGATTCTTGGACATCTAAAATGTTCGCAATATGGACCACCTCTGCGAGCTTGTACATTCCAAACTTTCTGATTCATATACGCATTTTTTCAAGTATATTTGTCTTGACCAATCCATCTTAATTCATATCGCACTTGCATTAATGTCTTACCGAGTTGATTTTGTCCAACACCATTACAAACACCCCAAAATTTATCATTCCATGTGTTTGTTTCTTCTAAATATGCTTGCCCAGTAGCAAGTAATTTTTCTTTAAGTTCTGGTATCTGATATTTTATTCTAGTAATGTCGATCATTACTTGAATCTTATCAGTTTCCCAATGAGCACGAAGGTCAATTGTTCCGCCTGCCTTTTTCGCTGCTCTACATGTAGGTAGATCAGCAATATATTGTCTTAATTCTTCATTTGTAGCCTTATCAGCTTGAAACGCGTGTTCAGTACTAGGAAATGTTATTCCTTTGTAAACAATCTCGCATAAATGAAAATTTGAAAGGAACCTGTACTCACCAAAAAAGCCTAATATCGGTTTATCCATTATGAATCTTTCCAAAGTTAATGGGCCCGGAGGGATTCGAACCCCCGATCCACGGATTAAGTCCGTTGCCTTCGCCTTTCGGCTACCACTTGGCCACGAGCCCATAAGCCCGTAGCCATCACGACTACGGGCAGAATGTCTTTCGTTTTCGTTTGTACCGTTTGTTAAACATTCTGCACCTCCAAATTATATCAAATGAGATCATTTAAGTCTAAATACGCCCATCAGGACTTGAACCTGAAACCCATGCCTTAAAAGGGCATTGCTCTACCAATTGAGCTATGAGCGCATTTCAACAATTGTCAAAAATCCTTTAAGAAACTTCTTTGCTAAACGTCCTTTATTATCATATACTTCAACAGATCGAGAATCAGGATAGCGATTGAATTCTTCTTCTGAACATTTACAATACCACTCGTTATTTTTTCTGTCTTTCACCTTCATTTTCATATTTGCTAAAGGTGTTCCGCCTCTAAAACAAGTGATACTGTGTTTCCCTAAAATCGCATATCCCATCATCTCTCCTTTCAAAATAAGCGATAGGCGGGACTCGAACCCGCGACATTCTGCTTGGGAAGCAGATACTCTACTAACTGAGTTACTATCGCACCTACTTGACATTGAATTTAAGGGCAACCTTCCACAGATACTTCCCCGGACTTTTACCGATCCCGCCTACTCTCTCGCAGTCAGGCTTATGCATTTCAATTGAGGCCAATTACGGTTATCCTCATGCAAACCTTAAAGACTCCAGCGTAATAGGCTCGCTGAATGTCAAGTAAATTGGTACCCCCTGTAGGGATCGAACCTACGACCTACTGATTAAGAGTCAGTTGCTCTACCAACTGAGCTAAGGAGGCAAAATAGCGGGGAACGGATTTGAACCGCCGACCTTTAGGTTATGAGCCTAACGAGCTACCAGACTGCTCTACCCCGCGATAAAAATCTTCTAGTAAATGCCAGCTCAACAAAAATTGCAGGCATTAGTAATATAACTTCTACAACACTAAACACATGATAGAAAAACAACCAGATGTGCTTCATTTTTCTTTCTCGCACTTTTCATATTTCGCCCGCGATAAAATCGTGTTTGAGCATGACAATTAGGACATAAAAGTTCTAAATTCTCTATTCTAAAATCATGCTTAATTCCATTCTTATGTTCTAATTCTAAAGGTATTTGCTTATTACACCACTTTGTTCGTTTACAATTGTTACATTTTTGTTCGAAAATACCTTCATCAATAAGTCTCTTACGAAGTCTATTCGTATTTGTATATGTTGAATTTTCAATTAAAATTTCATTTAATGGTTTTTGTCTAATCCCTTTAAGCTTCAGTCCTTTATTCCATCCTCGACCAACAAAATGATCAATGCTCAAACCACTCTGCTTTACTAATCGTTTAACTATACGATAATGATGTCCTGTTCCAGTAATACAAAGATGCCGAAAAACATCTTTGTATGTTCTAGACTGCACAACAGCTTTTTTAAGCTCATGTCTATTAATCACAATCTTAGACATAATCTAAATGCCCAGGACCGGATTCGAACCGGTACGGGATAAATCCCAGAAGATTTTAAGTCTTCAGTGTCTGCCATTCCACCACCTGGGCTTATATGTTTTCTGCCAATACTTTTTTGTAAACCATTCTAACAATCTTTTTTGCTAAAGCTAAGATTTTCTTGTCACTTTGTTTAAGAAAAAATCTACTCATTCGTTTATATTTCAAACCAAATTCTTTAGCTTTATTCTCAAGAAGTTGTTCAACGCCTTCTCTTACTTCTAGATTTGCAGCTGCAATGATAATTGCACAACCCATAAAGTTTTCCATTTTTTTATAATCATCTTCAGTTTCGCAGCTATCAATAAGCTCTTTAGCATGTTGTATCATTTCATCATTAGTCGCTGGTCGAAGATCATCGTCTTTTTCATTCATACAATCTCCTTTTAGAGAATTGTATGCTATTGATTTCATAGTTTTCACAATGAGGGCAGTGGGAATTGAACCCACGACAGACACGGCTTAAGGCCGTCGCTCTAACCCCTGAGCTATGCCCCTATACATAACATTGATTTGTCATGCATATTCGGCCATCAAAAACTTGTGTAGGACATAGCTTAACTCTCATTTCATTCCTCCTTAAATGCCACAGAAGGGACTCGAACCCTTATGCATAAAATGCACATGACCCTAAATCATGCGAGTATACCAATTTCTCCACTGTGGCAAAATTCAAATTCAAAAATACGATTTTGATCTCTATATTGTTTAATTTGTTCTAGCAAATGTTTTATGTCATAACCGCGACGATGTAAATACTTTCTAGCCAATTTGATAAACGGTCTATAAACAAACTTAACATCAAATCCTGAAGTTGTAAATGTATTTTTCACAATTATATCTTTATCAGAATGATAGCCTTTTATTTCGTAAAGTTTGCCATTTACTTCAAAATCACAAATTCTTGTTATACTATTGTATTCAACACGAACATTTTCATAATTAAATATGATATTTTTGTGCGCTAGAAACAACGCAAAAACAAACTCGTATCTACTACGAAAATGATACCTATTACTATTATAAATAAAAATTGACGATTGTCCTCGTTTGCTAGCAACAGGTACTGTTAATTTGCCGTCAGCAAATAATCGTTTTCGTGTAATTGATAATTTTAAGTTTGCTTTTCTACTTTTTTCTTTATCTTTTCGCCAAGTTGTATAAGGTGTATCAGTCCTTCCCTTTAACCGTCCAGAATGCCGCCTTGACATGTTCATCAAACCAGAATGAGTATCTTTTGTTAAACCTTTCGCCCAGCCGCGACCTTTAGCAAATCTGTCGCCAGGCCGTAAATCTATACCATCACGTTTTGCACGACAATAATAAACATGGCCACCTTTTTGCTGAGCTTTTTCAAATTTTCTACCACATATTTCACATTTGTACACGAGAACTTCCTTTTATTAGAAACTCTCATATCAAAAGATTAGAACTAGCGCGTCTACCATTCCGCCACACTGGCATTTGCAGACTGTCGATGCGGCCTTACATACCCTAGGGGCAGTGACTCCGGCCATCTAAGTCTGCGTAAATAGCGGGGGTCGGACTCGAACCGACGACCGTTGGGTTATGAGCCCAACAAGCTACCAACTGCTACACCCCGCGATAAATATGGTGGGCACAGTAGGATTTGAACCTACGACCTCCTGCTTGTAAGGCAGGTACTCTGTACCGCTGAGTTATGCGCCCATAAAAAGAAAGGGTGAAAGTGAATAAAACCATGAAAATTATCAAAGATTAGCGATCTTTTGCCTTACCAATTTGGCTATCTCCCCATAATAGCGGGGAGAACAGGACTCGAACCTGTAAAAAGATTTTCTGAAGTCTTATTCTAGAGCACCACTTCCTTTTATTTTCAAAATAAATGCGGTAGGGGAGATTCGAACTCCCGACATCCACGTTGGCAACGTGGCGCAATTGGCCACTATGCGACTACCGCAAACTTCACTTTCTACGCGCCTTCCACGTAGGTGTCAGTGGTTCTTCCCACTGTAAAGTAATTCTTGAAAAGTAAGGTTCACTGTCCATAAAAAATCTGTAATCAGAAATGTTCCACGATTCAAAATATTTTCGATATGCTTTTCCATTTGGAACATCATCAGCATTACGAACAGTCTTATTAGCAAATCGTTTGCTAATTTTCTTACCTTTCGTTCCGTAACCATCAACGCACCAGGGCTTTCGATACGATCTTGACATAACTTAACTCCTGTTAAGATGTTAAGTCATATTTTCCTCCTTTGTTAAATGTTGGTAGCCCATGGGAGAATCGAACTCCGCGTCTCTGCATTCAAAATAACGTTGAATACAGCATTCATTTCTTCAACATGTTAAATGTCATATCATTATCTCGTAAATATCGTCTAACTTGTGTATGCGAACAATTCCACAATTTAGATAGTTTAGAAATATCATTCATCCTCCTAAAATAGCCCGGACGCGGCTTGAACGCGCGATCTACGCCTTGAAAGGGCGTTGTGTTAACCAGCTACACTACCGGGCCGTTTTAGAAAAACGAACTGTCAACAGACGATTAAATCTGTTGTCATAAGCAATAGTCCGGACGAGGATCGAACTCGTGATCTGTACCTTGAGAGAGTACCGTGTTAACCAACTACACTACCGGACCAAAAAATGGTGGGCAGGGAGGGATTCGAACCCCCACACCCCGAAGGGAGAAGATTTACAGTCTTCCGCGACTCACCGTCTCCGCAGCCTACCCATATTGGAGCGGGCGATGGGACTCAAACCCACAACAGCCACCTTGGAAGGGTGGAACTCTATCAATTGAGCTACGCCCGCTTAAACTTTAATTTCATGAAAAACTTGTTCAATTAACGTATCTGACTGACAAATCGGACATGTAATCATTGCTTCATCTACTTTAACATGTGTAAATCTGTGATTACATTCTTTGCATTTAACTCTTACAATTTGTACCATTAGAACCTTTCAAGTAATGGCAGGCGCAGCAGGACTTGAACCCGCAACCGTTGGTTTTGGAGACCAATGCTCTACCATTGAGCTATACGCCTGCAAATCCCATAATCATAATTTTCATCTGTAACTTCATTTGTACCATCATTAAGTTCTACAATGAAACTGGACTAACAGTTTCTTATGCGCGTCTATGATAGGATCAATTACGATTACCCTGCGCGCGTTCATTTTTACTATAACATCCATAGTAAATTGCTTCCAGCACTTCTTTAGAAGAGAAGTTATGGGAATCGAACCCATCTTGTCATTACATACCAAATTTAATTTGGCGGAAACGACGGGGTTTGAACCCGCGGCCTCTGGATCGACAATCCAGCGTTCTACCAACTGAACTACGTCTCCGCAAAATTTAATGCGGTCGAAAGGACTTGAACCTTCACGAGATTGCTCTCACTACCACCTCAAAGTAGCGTGTCTGCCATTCCACCACGACCGCAGAACGATGTGGAAGTTTCCAAAATACTCCCACATCGTATATTGTCATGCCGAAGACTGGACTTGAACCAGCATGAGATTGCTCTCACTAAGCTCTGAACCTAGCGTGTCTGCCAATTCCACCACTTCGGCTTGTTTACATCAACAATGTGCTTGCAACAACTACCGAGACTGTCAAAGAGCACAATCAAAATCTTTGGGGTGATAGAGGGGATTCGAACCCCCGACATCTGGAACCACAATCCAGTGCTCTAACCAGCTGAGCTACTATCACCATGACTATCACCCAAGAGCAAAAAAAACCCCGTCGATCTTTTGGATCGGCGGGGTTTGATTTTCAGATCGTTTCGTTTATTCCATCAAACCCCACCTGCCCTCGTTTTATCATAACCTTCTCCTTCGAGTAGCCATGATAATGAGGACAAGACCATGACAGCTGCATGTACATGCTTTATAAGCGAAGCTGTATGGATTCTTGGAGTTTGCATTAGTCTATCCCGTTTAAATTCCTGATAAATATACCTTAAAAACACGAAGATTGAAAGGTTTTTTCTTTTTAATTCAGTTTTAATCCATAGATAAAAAGATAATCACTTTGAAATGCGTAGAAAACTATTTTTTTATTACAAGCCCCATCCGACATCCTAAATCTTCTATTTTTTCAGGCTTGTCAGCAAGAAATTCATCGCATGCGATTTTTACACCGGGCAAAACTTCCCAATTATAATCATGTACAACAACACGAGCTCCCTTAACTAATTTGGGATAAATAATTGTCCAACAATCTTTCATTGATGTATAAAAATCACAATCAAAAAATGCAAAACATACTTGTTTTGGAAATTTATTTTCTGGAATTTCATCAAACCAGCCTTTTATCACATTCGGTTCTTGCAACTCACATTTTTTAAAATTGTCTTTTAATTTTTCAACAGTTGTTCTCATCATTCCTTCATAAAATTTTATGTCAACTTCATTATCATCTTGCAGCATTTTTTCTGGTAGTCCTTCAAATGAATCATATAAATACAATTTTTTATCTGATTCCATTTCGTTTAATAATGCTTGCTCATATACAGCACTAACTCCCCAACAGCAACCCATTTCTATAACATCGCCAGACAATTCATCATTGATAGTCATAGCTAAGTACTTTAACAATGTTTGAGCCTGTTGATCATCTATCATGTCCGATAAATGTGGTTTTTGCAAAGCTTTTCTAATAGCTCGTCTTGTTGATCTTGAGAATTCACCAAGATCTATTGTTATGTCCATATTTTCCTCCTTATATTAAAGTATGCCGTTTAAGATTGTTATATTTACATTCAACATCTGTTTTTGCCTGTTGCATAGAATCATACGGTCCTAAACCATAAACAGTGCTATGTTCCTCAATAACGACATTACCATACCATTTACCGTCAACTTCATCTTTAAAACATCCACCACCATCAGTTGGTTTACAACCAAAAACGTGCGTACATGTACGCTCATCATATGCCCATTCAATACTCACAATTTTTATCCCAAATATAAATAATGTTAGCATATGAATTCATTGATCGACTACGTACCCATGAAAATGACACTTTTGTATGATCTCTATCCAAAATTCGTTTGTTCATATGAACAGTAGAATTGCCAATCACAATATATTTATTAACATTATCAAGAATAAAATCTTCATCAATGCCAAATACATTTCCGCCGCGCCAATGTTCATCTTCACGGTATTTATGTGTTACCCAATTGCCAATAACAACTGATGGTTTAAAATGTTTCACGGCACTAACAGCATCCATTTCAATAATATCGTCTGGATATGATGTTATAGGCTGACCTTGAAGAGCATATAGCGATGCAATTAGTGGATCGTTCATCATACAAGAATCAGTTATTGGAATTCCTAATGTTCTACCAAGAGCTCCATTTCCTGCGCCTATTTCTATTGTCTTGTCTTTGACTATATGTGATTTTAACCAGTCAACTAATTCTGTTGTCGGCAATCCATATATACCTTTGTTATGACACCATAATGCTAAATGTTCTTGTGGAATATTTTGATAGACAGAATCATCAACAACTTGTAACTGCTCATTTTTTAAAAGAAGATCATCAAGATATGAAACATCAATGTTTCTATTGAGTAAAAATACACCGCTCACGCTGACCTCATATTGCCTATCTTGTCAGCTGCTTTTGTAAATTTTCTTGATAACCATTTGACGCAATCATATCCTTTATTTTGCATGTTCTTACAAGCAGTTTGATTGTCATTATAAACAGTAAGTATATCAGAATGTTCTCTTTGCAAATCTAAAGCAAGCTCGATTGCTATTTGTTCTGCGTGAATGATATTGTCAGCTTTTACTGTTGTCGCTTTAGCTTCAATGTCACCGTTTAACATCATAACAGCAGCTATTCTAGCTTTGCCATCTTTAAAACCTGCATCAGCAAATATACCATTACCAATTTTATCTGCTTGTTGTTCACATTGACCAATAAATTGCGCAACGTCAAGCATTTCTTGCATAGATTCAACATGCGTTTTCTTCATAGAATCTATCGTTTTGAAAATAATTTCAACAGAAGTATGCTCTATAATATTGCGATTGCCGGCTGGTTTGAACTTTATTTCACCATGACGATTTAACCAAATATCATGAAGTCCTTTGTCAGAATCGACTTGAATATGATATTCAGAATTGATTACGACACGATCGCCATACCGTTCGCCTAATTTTCTGATCAATTTATCTGCTCTCATTCGAATATTCCTTAAGAATTACTTCATCACTTATTTTGTATGCTAAAATAGCTTTCTTATCCCAAACACGATGCTTCAATGCACCGTCATTCAATTTTCGAAGAACTAAAATTTCACAAACTAACATAGTCATGTAAAAGTAATCAACTTAGATTACGAAGAATATAAAAATCGTTGACATGAGCATCGACCACCATAATAATGTGTACTGCATTCTGCACAATATTTCCATGGCAATGTCGTAGACAATTGTAATTCAATATCTTTAATGTCACCATTAAAATGTTGTTGATTTAATTCATTACCAATAGTTAATGAATACTCGGCAGTTGTTTGACAATATCCTAAAACAAATGGCTGATTTGTCGCATCGCAAATATGCATTATACGTAAGAACAATCTATCTAATGGCTTATTTATATCAAAACTGCTCTCTATTTTTTTCTTCGCCATAGTTTGTTAATCATCTTGAAAACAAAAGAAAAGCTGCAATTTGTGATCTTGCAGCTTTCTTCTCAGGAAATTCTTCTTATCAAACTTACACGTCAGACGTGCCCGTAGTATAATCCCAACCATTAACATCTGTCAGAGTTTTAATATATTCGTAAGCTTGTTTCACCACATTTTTATTAACTTCGTCTAGCACAGTAATACCAAAATAAGTTTCAAATGAAGCATCAATAACTGCAATATCAACTGCGTCAACTGCAGGCTTTGCTGCAGCCGATGCAGAAGCATCTTTAAATATTTCTAATCGAATTTTTGTTGCACTTTCTGAATTGGAATAGTGTATACTCTCAATTCTGTGATAAGCATCTGTCAACACGACATCATTAGCTAATGTAACAGTTTTTTGAATTGCCATTATTCCTCCTCTGATTAATTTATATGTTTCCTAGAGTAATTATTGAATTATAAAAACTAATATAATGTAACCCATATAGACGATCTTTGAATAACAAAATAACCATCAATGCATTCTTTAACTGCTTTAATTACACCATTAAATCTAGGATGAAAATCATGTCCGCATAAAATGCCGTTATCATTAAGTAACAATTTATAATTTTGAATATCGCGTTTTACATATTCATATTCGTGACAACCATCTATAAAAATCATGTCAAACTTAATGTTTTGTAATTGCGTTATAGCCTCATCTGATTTTAATTTTACAATAATTTTATTAACACTAAATGGCTCAATATTTTTCAAAAATGTTTCATATGACGCAGCTAAAAAATTGCTAAACACACGATTTTCTTGTATAGAATCCAAAGATATAGCATTATATGGTTCAAACGGGTCAATACAATAATAAACGCATGTTGGATTAGCTAAAAACATTGTAATTAAACTGCCACCTTTAGCTGATCCAATCTCTGCAATTATCCCTGATCGTTTTACAGATTTAGCAAGTTTAAATAAAGCGAATGTACTCCACACAGATTGATATAATAATGGGTACATGCGATCAAATAAATCACGCGTCAATCCTGCCGACTTAAATTCGTCGTAATATTGATCATAATCTCTTCTACTTGGCTCTTCAATGTAAGCATCTACATCAATACTCTCAATTGTATTAGTCCATTCAAGATCTTCATTAGTTGGTTTCATATGTATTTCTACACAAAAAAAGAGGAGTTATTTACTCCTCTTCAATTTTATGCGCCCAGAGGGATTTGAACCCACGACACACGGTTTTAGGGACCGTTGTTCTACCACTGAACTATAGGCGCTTTTTTCTTTTCATACAAACAGTACCAAATGTTGGTCTTTTTTGAATCCATCTAATCCACTTCTGCATTCGCTCATTTGATTTCAACTTTTCAACTGTATTGTATATGTCTCGTAGTTCCTTTTCAGTAAATAATACATGAATCTGATCACCGCAATCAACACATACTTTTACAGTGTCTTTTCCCTTGCCACATTTTGGAATCAAATGATGCTTTTCAAGAAACCGTTCACCCGGTACCTCGCGTTCGCAGATTACACAGTTCATTTAGCTAACGGCAACTTTCGAAATACTTCACCGGTGTCAATGCACGCAATTGACGTCATTTGACCGTGAAGATCAGGTTCAAAGAATGGTACAAACTTTTTCTTATGTTTATATTGTAACATCCATGCCCATTCTCTAAGCCGCCGCTCATTCGGCACAGCCAAAGTAACAACTGTGTCATTGTGCCAATCAGTATCATTTCCTGTTTCATAATACTCTATGGCAGCATGTAATCCTTGAACACACTTATATACCGTGCTTAAGTCGTCACGCACAAGCACGTACATCTTCAGTGGTTTTGGTTCCATATTCTGCCATAATCCCTTTAATGAGTTCAAAATTAGGTTCACCAGCACGACTGCAGCTTTTTTCAATTTCTTCATACGTCCGACCTCTCAATTGACTGTAAGCAATATGCTTATGTCGAAATTCGTACTTAAGCTTATATACGTTGAATAAATGACTACCGCTATCGCCACCATGTTCGCGCTGATAATCTTTAAGCTCAATTTTTGCAGCTTTGATCTCATTAGCAAGATTCTTGAGAATATTTTTGAGTTCTATAAACTTAGACATGTTACACTCCTTTTGAGTTAATGAAAAAATCAACAATTCAAAAGAAATGTAACGTTAAGGAGGCTTGAAAACCTATGGTGGTTTGAAATTACTCTACAACATTATTGCTTCTTTCTTCTAAATTGAAACTCACTTGAATCTTTCATATTATGAATTGGTTTTATCCTGTTTAAAATCGCAGCTGTTGGTTCAATAGCCTGCTCTATCATTGTAGAACTCTTATAAGCATCCGGTGCTTCATCCAATGTCGACTTGCACACTGATGTAGAAAAAATCCCGTTCATTTGACTCTTAAATGTGTCTAAATCAATTCGTTTATTTGCTTGAGTTCTGCTCATCAATCTGCCTGCACCATGAGGCGCAGAATAATTCCATTCTTTGTTCGATTTTCCTTCACAAATAAGTATACCATCACGCATATTAAATGGTATAATCATTGGTTCACCAATATACGAACTAATAGCACCTTTTCTAATGATGAAGTCATTAAAATCTATAAAGTTATGAATAGACTCAATCGAATCTTGTATTTCTACTCCAAGTACATCACAAATCAACTTAGCCATATATGATCTATTAACACTAGCATACAATTGAGCAAATATCATATCAAATAAATAACCATCAGCGACTTCATTTTCCAACCATTCAAGATGTGTTATGTCAATACCTCTTGTTGATGTTGACCGTTTAATTTCTTTAATTCTATCGTACAACTCTTTTCCTTCAAGAGTACGTTTTGCTTCTTCTATTTGCTCTTGAATCTTTCCAGTTCTTTCTTTTTTGAAAGACTTAGCTGCAATACTTTGCCAGTAATTACAAACTTTTAATCCAAAATTCCTTGACCCAGAATGTATAGTAATCCAGTAATCACCACCTGTTGTTGAAACACCAGTTTCGATAAAATGATTTCCTCCGCCAAGTGTTCCTAATGAATTAATTACTCGTCTTGCTCCACCACCAATAGTATCACATTTTTCAAGAAACCAGTCCATACAATATCTTGGAACACTGATATCTCTATAAGATTCGCGAAACGCTGCAGCAAATGCTTCAGCTTTACTTATTGCAATTTTCCATGGAAAGTCCGTATCCATACGAATAACTGCTTCATCATGCACTTCTTGCCCAAACGGAATTCTCTGACGAATTTTTGTATCAAAATCCTCTAACGATATCGGCAAAGTTTTACCAATGTTAATAGACAACATGCCACAATTATGAACGAACACACCTGATGCTAATGCAAAATTACTAAATCTAGTCGTAAAACAATACACATCTGTTGGCTCGCAACTAATTCGCTTTATACTTTTTACTGTGTGATTTTTTAACAATATCATATCAGACATATTCAAATTACATTGCTTATGATCTTTTCTGTTAAAATGATTAGGGCATGCCCGTGCACTTTTTATTGTCTTATTACAAATAGAACAACGATATTTTTGATTTACTACATTCCTGCCAATCTCAGATGATTTGTTCCTACCTTTTTCTGATTTTGAATATGCAACAAGATATTTTTTTCCTCTATTACCTGCATCTCTAGTCATTTCATAAAAAGCATCTGATTCTAGATATTTTTTTCTATTTGTTTTAGCTCTAATTTTCAATCTTTCTTTAAACAAAGCATCTTCATGCAATTTTTTCATTTTTTTAGATGACATCTCAGAAAAACGATCTTTATTTTTTCTCCAAGCAGCTGACCAACCAGATTTCCCTTTAATATTTTGCTGCTTCGCATGTTTTGAATGCAAAACAAAATGATCTTTCCATTGCATTCTTGTAATATTTGTCGGATTATTGTTGTGTTTATCAAAATCAATGTGATGTCTAATTGATTTTGATTTTTCATAAACATGATGTCGTAAATTATAATCATCAGCTAAAATATGAATATAATCATACTTATATGTTTTGGGATTGTACACGACTAAATAATCGCGTAATTTGAACTTCTTACTAATTTTTGACAATTCATCTTGAACTGTTCCAGATTTTTCAATATATAAAGGATAAAGCGATTGTCCTTTATTAATATCACTAACTTTAACCTCTTGACAATTAATATCATAAAAAATATGATCAACAGTACACGTAATCACTTCATCATTATCTAATGTAATCTCAATTAACTCAGTCACGGTTCTTGTTTTTCTAGGACTAAAAATCTCTTCAATAACAATATTGCCTTTGTCATCTTTTGAAAAACAAAAATTTCTCAAACCTTTGTCATGTTCTTCGATCAATTGTTCAAATGTTAACTCACGACCATCAGCTAAAGAAACTTTTGTCGACTTAATAAAACAACCAATGTCAACGCCAATAACATTTGGTATTACTTTATTAGTCAACCTCATAGTGAACCCAATAACAGATCCGATACCGGCATGTGTATCTGGCATGATTGCGATTGGATTAGTAAATGCAGGATGATCAACGAAATTTTTGATTTGTGTCATGCACGAATCTTCAACTTCGTCAACCATTATTTTAGCAGTTGAATGTTTCCCTATAATCTCTAACATGTTATAGTAATCATATCTATTTGCGTAGAAAGAGGGCAAGGTGGGATTCGAACCCACGAAATCCCAATGGGCCTCCGGGTTAACGGCCCGGCGCTCTGACCAACTGAGCTACTCACCCATTTATAAACTCCTTCAAAAGAAAAAGTTGCTCCTATAACCGGGATTCTGTACCCTTTCGGGCGGCTTACATCTGACTAATGCCTCCGACCCGACCATCATCGAGCTGCTCACCCTCTAGGTCTGCTTGGAGTTGCACCCTCGGTAGTAAAAACGATAGGCTGATGGACTTTCATTCGGCTTGGACATACCCATCAAAGTCATACTAATTATTGTTTGAGCCGTCTTTTAAGGTGCCTATCTCCTACCTTCAGCAGTGGTGTCCCGAGTTTCCTCACCCAACTTTCATTAAGCGCGTAAGCCCAGAGCAACTATATTTTGGAGACGGTGGTGGGATTTGAACCCACGTACCTAGATTTGCAGTCTAGAGCATGAAACCAACTCTGCTACACCGTCTTTCATTACTTTTGTATATTTATGCTTATCATTTTTCATCATTAACAATTTATCAAATTGATCAAGCATAAATTTTTCAATTGCAATTCTATCATTTTGAATTATCAATTTTTCAATTTGATTAAATGTAATTTTAGCATGATGAAACAATACTTTCCAAATAATTCGTAAAACAATTATGCCTTTACTATTTAAAAAATTATCTTTTACTTTATCACGTTGTTTCAAATGTTCATATCTAAAATGTGCTTGTCCATCTATTTCGATTGCTAAATTTTTTTCTGGAAAGAAAAAATCAACTGAAAACAATCCAAACCTTTTTTCTCGTACAAAATCAACACCTTTTTTATAATTCTTCTTAATCAAAAAAGCTTCAAACATTTGTTCTGCAAACGAATTTGTTCTTTTCCATTTATTAGCACGACCTTCACGATGTGCTTTTTTCATGCCATCTGAAATACGCTTTCGTCGCAACAGTTCTGCGTCAGCATTCTTAGCTATACCAGTACTTTTACCTTTTAACGCTTTAGATATTTTTTTACCAATTAATTTTGCTTTCTCTGGCCCAAATAATTCAATGTCAGTTTTTCCTCTCTTCCAGATATGACCTTGTCCAGCAAATTGTCCAGTATAATTTGACATAATCTTAACAAAGAATTTTATTACAATTAGCACAATCTCTATTACAAGGTTGTCTTTTTGTCTTTTTCTTCTTTTTCACTTCAACAACACTCCTCGTTCAATCACTTGTAATGTACTTTTTACAACTCTCATTTCAAACAATAACCAGTTTAATGCAATTAACGGTTTAGCAATATGACCACAAGTATTAACGTTAATCTGTATATATTGTTCTTCTGGCCATGTACTTATATGAAAATGAGATTCTTTAATAACGATCAACCCTGTTACTCCATCTCCGTGACCATCTTTGTCATCTGAAAATTGATGAAAAATAGCTGCTTGATCTGATACAATTTGACAATCACCTTTTTTCAACGAACTTAAACAAACTTCTTTTAATTTATCCGGATTATTGAGATAATCAACTTGAACTAAAGCATCACAAATAACTTCTTCGCCAAGTTTTTTGATTTCTACTTTCATCATATAATCCTTCCGTTAAAATGTGAAACTATTTTTTGTTTTATTATATGATAAAAGTAGAATTTCATTTAAGTTCTAATCAAGCCCAACCATTATCTTCTCCTTCAACATCAATTACGTTGATTTGAACTTTGCGACTTTCACAATGAGGCATAATCACATTACCACATTGACATTTCAAATAACCCATCATCCCACAATCAAAATCATCAAATTGAATCTGAGTTAATTGAAATACTTTTCCGCATAAACATGTGATAAAGAAACTCCTTATGCATAATTACTCCTTATTTTCATGGCGGAGGATGAGGGATTTGAACCCCCAAAACCTTTCAGTTCACAGATTAGCAATCTGCTGCGTTACCTGGTTACGCTAATCCTCCTTTATTGTCCAACAAATTCGTTAGCTATCTTTATCCACCGTTTTGTGTCAGACAAAGAGAAAAGAAAGCTGGCGTGGTAGGGTTCGAACCTACGACATGTTGGTTAACCATACTAACTACAGTTTTCACTGCCAGTATAAACTGTTTGTAGTCTGGACTATCCCATCATCCTAAAATTGGATGCTCCTATTATAGTCTCTGCACGTTCTCTTTCGAGCTTCGCTCAGGATTAGCATATCACAAATGACTTAGCTTTCCCTGAATTTAAAGAGTTTGCAACTACATATTACTATGTAGTGGGCCGAAATTCAGCCAACTGCTCTGCCAACTGAGCTACACGCCAGTAAAAATGTCAAAGAACTTGGCTGACGAGGAGGGATTCGAACCCCCGATTGGACTTGCGTCACGGTTGGTTAACAGCCAACTGCCTTGCCGCTAGGCTACTCGTCAGTAAATAGCTACGTACCAGTAATTACCTCCTTTGGCCACAAAAGGGTCGGTTTACGAATTGGCTTGCGACCCATGTTACTCTTTTTCGTTTTTGCCTTTCGACAAATGAATCAAAACAATCATCTGATATAGCGGCAACTAATCTGCGCGCTTCAGCAAATGAACAGCAAATTTGTTCATCAATCAATCTCTGAACTCGTTTGTCATTCATTTTGTTTCCTTTTGGTGCCGCCGGGCGGATTTGAACCGCCGACCACTGGATTTTCGGTCCAGCACTCTACCAACTGAGTTACAACGGCATGAAAAATGGTACCGCCTCGCAGAATTGAACTGCGGACACAGGGATTTTCAGTCCCTTGCTCTACCGACTGAGCTAAAGCAGCATTGATTTTCATTAACATTCTCCCATTAAAAAAGCCCCACCGACCGTTAGATCAGTGGAGCTTTGAATTTCGTTTTGCTTTGAGTTAGAAACCTATGCAAAACCCCACTGATCAGTTTTTCCGTAATTGGAAAAACTACTTGTAAAGTAATTGCTATTACAAGTCAGTGAAGTCATTTAATATTCCTTCCGTTACCTATATTCTACTTATAAAAAGAATTGAAAGGGCGAAAGTGAACAAAACCTTTTAAGGTAAAAAAGATGGAATTTGAATCCATGACATTCAGTTGAATAAACTGACGCTCTACCAACTGAGCTACTTTTTCTGAAGTCTTGCTCTAAAGCGCCACTTTCAATACTTTCAAAGAGCAAGATAAATATACCTTAAAATCACGAAGATTAACAGGTATTTTACCTGAAGCTTTAGTCATGATGAAAATCGTAGCTTTTCATCTTATCTAAAATTGAATGACGTACCGCTATAAGGCGTTCTCCGCAGTGATTGAAACTGCTGTGGTCGACTTCCACTTGGTTTAGACGATGAATTCACTACAGACAAATAAACAAAATGTTCATCGCCATGAACGACGCCTTGACCAGTATACTCGTCGCTTTCAAACTTCATCATTGTCAATTCGCCAGCTTGATCAAGAATAGTATTACTAACATGCATCTGCAAAGTTTGATTGAGCATGTTTTGCAAAGAATCATAAAAATCATTTTTCATGTTTTCGTATGCTTCTTCAAGATCATCAATCGTGTTAATACTTGAAAGGTCCAACGAAGGATGAATGTTGATAGCTCCTTCATTTTCGATTACTCGAACAGCTTCAGCACCATAACTATCACGAATAATCGCTCGCCAGACTGAATTCCAATTCTTATATTTTGGCATCAAATCAATAGCAACTAATTTACCATTAATCAATACAATCGAGCCCAATTGCTTTTCAACAGGCTCAAACTGCGCAACGAATTGTTCAAGTTTATCTTCAAACTTGCTGTAAAAAAGTTGTAATCCATTACTATAGCAATCCACACCTTTTGCCCATTTACCAAGTGATTCCCATAATGCACTATAGTCAGCTGAACTATATGTTGACTTCTTCAAAGCAAGCCCTCGCAATGATGGCGGCAAAACCATAAAAGATTCCTGATCAACCTTTGACGCATCAAAATGTCCGCCTTGATGTGCTTGAACACAATTTGCAGGAATAAGTTTAGCATTTGCTGCTTTAATCAAATGAGCATAGGGAATTGTTCTATCCTGAGCACGCTGATTGTTATCAATCAATGTCCATCCTTGCAAAGCAATGCCGATATTTCCACTAGCATTCTGAAATTCTAATGTATTATATGCTGGATCTCGTTTCAACGTCACATCGTTTACATCGGCAACGTTTGTAAACTCAACATCAGCAATAATTGGAATCATTGTCATATTGCCGACACTTTGAATATTTTCACGATCAACAACATAACCTTTCAACAAATCTTGTAGTTGTATCATTTGTGCCATGACACCCTCACTTTTTTCAATTTTTCTTTATAAATTCGTTTTGTAAGCCGTTCATATTCAAATGGTGTTAATACAGAAAACAATGCAATTACTTCTCTAACTTCAGGACAACCATTACCAGATTCAGTTGATTTTCCAACATTTTGCACACCATATTTACAATCACAAAAAGCAGCAGATCTATAAGCACAAATGCTAGTCTGTACTTTTTTCAGTACATCAACTAATTCTTTATGTGATCTAAACTTTCTCATCAGTCAACAACTTCTTGTCTGCAATTGCTTTTCTAATTGCTTGTGGCATTAATTCTGCAGTCTTTGGTTTTTGCAATTTAAGTAAATGCCCAGCAAATTTTGCAACAGCCAACATTGGCTTATGCTTCGCGACAGCCAAAAACATTGCTTCATTTAATCCATCAACAGTTCTTATTCCAATTGATGCAGCTACAGATGATAAACTTCGTACATCCATTGCTTCTGATGCAAATACAGGATTAAAATGAAGAATCATAATCTTATTCTTCTTATCAATCTTTTTCTTCAATGCATAAAGCATTGAATGCAACATTCCTTCAAAAGGCGCATTCTCATATCCATCACCAACGAAAATTATTGTTTCACAACCATCTTTAAGAGCTTTTATCAAAGCTCCAGCATAATTTGATTGATTTTTAAGTACAGGAAACAACTGGTTTGATTCAGTTGTCCTATACTCCTTGAAACCTTCAGATACTTGTTCTAAAACCAAACTTATTGCAAGTCCCCTAAGCATAGGATGGTAAGGTTGATCTTTTGTACCACTCATGCTGATTGAAGTGTCCAATATCAATCCAACTTTTTCCAGTGAAAAAGCCAAAGTTTTTGCGACTTCTTTTGCTTTCATTGTCAAAAGTTCTCTAATCTCTGCTTCAGGTTTTGGCAATTGATCAAGTGATCTCAAATAAACTAGCAAATCAAACAATCTTGCACTTTTCATATTAAAGCCAGTACTTGCACCAGCTTTCCTGACAGATTCAGCTTTTGTGCGTTTTTCTTTTTGTGTAAACTGACCTCCACCCGAAGTAAACAATTTCCAAAATTCATCAGTCGATAGCCCAAACTTTGTCATGAAGCCTTCAGCTACTGACGATGGTAAATTGGCTAATTTACTCTGATCTCCATTTTGAACAGCCACATAATCTTGAATTAACTGTGGGCAATTTTCATGTTCATTATATTTTAAATACCGCCAAATTGTAATAAGCACAGGATCGTTATTACGATCATTATTATTGAACTTGACATGAACATGACGTAATGCTCGTTTGAAATCTGTTCTATATTTGATAGCCCACAATGGCCATTTGCTTCTATTACGTTGTAAATATGCTCTAATCAAATACAACGCTCTCTTTTTTGTCACACGGCGCTTTTGTAAATCAGCAATAAAATCAAACACTCGTGGCACTGACATGTTTTCAAAGGCTTGTAATATGAGTTCATTCTCCCATTTTGTTTGCTGTGAGTGTTTGTGTCGCAAACCTTCACTATCTGTATACTCTTCGTTTGCCGGAAGTGTATGCTCGATCAAGTTCCATGCTATCAATTGTTTGTTAACATCGTTTACGCCCTGCGGCAATATCATCAATGAATAAAAAGGTCTTGCGTTATTTAGCATTGGGGCATGCTGATCCACTAGAGCCTGTTGCTGCTCAGATTTCAAATTATAAAACGTCGACTTACCAACATTGGTTTGAGCACCAGAGATAAAAGCTATCATAGCTTCACCGGTCAAAGCTATCTCGTTTGTCTGGTCTTTCGACTGCACATGCTTTCTTGCAGCACAAATTGCTGTTGCTTCTGTCATAATTCACCTCTTCTTCTTTTTATTAACTAAGAAGATTAATCACTAAAAATAACGAAGTTATGATTTGGTGAAAAGTTTGAAAATAAAGATAATAGAAATGAAGATTGATTAACTCAGCAGAGTAGTCTCTTGACGTGTCAATTCTTTTAATTCAATATTAGTATTGTTTGAACAATCTGTCCATCTACACCATTTGCAGCGCTTTTCATCTCGGCGTTTCTCAAAATTATCAGATGAAATAGCATTAAAAATTTCATTGACTATGTCAGCTATTTGATAATAATCTTTGTCTCTAACGACAACATCAATAATCTCATTTACTTTCTTTGTTGGATGCACGAAGCGCACGCAATCTTCAACTAAACCATGTTGCTTATATAATGCCCAACTATATAAAACAGCTTGCCTAAAATAATCCTCGGCATGATGTTTCCCTGATTTCCAATCTAATATATAAATTCTGCCATTTACTTCAATTACTAAATCCATGAACCCATGAACATTAATTTTGAATCTATCGTTATCATACGGTAATAAAAATTCATATTCAATGCCACTAATATTAGAATCAAATCTATATGCTTCTTGCAACCAATGATTTTCTTTTGCCATTGTAACCCAATTCTTAATCATAGAAAACCCAGATGCTTTAGCATACTTTAAATACGGCAAATCTTTAGCATTTTGAATTTTTGCTTCAGTATCAAACATCTGTTCCCAAGATCGAAATAAATCGTAAGTTCGCCATGTTTTTTTAGTATAAAACATTTCTAGCAACTTATGAAATGCTTGACCCAAAACTAATGCAGCGCTAGGCAGTTGAATTGTTTCTCTATTAAGAATTTTATCTTGCTTAAATGCCCAAGGACATGCTACAAATGAATTAATTGTAGAAGCAGATAAATTGAAGTTTAATGTAATCATTGCAATTTTACTCTAATACATTCTACAAGATATGCTGTTGCCTTATCGTTTTTCACTGCTGATTCTGCAGCCTTATAATTTGCTTCCTTTTTCAAATTTTCAAATATTTCTTTACGTTCTTCATCAGATTTTTGTAGCATTGCCGATCTACCCTTAATAAAATCAGCAACTTCTTCTTCAGTAACAGTAATTTTTTGTTGTTCACAAATGTAATCTAGAAAAACTTTTATTTGTACTTTTTTTTCTGTTCTAATATGTCTTTGTGCATAAAATGCTGTTTTACTTTCTGGCCGATCTTTCAAATATTGTTCTTCAGTCATGTTTAAACGATACAATAATTGATGCCACTCATTGTCAATCTCCCATGTAATCATCTTTGTTGGAATAGGTTCTATACTAGCAGCTGTCACACATGCAGCTAATACATCACTATTAAATTGTTCTTCATTAATTCTTTCATGATCAACTATGAGTTTAGCTTTAATATCATCTCTAAATTGTTGTACTGTTTTATTATCACGCCGTGCAAGATCTTCAATCGTTACATTGCTTCTAGAATCAACTTTGCGAACAGTCACATTAAACTCTGCATCTTTACCTTGTAATTCCGTCGACGAATAATTGTCTGGAAATTTGACTTTAACAACTCCAGACTCACCAGATTTAAATGTCAAAAGTTGTTCAGCAAAACCTTCAATAAATCTTGTCTGCCCTACAATGTATTTAAACAATTTTGCTGTTCCACCTTTAAATGTCTTACCATTTATTTTTCCTTCATAATCAATGATAAGCACATCACCGTTTTTAATCTTATACTCAGGATCATCAACAGCTGTAAAAGTCGCACATTTGTCAAGATGAATCTTAATTTGATCATCAATCATTTCTTCTGTTACATTAGTAACTTTCTTTTGAACTTTAACAGTATTAATGTCAAATGACTCTACAACAGGCATTAAAAATACAGTAGCTTGAATCGTCACTGGTGAAGTATCTTCAAACGGGCCTTTAACTTCAAAATCAAATGCATCAACTACATCTATTTTTAATTCGTTAACTGCACGAATATATAGTTCATCAAACACGGGTCGATACATCTGAAATTTATTAAACCATTTTTGTTTTTCAGCAACTTGCCTTGGCACATGACCTTTTCTAAATCCTGAAACTTCAACAGTTTCTTTCAATCGATCATATGTCTTGTTCATCAACTTTTTAATTTCTTCAGCATCTTCTGTAAATATCAATTTGTATGGTCTGGCTTGTTCTTGCAAACTAGCAATCATCTTGTCCTCCGCTACATAAAAATTTGAACTTTAATAGTTTATCATCTAAATTTTTTTCTAATTTTTTACTCTCATGTTTTTGTACTTTTGTCGATATTTCTAACGATTTAGACAAAAGCTCTGGTATAATAATTCTTTTTTTATGCCGTTTTCTTGGCATGAAGTCTCCGTAAAATCAATGTATCGTTCTTAATTCTGTATTTTATCGGAATAACGCCTAATTTTACGAGTTCTTTTGATACTCGACCGATAAATCCATTTGCAATAACAACACCAACAACATCTCGCCACATTTTCAAAATCAATTTCAATCTAAAATCTAACATGTATTTTTCAATTTGACTAATGACACTGTATCTTGCATGACTCTTTTTTACTTCGACTAAATAAACAATATCTTTATCTCTTAATACTACATCTACTCTACCATATTTTGTCGGTTGTTCTATATTGTAAATAAATAAATCATTCGATGCATTCAAAATGTCACGTAAAACGTCAATATTATCACAAACAACTTTAACTAACGATTGTTCATCTTCTGCTCTATCTTCATCCTTATCAGCCTCTTCTACATCGTCGCTGTTGTCATTATAATTGTAATTTTTAACAACTAAACCATTATCGACTGCACGTCCTAATTGTTTAAGATGTTCCCATCGATCATCAGTTTTAAGTATACTAAAGCAATCTTCATAATTCTCAAATTCATGTCGAAGAATGTCAAGATACATTCTGGCTTTGTCTGTGTCACCTAACAAAACAGCATTGTTTAGTCTATAATAGCAGACTTCAATATCTTTAGGTGTCGTTGCCATTAAGTATCTTCATATTCGTTCGTCTTTGCATCATCTGTAATTGATTCTACAATCTCTAGAAACCGTTTTAAAACAAAATCAGCTACACGATTTTCGTCGACATCTTCGCTTTTTTCATAACCAGCTTCAGTTAGAAATAAAATGATTGAAGCAACTGTTATTTCACATACAAATTGAAAATCAAATAACTGCTGCTTAACATCTTTGTTCTCATCAGAATTATTCATTGTCTCCATTAGTGTTATCCTGCCCTAAAATTTGTGCCATAATATCATCATGAGGATTATATTCTTCATCATATTCAATCTTCATCACATCAAATTTTCGTTTTAAATATAATGTTGGTCCCTTTCCGTCTCTGTATTTGACAATTGACATTTTTAACCATTGTTGTTCATCAGAGAATATGCCTAACATTACATCTGAATTTTGACCAAGTCTATCAGAACTAGAAGAATCCATTGCATCCATTTCTCTACCAGCAAGATGTCTTTTATGACCTTCTCTATTAATCTGATTTGCATTTATAACTGGAACATCTAATTTCCTAGCTAATAATTTGAGGTCCCAAGATATTGCACCAACAGGATCATCATCTTTTTGGTTTGGCCTCATTAAATAAATAGGATCAATAATAACAAGTTCAATTCTTTTACCTGAACTTTTCTCAAAATTCAAAATTCTGTTTTCAATAAAATTCGCCGTACACATTGATGGTGCATCTAAAATCATAAAAACATTGTCATGCTCAATCTTCATTCGTTTGATTTTTTCTTCAACATAAATCAATTCTTCGTTTGACAATAGATGAGCATTCTTCATCTTAAAATATTCAACTGTCGTCATCCTTGAATAAAGTCGTCTTTTTTGTTGTAATATCGGCATTTCTATTGTAACATACATAATGTTTCGTCCGCTCAACCATGCCGAATATGCAAAATTCAACATTACTATAGATTTTCCTTGTCCAGTTCTTCCCATTACTGTAATAAGTTCACCACCATGCCAACCATTAGTCGCTAATGTTAATGGTTCAATTCCTGTATCAATACCTCTATATTTTTCAGGATTATCATGACAATCACGGATGAAATCCATGTCATGTTCTATATTCAAAAACGCATCTTCTTCAATTACTCGTTCTCTTGTATTTTGCTCCTTAATTGATTCAATTGTCGATTCTAACTTAGCAAGTAATGGTGCTGCATTAACTTCAATAGCAGTATTTTCTTTTATTAATCTCAGTGTTTGTAAAACATCCTCGGTAGTTTCCGAAATCTTTCGAATATGTTGTAAATTTTTTAGTTCATCAATTAATGGTTCTAATTCACTCTGTTCAAATGGGCGATTTAAAATCTTTACTAATAACGACTTAGCATCACTTATTGGTTGTTCTTTTTTATATCTTCTTACAATTTTTTGATTCAGTAAATCAACAGTCAATTCAGTTGAATAAGCATGATAATGAGACACAATTGCAGAATATAACCAGCTTCTAAAATCAGATGTAAAACAATCAGGGTTCACATTTTCAGCAATAACTTTTTCAATATTACGTATAGTCGACTGACTATTTTGATCGTCATGACAAATTAAACCTTTAAGAAGTTTATTTTCACTTCTAATTGATGTAAACAATTTAGCCAATTTTCTTTCCTCGTTTACCAGTCTTATCTGTTTTCTTCTTAGATGTATCCTCTTTAAGTTGATCTATCAACATTGTTGATTTATGTTCTCTAATATCGCTACCAACAACTTTTATTTCAATCAAACTTGCTTTAAGTAATGTTAACAATGATTCATTAAATATTGTATCACCTTCATAAATACCATGTTTAGATGTCAAAATTGTTGACTTGCGTTGGTTACATCTTGTTACAAATAATTTGTCAAGAAATTGAGTAGATTGATTTGATTGTATGTTATAATTACGACCAATATCATCAACAACTAAAAAATCTACATGTGTCACAATATATTGATATTTAAGTTTAATGTTATAATCTTTCCAACCTGATGTAACAAATTCTGCAAGATCACTCATAGAAATAAAATATGTTGTAAAACTTTGTGCTAACGCATGTTTAAGAATAACAATAGCAGCCGTCGTCTTTGCTAAACCATGTGTTCCAGTAAAAAATAATCCAGTTCCGTTTTCTCTAGCTCTTTCTAAATTATTGTAATATAATGTGAAATTTTCAATAGCATCATCATTTGCAATATCTGCGCTCCATGTGTCTAAAACATTATCAATTGTATATCCTTGATAACCCATTGGAATATTTGCAAGAATCATATGACGAGTCATTTCATTAGTTTCATCTTTAACGATTCGTCTAAGGCCGTCAAATTCAGAAGCTTCATACATTCTGAAATAATGATCTAGAAATTTTCGTTTTAAATTCATAGTTAACTCATATACAATTTTTCACTTATGTTTTTAGCCAACCATAATCATTAAATATTTCATTCTTTCTATTTGCGGCTTCTAATATTATGACACCTTTATGCCAATAATCCGTTAACTTTTCATATTCTTGATTCTTTAACAATCTATTGTAAATTAAACTGCCATTAATGTTGCCTAAAGCTAGTTTGATAGCAAATTTTTGTTCACCTTCAGTTTTTCTTTTCTCAATTATCTTCTCGTCGTCCACAGTATCTTTCTTAATATTTTTCTTATCTAAACTGATACCTTGTGCCATCCTTAAAACGTATCTAAGCCCTCGCATTCCAGCAATTTTGCTATTGTTGTTATATCTATAACATACTTCTTTTACTACTGAATTATCATATTTAACCAAGCCAATTAAAAACTTTCCTAAATCTGACAAACGAAATCGTTTTTCACGATCAGTATGATATGATTTCAACAATTGAACAGTTTTAACTAACTCCTCAAACAACTCATCACTAACATTTTCAAAAGTTGACTTTATCTTTCGTCTAATAACATCATCATCTAAACCTGTAAATGCTTCAGGTATTACTCTGTCTATATTGTATACAGCAACAGATAAACTTCTTACTTTTTGAGCTTGTATCTCAAATTCGGCATTATCATTACGAATTTTTTTACTATTCAGAACATATACAATCTTGCCTTTACGAACTTTTTTCGTCACAACACCATATTCGATTAACTCATTCCATATACTACTTGAATATGCGACGTTTACACCAATCACACGTCTAAGCAATCTATTAGTTTTAATTTCAATGTCAGATTCAGTCGTCTTAGCTAAGTAAAGTAGTTTTGCTAATACTTTGAATGCGTCACTACTTAATTCATTTATATATTTCTCAAAAAACACTCGTTCTATTTCAAATATCGCATCCATACTTTTTATTATACGGCTAATTTTGCAAAAGATTTACCACAAAAAAAGGGAGCATATTATAGCCCCCAATCAACACTATATACGCCTATTTATTTTGCAACTTCAATTACAGCATATTGAATAGCAACAGTAGTTATAATACCTGCTAGAAATCCAAAATATATGCTGTTTTGTTCAAACCATGATCTTTCACAAGCTTTCTCTAAATATTGAATTCTTTTATCATACAAATTTTCAGCTATTTTAATTTGCTTATAATACTCAGTAAACAATTCATTAGCAATTACCAACCGTCTATTTACATCTGTTATTGCAATTCTGTTATAAGCTAATTCATACGCTGTTCGATCAGACACTAATATTCCGCGTTGCAACGATATTTGCGTCACACTATCGCATTCGTCATCAACACAAACATTGCCAGTACCACCATTAATATCAACAGACTTAAAATCATCATAATCTTTCAAATCAGGTGCTTCAGATACTGTCGTCAGTAAACTATCCATTATGTGCATTGAATCAGGCATAAAACCATATATGATATCTTGTTTTAATACTGTCCTTTGACAACCAACAACAAACATCAACAACAAAATCCACATGATTTTCATGATATTATCCTATCATTTCAGCTAGTTTCTTACGTCTTTTAACTTTATCAGTCGTTTTAGTTACAGCTTTTAATTCTTCCATTTTTTCTTTATTCTCTTCTTTAGCATATTTAGTTTTTAATTCAGCAACTGTATTTACTTCATGTAAGTCTGCTTTAATTTCATTAAGTTGTTCTTTAAATTGAGTCGTCGTCTCTTTTACATCGTCAGTTTTCTTTTTAGGTTTTAAAATAGCCCATAAAAGTAATATGACACCAGGAAGTATGATAAGTACATATTTACCGTATTTTTGAAATTTAGGAAATTTAACTAACACTACTACGACTATTATGACAGCAATAGCAATCAATGAAATAAGCAATACATTTGACGTCATCTTTTTCTCCTTGTTATTCTAATTTTTCACAAATTATTTCCAAAAATTTACATAAAAATAGCAGCTAATATCTAGCTGCTGAGCTGGAAAATGTATATCATTCAAAACAATCAATAATTTCAAAAGCATCTTCTTGCTCACAAATTGCTCGTCTTTTCTTATAATGACCAGTCAAATATCTGACATTGTCTTTAAAATCAATAACAATAGAATAATCTTTGCCGTCAGCTTTTCTTAACGTCCTACCGATGCGTTGTATCATTCTAGTCGGCGACTTACCACCACCTGCAAGAATCAATGAATCTAATGACGGTATATTCAACCCTTCATCAGCCAGACTAGTACCAATAATAACACCAAGTGTTCTCTGTCTTACTCGTTCGATATGCTCTTTTCTCTTTAATTTATGTACGCCACTAAAAATGAATTCAGCATCTATTTTTTCATCACTTAACAGTTTAAGTAATTTCTTACCATGATTCTTCATTGTTACAGTAATCAGTACTGTCTTATTAAGTTCTCGCAATCGTCTTACGCAATCAACAATCAATGTATTTCGAAAATTGCTGTTTACGATATATGTCTTATATATCGATCTATACGTTTTTCGTCTAAACTTGTATTGTTTGTTTTTCGTGCCACATAAATAATAAATCTTTGGCGGTGTAAGAAACTTGTGTCTAATTAGATATGAAGCAGTTATTTTACCAATAATTCTACCTGCATATGCTTGAAGAATTATATCTCGACCATCTTCATTACACGGAGTAGCAGATAATCCGCCTCTATAAAAAGCTGTTTTACAAGCTTTCATTACAGCTATATACGAGTCGGCTCGAAGATGATGACATTCGTCAATTAATACACATTCTACCGACTGTATAAACTTAGTAATGTCTTTATTTCGTTGATAACTTTTTTGAACAATATCATCATCTTTCATCTGATCTTTTTCAACATCATCAAACGGTATATACGCTTTACCTATTACAGCATGAACTGTCTGTATCATTACAACATTGATTTGTTGTATATCACACAAACCGCCACCAATTCTACCTATAGGTATTTTCAACAATCGCGTTAATTCATCATATGCTTGTTCAAATAAATCACCAGTATGAACAACAAACATAGACTTCATATTCAACTTAGCTAAAATTGCAGCAGCTATCACAGTTTTGCCGCCACCAGTAGCTACTTGAATCACAAACCTTTGACTTGTTATCGCGTCATTAATAATTGTCTTTTGAAATTTATAAGGCGTTACTTCGTGCAGTTTTAATTGCGCAGTTTTATCAGGGGTAGTTCTTTTATCTACAATTTCATACTCAATATCGTGCTTACGTAAAACGTTAATAGCATTTGAACATAAGCCCGTTGGCAACGATTGCTGCAATCTATTAAATAAATGATATTCAACTTCAACAAAAGTATAACCATTGTATTCATTCGTTTTATAAGACATTGAAGCAGACAAATCATCTATTATTGACTGAGTCAAATCACCAACAATCTTAGCATTTACATTGCCTACTTGTAATAAGGCCAACATAGTGTTCTAATCACGTTTAAATCTATAGCAAACAAAAGGGCTGACTTTACAGCCAGCCCTAATTTCCTCTTTTCTTTCGGCAAGCTCAAGATTTTATATGTCAATAGAAAATCAAAGTTTACAACTTCAATCAAACTTAATCAATGGTCTTTTCTTTATAAAGTACATGTCCACGCCAATATGTAAACCGTCACCCGATGAAAACAAATTTTCAGTAACATTATCAGTAAATGTCCACACGAATAAAACTAGTTCATTTTGAACTGCAATTCCTATTTTTGCCACAGCCAAACCAAAAATAACAGCCTGACGATAATCAGATCCTACTGTATCTGGTATCATTAATGATTTGCTAGTTGTTGCATCATTTCCACCACGCTCCATTGCAACTAATCCACCATTGAACTTTGCAGTTATGATGTCATTAATTTTCAATGGTTGTTCATTATCGTTAGAATAATCGAGTATCTCTGCATTAGCATAACATAAATTTTGCGAATTAAATAACCCAATTGTTCCTGCACCAGCAATAGAATCGCCAGTCAATTGTAATTCTAAATTGATTGGCGTCGGTAAATATGACACTAATGTTCTAGGATATTTTACTGGATCAATATTTGCTGTTACATTGCCTGTACCATCAGAATGAATAAAACCGGCCAATGATTTAAGTTTTGCTGTCAGTTCGGCTCCAGTATTTTCTACCAGTCCTTGATATGGCAAATATTCATAAGCAATCTTTATTTGAGCACCATCATGTGGTTCACCAATAAAATCAATATCTACCCACAAAGTCTGCCCATTTATGATTGTTGTCACATCAGCTCGTAATTGCAACCAATTATCAGTCGGTGATGGACTATTTACAGTGTAACCATTTACTTTATTTGTTGGAATACTTCTATGACTAATCACATAATCAGCAGGATTAGCAGATGGTGGATGATATACGTCGCCGTTACTATCTACTAGTACAAATAAATTCTGATCACCAGATGAATTTTGTCTATATACAGGCCAATAATCACCACCGCTATTAACAACCAATTCTGTAGCTGCCCCAAGCGGATCATATACAACTGATGTTATGAATGCAAATGAATAATTTGCTGAAGGATGCTGAAAAACATCCCCAGATATTAAAGCAGGATTCTGAGTCAAATATGTTTCTGTAACAAGTTCATTTCCACCAGATTGAGCGTCATAAACGCCTCTAACAAACCAAACCTTACTAGTTTGAAACGGTAAATATAGTCTTTTAGTTGATGCATCATAATTACTAACATACATTGATCTAGTACCGCTATCAACATCATCAGTTGATGAAATGATCGGCGATATCTGTAACTGTTTATTACGTTTGTTAACTATGTAGTTTGCTGCATAATTATTAAATGTACTAATATGTTCAAAATTTAATTGTTTAGAATTTCTAGCAACAACAAGTGAATTGTTAAGTAAATTAGTTCCTGATCTTACAACACCAGCATGTGGCATGTACGCAGTTACATTATTTGGATAAGCTGCAGCATTTGAATATTCTAATTTCAACATTAGATCTGGAACATACGTTAAGCCTTGATTATTTGGATATTGAACATCGTAAACAATCCAAAATTCTTCATTTGACAAATTTTCATCAACTGTAAATACAGCCTGTACTGTACCTGTACCCGACCAAGAGCCGGCAACATCTATTAATGTTGCTCCATTATTTCTATATACCCATGGTTTTGTTGCTAGATTACTATCATCAGTGCCAAGAATAATTGTGCCGGTAGGTGCGCCATTAGGTATCTTAACAGTAATTGTGTCGCCAATTTGCCACAAACCTGATGCTCTGCTAGTATAGAAATCTTGACCAGTGTCAGTATTTCCAATATTTATTCTTATCGTGTTAGAAAGCACTGTGGTCTGCAAATCACTCCATACAGATCTAGTTTTATCACAAACATTGTCAGTATTTAATATTGAATAGCCTGTAATAGGAATATCACTAATAGCTTCATATCGAATTGCAACCGGTCTTCTAACATCATTTTCACCAGTCAATAAATCCTGAATTGCTTTTTCAAGAATCTTATCAAAATCTACATAATTACCAGCTATTATCTGATGCCGCAAATCAATAACATCTGTTTGTGCAACAGAATCATAAAATAATCCATCAATTCTATCAGACATGCCAGAAGTAATATCAGTTGCAGATGCTTGCTGTCCGTCAGTATCCTCATCAATGTACGGTGCAATTGCTCGTCTAAACACAAACGCTAATGGTATTGCATAAACATGACCATCAACTGTCAATAATTGTGCTCTTGAAGCAGCATCTCCATTTCCAGCTTTCCATAATCCATAATCACCAATTGATGCACCTTGATTTGAAAATGTATATGGATCAATAGGTATTGCAGCTCCACCTTGTGCAAATGTTGACGCATCAAATATATTTACATTCTGATGTGTTGGTGCCACAACATCTTCTTGAATTCGAATTCGATATTGAATTTGTACTCGTCTAGTCGTCTCAAATGTAACAACAGGATCCAGAATATCGTCTGAATAATTTCCCGTTGTATTTTGTACATTTCCATCTCTATAAATTTGCGATGCCGATGGTTTGTGCTCAGTTGAACCGGCAACTAAAATTGTCTTCCATACTTCAAGAAAAACAAAATCCCATCGTTGGTTTCCTGAACCTACAGATGCAGGCGACAATTGAACAAACTCATCTCCAAAAGGAACAACATCTAGCCTCCAACCATTGACAATCGCTACATCTTGTGCCATCTTAAACTTATCAACCCATAAAGCATCAAATTCATACGTGTCAGCTTTCATGAATCCGCTTTGAGCTTGATCTGTAAAATTGTCTTGCGACTTACCTGACAAAATGTCAAATAATAGATTATACTCAGAGTCAAGCAAAGGCTTGCCCTGTTGCATCACAACCGTATCAAAAGATCTATTACCAGGTTGTAATGTTCTGGAAATATCAGACCCGTCATAACTGTAATCTAAATTGTTTGCCGACACGTGATCTCCTATATTAATTTGATACCATCTTTTACAACACTATTTACAATTTGTTCAACAGATCCATGTTTATGACTTTGAACAGCTCGTTCTTGAGCTTGTGCTTTTTCTTTTGATGGGTGACGACCTAAAAGTCTGTCACCGTCGTGCGTATAAAGACACCAACGTTGCTGACTGTCTGGTCTGTCATCTTTGTCTTTTTTAGGACATTGTTTAATTATTGATTCTTTTTGCATAATCATTTCCTATGAAAAGAAACTTTGCGAGTTATCAATTGAAGAATCAATAATAGTGTCATCGACCGCTGATTCTAAATTGTCAACAAAACCATTAAATTGTATTGAACTACTCTTTTTCTTGCCAAATAATTTTCTTGCTCTATCAAGAAGACTTTGCCTTCGTTCCGGTGGCAGTGGTGTTGGTGCTTTAGCAATATCACTTTCAGTTATAGGCTGTGCTTTTGTCATTTCTTCTATTGCTTTAGACACTTCATCTTCATCGTCAATAGGTTCTCCTTCAGAACTTACAGGCACAGCTTTTTCTTCTGGTGACTTTACTTCTTCAGGAATTTCTGGTTCTCTTGCTTCTTCAGGAAGTTCTGGTTCTGATACTTCTAACTCGGGAAATTCACTTTGTAATTCTGCTTGTTCTACTCGTCTTTTACGAGCTGCTTCATCTTCTTCTATAGCACGGCTGCGTTCAGTTTCTTCAAATTCTTTTCCTTCTATATCTTCCGTTCTTTGACGCCTTGCTTTTTCACGTTCAGCAGATTCAGCTAAAATCCTTTCCATCTTTGATCTTGCTTCATCTAAACGTTGTCTTACTCTTAACATATCTGATCTAAATTGATCAAGATCTTTCATATCTGTTGTCGGTTTTTCTAACTCAGTAATCTCTTCTTGCTTTCGTTGTTCGGCGACCTGTTCACGTTTAGACTTTAATCGTTCACTCTTACCTTTAGCTTTTTGAGCAATTTCAGAAGATTCATTTTCACTAACATAACCAGATTGTACTCTAATATTGCGACCAGTTGTTGGATCTTCAAAAAATCCATCGCCATACATTAGTAAATCAGTCGCATCAGGCGTACCAATATTCTCAGCATCATTTTGATTTTGCAATCTTAGCGTCATCTTTGCACCAAGATTCTTCTGTAACTTTCCTGGTATAGTTTGTTTTGCAGGTGATTGAGTCGCGATTACTACATGAGCACCAGCAGATCTAGCAACAGCTAATAAGCTGTCAAGCATTGACGCTATTCTTTGAGCATTTGGATTGATATCTTTATTAAGAAGATCAGCAGCCTCATCGACAACAGTAACTAATCTTGGCATCTTTTTACGTTGATCTTCTGGAATCTTATCATAAGCGGCACGGTCTTCATCACTCATTTCATCTGGATTTTGAGTGATAAACTTATTCCACTGTTCAATATTCTTAATATTGAGCCCTGTTTGTTCGCTTACATCTCTAAAAAATTTGTTTCTGCGACCAACTTCATCGTGCACAGCTCTAAGAGATTGTTCTGCGTCTTTAGCAGTAGTAGCAACATCTCTAGCCAGATAAGCACTACCATCATACATACCAAATTCAGCACCTTTTTTAGCTACATCAATTAATACTAATTGTACTTCGTCTGGTGATTTACTCATCTGAATAGAATTGATTATGCCTTGCATAAACACTGATTTACCTGATTTTGTTGCACCAGAAACAAGTAAATGAGGAGTGTCACTAAAATCATATAAAATAGCTTTGTTATTTTCATCCTTACCTAATGCTACAGGTAATTTAGTAGGATTCTTTGACGCTTTTACAAAATCGTCATCAGTTATCAAATCTTTGAAGTAAACAGTATCTCTATCTTTAAGACTTGTGCCTTTTGGTACATGAATATCGATAGTTCCTGCGTCTCTGTCTTCTGAGATCGTTACGTTTTCTTTCTTACCAACTAAAGAACTAACGACGTCTTTAGCGCCTCCAGAAAGCAATGATCTCATACCTTTTGCTTTATTTTTATCAGTGTCAAATTTCAATTTATATGACACGACATTTGGACTGTTTACTGTGTCTTCTATAGTCGCACCTTTAACATCTAATGCTGATAATGCTCGATTAATAGCATCTGCATCTTTCTTCATCGCCTCAATACTTGACGCCTTTGGAGGTGGTGGGTTTTCTAAAAAATCAGCATCACGATATAATTTGTCTTCATTACGATCAATTCTCTTAATAGTCTCTTGATATCTTTTACTTGTTCTATCACCAACTTGTTCTAAAATATCAGTTTTGACCGCTTCTACTTCTTGATATTGCTCATCGTTCTTTTCTTCTTCTTGAATTGATTCTTCATGTTGTTCTTGAATCTCTGTCTTTGGCTCTTCTTTAACTTCTGGTTCGACAGCTTTAGGTTCAGGTTCAACAACTTTTTCTGGTTGAACCTGCTTCTTAGGTTCTACTGCTTTTTCAACAACTTTTTCTTTCGGCTTACGTTTTAATTTTTCTTCAAGTTGTTGTCTTTTACCTTCAAGCTTTTGACGAGCACGTTGTTCTTTTGATGTTTCTTTTTTAGCTTTAGCTAATTCTTGCTTTAAACGCTTTATCTCTTCAGCTCGGTCTTTAACTTTTTCTGCTGTTTCTTTAACTTTTCCTTTAGCTTTCATCTCTTTAACAACAGAAGAATACGACCCAGTGTTCTTCCAAGCTTTATACAAAGTTTCAAATAATCGTCTTTGAGGCGTACCCTTATCAGCTCTTGACAAAGAAATTATTTTAACAGTTGGCTTTTTACCATGAGGATTTGGATTAGGAACTTCATCTTGACCTTTTAATGCAATAAAACTACCTGGTTTGTTTTTGCCTTTTGGTGGAGCTTTTGCAACTTTGTAAACAGACAAAAGCGTCCCTTCTGGTACATTAATGCCATCACGAGATGCTCTCATCATAAACTCAGATTGAATCCGTCCAAAATGCTTCATTAGAATGTCAATCTCCACACAATAGTAAGAGTTGATGTGGCCGGCTTGTTCCACACAGGAAATGTATGATAATTAACCATTGTACCACTACCCGGAGTAGTTGCACCAGTGCCACCAAATAATCCCATTTCAACTAAAGCGCCAACAGCTTCTGTCTCATTATACTTAGTCTCAAAATCGACAATATTTGTTCTTGTCACTGTCGGTAAACCGCCGCCATCAACATAATAAGATTGCTCAAACGTTTTACGTTCCAATTCATTAACTAGCTGCGACTGAGCAGCTGTCGCAATAGGTGGATTCTGTAAATCCCAACCTGGATCGCCTGTACCTACAGCAAGAACCATGATGCCATCAACACCACTGCTTTCTTTCATCAATTCAGCCATAAGTAATGAAGCATCATCAACAATAACATTCTCGACATGATGACGTTCGATTGTCCCATCTTTATGCTCCATTGTCATGAAAATTTCACCGTGCTTGATCTGTAAGTTACGATCAATTAACATATTAATCCTCCTAAATATTAGAATTTGCGTTTCTCAACTCTACCATCTTTATGTTTCATAATGCCAATACTAGCATCACCATTAATTTTCTTAAACTCATCAATATATGGCTTAACTTTTGGCTTTTTCTTTTCAGATACTTGTTTCTGCATTTAGATATCTCCAAATACTCGTTTAATTAAGAAGAACAGCATGTCAGAAGACGTATTAAGAAGCGAATTCGGATCATTTGTTTCAAACGGATTTGGATTAGTTTCTTCCGCTTCACCGTGTTCTGACACGATAAACTCTGCTTGTTCAGAAAATGTTAATGCAATACTTACTGATTCTCGTATTGTTCCAAATGGTTCTTCAATCAAGTTTGTTATAAGACTTGTCAATTGAGACTTTACATCAAAATTAACTACTTCTTCTTTAGATTCAACAACGTCAAATATTATTCTCTCAACAGGTGACGTCCATAGTTTCTCACTAATAGGATAATGAACATCAATAAATAATCCAGCTTCGCAAATATGAGCATGCATTTCTTCTGGATTATCATACGCAATCATAACAATTACAGGATTACCAGTTTGATTTAGCAGATATGGTTGAGCTGGATCAAACCCTCCACCTGTAAGTGTATATGTGTTCAGATAAAAACCGATCTTCCTGTAAATAACGTATTTATTAAACTTATAGATAATTTCAACTATTTCTGCAGGTCCCGGATTACGATCGAAACAAATTTCGCCAGTAAAGCCGTCGACAGAAATCACATTTATTGGTCCACCAGACGCAGTAACTTGTATATCAGATGGTGTAGTAGTTATTGTTGTTTCGTCCCAACTTAAAATCGGCGTATAAAAAGCCGTACAACAATTGTTTGAACCACTAAATTGATTTGAAACGTCTTCTGTGATTGTTTCAGCTACTTTGTACTTTTCAGCACAGTCAGTTCTTACGTCTTCAGTACCATAATATTCAAAATGCCATTTAATAATCTCATCAACAATATCTTTTGTTCTAACAATTTCAGAAAATAAATATCTTATCAAGAAATAAGTATGAGCCGGTTTAACAATACGCAATACGGCATCAATGTTTTCATTAAAATCTTCCCAATTTCTTATATGATTATCACCTATTGACACGTCAAACGTAAAACTAAATTGTTGTGAAATATCACTGCTTTCTGTCAAGCTATTTTCAGTAATTGACAAATCATGAATACCTAAAAACACACCTAAACCAGTAAGTAGACTTTGTTTAGTTGATCCATGAAATAACATATACATAACTGCCATTAAAATCTGTCTATATTCATTATGTGTATACTCTTCTTGTGGTGGCGTTTTAAGTAAATATCCAATATTTTGATACAACAATTCTGATCTTGTTGTTCCGCCATCATAATAAACATCATCACGATAATCTTCAGCTATTTGCATTGCTCTAGCAATTTCGAGTGCTAACGACCTAAAATAACCGTGAAACACTGTTGAATCAGTATATTTATTATACGTGCTTTCTAAATTGCTTTTAATTCTGTTAATGATGTCAACATGATAATCATACCATCTATATCTTATATCTCTAGATGGAGTAGTTATGTCTTTACAAACAAACGAATATTGTTCAACTGGCATTTCATTACCAGTAAAATCAGATGCTTCAATTCTAGTAATTACAGTGTAATTATCATCAAATGTTTCTGTCGGTGTAATTGCGATTAAATAACCTCGATCTCTCGGCATATAGTTTATGTTCACATTGTCTTCAAAAGTAGCAACAGACAATGTAATCGTCGGATCAATTCTTACATGATACAAACCAATAAGGTCAGTACTTAATATTTGGTCATTTTCACGATCTATCGTTGTACTAAAACCTGGCAAACCATCAATAAATGTCGCAACTTTCTTACATGTGATATAATCTTCATGAGTTAAATTAATATTAATAATTACGATGCCATCAACTGTTATAAACAAACTATGATTGCGAACATCAATAAAAATTTGATTGCCCAACCCAGAATATTCAATATCAATTACATCTTTAGTAACTAATTGATACTCTGTTTCAGCGACTTTAACTTTAACTGTTCTAATATCAACAGTAGAAATGTCATCGTTGATCTCAAATACGATATTTGTATCTCTTGACACATCATTAGCTTTATCTCTTGGCCAAAAACGTCTAATGTAAGGCGGTTCATTATCAACTGGTATGACTTGAATGACTTCAGGATCTAAAGCATTACCAGCAAAATCATTAGCATAAATGACTGCACTCTCTAATTTATCAAAATTTGGTATACTAGCAACAGGCCCTACTTGAACTTGTGTAGCAAACGGCGTGCCTGAATAAGAAAAGAATGATGAGTTTTTGCTTGTTGAATATTCAATATCATCAACAACAATACGAACAGTATCAATATCAAGACCTGAAAATGTGTCAGTAAAATTGACTGTCAAATATGTCTGCGTTGTAAATACTAAATCTGGCGGATCAATAGATACAATGACAGGTTTTGTCAAATCCAAATAAAATTGATTTAACGCCGTTTGAACTGCTTCTTGATTTCCTGCATTATCGATAGAAAAATACTTAACATTGTAAATCCCACTAGCCGGAATAGCAATTTCAAATGTTTCTGTATATGGTGAAAACAGTGTAGGATCAGGATGAGGATCACCAACTAATGCATATGTATAATATGTCCTATATGGCCCTGATGAATCATCAAGTACTGTTAAATGAATAACAGAATCATTGGTCCATGAACCTGTAATATCATCAGTTGTTACTGGGGCAATAGTATCTAGTTTAAACTCTTGCTGTTTCAGTACTTCAACATTACCAACATTGTCAACGCTATAGTAATATAATGTATGTACGCCTTCAGATGGAATTAAAATAGATGCTATGTACTCAGTAAATGTCGGATCATCGTCCCATTTGTAATAAGTTTTATCAACACCAGAATCTAAATCAACTGCATTCAAAACAATTGACGGCGGCGTTTTATACCAACCATTATACCCGTCAGGCGGAACAACAGATATCGTCGTTGTTGGTGCAATCTTATCAATCTGTACAACAGTTGATGTCTTAACGCTTTCGTCATTTCCTGCATTATCAATACCCCTATATTTTATTACATATTGACCTGTCGTAGTCAACGTAATATGAACGACTGACCCAGCGCCATACAGCACATTTGGAAATGACCCATCAGTACTGTAATAAATCCTATACATGCCTGAAGGAAATTCATACGGCAATGGAGGTATAGGATCTGTTGCCGTCAAAGTCACTGTAACATCAGTCGCTACCCATCCTGGCACAACATTATCTACTGTTATTGGATCGTCTACATCAAGTTTTAACAAATTGTCAGGTAATTGAGGTATTTCATTAACAGTAGTAACTGCTTCTCTAAGATCTTTAACAACAATAGTTATTTCTTTTGCCCCTTGTATATTGTAGCCACTTGGCAATTGATAATAATACAGGCTTGTTTCTGCTGAAAAATCAATTTCAACATCAGGATTATTTGGATCACCAATTTTTAATATTTTGCCATCAGGGTTACCATCTAACACAGTATTAAATTTGTAATCGACCTCAAAAACATCGCCCGGATCTGGTGACACAATTGCTGTTGTAAATATTCTGTCTTCAGTACCAACACCACCATAAGATACAATACTATATGTTTCTGCTTTTGTTATGTTTCTAACTCTAGTTACATCAGACACTTCTTCAACAGTTGCATCAACTTTCAAAACACGCAATTCAACATTATATGGCCCTGCGCCAGTGACATTTTCAACATCAGAATTTTCATTAAATATTGATACATTAGGACTAGAATATTCTATTTTGATTACGGGTCGTAAAAGCGGTTCAATCTCGTCACGCTTATACCAATTATTTGTGCCATTAGGACTATATAGTGTGCCAACATCATTATGCTTAACAATTGATACATCAACTGTTGGCGCGCGATTAATAATAACTATTGTTGCAGGAAATGTTACAATTGATTCTTGGTTTCCGGCTTCATCAATTGAAAACCACTTAAGATCATATTCACCACTCTCAAACAAATGAATTATGTGACCTTCAGGCGACAAAGTAGTTGGTGTTGAACCATTAATTGTATAATGCGTTTCTTTAATTTTTGTATATGCATAACTCACTATAATAGTGTCAGTGTTAGAAAACGACTCGACAGTATAGATTTTGTCATCTGAAAAGTATCTATACGACATGAATGATAATGTCGCTTGATTATAAATACTAATGACATGTTTCAAAAATCCATTTTCAATAGTTAATTCACGAATATCTTCATCTTTTGTTGCAACTGTTTCATCTTCAATTACATATTCTCGATCATCAATTGGCCATAAATAAACTTTCAATGGATCAAAAACTACAATTGTCGGTTTATCTGGTATTAATGTATGTATGCCTGTACCTTCATCAGTGATATCGATAGCTATACTGTTTTGCGCATCTGACAATGTTGCTGCAAGTTTACACTCAGTATCAGTTACACTAATAATATAGTAGTCTGTTGCAGGCTGTAATGGTGTCGGCAATACACCCGTACTTGCAACACGAACAACATCTTCTGTCAATAATGTATACGCCGGAATAAATGTTAAAATATCAGTACTTACATCAACATTAAATGCTACAGGCGTAGTCTCATCATATAATCTAGAATCTAGATCATTTGTCCACCCTGCAAAATATGACAAACTTTCACGTTGTTGCGGTGTTAACGTAAACTGATATTCATCTGTATACGGATTATATTTAACGATTTGAGCTGGACAGAACATTATGTCCAGTATATTTTGAGAATCCAAATTGACAGCGTTAATATCAAACTTAGTTGTTGGTGCAATAAAATCATAATTAAATGTCGTGATCTTAGGGGCCTCAGAATTGCCAGCAATATCAACAGAGAAATATCTAAGAAGAATTTCTTTTGATTCTGGTGGTAATTGCAGCGGCCCGTCTTCAGGGTGATATTCGAATACCGGTCCATTATCAAATTGATAAACGATTCTATCAATACCTGAATCTTCATCTTCAGTTGAAAAAGTAATGTCTGGTGATGTAGTATAAAATCCTTCAGGATTTGGGTCAGGAACAACATTCACAGTTGTCACGGGAGCTGTCGAATCGACCCTATAATCTTTTGTTACTTCAGCAGTTTCAGTAGCAGTTGTTGCTCTAGCTACTACATTCCAATAACCATTACCAGGCAACAAAAACGGTGCTGAATAGTCTTCAAACAAATAAGTTTCAGTAAATGTATGCGGATAATTATCAACATCTAATCCAAACACCACGCCAGTAGCATCATAAGTGCCCGGACTAACAAATTTGATTTCAGATGTCTGCGACCCAGTTCCAGCTGTCGGTGAAGTCACAGTCACATAACCTGTGCCTTCTAAACCGTCAGGTCCAGTCTCTTTAGCTATGGGTGTGTCACCACCAATAGTGTCATTAATCTTACCAATGATATCATCAATAGTTGTCTTTGTTTTATCAGTTCCTCGGATATTAATTACTAATGGTTGACCAGACTGATCAAGCTCTAATGCAATAAACGTGCCGTCAGACAAATCAATTTCACCAGTAATCTCTACTGTGCTTGTATACGTTGCAGTCGTTGGCTTTTCTTTTGGCGCAACTTTATATTCTAGTGATGTAACAAGATGAGGCTTAGTTGTTAAAATGCCAATCTGAGGCGATGCTCTATACCATCCATTTTTCCCGTTTATAGGAAAACTTTCAGTCAATAATACTTGTATCGTTTCAGGATCAATTTCAACCCTTACTTGACCCGATTCTTTTATAGACTCGACATTTCCGGCATTGTCAACAGAAAAATATTTTACAATGTACAATCCAGATTCACTAATGTCAAATGTCGGTCCTGAATCTGATTCTAAAGTCGGCGTCGTTCCATCAATAGTATAATAAGTAGTTTCATAACCAGATGCACCATCAGTCGGCACAAATTCAATTGTTACTGGATTGTAAGAAACTTCTAAAGGGATTCTAATAGACGTCGTTGGCGCCGAAATATCATATTTAAAAACGCGTGTTTGAACCTCTTCTTTATTGCTAGCTAAATCCAAAGAATATACTTGTAAATAATGAATTCCTTCATCGGGAATGATTAAATTACCACCGGTATACTCCTGAAACGTCGCGCCATCCCAAGAATACATAGTTTTGTCAATGCCAGATACATTGTCTGCAGCTGACAATGTTATTGTTGGTAATGTTACATACCAACCATTAGTACCATCAGGACTAATGCTAGCAGTTATTGTTGTTACTGGTGGAGAATTATCAATTCGAACATAATGCGTTTGCACTAAATTCTGAAGACTTGTAGCATGACTTATTGAATAAAATTGTACAGTGTGAATGCCTTCTTCATCAATTGTAAACGGTTCATTATATAATACTCTTGTAGGCGAACTGATTGGATTAGAACCATCGACAGTATAATATGTATCACACGGTTCATTAGTCGTAAGAATGACAGTGAAGAAATTTGTCGACCACTGTGTCGATATGTTACTTTGAGTAATCGGTGGCAATGACACGATTCATTATCCCCATTATAAAATTGTATGAATGATTAATGACTCTAGATTAAAATAATCTAAATCTGTTACAACAATATCATTTGCTCCAGTTTCCCCAGAAACATTGTATGCTACAGTTATTGAATGCCCTGATGGATCATCGTTATGTCTAGTAGATACATACAATGAACCATCACTATCAATAAGTGCTCTACCAGCTCCGCCAGCCACATCAGCAATAGTATCAACTAATTCCAATTCCATATCATCTTCACTAACCCGCCAAAATACTGAATCATCACTTGTACTGCCGGCTGTTTTATATCGTAATGTATTTGAGTCAGTTCTATATGATGTTACAACATCAGTTTGATGAACATACCATGGCGTACTGGAATCAATTGCTTCATAAGCAATATGAGTGCCATCAGCTATTGCCATCTTTGTTAATGGTAAAATAACAAAATCAACACCACTATTATCATCTATTTCTCTAATAACATCACTTTGACTTACGCGACTTCCTAACTTCTTTGAATTAAACAAAGCATATAAGACTGTCGATACTTGATCTTTTACTTCTGGACCATTTGCTCCCGATCTTAATTTAACTGTAAATTCTAAATCAACATTTATTCTATTAGCTTCTTTTACTAACACATCAGCCGTCAAATGTCTCTTTTCATTAACTTTCGATTGAATAATTGCAATCAGTGAATTTACATTGTATACAACAGTTAAAGGCTCTCCATACCAATATGATACTAACACAGTCTCGCCGTTAGCTATTGTTGAACCAATTGATCTTGCAATTTGCACAACTTCAAGCGGACTAGTTGGCACTTCTAACACATAATCAGCATTTAGTGCATAAGTTATAGTTCCAGTTAAATTAGTTACAACAATAGTATCTGCGTCAATACCCTTTTTTGTTAACGGTTCATATTCTAATGCGACTAAACTAATTGAATCTTCATTTTCTAAAATATTACCTTCTGGTAAACCAGTATCACTATCATACAACATCTTAATACTTCGTTGCGCTCTCACTGAATTGCCATTTAGTAATAAATCATCGACTTTGTTAAATTGATAATGCGTACCTTCAACCAATGCAGTGCCATCTGATGTAGTCACAGATACAATTGATTCAATAGGTTGATTTGTCAATATCACATTACTAGCTTTTCTATATTTATAAGTAGCTCGTATTGTATCGGTTATTAACATACCAATTGCTGAATTAATTGCATTTGCTTCATTAAGATTGATTGTCACACCATTTGGTTCAATAACAAATGCTTCTACTATATTTCCATTTGCTAATAAAGCAGATGTTTCACCACCAGAAGCACTATTAATTACAATTTCGCCAGTAATCGTCTCGACATAATCATAATCAGCTACAATAGAATCACCTGAACGCAAACCTGTGGGAAATGACGAAAATGAGAAATTCACTTGCCCTGTTGTTAAATCTATTGTATAATCAACATTTCTTGCTAATTCAATATGCGGCTCAGGTATAATCGTCAAAGACCCAACACCAGATGTTAATATATCAATAGCAGTTCCGGCTTCAGCCTTTGCCAGTGTTGTTGCTAATTTAATTTGTGTATTAGATAATCTAATTACATAATAGTCAGTATCTACTAATAATGGTGATGGCATTGAATCTGTACTAGAAATGCGTACAACATCACCAGTTTTATACACATGTTCTGGCAAAATCGTTAATGTATCTGTGCCAGGATCGATTGAAAAAGCACTAATTCGAATTAAATAAATTTTGTCAGAGAAAATAGCAACTGGTTTTCCTAATGTTAATGGTGCATCTAATGTTACTTGTATTTCACCACCAGCAGCAGAAGCCAATACGACTTCACCTGTGATAGGCACTTTGTATTGATAATCTGCCGTCAAACTATCACCAAGAAACAGAGGATCTTGTAATTCAATTTCACCCGTCGTCAGATCCAAAGTATATGCCGTCTTTTGTAATTCAACTGCATTTTTATACAATGTATAATTGCCAGTTAAATCATAAGCCTCTGCGCGAGTTACATTTGTCACTTGCTGTACTAAATATACTGGAAAATCAATAGATACTTCTGGATTTAATACAGTGATCCTCATATCAGTAATACTATCAATTTGAACATCTTCATTGATGCCACCATTATACAAAAATCCAAAAGTTTCTGAATATGATACTGTCACATCTCCTTTGAAATATATGTCGACTTTTCCATAAAGATGTTCTTCTCTTAAATCATCAAAGTCTCGTTGCATTAATTCATGACCTGCATCAACTACCAAAACATCTTGCACATATTGTGTTTCAATCGCAGTTCTTAAATATCCATCTCTAGTTCCTACGTCTAAACTAGTAAAAGCCAACATTGCTCTATGGGCCAAATTAGTATTGCTTTCACGATCAAATCCATTTTCAGTCGGCTTAATATTTGTAACGCGTAACTGAGAAAATGTAGAATTAACAATCGTACCAACATTAACATTTGTTACTTCGCCAGTTTCGATCGACTTAATATCAACAGTTACCTCATAACGATGTGTTGATTCATTAAAATAATCATCAATTGAAGCAATTAGCATTTTTGCTTCTGCAGTAGTTTCAAAATTTATGGCATTTTTTGTCGATGTCGGTGTTGTTGATACTATTGTTCCTTTAGGAATAACAATAGTGTTTAAAGGCTCAATTGTAGTATAAAACACAGCCTGACCAATTGATGATGTTGCATCTATTCTAAAAGTATTAAAGTTATTAGCAAGCTTATCAAATGCAATATCAATCACATCTTGTAAATCTTGATCATCTGTAAATTGCAGTGCTGCCTTTAATGCCTGCTTATAATCTGAATCTTCAACATCAATTGATGTCCCAGTATTGTTTGGATCATCAATATCTAGTAATGTGATAAAAGACTGAGATCTTGATAAAAAATCGATATATATGTAAAGATGAGAAAACTCTGCTGCATGTGGATCTATATGAAGATCTCGAGTCATTGTCCCTGGCTTAACATCAATGTCTGGATGTCTATCCAGAATTCTATTGATCATTGTTCTAGTAACATCACTAGTGGTCCTTATCGGAAATTCAATTAACTTTGTCGACAAAATTAACGGCGTATCATGTATTTCTATTGAATATAAACTTTCTTCATCAGCATTATTGACAGCTGTGATAACATAATATTGTATTTGATTATCTAATAATTCTTCATGATCATATGCAAACATGTATACTTCTTCAATATCTTCACGAATTGTTGTAATCTTCTCACCGCCAATAATTTCTACTGTCTCAACTCTATTTGTCAAAATTTCTTCAATTGATCGATAATCAGTAACAAGCTCGTTATTCAACTTTACATAACCACTCAGCCCGCCACCTGATGTCGTTGAATTATAAACATTATACCCTTGAATATCGGGTTCAGGATTCTTAATCCAACGAATCGTAATTTTATTTCCAGCAGCTTCTGTCGTTAGTCCAGTTGGTTGTGACGGTATCGCCATATTTTGTACTCCATTATAATGAAGAGCCCAATAGCGGCTGATTAAACTTCAATGATGTGTTTAAAGTAATAGCTGTTGCTGCTTGTGAAACAACTACAGCTTCTATCTCATAAAAATTAGGATCCAAATCGCTTTGTTCAACTAAAATATTATCAAGAAAACTAAAAAATTCTTCATCATCTACGGTCTGATACTGCGTTTGTTGCTGCTGCAAATCTTTCATTCGTTCACCAGCATCAATTATTTCGCCTCTAAACTTAATCTGATAATATTCAGGCAATCTAGCTGTACCAATAAATGAAATTAATGATGTGCCATACCATGCATGAGCTGTATTAGATCCTCTAATAGCTGTCACAAGTTTTAACAAATCTTGCAACATTTTTTCTTCTCTAACAACCGTAACTAATTCACCGGTTTCATAACTAAAATCATTCAATTGACCCGTGCGTTTACACTTTCTACATTTAGTAATGTTTACTTGATAATCTACTGAAATAATATCAGACGGTCTATCACTTCTATAATGATACGATATAGTTACAACATCAGTTGCAGCCGGTTTAAAACCTAACCACACATATCCTTTCTCAGCATTAAAATTCAACGGTGTCACTCTATTACCATTGACTAACACGGCAATTTGCGTTACCAATGTTTCAATTGGTTCAGCTTTTAATTTAGCTCGTGGTGGTATCATTGGTTTATGTTCAGTATAAAACGAATCTTCTATACCCATAAATTGATCCGACACATCTTCATCTTGCACTAACGTTATGTTTGTCTGCTTAATTCTATCAAAAATAATCATACTGCTTAACGTTTCATTATTGTATTCAACATGCCAACCATCTTTTTCTAAATAATAATAAGAAATAAATATTTCTTGACCAATTTCTGGCACCTCACGAATAGTGATAGAACCTGAATCAGCATTTAAAGCATCAACATGAGCTCGATAATGATATGACACAGTTACAGTGTCAGTTGGTCCTGGAGGATTTTTTAAAACAATTTTACCAAACACAGGTTCAATTGATTCAATCTCAACTACAACAGGACCTGAACCATCATCTACTTTTACTTCAACATCTTTATCTGTCAATTGTATTGCATTAATGTTAAACGCTGACATTAATGGTCTATGTTGCGTCACTAATAAAACATCTGTTCCAGTAAACTGAGCAGAAGCATCTTCGTCAAAAACAGAAATTTGAACTATAACGTCTACCAATCTAGAAGCCGGCCTGCGCCGATTTGAACCGTCATATATTGGTATTTTTGATACAACAAATATAGAATTTAATCCTGTTATTTGCGATGTTACATCTTCTTCATACAATATTTCAATTTTATTATTTCTATCTACTGAAATACCATTAATTCTAGTATTGATATTATCAAAGCTAGCAACAGCAAGATCTAAATAGACTGTTCTACCATCAACGTCGACAACATGATCTTCCTCTATCATTCGGTGATCACAATATTTGAGCAGTTTAGTTTCAAATGACATTATATAACCTCTGACTCAACTGTCAATTGAGGGTTCAAAGAATTAAACAGTGCATTTGTACTCTCAATGTTCAATCTAAATTCTGACTTCATAATTCTCAAAATATGAATCCTCTCATGCATTTGTTCTATTTTATCGATCAATTTCCTCATTCTATATTCATATTTTTCTCTATCTTTCAAATTAGCATAAAATGGTTCTTTTATTCTTTGAACTAATATCGCTGAATTTGTGTCATCATATTGCGACCTAGTTTGTCTATAAAAAGTTTTTTCAAACGTCTTAAATTTAATACCTTTAGTATTAGAATACTGTATAAGTGCGTTTAGCGTTTTTTGAAGCTTATTAGCTTCCATGATCATATGATTCACTTGAGCATCAATCTTATCAACTTCGCCTTGTAAACATGATCGCAAGCTCTCTAAGTCTTGTTTTGTAAAAATGCCCAAAAAATCAAATGACATTATCTATCCTCCACTGATATTGCGCTCGAATAAAGATTTTATTACTACACTTTTTCTGCACTGCTAATCAAATAGCACCTTTAGAAAGTCCCATAATATGTCGAGTTCATTGCCACCGGCTAGCAATACTACACCTGCAGTGTATCCACTTTGTCCAGAATCTGGACCATGTTCGGCACTTTGAACAATACTTTTAATTCTTTGAATACCACCATCTTCAGGTTCAATCATAAGAATGTAAAAACCAACATTTGAGCTAAAGATAGATGTAAAAATATCGATTATTTGTTGTAACGTATCTATAAATTCTTCCAATGCTTCAATTTTCTTACTCAATAACTCGATAAATTGTTGAGTTGTTTCCGCACCCTTTTGTATTGCTTCTAATTCACGATTCACCCAACCTTGTAAACTAGTCAAAAAAGTCTCAATCGGTTTAATTAGTCCCTGTAATGACAAACTATACCAATTAGGAAACATGCCAATAGAATCTTCATCTTGCGCTGTATATCCTGCACAAGATCCAGTTGTTTCAATACAATATGACGGCGTATTTCTAAATGGTTTGTCGACGCCTCTAACATCGCCCCCTTGAGATCCGTCTTGGCATGTATCTGGATTGAATAATGTAGTATTAGGAACACATCTACCATTAGATATTTGAGTGTATCCTAAACTCAAACAGGCTGATCCACCATAAAACTGACAACGTTTATTCGTATAATCATCACAATCAGTTCGTCTAGTTGTCGAACACTTGACTATGTCAAATGTTCGTTTATTTCTAGATTCTATTTTACATTTTGCTTCATATGTTTGTTCATAATATTCAATAACAACTGTGTCACCTTGTTTATAACCAATATTGGAAATATCTGATATCGTGATGTCAGTTTTTGATTCATCACGACCCATTAATAAATCCCAACCTAATACCAGTTTAGTTTGATCAAGCATATTAAAATATACTGATGACGCACTTTCAGGATTTGACAATTCATTGCTTGTATTTGTGTCCCAAATACCAAATGTCGTTCCATCAAGAAACTGTTTTGTATTAATTCCTTTAGTAGCGTCATCTGCTTTAAGTCGTCGTTCAGTTTCTGATACATTTCTAATTATAACATTTGAAAAATCAACTTTTGGTGTTTTGATGACAATTGAAAAATTATTTACCTGTTTAGCATTAGCATTTGTGTCAATTTTATCTGGTTCAGTCCTATTTCCACTTTGTTGAACTACTCCAATTGAATCTATTATCTTTACAATTGGTTTTGATAAAACAATAACATCTCTTGTAATTGACCGTTTTTTAATACAAGTAAAATTGCTACACTTTAACAAAAATTGTTCATTTTTTGGTAATTCAACAGTTGCTATTGGCGATCCAATTACTTCAGTCGACAATTGACTAGCAGGATCATTTGCACTTGTACCCATCTTTGTACGAACAGCGTAATAATAATTTTTACCATTAGTCAATCCAGTATCTTCATAATAATAACCCATATCATTAATAGTTTTGCTTCCAGAGCTTTTCCATCCAACAGCAAAATTTTCAGCCTGCCAATCAAAAGAACTAGCATTAACTTCGCCTATTTTACTAACTGGAGTTTTTGTAATGTTATTAATTACTTCGCCTTTTGATGAAATTTTTTGTTTGTTCTCATCATAATAATCTTGTACAGCAACAACCATTTGGCCTTGTGTTTCTGATCTATATACATCAAATCCGCTAACAAAATTTAGTATCTTAGTATCAGTTCGTCTATTCGAAATATTAAACGACACAACTTCAGGTAAAGACCATCGTAATGTAACTGTCCTATTAGAAGACGCAGCACTGACATCTTTTGGTGCTTCTATTTCTGGATCAAATGGAATTGATGTGAAAATATTTCTTAAAGACATTATACCTTTAATCACATCAGTCACGTTGCCAGAATCAATAGCTAAAACTACAGCACCAACAGATGCACTGTCTGTAAATTGTGGCCGTTTACTATCGTAAATATCGTCAAACGAATCAATAATTCTTTTCTTAAATTGCTCAGATCCTCCACCTATACTGGCAAGATACTTACCAAATTTTGTTTTAGCTTCAATATTCGGATCGTGATACTTTGAACTCGGATAAATCGGCAACAAATATAATCCTGTAGCACCGAGATTCGCAATATAATCTTCTATTGCTCTTTGTAATGCTTGCAATAATGGTTTTAACGCACTACTAGTATCGATCAATAATATTTTCACTAAATCTAATATTGTCTTAATCAATCCAAGAATTATTTTAAGCGGACCAATTACGTCGCTTACACCATTAGCTAATGTAATTATTGCATCAGGAACCATGTCTTGCAATTGAAACGATTGCCATTCACCTTCAGGCTGAATAGCTTCGCCTTTAAGTAAAACTTCAACTGACGGACTAGTAATGTCATTACTTTCAACTACAATTGTACCTTTTGCAGCTTTACTTTGATTCTTTGGATTAAAATTAACAGTGTATTGTTTCTGAGACCCGGCAGCAATTGTAGTTGGCGTAAACGTAACTTCATATTCTCGCAAATTATCTATAACAGCTACATTTGTTAACTGTAAAGGATCAGTTCCGACATTTAATATGGTAAGTTGTTTTTGACTTGTTTCGCGCACATTAGTCTTATCAAATAATAACTTATCGGCCACTTCAATAATTGGCTTCTTTACGCCATTACCAAGCAATGGTAAATCAACTTCAGGATTTACTGGATCATCACTCAATATTTCTAATGTTTCTAGATATGAAATTTCTTCTGTCGGCGTAAATTTAATCGTGATGTCATAAGTGCTATGAGCTAACACAGTAGTTATAGTCGGTGATACAGTAAACATTGATGGCGATGATGTCGGTGTATTAGCTTCTAATGACAATGTTACATCTAAATCAGCATCACCATTGTTAGTAATAGTTAATATTTGTTCACTTTCAATATTCAAACCAACATCACCAAAATCTACATCTGCTGGTAAAGACATTTCAGGATATTGCCCTTGACCAACAACGGGAACAATCAAATCAGGCGCATTACTATGAAATACAATATTCTGATTGACTTCAACATCGTCTTCACCTGTAAAATATACTGGTAATTCGTATTCTTCATTAGGATCAATCCAAAAAGTATCAATTTCAACAGTAAATGGTTCTACAATATCTATGCTGTTTACATACAAACGTACAGTTCCTGTGTTCTTTAATACAAACGTTTGACCTATAAGTTTTCCAACTTTCTCTTCATACTTTATAATATCATTTACAATGCTTAATGATGCAATTGCATCAAGCCCATTACCATCAACGTTAATTGACACTGACGGATTAAGTTTATCATTTGTCGTTAATGTTATTAAACCAGATATTGGACCGACAACTTCAGGAGAAAAGCCAATTTGAACTGTTGTATTAAGTTTCTTACCAACTAATAATGTTATTGTTGATAGTTTATATTCATAATTAATCTTATACGATTTGCCGTTTGAAACCGCATTAAATCTAATTACGCCAGTATCAGAATTTACTGAAAATTCACCAAGATTTGAAGGATCACCAAGAATTAATGCATCGCCTGTTAAGTCATCCACTACTGACACTGATTGTCTAACTAAATTGTTTCGCCCAGTATTGACAGTATATCTACCATCTGATTGTGCTACGACCAAATTTATTTGAGCTGTTCCCTTAAAATGAAAAACATTACTATTATCTGATGTTAAAGTGACAGACAAATCTGCACCTGTACTAGTATTGTAAATTGTAATACTATCATAATCAGTCAATCCAACAGCGACATCTCCATAACTTATACTAGACTTTGAAATTTCCATTGTCGGCGAAAAAACTTCGCCACTATAATCAACTGTAATTGACGTATTAAATTGTAACGTATCACCGACTCTAGTATTAAGTTTTATTACTCCTGCTATTTCTCCAATATCAGTAGCCAAAGTTGACAACATCAATAACAACACATCACCTGGTTCTAAAACTGTTGGTAATCCAGTAGCAATAATTTCATGCGGAACAGTAACACCAGGAAGTACCGTAACAATCATGTCATCAATAGCAGCAGGATATAGACTTCTATTTATAACAGTCAATTCATATTCTTGTGGTATGTCTTTATCGATATAATTCTGTACAACTTCATCAGGAATCACTCTAAAAAAGTGATCTAAATTTGCTGTTCCCTTCATTGTAAGATCAATTACGGGAGTAGCAATATCATTTGATGAAATAATTAAAATTTCTTCTACTTCGCCTGGAGCTTCTAATAAAAATGTTACAACGATCGTGTGTTGACTATTGCCATGAACTATTACATTCGTTTGTTGTACTGTAAAATGTGGTGCTTCAGTGATGACGACATTCAAGTCAACATCTTTACTGTTTGTTATATTAAATGATAACCGTCGTTCTTGATCAACTGGAATTGTTCCAAAATCAAGTTCATTAACGTTTACACTAATCTGTGGAGACTGAGCATCGCCTGAAACAGATACATCATGAGGATTATCAAATGCGTCACTATTTATTGTTATAACGTCACTATAATTTACTTCGTCAATAGAATTTACAATAATATCTATTTTTTCGTTAGTACCATGAGGTATAACTAACGGAAATGACGCAGTTGTTGAAAATGTCGTGTCAGCAACAGTCGGAAAAACAAGATTAGCAATTTCAATATCAACTACACCGGCACTAGTTATTGTTAACTCAATTGTTTGATCAACGCTTAACGAATACTTATCAAAATCTATATCAATCGGTGATATTCTCATTAATGGAACAACTAATCCAGTTCCTTCATAATCAAGAAATATGCTTCCAGCGTTTGTTACAATTTCCAATTGATTAGCAATAGCTGCTGGAGAATCAGGCGTAAACGATACAGTAAATTCGTGTGATTCTGTTGGTAAAATTGTAATACTAGACGTATCAACTTGAAATTGACTATCAGTTATATTGATTGAACTAACAATTAAATTAACAGTCGCGTGCGTATTTGTCAATTCAAATGTTAACGATTTCGTGTCATTTATAGGAATAGATGTAAAATCTAATAAAGCTGGAGCAATTGTATACGTTGGTATTAAAGCATCTCCTTCAACATCAAAATCATATGCGCCTGTGACATCATTTGCTACAATATTAATCGTCCCGCCTTTTGACCCTGTGCTAGTCGGCTTAAATGAAATAGTTATGTCAGCTGATTCACCGCTTTCAATTTCTAATGTAGAATCACTTACAACAAAATTAGAATCAGTTGATGTAACTACAATTTTTAAAACAGAACCATTAGTTGCATCATTAGATATTTCTCTAGTCAACGTTTTTATGTCATTGACAGCAACATCATCAAATGATAATATTGCTGTGCTTAAGTTCACAGTCGGCTCTAACGGCACACCGACAACATCAATTATTTCATCCGGACCAGCCGAATTAGATATTGTGATAACGCCTGTTGCAGTAGCTAGTATACTAGCAGTGTATTTAATAGATATGTCTAACGAACCATATCCATCAATAGAAAATAATGTCGGCGCTGGATCAAAGTCAGGGCTGGAACTGACAATGCTAGTAATATCGACACTAGTAGCATCTAAGTTATAAATAGTAACTCTTTTAGTGTCTGAATCACCTCTTGACAGTGATCCATAATCAATGCTGTCTGATGATAAAGCAATCATGTTTTAAATTTCATCTCCTCAAGTTTTTTATTTAACTCTGCTTTACTCATTGAAATCACACCTAATCGTTTCAAATTTTCCAATTTGTGAATTAACTCGTCTCGTTCAACTTCAGCTGCTTTCTTTAGTGCTTCAAGTAATGGTTCAACTATGTTTTTTTGAAGCCCTAACTTCTGCCGCTTTTGCCATTGGTAATCTGATTGCATCTTAAGCCTCCAAAATAGCTTCTATTTCACTTATCATTGTTAAATTTTCAGTAATTGTCTCTTGCGATCTAATTATACCAAGTTCTTTCTCACCAACTTTGAAATACGACCCATTTTTCTTATTCAATCTCTTAATAATTTCTTGCCACCGTTCATCATATAATGTCGGTGTCAACTCACTTAAAATAGCAAGCACTCTAGCATTTATTTGAGATATTCTATTACTTACTGTCGACTTTCTAGCAACAACAAATGGACGTCTAGAATCAATGAGGCTGTCATCAGTTATATAAAACGAAACTGTAATATCACCTCTATTTTCATACCCTCTAAACATATCAAATGGCTCCGTATTTGGAACAACTTGATTTATTCCCGATCCAGTATCGTTTAAAGTAATATATATGCCTAATTGCGCATTTTGTAATGTATAAGCCAATCTTATTTGTGTCGGTGAAACATAAATTGCATAATAATCAACACCCGTGTTTAATGGATCAGGCGGTAAACCTGTACTTGTTACTTGTAATACGTCACCAGTCTGTATTGCATACGGAGTAGACACAATAAGAAGATCAGATGCAGGAATAGCAACATAACTCATTGGATAATGTTGGTGAATTGTTTGATTACTAAACCGTCTTAATGATGCACTCAACACGTTTGACAAATCAACAACTGGATTGACAATCAAATTATCAGCGAAAAATCCAAGCTTAGTAGCCATGTCAGTTGAAATAACTTCAATCTTTTCACCATCTTCTGAATAGAATTTTAAGAAATTGTTGTCATTGATAATGTCTACATCTGTAAAACTGAATTTAGCAATTAATTCGGCAATTGTTACAAACCAATTGTTAGCTACATCACCAGTACCTACAGTTTCGTTTGACCCCAATTTAAGTGATGAACTCAATGTGCCACCTGTCACATTAACTGATGAGTTTGTGCCTTGTGTTCCAGAATACAAATAATATCTATCTCCTGAATATGTGCATATAAAATTAGAGTAACCCGGCTGATTTTCAACTGACGAAGCTTGCAAAACTCGTACTAATGTTTGTATCATTTCGGCTGTATGACTAGCATTCATAGTATTTGTCGGCATTGTAATAGTTTGAGCAGATTCACCATTGATTCTAAGAGTTAAAGTGTCACTAGCTGTAGTCACTTCAGCAGGTTCTAAATCTGATATAGATGATCCAGTTGTCATTGAAAACGTTTCTGATTGTTCAGAACCTGTGCCTATTCTAATTTTAAACTCGTCATCATCATTAAGAACATATTTTTCTGGATACCTAGACCATAATGAAGACTTAATTTGTATCTCATAATCTGGCTGTTCTAATGCTAAAATATCAAGTAATGAATTGATATCTGGATAATCAACGAAATAATATCTAAAATCTTCAACATTCCCAGTTGACCAATACACTATACAAGAAATGTACGTGTCAGTTAATGATAATCTAGAATCAACAATGTTATGTCCAGGTTCATTAGTCTGAGTATCATAATTAACTTCAAAAAAGCATTGTTGTAACTTAATCGGCGCATCGCTTACATATGATAACGGACCAAATTTATTAGTTCGATAATAGCCAAGTATTGTGGCTGCTGTTGATCCACTAGTGCCAGAACCAAACAACAACGTAAATATACCGCCTCCACCTGCGCCATTTGATGCAATCGTAATTTTCTTTGTTGATGGATTATATGTAACAGTATATGTAGACGCTCCGGCTGCATCCATTGCAACTTTAACAGCTGTTGCTAATAATGATCCATCGTATAATCCACTTGCTATAGTTGCAGTTAGTTGCGTGCCAGATAATTCTTCAAAATCAATCTTATTATTAGTTGCATCAATTACTATCGTTTTTTCGCTGACCAAAACTGACGAAGCTGGACCTAAAGAACCAGATACAATCTTAAATTTATCTGGATAGTCATATCTGTCATAATATGCAAATGAATTAACAAATCCACCAGAACCAATTGCTCTAAGTTTGATTTGCATGTCAGTAGCAACATCATCACCAGTAATCGGTGATGTATTAGTATTTAACGAAATAACAGCGTCAATACCATCAATTGCAACACTCAATTTATTATTTTGATCTAATCCGACAGGTTTGACAAATAAACCAATTACAGTTGTAAACGGATTTGGTAAAAAATCAATCTTATTTAATGTACCTCTAGCAGTTGTCGTCGTTGCTCTAACTTTTCCACTTTCTCCACCTGCTACTAAATCATTAATTGACACGGAAATTTTATCACCCACTTCAACTGCTGTGGCTGCAGATAAATCAAAAACATCACCAGAACCAACTACAGGTGTTGCTGTATTCATATAAATTGCAGCTAACAAATCATTCACGCCGATAGTAACAGAAATTGTTGCTCCGATTCCGCGTCTTATAGTTGATATTCTGATCTTATCAGCATTATTAGTAACGTCAACTGGATCACCTATATATTTAGCATTAATTGCAGATTCAAGAGTCGTTATCATTGATGCTATTGTATAATTAGTCTCTGCTATTGTAATGCTTCCTGATGATATACCATTAACCATTGCACTAAATTCATCATTTATGTTTGTTTGAATGTAAATATTTCTTGTTGCAGATACAACAGATGTTCCAGAAACATCTATTGGAAACCCAATCATTTTTCCAATAGATATTATGCCATTAGGCCCTGATGCGAACAAATAATTTACACTAGGTGTTGAATTAATTGTAAACTGATTTGATGACCATGATACAGTAAAATTAGATCCTGGTGACTCGGCTTGAAGTTTATTTTCAATTTCTATTCGTAAACTACTGCCAGAATATATGCCATTAGCAATTGTAACTGTATGTGCAGACCCGTCATTGTAATCGATCTTATTATTAGTATTTCTAACTACAAACACACTGTCTGTTAAAACGTTTGTACTTTCAACATATGCTGCATTGGCCTGAATTACAGCTGTTTGCGGTGTTGTTCCATCAACAGATACTTCTATTGTATTAGCTAATGCCCCAGTTAAATCATAAGGTTCTGAATTTAATGATAACATTGTTGCATTTGTGTCTGCTGCTCTGTCAATTGTAAACAGCCCATCAACGTCCGTACCAGAAACAGCAAACCCAGGAATAGCATTTTTGTTACTTAATATTGTAAAAGCAATGTCATCAAATGGTCTAAAATCAACAATGCTACTGTAAAGAGCTGTCGAATTTCTCATAGGCAGATATTTATTATCAGCATATCTAAATTCGGGTGCGGGACGATTGTAAATTCTATCGTCATTTGATACAGGCGTAATGTCAATTGTTAATGGTTCAACTGCTCCTTCATTATAATCAGACCCTTCAACAAACGATTGACTAGATGATCTAATGTTCATAATACTAGCATGAACAGCAAATGATAATAAATTATTTCTATTAGCAATTGATGCATTAAGCGCAGCAACTTTATTCAAATATGTAGCATCAGTTGTACTAATCCTACTATAAAATGCAATTTCTTGTCTTAATGCTTCATATTGATCTGTTTCTATTTCTAATTCTCTTGCTGCTATATGCTCCCAATGATTCAGTAGTACTTCATTATAAAAATCAGCTTGATTTTTTAACAAGTCCAGGGCATCCGTGCCAGCGTTATCTTCAGCACCCAATAATATTTGTAATATTGTCAACCAATTACTTTCGCCAAATTCAAAATCATAATAGTATGGTGGATACCAATCAAACCATTCAACGGGAATTAATTGTGGTATTGAAGCCATACTAAAAAAATCTTCGCCAGCAAACGACACAATATCGCTCACGAACGACGTGCCTGAAACATTTGCAAAATTTGGAAATCCAATATACGTGCCAATTGATGTTGCTTTATTTACACCAGTATTCCATAAAAATGTCACACTATCTGCTACTGATATAACAAATACTTGAGGCCTGCTTTTATATGTGATCGTATACAAAGTAGTGCCAAAATAATTGAGATAGTCTTGTATTAATTCTGCAAGTTCTGACTCAGAATAATTGCCGTGCGGTAAAACAATTTCTTTTACACCACCGTCTATAATATCAATTTTATTGTTTGTATCATCAACTCGTAATTTATTGCTATATAATCGTGGTTGACCTAAATGAGCATAATCATATTCACTTGTTGTTTGCAAAATAAATTGTTGATCTGATACAGTAATGTCATCAAGTAAAGACAATAATGAATAACAAGATTTTGTCGGATTTGACAATCTAGAACAACTCAAACTAGTCCATTTGTTAAGATAATCATACAATGATTGAATAGTCGTAAAAGCATATTCATGACTTTTAGTGTCTGTAATGACATCTAATCCGACAAACGGCGCCATATCTCTATTGACATCATCTGCTGGAAGAATTTGAATTGATGATTCAATTCCAAATGTGCCAGAGTATATGATGAATTTATTACTATCTGTATAATATGTACATTGAGCCTTTTCAAATCCTGCAGAATTTTCACGTAATTTATTTTGAATCATCGTCGCAATTTTAGCACCATTATTTGGCGTAGCCGGAAACAGTGGCCCTTTACTAAAATCCCAACGCCAGTCTGCACTAAAATCGTCTATAGCATATCCCAGTAATGGGCTATACGTTGCTATACGAATGTCAAATATCATTTCTAATGTTTGAATTTCACCATCAATTGATACTTTTAATTTGTTGTTAGCATATCTACCAGGTACTTGCGTTTGATTACTAAATTTCATTTCATATGCTATGTCATTCGTTTCTTCAACAACAACTTCAGCTGTAGACATTGGGCCAACAGTGTTTGAACAAAGCGTAAATGTTTGTCTTGCTTGATTATACATGCATTGTACGTTCTCTAATACAGCAACGCCTTCAACCTGAACCTCATTTAACGATAAACCTATTGACGACGACAAAACAAACGGGTCAACAACTAGTTCTCCGTTTTTTGCCTCAAGGATTCCGTCTTCAACAATCTTTACTTCGTATTGTACACCATTAATTTTGACTTTGATCTTATTATTACCTTCATTAATCGTATATAACTGAGGTACACCAGTTTCAGATGTAGTCGAACCATAACGATCTCTAGTCCATATATCAAAATTAGGGCCACATTCACTACCAACTACAAATGCTCTATACGGAATTATTGGAACGTCTACGATGACAACGTCATCTTTTTTAGCTATAAATCGACCGTCTTTAATTTGAATAAAAATGTCTGCTTCGGGTGCAGTTACCCAAAAAGCATCTTCTTCAACCGGTCCAATGATTGTGCGCCCAGTTAATAATCTAAGTTCTTCTTCAAATGCATATATATTGTAATGTTTCTCATCAACATACTTTTTATATGGTATGTCAAACAATAAAAGATTATTGACTTCACGTAAATCAGTCTCTATACCATCCAACAATTGAGTATTTGCACTATTCAACTCATCAATTTTGTTTTGTAATAATCCACGATCTCGTTCTGTTAATTCTGGCATTTCATCCCCTATACTATTTTTCCTGTATCAGTACCAACACTTGGAATAGGCGGCAAAGCGGGCGGAACAGTACCGACAGCTACTCCAGTTATTGTTGTTGTCACTGTCGATTGTTGTATTGATAATGCAACACCCATTCCTATAGCATTAGCTAAAGATATTGAATTTTGTCCTAATAAACCCATTGCTGTCATTTGCAAAGCAATCATTGATCCTAATGATGGTCCAACAACACCAGTAATTATACCTGTCCCAGTACCAATGCCTACAACTGTTGATGCCCCTGCTACAATTGCTGTAGCCATATGAGTTGCAATAGCATTGCCTATAGCCATCGCTAATGGTTGTGATTTTTCACCAGCAATAGCAAAAGCCCCCATTTGTGTAAATATGTTTCCACCAATAGCTGGGCCTACAGTTATTGTGCCAATAAGTTTTCCAGTCGACGAACCAGCACCGATGCCCAAACCAGTTGATGTCCCTGTATAAATTGCCGATGCCAAAATAGTATTTATTATGCCATTACCAATAGCTTGCGACAACTGCAGAGCATTTTGACCGACCATGCCGTTAGCAGCCATTTGTGCTTGAATTAATCCCGCTAATGCTGGTCCTGCAATCGGCATACTACACCAAAACTTTCTTTTTAGCATTTTCAAATGAATATGTTGCTGATGGTCTAACTTCAATGTTATTTTCTAAAAGAAGTCTCTTTATAACATTGCGTGAGACACCATATTTCTTATTAATTATTCTTATACTCAACCCACTCTTATAATCGCCAATAATATTTTGCTGTGACCTATCAATCATTTGTTGTCTATTTTTCTCATGACGTATCACGGTATAATAACCAATAGATCTTTGTTGCACATTTTCAGTGACTAGAATTCTATCCACATGCTTCTTTCTTAAACAATACTTTTTACAAATTTGACGTTTTGACAACCCTATTTCATAGTCTTTCAATATAAATTGCTTAACATCATGCGCAATAACTTTTCTACCCGGTTCTTGTAATCTATTTATCTTAGCACCCCAACTAATTATTGCATTAAGTAACATCTTAGAATTAGATCTAAACTTATACTTACGAACTATTTGTCCAAACTTTAACCCTAATTCACAATCTTTAACAATATCTGATTTACACTGTCGTAAAATAAATTCATAATATTCTTTAGAATTACGATCAGGAACCCACAAATTATATACATGACTTATTACTCGATATGGCACATCATACTTTTGTGCTAGCTCTGATAAATTCAAACCATCAACAATAAACAACTTAACAAATTCAATTTGATCAATAGAATTAATAAACTTTTTAACTGACTTTTCATTCTCATAATCTAACTGATATAACTCTAAATCTATATTTAATTTCTTTTGAATATCAAATGCACCAATCTCAACTATCTTATATTTATCAATCACTGCTACATCAATATCAGGATACTGTTCTTTAAACAGTCTCATTCGATTCTTACTTTCTTCAGAAAAATATCCCTTAACTTCAACATATCTATTGTCATCTATTAAATAAAAGTCCGGACAATATGTAAATTCTTTACCATCATCATACTTACAACGAAACTGTCTAACGTCTTCATGCACATTAAACTTAATTTGCTGTTGCTCCAACAACAATCCATACATAAATTCCCAAGTACCCTGATACTTCTTATTATGATAACAATACCATCGACAATGACCGGCACCTATCGGCGGTGGTAATCCATATCTTAGACTATTTTTACCAGTAAGCTCTGATTTAAGTTCGCTATTTGTTTTGATCTTAACATCATTCTTAATCAAAATAGATTCTATAAAATGTCTACGAACTTTAAACTTTCGAGCAACAGTTTTTACACCTGCACCTAACTGCAAATATTCTTTTACAACTTCCAATTCATTTAATTGATTCATATTATTGCACCTGTTATCAACTTACTACAAATTGATCATAATGCAGCCTTTATAGTCTGTGACGTAAGCAGCGGAGTCCCGCAAATAAAATCTAGGTGACTTGGCGCTGGCAATCCAGTCACTACCCCACCTTTAACAGGCGTTTGACCAATGTCAACCATCGGTGCTTTCACATTAACTTTCGTTGCACTTACAACATCGACACTCAACATGCCATTAACTGTAACTTTCTGAGTTGATGCTTTGACATCAACTGTTCCAGTTGTTGATTCTATAGTAACATTTCCAGTCGTCACTTTAACTTCAAAATCACCTAATTTAACTGTAATTGTTTTATTACCTGTGCCAACAGATTCTGTACTATCGCCTAACGTCACGTCTTGAGAAATGTCACCAGTCTTAACTTCAATCTTATGATCGCCTAATGTTATACTTGTTTCTCTATTTCCTTTAAGTAAACTTTCTTTCATATCACCAGCAGTCAAATCGACTTCATGGCTACCAAGTGTCAATGTTTCTTTACTATCGCCAGCAATAAGTGTTACTTCTTTATTGCCAAGCGTTAACGTTTCAGTTTTATCACCTTCTAAAATGTTTAATTCATCACCCGTTTTAGCTATATCAGTTACATGACCTTCACCATATTTACTCTGTCGTTGATATGTAACAATTTCCTGAAAATCACCACCATAATTTGTCATTTTGTCATTAACATAATTTTCAGCTTTAGCACCTAAAATATCTTCCTGAATCTTACCTTTCACAATGACATTTAAACTACCATCAACATCAATAGTCTTGTCACCATGAATTTTCTCATAATAATGTCCAAATAATTCATCACGACGAGCAAAACCATTCTTATCAGTACCATTAATCGTCATATACATTGCTCGATCTAATACCCACTCGCAACTAGTTAGCGTATCAGAATCGAACCCAAAATGCATCGTCACTTTTCCCTCAGTAGACAATTCTAACGATCGTTCACCAACATTTGTTTTACCAATAACAAATTTCAAACTACCATCAGATGCAAATTCCATTGATCTACCAGCGCCAAGCGGATGAGCAGCTGACGAAGCCGTTAAATATGCAAATACATGACCTTCTTTATCAACATCAATTTTTGTACCACTGTCAAATTTTAATTGATATGCTGATGCTAAATTAAAAAATTCATGAGGTTTGCAAATAACATCTTCAGGTGTAGGTATATTACCTTCACTTGCAAATACTTGTGGCCTCAAAACTTTCCCATAACGACTTATGTCACTCTTATCGTTGCCTACTAACGTGCCCAGTATCTGACTAATAAGTAATCTACCTTTTGCCGAATCATCAGCAAAATCTGCATCTTCATATGACTCAACTACATCAAGTACAGCGTTTGCTGTTTCACGTATTTCATGTCGCATTTCAGTAAATGCTTGACCATTATTATCAATTGACCTAGCATCAGACGTCACCACAAACATTTTTTGACCATTATCTAAAATCACGGGCTCAATTGACGGAGCATTTGGTCGCAAGACCAAACCATTAAGAAATCTAGTGCCACTAGTATATTGAAAATTATTTACAGCATTCTGAATAATTGTTCGCTCAGCACTAGAAATGCGTATTTCATCTAATTTTGAATCAGATAATAATATACCATCATCTAATAAAAGTTCAGACCCTTGTGTCGATTCTAAACCTACATCACCAGGATATAATTTTCTGCGTTTTAATCGTCTAACACCATAACCAATCTTCTCATGCACGCCAGTTAATTCTTTTAATTCATCGCTAGTTTTACCTATCGAATAAATGTAATTAAGAGACCGATAATATTCGCTATCAAGATATGCAACTATAACAGGCGTACCAACAGTATTTGTTAACTTGATAAATCCACATATTACATATGAACCTACTTCTGGCATACCGCCGACAAAGGCTCTGCCTGTAAAAAATGGATTCGTTACTGGAATATTTTTAGAATAAACAGGATTAGTAGAAAATTGAATATCGACAATATTCCGTTCATTGTCGACTCTTGCAATTCTGCCAACTTGCAAAAATTTGTAAAAATCAACATATTGATTAAAAGTAGGATCTTCACCTTTTTGCACAAACGCTTTTTCTGCCATAATTACTCCTTATCCATTATTATCATCTGTTGCATCTTGTGATGGTCTCATATTAATAGCAATTTCACTTTTAGCTGTCATAACTTCAACACTTTGAACTTGTTCAAGCGTTAATGGTTGCTGATAACGCAATGTACTTTGTGGACTATTACTGCCGGCAGTTTGAACTTGCATTTTTGATGCAATTTCAGCAGCTTCTTCACCAGTAGCTGTCTTAAGTTTAATCTTGAAATCTTCAGTTAACTTCAAGTCTTTACCAAACGGATATCCATTGCCTATTAACATATAACCCTCATTATCAGTCACTTGCTGATATTTTCGAGGATCATATTCATCTCTAGTTTCATCTTTAATATATCTGAATGTGCCTTGATATTGTAATATGTTGTCTAAAGACTTCAATCTATAATTTGGTCTTGAAGCTGTAAACTGATTTGCAGCATCTGCAGCACAAAGTTTTGTAAGATTATTCATTACATTATCATCATCATGCGTTGTATCTTTACCTTGATCGTCAGTCTGCGTTGTAGGTGAGCCATCTGTTTCAACATATAGATTTTTTAATAAATTGCCTAAATTGTCAGTCCTTTTTTGTCTAAATGCAGTCACAGACAGTGTTGTGTCGAATGAACCGCCAAATGCAAATGAATGTGATATTCCAGTAACATAATAAAATGAATCTCTACTTGGTATATACACAGGATAACCCAACTTTATTTCTGGTCTACCTTGAATTGTAATTGATCCATTATGCACTAAACTGTTCTTTCTTGCAAGTTCTCTTTGCGCATATAAAATAGCGTCATCACCAGTAGTGATGAAATTTGTATTAAGCGACATATCCCTAAGACCATATTTTGCTAATTTATCATAATCAACAGCAAAGCCATATTGTGGATTTGCGCTTTCTGCTGCACCTGCCGACATACCAGTCACAAACGAACCAGTCACATCAACTCTAGTAATTATTTGACTTTCATCTTCAATCACATTAAAATTTGTTATATCAATATCTTCAATAACATATATTTGGTTTTCACGAGTGTCCATATTGTAAAATTGAGGTTTCAACACAATAGTGCCATCAACATCTTGAAAAAATTCAAAATGAATTTGATTTTTTACTTCATTAGCGATATCCAATCTATTTTGAAAATTGGAAGAGAAAATCGGCGGTGTCTGCACTGCATAAGCAGCAGCATCCTGCGGAAACAATTTTGTCATATCAATTAATGGCCGTTTTACACTTTCAGTTCCTATTTGATTACCAGCATCATCATATGTCTTAATTGTTTGAGTCGCATATCCGTATATTGATGCATATGCTTCAACATTTAATGCAATATCAGGAATGCCAAACGGCGCAGATGGTTGTGTCGTGTAACCATCAAATCCGAATATATAAAATGCATTAGACAATCTATTAAATTTTTGTTGCCACAATTTAATTAACTGACTTTCTGTCGGTGCTAAATCGTCAACAATTTCTGGCTCAGCATTTTCTTGCTCAAGAAAACCTCGTTGTTGAATATTTCTAGGTGCCAAAAATGCAGCACTAGTCGATAAGTTAAATAATTCTCTAATAATGCCTGGCGTACTAAGTCCTACAAAATAAGAAGAAAATGGATGAATTTTCACTTCAGTATTTTGTTGTTCTATAGGCACTTGCCCTGTTGGATCATGATTTATTCTTGAATTTAAAGCTGACGGACTAATATTGACTTTAGTCACAGCCAACCATCTCATCATATCTTGACATGTAATAGTCACTGAAGCTAAATCACCTGCAGTAATACCTTCAGTCAAATTACTAATTACGCCCCAAAATACTGGGTAATATTGGGGTTTATTCTCATAAAGAAACCGACCCTTCATATATATTTCAATCTCATCCATAGTCGACAATGCATCTTTCACACTTCCATAAAAATTATCTGCCATATGCTTCGGTGTTCTAACTGAAATAGTTGCGCTGCCTGGTACACTGTCAATACCTTTTGATACTGATATATTTGTCACAAAATTCATAAAATCAACAGGAGCTTCTTCAATCTTACCATTATTAATTGTTTTCAAGTTAATAGTTCTTTTACGGCCTTGACCATCACTCTGATCAATAAAGATTATAGCATCAGGTGCTAAGGCTTGTACATCAGCTTGTTGATATAAATTTCGATCACTCATGGATTTCTCACATCAATTGTATTACTAACTGTAAATTGAAAACTAAAACTTATATTAAACGGTTTGTCATCAGTTTCATCTAATGAAAATGAATCAAACGATCCTCTATAAATAAAATCATCAAAAGCAATAATAACACGACCAACAGTTTCGATTAATCCACTACCACCAGTTACTAATGGTGCATCATTTGTCGGCCGTTTTCTATAATTTCGACCATTATTACGATATATTTGTACCAGACTATTCAAATTTCTAAAACCTAATGAATTACGTCTATCATCAACAGTCAAACCATTTTGACCATAAAACATTGCTGATGTGCCAGAACAACTTAATACATCCAATTCATCAAATGCAAAATTGTTTGTATATGCACCTTTATCTCTTATTTCAGCTCTATGTCGACTTTGAGTCACTCTTTTAGCCATCGTTTTTGAAAATTCTCTAGGATTAATAGCTAAAGCCAATACTGGCGGTGGTTCATCTATTTCAAGTTCAAAAAACATTGGTTTGACTGGTAATTTGCAACCCAAAATATTCATGCTTCATTACCCCCAGAAAAAGTTGTAATATCCATCGTTACTCTATCATTTCTAGGAGCTCCAACTCTTGGAACAGTAGTAACATTAGCAAATGATTTGATTCGACCAGGATAAATTTCTCTAACAACTTTAAATGCAAAATCATAATTAAGACTGAATGGTCTGTCAGCAGAATCGATAATTGTAAAACTTTCAAAATATCCAGCGTATACACAATTGTCATAATTCATTACAACTGCACCCTGTGCAATAATTTTCCCTGTTCTAGTATCATAGACTGAACCATTATTTCTATAAATAGCCACTAATTGTCGAAATCTATCATAAGCATCTGTATCTCGTCTTCTATCATCTGTTAACCCTATAGGACCAAAAAACTGACCAGTTTGACCCCCAGCAGATAATGAATCTAATTGTTCTCCCCAATGTTCTTCAATAAATCCTGCTAGTGTTCGTTTTCTATTTATTAATTGTGTATATTTGGATGACAAATTTTTAGGATTAATTTTCATTATTAAATCAGGTATTTGTAATGTGCTAGGCAATCCAGTTACTTGCCATATTATTGCTTTCCTATTTACAATAGTCCCACTTTGTTGTGACGGTATAGGTAAACCTGTATACTGTTGCACATCTCTATTCACGCGTTGCTGAGTTTCAGTCAAAAAACTAGCAACATCATTTAATCCAGATATAACATTAGATATTGGCATTAGATATTAGCTCCACTTTTATCATATAATACTTTGTAAATAATCTGTTCAATTTCTTGTTTATCGCGCTGATTAACATTTAGTGTAACATTATTTGTCACATTATTTTGTGCTGCTGCACCGCCGGCAACCTGAGTAGCCGGCATCGCAGATGCTATTGCACCAGGCAATCTATTAACTGCACTAATTATACCATCAAAATTCATTATAGATACTAATGCTCGCATTGATGTATCAACATCAATCGGTGCTTGATTAATTGATGTCGCAGCTGACGGCACATCTGCACTAGGGCTTTTTATTGCTGTCATTAAATTTGCTAGATTTTCTGGGCCAGCTTTATCAGTCGCTTGTTTGTCAAAAACAAACTCACCTTTATGAGCAAATCCAGCAATCTTACCTGGTTCACCAACACCTGTAAACCCACCCTTTTGAAATCCTAAATATGATGAAAATAGCTTTCTAACATCGCCAGTTTTTGCGCTTAATGATACTGGAATAAACCCTTGAGATACACGCATAACTAACTCATCCCAGTTGTTACGCAACCACTTTTGTGCTTTATCATCACCTTCACCAATTTTAGTCATATACGGATGACTACTAAACAATCTAAAAGCATAATCAGCAAATTCTTTTGTTGCTTTATCAAACCCAGCTTTACCAATTGCACTTTGTAAAGCTAATCGTTTCTCTTGAGCAAGTGCTCTTAAATTACGTTCAGCTGACTGCTTCTCTTTTGTTTTTAACAAACCTCCTGTAAGAAATGATGCAGCTTTGCCTCCTAGTCCACTGCCTTTTTCTTCCTTTGAAGAGGCAAGTCGACTTTCCATACCGCTCTTTGCAACACGTATAGCACCGCGCCGTTCTTTAACTGCAGCCAATTCTTTTTCTTCGTCTTTTGTTAATCCTGCATCTGCTTCTTTAGTCTCTAGTTCTTTTTGTCTAGTAGCTAATTTTGTTTCTTCAGTTTCTAGTTCTTTAATCCTTTCAGCTAACTTAGCAGCAGTTGCATCTTTATATTTATAATCTTTTCCAAAATAATCAGCAACCATCTCAAAAAACGGAATCATCTTTTCTTCAAGCCACAAATAAATCTGTTCAACCCAATATCCTATTTTTTGACCCAACGAATCCATTATTGATTTTGTGCCTTGTTGAATTATACTTGCTTGTCGGCGTTCTTGAGCTTTAAGTCTTTTCTTTTCTGCTTCTTCTTCTTTTTTAGCCATTTTAGTCGGCAAATCTGCAATGCTAGTTCCTGCTTTAGCTAATTGTTCAACTAACATTAATTGTTTCTTATCAAAACCAAATTGCTTTCCTACTTCAGCCATTTTCTCTCTATTCAAAGCCAGCGCACCAGCTAATTGTTTAGGATCAGCAATATCAACATCTTTAAACATATCTGGCGCAGCTTTAGACAAAGCTCTTAAACGTAGTTCAATTTGTTGTCCAGGATCTAGCGCTTCAAAATATCTAGTTTGTGCTTCAAGTTCGTCTGGATATTTTGTAGTCAATAATGTATTAATCTCTTGTAATTCTCCACGATTCTTTTCAAGACTTTTTCTACTAGCAGCTGTTAATTTGCCTTGTTTTTCTAAAAGTTCAAGTCTATCAACTTCTTCTTGTTTACTTTTTCGTTGCTCTTCAAGTAATCCTTTAGCACCACCAATTTGTGCAACCATTACTTTTTGTGCTGAAGACATTTGATCAGTAGCATTAATCATTTCGCTCGCTAATTTTGAAGCTTCTTTCTGAGGCATCTTCACGCCATTTGTCAACGCGGCAAATGCCGTACCTACATCCTCAATCTGCGTACCATAAATAGCCAAACCTTGCGCAGCATTCATGACACTAGAAAAGAATCTAGTTGTCATAATGTCAGTTTTTGCCGCACTACTTCTAAGTGACAAAAACGTGTCAGACATTTCATCTACATCTTTTCTAAATTCTGTCTTCCATTCACCGACAGTGGCGGCCATTTCTTCAAACGACTGACCAGACATTAACGCCATACTTTCAACATCAGCCATTAAACCTGTAAAACTTTCTCTTCCCTTTGCTGTTGTAACGTCAAGTTCAATTCCAGCTTTTGTTAACGCACCAACATTTTTTAATGCGTCTTCATATGTCATTCCAACTTGACCCCATAAACCACGTAATGATCCTCTAAAAGCTTCTACTTGACCAATGGTAGTTGTCTGTCCTTTTTCCATTTTCTTCCATGTTGCATCACCTGTTTGTGCCAATGTAAATAGATTTTTTCTTGCAGCCATAATCTGTTTATTATATTGAAGCATTAACATCACAAACCCAGCAATGCCGCCTAATGCTATTAATGGACCAGCCAGTTTACCAACAACAGCTGCAATTTGCCCAAGTTGACCAGAGACAGCCTTTCCCATACCTTTAGCAGCTTTTTCTGTAGCTTGTTCTCTAACAGATACTAAGCCTAATGATTTTTTAGCATTGACTTTTTCAGCGCCAATTATTTTTCGGCGTTCCATAAAACCAATGCCTTGCCGTTTTAACATTTTATCATGTATAGTTAATTCAGTCAATCTATCTTTAAGAATAGCTTTTCTATCTTTCTTTGTTCGCTTTAACAATTGTTCGTTTTTTTGTTCAAATTTTGATTGTTTACCAACAATAGGCAACATTTCCTTGGCTCGTTTGAGTGCGTCTTCTTGCGATATTGAAGGATCTGCTTTTCTAATTTCTGCAGCAATAGCTTGCTGCGTTGCTATTCGTTGATTTTCAAGACCAGCTGCAGTTCTTTGCTGTTCAATTATAGCATCTTGATTACTTCTAAGTTTATCTACACTAGTATTACGATCATTCAATAAGCTGTTTATTTCTTTGTTCAGTCTAACATCTTCTGATTCTATTTCATCTAATTGTTGGTTCAATTTTACTGTTTTTTCAGTAGTTCTAAGAGCCAATCGTTTTTGCTGAGTAATTAAGTCTTCCTTCTTTAATGTATTACTAGTTATTCTATCACGTAACTTTTGCATTTCTGCTATAGTCTTTTCATCATCCATTCCTGATTCTTTTAGATCATTTAATTTGGCTGTGTCAGCATTAATCTTACTTTGTAAATCAAATTGTTGTCTAGCAAATCGTTGCTCTAATCTTGCACTATCTATTTGCGTATTAGTGATAGTATCAGTAACGCGTTGCATCTTTTCTCTATTAGATAAACTTCTAGCTTCTAATTTTGTAATTTCACCAATAGTTTTTTTGCGAGATGATTCAAGTTCAGTACCTTCTTTTTGTAAACGAACAATCTCACTTCGTACGTCTGCATATTTCTGAGCCCAAGTAGGATCAAGCTTTACACTCTCTAATCCTTCTTTAACTTGTTTACCAAGTTTATCAATCTCAGCTTGACTGACATCGCCGAACTCGACGTCTAATCTAACTTTTGATTCTCTTGCCATTACATTTCATCCTTTTTAGACTCAATATTTTCTTTTGGTTCTCTAATTAAATCAACTACAGCAGATTCTCTTTGCACAACTGAAGCTTTGATTGTCTTATCCAATTGGCAATATTCATCAAATAATATATCAATCAATTCATCACCAAATGAACCAACTATTTTTTGTTTTTCTTCAAGCATTCCTTTTGGATCTAATGATATGTCATTTACTTTAATAATTGATCTAGCAACAGCTTCAAGTTTTAATTTTTGAATTGATGCATCAGTATCTTCATATTGATTAGTAGATTCAAACACTTCAATTGTTTCTGCTGCACCAAGTGGCGCTAATGTAATACTAACATCACCAATCGGTACAACTCGTTCTTGATATCCATATGATTCCAATGATCTTAACAATGCAAGTGGATCTTTATTAGCCATTGTTTTCCTCCTGATTTGAATCTGCTTTCATCTCTTCTTCTCTAACACCAACAACATTTGTTTGTGCAGTTAATTCTATCTTTTTCATAAAATCATCAATTGAACCTAACATCTTAGCATATTCTAGATATAATTGATCAATTAATTCTTGATTCCATTGACCAATAATTTGTCGTCTATCATCTAAACTAACTGATTCTATGGGCGTTTCGTTTATATATGTAATTGCGCGACATAATGTTTCCATTTTGTGCTTCAACAAAAATGCTTGACCCCAAAGATGCATACAGTCAATAAATGATTCTGTTTCATCTTTTGCTCCAAGAGTTCGCACTGTTACAGAAAATTCATCATTAATTGGTACTTCTTTTGACCGTTGCTGTAACTCTGAAACAGCTCGCATCGCTGCCATTGGGTCATCAAACTTTTTTAGCATATTCATCCTCCAAATCTGATTTCATCTAATTCATTTTGTTTTTGAATCTTTTGTTTCATTGCTTGTTGTCTATCCTCAAACGAATTAACTGTTTCACCAGATAACACTCGTTCACGCTTATCTAATAAAGAATCTGACGAAGAACCATTCCATGCATCTTTAATTCTTTGTTCAACTTCTGATTTTTCTTTATCTGCTTCAATGTAAATATTAATCCATCGTTGTGTCTCTTCATCACTTTCATTTGTTACTTCTTCAAAAATCTTATCTCTATTTTTCAACATTGAAAATGATGTAACTAACATAACTTCTGAATAATCAACACCATTTACAAACCACTTATTACCTTTTTCTTGTTCAGCAATTCGTTCTTCAAAATTAACATCATCACCTAATGTGGCTACTTGTTGAAAACCAACTTGAATACCTTTAGGAGCCTCAGGTAAATCAATCACAATAGCTTTACTCATTCTCTTTTCTTGTAATATCCTTGATCTTCTAACATTCTCTTTCTTTATTCGTAAACGTCTATAAAATTCAAATTCTTCATATTCACGAATCAATCTATCATGATCGTCTTCTTTTAATGTATTCATTACTGACTTTTGTACACGTTCTGCGTATACATGTGCTGGTTCATTTGGTCGTTTCTTAATCGCATCAAACAAATCATCCGCAGTATTATCAATCATTACTTTCTCCTCTGATTTATTTTGAATCTGTTTCATCTCTTCGCGATGCTGTCGCTTCATTTCTTCTTCTTGTTGTAATTTCTTTTGATTCTGTACTTGCCTCATAGCTTTTGGATTAATGAATGAGCATATACTATCAGTCATATACTCAACTCTAGTCCAATCAAGTTTATTTTTTGCGACAGCATCTTCTTGTTGATGCAAGTACACCCAAAGTTGTTGAATCTGCGTCAATCCTCTTTTTTCAAAATTTGGATTGCCAGTTATTACTGCACTATTAAGATTTGTTTTAGTTGATCTAACAACCGACCACCGTAATTTTGATTCGTCAGTAGTAATAAATTCTTCGATCAAAGAAAATGCCTGCCGAGATCTCTCGACAAGCTTTAAATATTCTTCAAACAATTTTATGATAATTTGTTTCGGCCAATCACGAATTAATGCTCGAAACTCATCAGAAATGCAACAGCCATTAATTGAGTACACAGCGTATTGTAATGTATCAACTGCAGACAATAAATTGTATTCTTTTGGCAAGCATTGATACATCTCGATGACAAAATTCTCCTCTGCAGGACCTAAAGTTCTAATGACCACGCTGAAATCACGGAACTTTATCGTCTCTTTTAAGCAACCTTCGAAAACTAACAGTCTAATATCTGCAAACTTATCCATATATTCATATCCATTGCCTAAATCTAAAAAAATCTACAAGTCCAGAGACATAATGAGAAACCCTTGGCGGGAAGAAACAGAAGAGAGAAAAAAAAGGCGTTCTCCCGAAGACTCGGTCAATGAACGCCTTGCGGGGAATGTAACTAAACAAGCTTATGCAAGCGTGATAAGCTTGCTTATCGTTGAGGCATCTCTATCTTCGAGATCCTCACCATATGCGCCGCGGCCAGCGGCAGGATCATATACATCTGTAATATTGACCGAGCAATCTTGCATAATTGTTGATGAGCCAATCTCAAACGAAATATTGTAATCCTGCATCCAGCAACCTTCATAATAAGTCTGAATGATGTTACCACTTGATACACCACCTGTCTTATTAGTACCTTGCTGATATGTAAGATCTGACTGAATAAAATCAGGAATAATGATCTGTTCTTTAATGTCAAACGGCCATCTGTGATGCTTTAATGACCGAATAATTCCTGATGATCCAGCATTATAACCAAGAACTTGCATGATATTGACTAGATACATAACAGCAATACTAAGTGATCCGGTCAAATCAGTCACACCAACTGATTGCTCAGCAACTCTATCACCATGACCAATACCGCGAACGAACTCTGACGGTCTTGATTGCGACGGTGCCCATGATTGAAGCAAACCAATTTGATGAGCTGCAGGATCTGCTCCACCAGGATGTGAAGTAAATACTTTGACTTTCTGGCTGTTTAACAGAGTAGTGTTCGGTGTCGCACCGTGCTGATAAATATAACTGTTTGATGCCATTAGCTACCTCCAGTGTCATTTTTTAATATGTCTCTGATTAATCGTTCTTCATTATTAAACGAAGTTATCAAATCATCTACAAAAACCTGTTCTCTAATATCGTCAGCGTGTATTCCACTTTCAAATCGATCAACAGGCTTTTTACTTATTGGATCATATCCTCTGGGTTGACCATGTTTTTGATTAAAGTCAGGCCCAGCATTAAATCGATCTGCATTTTCATCTTCATATAGATAATCGCCTTCTTCTAATCTAACAGGACTTACTTTTATGCGATCCTGCCACCGAGGCAATACATCTGACCAAGACACAGCCTCGTCTTTAAAACGAGGCTGGTCTTGATATTTAGCATTATTGAATGCTCTTTTCATTTATTAAAGCTTCGCTCTAATATTGAAAGTCACCCTGATATACGACAATTCAAACACTGGCTTGTAGTATGCTTCACATACAAGGTAGTTAGGATCAAAGTCGGAAGGTTCAGCTGTAACGTTAGCATAATCAGAAATAATTTCACCTTCCTTAAGAGCAGACAGTGTAGCTGCAAGAGTACCAATAACATCACCAGGCGTATTCGGCAAGAATTTCTTACCAATGTACTGGTCTAGTGCATTTCTAGCCTGAATTTGAACTTCATCCATGATTGTGATGATGTTCGGTGCCTTATTAAATGGATTGCTGATATCAGTCGTCAGTGCATGACGAATCTTCATGATACCAGATTGATCCTCAATAATAGTGATACCCGCAGCAGCAGCCTCATCCATTTCAACATCGTCCATAGCACGAATAAGCCGTTTGAAACCAGTGATTGTCTTACGAGTCATTGGTTCGGCTACATCATAAGCTGTGCTAACATTCAATCCAGCCATAGCAGCAGCCATATAACTACCATCAACGATGTACTCAGATTCAACGCCGCGTTCGTCAGTTAATGCAACAACTGCACCATCAGGATAAACTGCAACAATACGGCCATAACTAAGTGATCGAGCAAATTGCGCAGCATCCTGAGGTTCAGTCCCAACAGCAAAGCCAATAAATGCTGTTCTTTCAGACCGACGACGTTCTGAAGACATTTGAGCTAAATGTGTCTTAAGAGCAGAAATAACTGACGAAGAAGTGGTACAAAGATGAATTACTCTTGGTCTAATACCACTAACTGGCTTCTCAAGTTCTTTAAGAGCAAGAATGTACGTCTGATCAGCAGCTATTTGTTCACCTGGCTCTTTAAGAATTTGCTTGCACATAACAGCTACAGCACCGTTAATCATCATCAAGAATGCTGTTAATGTGATTTGGTTGCCAATGTCCATGTTTCCATATTCAGACGTAATATCTTTGAACCTTGTGAAAATCTTCGGCGTATAATCAGTCTTTTCATAATAGTAACTCATGTAATACGTCGATCCAACAACAGGTTCATTACCAGCTTTATCATATGTCTGAACATTTGTTGTGTCACCTGATGCAGTATTCTCTGTGTCAGTAACAATCAATCTGATACCTGGCACAGTATAAACAGTTTCCGACACACCTGTTTCAAATGGGCCAGCATCACCAGTTCCAGGGCCACCAGTTCTTGTACCAGGAACATCATCATTATGACTAGTAAGTTCAATAGTTTCACCTACTTGATAAGTCCCATCAGGTGTAATAGTAAACTGCAATCCGGTAACTGCATCGATGTAAGTATGACCTGTCTTTCCTGAAGTTGTTGCTCCAGAACCAGATCCAGAACCATTTGTAGACGTCACTGTAAATTCAGTTGCACTTGTAAAAGTCAACGTTACTACTTCATCTACAGCTTTATTCTTACTAGTCTTAGTATACGCACCAACCGATGACATAAACGTCGGTGTAGGTGTTGTCGTATAGTTAGTCATCTTCACATGATACAGCGAACCTTGAATCTGCGTTGAAACTTTATATGTGCCAGTTCCAGCAATACCAGCTGTAACAACAGCAATAGCATACGTTTCGTCAATCATCTCATTTCTGTAATATGAGACTTCAACAACATCAGTAATTAACGGTGTTGTTGACAAATAAATGGTTCCTGTTGCACCGTCAACCCTAATAACTGTTGTCTCAACGTCGTTAATGTATGCTTTGACTTTTTGTGGATCATAAGTAATAATGTCACGGCCGTTACCGTCAACAATTGGTAGATAAGTAACGACACATGAATTCTCGACACCAGTAAACTGACTAGAAACATCCTCTTTGATAATATGATCGTCAACAAGAAGCACTGAAATTTGATCTTCAAAATACACAGCACCTGTAGTATGAGTGATAATGTCAATCTTATATCCAGCGCCCCATTGAATTTTATTACCATCAAGAATGATAAAGTCAACACCTTCAACATAGTTTGCTAAATCAGGCGAATCACCAACCTGAATAACAGTTGTCAATTTGTCTTGAGGCAACAAGTCAAAAGTGTCTGAATGCTCATTAAACCAATATGACACTGTCACAGTAGCTCCACCAGCTGGAGCAGTTAACAATGTAACAGTTCCTTCAATACCACTAACTTCAGATATATTTGCTAACAAACCATTTACTTTAACAACAACATCTGTTATTGAAGTAGTAGGCGTTCCACTACCACGACCATCAACTATCGGTTTATGAGCAGTATAGAACAACACATTTGAACCATCAGCTTGAGCAGAAACATCTTCATTGTCAATCTTAGTATCAGTCAACTTAAAATAATATGTAATAGTGACTGTATCATTGTCTTTTGGCGGAAGCTGTGTGGTCACTAATCCATTCAATCCGTCAACTCTAACAACTGGTACTGGCTGATTATTCACACTTACAATGACATCTGACACACGACTTGTAACTATACCTGAACCTTCGCCTGTAACAATTGGGTAATACAAAACTTGGAATACAGTATTAGAACCATCAGCTTGTGATGATAAATCTTCATTAGATGCTTTATTATCAACAGATGCTGATGACCCACGAATCATATCCTGATTCAAAAGAAGTTTTTCTTCATTAGCCGTTCCAACTATGACAGGAATTCTTAGTCCACCAATTAAACTAGCGACATTGGGGTCCAAGAGAGTTCTATCATATACACCCGGCGCAAGATAGCCTGATACAAATGCTGCCATAATTAAGATCCTTTCGATTAGTTTTCTCTTACATCTTTAGCTGATAATTAAAAGAATTATAAATGTATGATCTACATTTGACTAAATCTATGCATCTTATCCATATTCGATTACTTTCTGGCCGCAAACGCAATCAAAATTAGTCGTAGGAATATCATCCGTAGTTGTCCAAAGATACTCTCTACCACAACCACATTTAATATATAACACAGTATCTGCTCCAGCAGGTGGAGGAATACTATCTATAACAGAAACTAATTCAGCTTTGTCATAAAAATTTCTTTTCAAACTGCCATCAGTCATCTGTGCAATAGACACATTCTTTAATATTGTCGTTTTTCGAATAAAACTTAATATTACTATCATCTGCATCTCCATTAAAGCAATCGTACTTCAATTAATCCAATTTCATCTGCATTATAATTTTGTCTAGCAAATGCAAACGCGAACATTTTTTCTTCAGTTGTTTTAGCTGCTTTTGCTACACCATGTATACTTGACAACGTCAACCTTTGTCCAACTTTAATATTGCCAATAACTTTTACAACTACATGACCAGTCATAGCAATTTTTTTGGCATTAAATTTTCGTTCAATCTGATGATCTTCTAAAATATCATATTCTTTTTTCACAACTCCTGTCAAACCGCCTAGAAATGTTGCTCTATCTGTTACAATACCATAAACACTTTCAACATCATCAGCAACTTTAACTGTTAAATCTATATCTGATTGTGAAACTATTGTTCCCAAATCATAATTTTTTAATTCTCCTTCAACCTTAGTCCATTCAGCAAAGTCAGCGGGTGAATATACAGCAGCACCATAATCTGATTTAATTTGACCTGCATTACTAACAGTAAATGTACGACCCAATGTTGAGTCCCATCCTTCATAAGTAAATCCTGCGCCAGTAGTTGCTATAACACGCAGTCCACCGCCAACACCATAAATAAACATTGCTGGGTTCGTTGTACTTGTTCCAGCTATAAATGCGCCACCATAACCAGGCGGTGTTGTTCCGACACCAACTGAAAAATCAAAATAAGCTTCACCATTACCTTTTAAATAATGCTTTAGTGAAGCACCACTTTTGCAATATAAATTATATCCTGTAGTATCAGAAGCATTAGATTCAATAGCATAACCATTTGCATTATCCTGAACAGCCTGCACAGCTGCACCAGGTCCGCCTGCAATACTATAAATTGCTGATTGTGTAGTACTAGTACCAGTACATACTATACGACCAGTAGCTTGTAAATAACCAGTAGTTGAAACTTCAGCTTCATTTATAGCTATTCCACCAGCTGCCCAACGAGTATCACCACTACCCCTCA
>Ga0180438_10000087_pt1 | contig 192137 bp, 149 predicted proteins | sample SS_ome_12_FD_132455 | JGI IMG/M metagenome (GOLD analysis project Ga0180438, IMG submission 132455) | Hypersaline lake sediment archaeal communities from the Salton Sea, California, USA - SS_3_D_2 metaG | ecosystem: Environmental > Aquatic > Non-marine Saline and Alkaline > Hypersaline >... | reverse complement strand
TCGGACGCTAAAACAACGTAACGTCAATCCTATTTCTACGATAGAGCTGGCATTGAGACAATACATCCAAACCGGAAAATTACCACCGCTTCCGTCAAGAGTGGCACTTGAGTGAGATGTTACCTTAACTAAATGATTAATGATTAGTGATTATTGATAAATGATTGAATTTAACAGACCTAATTTGAAAAAACAAGGCCAATCGCCGGGCTTCGGCTTTTGCACTACAATCTTCTTTTAATGGCGTTGAGCTGGTCTTCTGTTACTTCTACGCCTAAATTTTGGGCGATTTTAATGTGCTCCCAGGCCAGAGCATATTTCTTCAATTGATAAAATCCGTAGGCAAGCCCGTAATGCGCATCGCCGATTCCCGGATCGAGCTCGACGGCCTTGAGATATGCCTCTACCGCCTGCTTGTAATTCTCATTGTTGGAATACGCCGCCCCGAGGTTGTAATAGACCATTGGTTCTTTAGGCTCTAATAGAACGGCTCTTTTATAATGTGTAATGGCTATGCTGTACTTGTTCTGCCCGAAATACGCGTTGCCCAGATTGACCAGGGCCGAAAGCATATCGGGTTTTATAGCGAGAACCACCTTGTACTGTGAAATTTCGTCCTCAACCATTCCGAGCTTGTTGTAACAAATTGCAAGGCCGTAATGAGCATCGATGAAATCATGCTGCATTTTCAAAGCCTTTTTGTATTGGACGATTGCCTGGTCGTAATCCTCCATCTGGCTGTAAATGTCACCTAACTGGCTGTAACAACCGGCATCTGCCAATCCCAGGACAATCGCTTTTTTTAATTCCGCAACCGCCCGGCCGTATCTTTCCTGTTTGGTGTAAACAAGAGCAAGATTCTTGTATCCATCCACGAAGTTGGGATCCAAGTTGATCGATTGCGAATATTCGGAAACCGCGTAGCCTAACGAGCCTCGCTGGGCGTATGCGTTCCCAAGATTGTTGTGCGTTTTAGCATCGTTTGGATTTATATCCAGAGCAGCATGATATTCATTGATTGCCTGTCTAATCTGCCCGTTTTTAAGGTATATGTTGGCCAGATTTGCACGAGATTCGGACAACGTCGGATTTATCTCGACAGCGAGTTCAAACGCCTCCAATGCGGATTCCATATTACCCACATCGCTATAGCTGTTCCCGAGATTGTTGAAGAAACAGCCCAGCGTTTGAATCTTAGTAAGATTCTTCAAATAAATACTCCGACCATTAAGCCTGGGCACTTTGAACTTTTTTATATAATGCTCGTCGGAGGCATTTCCACCTTTGCTTGTGGTTTCTATATTGAATCGCACGCGTCCGTCATCGTATCTTACAAAAAAATGGCCCGGCACTACAACACCATACAATGGAAGGCCAAGCCGCTCTCCAATTGAAAGATAAAGAACGGACATGCTCAGGCAATATCCCTGCTTTCTGTCCATGACGGTATGCAGAAAAAGGCTGTTCGGGTCGCTTGCTTCCGATATCGAACTGTATCCCAGCTTACGAAATAGATAATTATTTATTACCGGAATCGCCCTGAAGTCTGCCCCGAGGTCTCTGCGCCTGAGCATTTCACGAATTTCCAACGCCATCTCATCCAGTGCCGACTGATACCTTCGGCCGTTCACCATTTCGCTCCAGTACTCCGAGATGATCAAAGCAGCGGTTGCCAAATCAACCTCGTCATCTCTGAGCCGTAGAACATGTTCAATAGACCTTGAGTACAAACCCGCCTTGCCTTCATTAGCGAGGGGCGCATTACGCTGTGCAAGAAGGGGGGGCGTGAGAACCAAAATACAAATTGTTACCGAAAAAATCTTTTTCATAGTTTATACATATTATATACTTTATGGCCGTTTTGTTCAATCTTATTCTTTGATGACCGGAGAAATATAATGGATACCAGAATCAATCCTACCGAAGAAACCATGTTTTATCGAACCTTCTCTTTGAAATCTCACAAATGGCAAAGTACGCTATTGGTAATGTTGCTGTTTCTTGGTGTGGTCGTCATCGGAGCATGCAAAAAGGCCGATACTGGGGATGTGGCAAGCGAGCAAAAAACAGAGCCCGCTGCGCCGCCGGCTGCTGAAACGGATGCGGAACCAACCGCGCCGCCGGCAGAAATGAGTCTCTTTGACGGCAAGACTCTGGGACATTGGAAAAAGACCGATTTCGGTGGGCAGGGAAAGGTTTATGTCAAGGACGGCTGTATTTACCTCGAACAGGGCAACGATATGACCGGCATAACCTGGGCGGGGCCGCTGGTTCGCACGAACTACGAAATCACGCTTCAAGCCATGCGGGTCTCCGGCAGCGACTTTTTCTGTGGTTTCACTTTTCCCGTTAATGAGAATCACTGCTCGCTGGTTCTTGGGGGCTGGGGCGGTTCGCTCTGCGGACTGTCCAATATCGACTACTACGACGCCGCCAACAACGAGACGACACGGTTTGTCTCTTTTGAGAACGGCAAGTGGTACCATGTCCGCCTTCGCGTCACACCAACAAGGATACAGGCATGGCTCCAGGAGGAGGGCCAAGAGCCGCTCGTAGATATGGACATAACCGACCGAAAAATCGATACCCGGGCCGAAATGGATTTATGCCAGCCGATGGGCATTGCAACCTGGCAGACCGCCGGTGCGATTCGCAACATCAACCTGCGAAAGATAACCGAATAATTGCCGCTCTTGCTATTCCACCGTCGCGCCGTCGCTAATTGGTACGCCGGCTCCCCGGCGTTTGAATAGGTCTATCCGCATCCAGCGATTGCTCTTGAATCGCCATCGGTTTGCCAGCCCGATTGTTATAATACTCAGCATAGCTCCGGTCCACGGCCCCAGAGCACCAAGTCCGGGAAACAGCTTGATAATACATAAGCTGCCGAGACCCAGTACAATAATAACGCCAAAGGCCGAGACCGCTGCCAGCCAGAGCGTATCGCCGGCACCGCGAAGCGAACCGTTATAAATCAGTGTGGCGGCGTCGAAAACCTGGTAAATTGCCGCCAGAACGAGAATTTTGATGCCAATGCTGATAACTGCATCGTCTGAGGACCAAAAAGTCATGATTTCGTTCCTGAAAATAAGAAGGCAAAGACCGATCAGTCCCATGTAAACCAGCCCTATTCTCAAACATACGCTGGTCTGTTTAATTGCCACATCCTTTTTCCCCTGTCCAATCGACTTTCCCACCGCAGCAGTCAAAGCCGTCCCAAGACCCACCACAGGCATAACCGAGACGTTCACACATGAAAGAACCGCACTTGTGGCCGCCAGAGCGTCTTTGCCGAACCGGCCGACCATTCCAAACAAAATCACTCCCCAAAGCGCAATATTCACCATCAGGCCGATTCCCGCGGGAAAACCAACTTTAATCAGGTCTTTCATCTTGGCAAAATCTATATTCAAGCTGTGCCTGCTCTTGAAGGTTGTATTAACGTCTCCGATTAAAAAGACCGCCATTCTGATAATAGAACCTGCAGCTATTCCTATGAATGTCCCCCATCCGGCACCGGCGATTCCCATTGCAGGAAAACCAAACTTTCCGAAAATCAAAACGTAGTTGGCGGCGACGTTAACTATCTGACCGGCTATTGCAGAATACATCATAATAATAGGCCGATGTACCCCCATGAAAAACTGGCTGCTCGCCCATACAAAAACCGCCAGAACCTGCACGTAGAGCATAATCCGCAGGTAAATAATCTCCATAGCAGCAACAGCAGGATCGTGACCGAGCAGTCTGAATATCGCAGGTGCCGTTGGCCACATGATCGCCAGGACCACAAGAAAATAGACCAGGCCCATATATATCGCCTGCCAGCAATAATTCGAGCAGGCTGTTTTATCACCTCTGCCGAGGCTCTGGCTGACAAACGTATTGACGCTGGTCATCACACCGATTGCGAATGCGGCCGGCAAAAAGCTAACATATCCCGCAGGTAAGATCGCCGCCAGAGCATCGGTTCCAAGTTGAGATACCATGAACCTGTCGACGAACTGCATGATGGTAAAGGAGATATAAGCAACGACCATCGGGGCCGCCAGCTTCAGCATGTATTTAAGTGAGGTTTCGTCCTGGGGCAAAGTTTGTGGTAGTAATGTAGATTTGTCAGTCATTAACTAACGTCCTGTTCGTTCAGATTCAGCTTTTTCAGAAACGTATCGGCAGACATTCCTGAAACCATCACATGCTTGACCGGGCTGGTTGTGCCGGAAATGATACTAATGGCGTTCTTTTTGACGCCGAGATGTTTGGCTAAGAATTTAATCAGGCATTGATTGGCCTTGCCTTTTTCCGGTGCAGCAGAGATCTTGACCTTCAGCATATTATCGAGCAGTCCGCAAATCCGCGTCTGCCCGCTGCTACCCGGCACAATCTTAGCAATAAAAACCACACTATCTTTATGTTCATCAATTTTAAGATTACCCATAGTCATGCTTAGCCCCCGAGCCGGCAACGGGGGATTGTTTCGATATATAAAGTTACACAAAATAACGCATGCTGTTTATTCAATTTTCTCCCGAAGGTTCGAGCCAATCGCCATCTGTACATACTTTTCAATCTGCTCGGCAAGCTCGCCTAGTGAGGCAAGCTGGAAATCTTCATAATGCCCCGGGATAAGATCGCCGTCCAGCGTCCTTTTGAAGATTCTAACGCGTATAATAGGAGGCGATCCCTCAGCCTTTGTAAAATCGCTTTCCTTATGCTCGGTCAGTTCCACCCGCCAGTCCTCACTGATGAAAACGAGGCACTTGCCGGTAAAAACCGCCATCGGAAAATAATCACGCAATAACTTGAGCGTTTCCATCATTCACCTTTTTATCTCAGTCAGCATTTGCCAAACGCAATTTCTCCAGCCAGTAACGCCTGGCTTTTTGGTGATATTTAAGCACACCTTTAAGTTTTTCAGAATCTTCGATTTCAATTCGTTCGATTCGCTCATCAATCCAGTTTACGAAAAAACGAATAGACTTTCTACTTAAATATCTTTTGTTGCTACCAATCTCGACATAATAAGGTCCTGTTGATGCGAATCTAAAGGTATTTGGAACATCTGCTATCACGCGGATCAGAAACCAACCGCTTCGCGTAAAACGCACCATTCCGAGCTTTCTATCGTCTTGAAATTCTGCATATGGTATGGTCTTTTCAACGGAGCCGTTCTTTATTATTTCAATACAACGAATAGGATCATTGCTGCTCATTAAAGACAATATGACCTCAAGCTCAGTTACCTGACCCTCGTCGGCGGTAAAAATATAACCGGGCTTTTGATCCGAAACTTCCGTGACAATCAAAGGCCCGTTGGTCACGAAACATTTTCCTTTGCGCAGGTTCTCCCACCAATGGTCATATTCAAGACTGTTACTTCCGGTATATACATAGACCCGATTGTAGCCGACCGGATTACGTAACACGCCGGAAGCGCTGCCCGCCGATGGGGGAATTCGTATCCCGCTATTGAGAATTTGATAATAGATGTACTGCGACCAGAAACCGTTGCCGTGTGGAGATGGAAAATCATCTTTCGGCCTCGGCTTTCCCCATGCTTCATTATCCAGCATTTCCGAACGCTGACAATGGTTGTTGAGCAGCCCGATCGAATCGCCATACCCGTATGCCAGAGCGACGGGAACATCCCACCAAAACGGTTTTTCGATATCGATCCAGGCGTTTGGTTGTAGTTTTGCCTGCTCTATAAAACTCAAAGGACAGGGGTACTCCGGCTCGGCTTTGGTAATGTCAATCGGCCTTTGCATATTGAAGTACATGAAAGCACCTCCCCTGCGTTCATCTTCACCACCTAAAAGATCACAAAAACGATAATCGTCAAATGCTCTTATGCGTTCTTCCGGAAGCTTTGAATCGGCCCAAATATTCGAAAGGTTCCACCACGTGAGAACGGGCGCAACATGAAGGTCTTCCGCCTGCATCAGCAGCTTCATATCCTTAACTGGTCTATGAACATGCAATTCGCCGCTCCAGAAGCCCTTGGAAGCCATGTCGGCTATGCGATGTAATTTTTCAGTAACTTCAGTAAGGCTGCCATTATGAATTTCGAATGAGTCTTTGCATCTGTTATATTCAGGCCCTCGTTCGATAGCATACCGATACTTCCCGGCGGGTAGATTGAGCGTTGCCGCCCCGTCAAAGGAAAAATGGTCATGAAAAGAAGGTAGATGATCCGGGAGTATAGGTTTGCCTTCACTGTCAACCAAATGTATTCGGCAGGGAACAGTTTTTTCTGTCGCCGTATCATAAATTGTAAAGCTAACTTTTCCAGGATTTATCTTCGCTTCAGCAACATTTATACGCCAGTTACCTGTGCCGGTAAACACAAAAAGAGCGATATAAATGAAAACTCTCAAAGTTTTGTTCATTTCTACATCCCTCTGGGCAATTATTAGAGATAAACTTAGCAATGTATAGTTGCTTATGACTGTTTATTCAAATCATTCAGTTCTCGCCAGGCTTTCATGGTGCGTTTAAGGTTATCATGGGCGTCACCGCCTATACCGTAGCCCTGGAATCCTATCGGGCCATTGTAGCCGGAATCATACAGCGTTCTGAGGAATCCTCGCATATCGAAAGTGCCGCGGTCCAGCGTTTGAATCAGGGTTTTCCAGTCCTTGCCGCCGCTGTCGGCGCCGTTTATAGTGACCACGAACAAATGCGGCATCGCCAGCTTTATCAGCGGCTCGGCGTTCTTCTCGTCATCGACCATGAGCCAGTGACACAGGTTGAAGGTCACGCCGAGGCTTCTGTGGTTTACCCTCTTTGCCACGCGAACCGCATCTTCCACACGCTCGACCCAGAATCCGGTATGAGGATAGAGCGCCACCCGCACATCGGCCTCGGCGGCCATCTCGGCAACCTCGCGGAGAATTTCCTCGGCTCTGGGGTCGCCGGCAGAATCCGAAGGCTTGAATTTATTGCTTAGAACAAACAGCCACAGCATTGCATTCCGGCCTCTGAGCACTTCGATCGTCTCTTTCAGTTCCGGGCCGTATTTCGGCTGATCGGGATCGATATTGACGCCGAGATAAACGGTAAAAAGTCTAAGACCGTTCTTATCCAGCTCCCGGGCCATTTCCGGCAGCTCTTTTCCCGCCGTACATCCGATACCGGCATAGCCCAATTCCCTGACTATTTCGACCTGCTTTTTTGCCGTTTGATGTGCGGCGTCTTTCGTCGCCGTATCCATCGCAAAGAAAGGAAGCGGCCCGGCCGGCTCGATTTGGATGTTACGATACGCCACAGGCCCGTGGTCGCCCTGAAGCATGAGCGGCCCGGCCGGTTTCTCATCGTTATATGTGCCTGCCCGTGTCGGCCCGGTTAGTTCCACATCTTCGTGGACGACTGTACCATTATGAACCACCTTCTCGAACCGAGCATTGGAAACTTTTCGACCGGCACTGTCGAAGCGTGGCGCCCGGAATATAACATCAAACGTCTGCCATTGTCCCGGTGCCTTCGATGCGTTGATTCGCGGCGAATGACCTTCGAATCCTTTGGGACTTCGGTTCTCATCCCATCGTTGGTAAATGCCGCCGCACTCGATGCCGGGATATTCGTCTTTCTCAACGCCGTAGCTGTCGTAAATCTGAATCTCGTACCGCCCCATGAAGTACACGCCTGAATTCGAGCTTTTCGAAATCATAAATTCGATATGTGCCTTGATATCACCGAATTCAGCCTTGCTGAGAAGGTTTGACGTCCTGCCCTTCGTCCCATTCAAAATTGCACCTGTTCCGGGTTTGCCGCTAAGCATCTTTTCATTTGCCGGATCAGTAAATACCTCACCAAGGACCTGCCATTGTCCGTTTGGACTGCGCCAGGCCGACAAATCGCTTCCTGTCAAATTAACTCCCCCAGCTTGTGAATTGACAGAAAGTAAAAAAAATGAAATAACAATAAGATACGTAATCGTATGATTAATTCCGCTTCGATTTTCCATAATCCGTGCCTTTACAATAATCATTCATCAATAATCAATAATCATTTCACAATCGCCACGGGCTGCGCATCGCTCGCGACAGCATCCGATTGGCCTGCTCGTCATTTATAAATCGCTCGTTGTCCGGGTCCCATCTGAGTTTTCGCCCTAACATCATCGATATATTTCCGATGTGGGCGATGGTAAAGCACCGCTGTCCAATCTCAGGTGGGAAATAGCAGTCTTTGCGTGACTTGACGCAGTCGAGGAAATTCCGCTGCTCGCCGCCCTTACAGGTGTAGAGGTGAATTTCATTAGGCCCAATCACCGAATCAAGGATTGATTTCGGCTCGGCCTGCAGCGGCGCCCTCCAGCCCCGGTTTCCAATCCAGCCCTCGGAGCCTTCGAACCGCAGGCTCGGCGTACCTGATGTCACGATCAATTTCACGCCATCGGCGTATTTGTATTCGATATGATATTCCGTGGCTGTGTTATAAAGCCCGTCTTTGAAGAATTTCCCTTTGCCTTCGACCTCGACTGGCCCGGTATGTTCGGTATTGTTGCCCCATTGCGCTCCGTCGAGTAAATGCGCCCCCCAGTCGGTCAGCATGCCGCCGGAGTAATCCTGAATCCAGCGGAAATTCCAGTGGATACGGTCTTTGGTATATGGCGCCCAAGGCGCCGGGCCGAGCCACATATCGTAATCGAATCCTTCCGGCACCGGCATCGGTTCAGGATTACCCGGCGTGTCCGGCCCGCTGGGCAGCTCGACTCGAATCGTATGGACCTTGCCGATTCGCCCATTGCGGACCAGCTCGCACATACGGTGATACTCATATACCGACCGGTCCTCGGTGGACCACTGGAAGACTCTGCCGTAGCGTTTCATAACATCGCAGAGCACCCGGCCTTCCTCTATAGTCAATGTCGGTTTTTCACATTCAACGTCCTTGCCCGCTTTTGCCGCTGCAATCGAAATCGGAACGTGCCAGTGGTCCGGTGTAGAAATCATAACCGCGTCAATATCATCCCGAGCAAGAATCTCGCGAAAGTCTTTGTAGGCGGCACAATCTTTATTGCCGTACTTATTGTTGACCGTATCGAGGCCCTGCTGCAGATGAACCGGATCCACATCACAGACGGCAACGGCCTGAGCATCGGGTTGTGGGAGGAAACTGTTAAGGTTCATGCCGATGCCGTGACTGCCCGTGCCTATAAATCCAACCGTAATACGTTCGCTGGCGGCGACGGCCCCGGCATTGCCAACCGCCGATGAGGGGACAATGTATGGGAATACTGCTACGGCTCCGACATAACTTGCTGTTTTTTTCAGGAAATTACGACGGCTAATCTTCTGCCTGCGATTCATGCTGCAACCTCCATTTTTTGCTTTTGATTACTATAACTCAAAACGACAGCAGCAACTGCCAGATATACATATTGCCAAGAGCATCGATGTCTTCCCAGATTTTCTGGACCATAGCCGGGTCGCCCGTGATTTCAGGAAGGTCATTGACACGCTGCTCCCACGGGAAGCACACACCCGGCTTAATCTTCGGACTCTTCCGGCCTGCTGTGCCGTTTACTTTTTTGCGTGACTGAACCGATGACGGCAAATCGCAGGGCGGGGTATCGCTCGGCGGCTCGTAGCTGCCGGCCGAATATACGCCGTGCTCACGGCAGACTTCTGTCATCACTTTCATGTTCTCGATATCGGTGTCGTCCTGCATAATCGCCCCGGCGTCCATTATATAGCCGCCGTCTTTTGCAACTTCTTTTATGACCCGCAGGCAAAATTCTCGCACTTCATCGGGCTTGCCCCAGCTCAACATAAAGTTCGGGATGCCGCCGCTGATGGCGAACTTATCATGCAATGCTTTATGTACTTCGAAAATATCATCCTGATCACAGTGGAAAACGATGCTGCGGTCCGGCAGCTCGCGGAACGTTTCGAAGTGATATTTCCACCTGCCCTCGGCATAAAAGAGCGTCTGGTGTCCGTTCTTCCAGAATTCCTCGATGCATGGCTTGAGCGTCGGCCAGTAATGTGATGCGAATTGCTTCGGATTGAAGAAAGGCACACACCCTCGATGCATCCAGTAACCGATGGGCACCTGGTTAGTTGGATCGGCGGTTGTAAGGCCCACGTGCACTAAGTGCGGTATGAGCACCTCACATGCCTTGAGCACCTTATCGGGCTGCGTCTCCATGTCATGTACTAATCCCAGATAACCGCGCATCTTGTCTGCGATGATATCGAACGGTGCCTTGAAGATGCCGGCGATGGCCGAACCCGTGCCGCACTCCGAGCGTAGCCGCCCGATCTGCGGGCCGAAGGCGTAGAAATACTGAAGCATAGCCAGGGCGCTTTTGACCAGCGCCAGGTTGTTGCGATAGGTTGAAGCCTCGCCAATCTTGCTGACTTCGGTCGATACGCGGGGCAGCCATTTGTTATAGAGAAAGCCGGTCGGGTCATCGATTAGCTCATCGTATTCATCCGCTTTCATAAAGGCCTGCTCTTCAGGCGGCTCGATGTAGTTGAAGCCGACCGTGTGAGGGATGCCGATGCCGGGAATGCCGTAGTAGCGAAGCCCCACCGCCTGTGCAAGACCAGTCCAGACATAGACCATATTTGCAACAACAGCATCCCAGTCGAAGTCCTTGGCGCATTTGACCGCCGCCTCAAAGGCCTTGTTATAGTCATGCGCGACGTCTTGGCAGGTATAGCCTGCGTATTTCGCCGTAAACTCGGCGACAAACGGCCGAATCGGAATCATATCGGGCTTTTCGTTCCGCATCGCAGTGATATAACGCTTCATCCGCTCGTTGTATAATTGATCCATAGTTTTGGCCATCTTGCTTCGCTCCTTTTTGGTATCAGTTTGGATTTCTAAAATGTCTATTTTATACCCGCCGCCGCATTAAGAGTCAAACAACCAACGGCCCCGGCACACATTTAAGACACCACAAAAATACCTCAACTTGCCCAAAACATCAAGCAATAAGATAAGAACGCAAAATGCAGTTTATTTCTATTGTTTTGCCTACCATGCCATGCTATTATTCTCGTTGTAAGCATAGAACGATCACGATCAAAGCATGAGCAGGGACAACTAGCTTGGAAACCTTCACAAAACTTAAAGCACTGGTGGAAAATCCGCATTATCAGAAGCAAAGGCGAAAAGGATTGGCTGAACTAACTGGTGTTACGATTGATGCGCCCATAATCGAACTGATCAATGACTTTAACAAACTGCCGTATTGTTTTACCTTACAATCCTGTTATGGACACTTTCTTTATAACGGTCAGAAGGACCCGAACAACCTCGATCCCTTACCGGTTATAAATACAGTTACCAAAGTGGAGTACAGGATAGCCTACATCGCCTTTTGCATTGATAACGGAAAATCAGGAAGGAGGCTGTTTGCCGCTCTGAAGGAAATCACGGCTATTGATCCGGATAACATCCAGTTCTGTTGCGCAGAGTGGTTTTGGAAAAGGCAGGTCAATTCGTATGCCCTTCAAGTTGAGCCGGACAGGTTTAAGCACAAAGACAAAGCTGTCCTTGACTACGAGGAAGCCTTGAAAATTGAAAATATACGAAACGAGTTCTTCGCTCATTTAAATGAATTGCTACAAAAGCAACAAAATTGGAATTGGACTGGCTAACAAGCTTCTCAGCATAAAAGAGCAAAAGGGGGAGATACGATTTTTGCTATTGCTTTGACAACCATGCAACGCTATAGTTTTGCATAAGCAAAGCAATCTCTAATGTGGTAAGTTGTGAGACAGATACTCTTAGCCAAACAGTTATTATATAGGCGTTTACTTTACAGGTACGCATATAGACTTAACATCATGTATTGATATACTATCATCTGTCAGGCATAATCTGAGATTCGCAAATGGTTTGATTTTTGTTAGATAGCTTGTAGTATCGCTTTAATGTAAATGTTGTCCGGATAGTAGCTAACGAAAGGTATGGTAATGTTACATGAATTGTTCTCGTTGCAACCAAAGCCAGACTATAATAAAATCGACTGTCAAAGTGTCTTATGTCTCACGCTGGAGAATTCATGAGGGTGGTGGAAGGTATCGTACTTGCCACTGGCCCGATTCTTCGTTCCGTTGGTCAATTGCTCTGTGCTCGAATTGTGCGAAGGACAGTCTCCGCGAAGGTCTGACGAAGGACAAAGAAAAGACGTTCTTATTGAAAGTGCTTCGTGTTCTATATGTTCTTCTCGTTATAACACTCGTTCTAGCCTTGTTTGGGTTGTTACCTGAGCCGTTCGATAGCTTATGGATCTTAATCGGTTTTTTGGGATTGGGCACAGAACTTCTGCGTTTGTTGTTTGTGAAGCGCCAACTTCATCATCTTGAAAATGGTTGTTTTCAATGGACTGCTAAAAAGATCAATCTGGCAATTGAGGTTGAGGCAGAGCGCATTGTTGATACAACTGTCCATGCAGTATCAGGTAATCACAAGCCTACTTTCCCTCTGCCGTCATCGCGCACAGAGCCTCCAGTTGGGTATCCTGATGAATGTACTAGAGAAGACCATGCTTTTAAAGTGGAGGGCGAGGCACGAGACAATTTGGGGCTCAAGAAGATTCTGGATAAAAGAGAGACTGATCCCAGTACAACAACCCAAACTGAAATAGATATCTTACATAGATATATGCTTCCGGTTTGCGAGTTCGGTCGTACACAAGAGGAGACTAATGTTGTCAATCTCGTTGCATCTCGTGTAACGCATGGTTCTCTTGATGATTGTGTTACGCGTGCGGCTATTCAGGCTCTTGGTAACAGTAGTGCGATAGAAAGCGTGCCAATACTAATCGCAGTGCTTGAACGAGAACAATTAAACTTTGTTTCGAAATCCTATGCTGAGGCCGGACTTCGAAGAATTACTGATCATCAAATAGAGAAAAAAGAATCTCAGTTCAATCCATTGACCGAGTCGGCCGATATGGCGTGGGACACAGAATTCCGTGAATACGCCAAAGAATGGCGAAGATGGTATGAGGAATTAACAAAGCATAAGAATATGAGGGCCAAACCTATTTAATTTATTATTACTTAGGTTGACGTGGCCTGCTATAATCTTTGCTTTAAGTGAAGGAAAAGAAAAATACAGAAAAAAATAGTCTGTGTTTCTCGTTTTATTAAGAATGAGGTTTCATATGAAAAGGAACAGAATAATACGAATTTTGAATTGCTGTGTCTTTTCGGCTTTGGTCTTTGTTGTTGTGCTCTCGATGCTGATGAAGCCTGATCCAATTAGAGACGCACAAAAAGAGATAGAAGGATGGGAGAAAGGTGTATTGCCCATCAAGGATACACATAAAATTACTAATCGCTATCCCGTTCAGAAACTTCAGGATGGACGTGTCGCGTTTCCTCTACAGGGACAGGTTCCCTCCAACAATGTATTCTTCGGAGTCCCTAAGAAACATCAATACATTGGGTACTACACAGATCATATATTCGACTATGCGAGAGGCTTTCAGCGCGTTTACTCACCAATTTACCGCTTCTGGTTTGAATTGGTCGATGAGACAGGCAAAAAGATCGATTTTAAGTTGACTACAGAGACGTACAAGACTGATGTTAAACTAACAAACCATCATCCATGGGCATTCATGGCAGTTGGAGCGGAATTTATGAATCTTACAATTTTAGAACGTCTTAAGATCACTCTTGGGATTGTTATAACCCGATTTCGCTTCTTCAAATACCTTCTCGTCGGCGCCATTATCCTTTTCTTGGTAGAATTCATTACGGCGCGCCAGAGTAGGAACAGAACAGTAGAAAACGAAAGTAGTCAACAATCCAATACATCTAATTCTGAACACACTGTATAGTCTCCTCGATGACGATTTTTGACCTTTGATATCGGCGACGTGGTTGGACTACAGTAGACTGCAATTTTGCACAAACGGCAATCAAGGTAAATCGCTTTGATGGATTTCGAGGATTTTGAGCGGTTTGTCTCGCTGTTCGAGTTTGAGTTTCATGGCGCCAGTGGTTTTCAGGCCATCGACTTCGAGCGTCGCCGTGTCATCCGTGGGCAGCAGGGTGGTTAGCTTTTTGCCGGATTGGCTGACACTCAGGATATATCCGCCGGGGATGGGGCTTAATGTGGCTTCTCCGACAATGTTATCGCTCAGCTTGTGTGGGCGGTAGAGTGTTATGAATTCCTTGCGTTTTGACTTTTTTGGCGTCTTTGCCGTCAGGTGCCACTCGCGCAGGGTGATCCGCGGCCGTGGATTCGGGTCGTACTGGTCGGTTTGCTCGAATGACAGTCCAGTTGGGGTGAGAAAATCTATATCACAGACCACATCATCGTTTCGGACCTGGATTTTGTGCTGGTCTTTTACATCGATTTTGTTTATGGCGTGCAGCCAGTATTCGTAGGAAGAAGGCTCTTTGGCCTCCAGTCTGTCGTAAACAATAACCAGTTCCGGCTTGACGAAAATGATGGCACGAGTGAAGCGTTGAAGCGGAGTTTCGTAGGCATTTCCTGCTTCGCCTATGACTACGTCTATGTCCGGTGTTGTTTTGAAGGCGACGATTTCGCCCTGGGCTTTGGCTGTTCGGCGGCCCTGGCCTTTGCCGTTGACTGTTATATTATTGACCGAACGCGTGCTCCACATCCACTCTTTGTGATGTTTGCTGCCGTAGCTGTCTCTGTATCCCGAGCGGATAAGCAGCCGCTTGCCATAGGCCCAGAGGAGGAAGGAATTATTCGCTTCGTAGCCGTGGGACTGTGTGCCGAAGGGGCTGGACTTGAAAACGACCTGAACGCTGCTGTCGGCATCGGTCAGGCTGGTGTTCAAGTAGGCCTGTCCTGTGCCGGCGAACAGTCGGGAGTTCGGCAGGTCGTCGGGAGGCGTCCCCTCGACTTTCGGAAGCTGGCCGCGTATAAAACCGATATAGCCGTCGGCAGGTCTGGGCCCGCCAAGCTGCTCTACATACCATTGCCAGTGCCCGTTGCCGGCCTGGGCGGCGAACGTACTTACCAGCGGAACATTACTCTTTGCCGTGCGTCTTGCGGTTAGATCGCCGAAGCCGCCGCCCACTTTGCCGGGAGGCATCAGATACATTGCATAGTAACCCGCCTTCGAGTAGTAGGGCTTATCGTATGCGTCGATTCCCATCGCCTCGCGCATCACATCCGCCCACCATGTGAAACGGTTCTGATAGCTGGACCAGTAGGATGCTCCCTCATGCCAGCCGCCGTCGTCGTCGCTCCAGACCGGGTACGTATTGAAGAACACGTTCATCGCGAACCAGGCCCAGTCCTCTGCACCCTCTACCTCGCCTAAGAAAGCAACGCCGACCTCGCCAAGGAAGTGCCACGCTCGGTTGGCGTGACTGCCATACGGACGCCACAGATGTCGCGGGCACAAATGCCGGTACATCTCATCGCCGCGGACTTTCATTACCCTCCGGCACAGCTCTTTTTCTTCTTCGCTTAGCAAGTCGTTAACGAATGTGTATGTTCGGGAGAAATAGTAATTGTAAGGCATGCCGGCCTCGTCGTTGTAGCGATATCCCGTGCTGCCTTTTGGGTCCCATTTGGCACATTCCAGTAGGATTCGTTTGGCTTCGATGCCGTACTTTTCTTTGCCGCCCAGTAACCGGGTGAACGCCAGAGTAGCGGCACTGTTTAACGCCCGGATAGTATATGTACGGTTGCCCCACCAGATTTTGCGCCAGGGGTCGCTGTTACGGATGGTACCTTCCGGATACTTCGGCGGCTCGGCAGTCGCAGGTGGCCGGGCAAGAATCCTCTCAGAACTTTTCACGAGTGCAGCATATTCGGCCTTCATCTTACCACTCGCCGATTTGCGCAGTCTATCGAGGTTCTCCGGGCGCATGAACAAGCGCGGATGGCTTTTTGGAATTCGAGCTATAAGCTCTTCGCGAGCAGGCAGCGGCATCGCTGTAGCGTCACTTGCGATTGTGAATTTCCGTGCCGTGCTCCAATTCGTATTCACGCCATTCTTATCTTTACCGCGGTAGCGCCAAGTGTATGTTCCCGGCACAAAAGACCGCGGCGGGCAGTGCACGTTAAATTCCAGGTCACCCGCATGGTATTCGATCTTTTTGAATTTCGCGTCAGAAGCGCACTGAATTTCCCATGTCATGCCGGCCTGGGGCCGCCAGCTAAAGCTCGGCGGATTGACCTGTGAGACCGAGCGGTCGGCAGGGCGGTAGCCCCATTCTCCGGGCTCGGCGGGGCGCTGGTCAAGTTTTAGCTCAGCACCATATCCGGATTCCAGCAATAGCGAGGAACACAGAATCATCGAAGAAAAGAAAATAATGGTTAGAAAATAATAGTGTGATGGCTTTGAAATCTTCATTAATTCTCCTTCTGAAATGCATTTTCCCATTCTTTTTGAAGTTCGGAAAACTGCTTGTCATATATTTTTTGAAGCGCCTTTTTGTTTGTCCAATGTATGATTTTGTTATCTGAATTTTTGAGCTTCTTGTATGCCTGTAGAAACTTGTCCCTGCCATATTCATCGATCAAAAACTTAACAAAGGAAGCTGCTTCGGCATAAGCTATTGGTGGTCGGCTTTTGGGCGAGCCGATTTCGTTGTATGTTATAAGTTCCTCGAGCTCTATCCACTCGTCTTTGCTTTTCAGCTCTCTGACTCGCTCGTAAATGGTGGCTTGTCCGCCGCTCAAGTCATCCAAAGCATGGGCTCCAAGCCTTTCGGACATGTAGACGGCAAAACCTTCATTGAATAAGGCCGGCGGATTTCCGAACGGACGCATCAAGACATGAGTCGTCTCGTGGTAAGGATCGAGCTGTTCCTGATCGTTATAGACTTCGACGATTGTATTGCCGTAAGCCCAACCTCGGCCCTGATGCCCGGTTTCTGAGTGCTTTGTCTTGCCGTCCTCGAAAAACACCAGGCGGATTCGTAAATCGGAATCCTTACCAAGAAACCGGCATATCTCCTGGAAACCTTTGTCTTTCTTTTCAGCAATCTGGTCGATTTCTCTGGCCGCTGTTGAGTTCTTGAAATAATAGATTTCGAAATGTTTTGTGCTGCGTTTCTCCATCCTGGGCAGCAGACGCTCCTCCCAGTTCTGCCAGCCCAAAATGCGAGGTACGTATCCGGCAATCCAGTCGATCTTCCACTTGTTCTCATGTAAAACAAAATCTATCGTCCAGTTCTGTTTCTCATCGGTTGCTGTCAGAGCAAAGAAGCCATTTCGTTTAATAACACCTCCCGGCTGCAAATCCAGAAAATCCTCTCTCTCCCACCGAAAAGCCGAGTCAATTGGGCGCTCCGGATTCATTGTTCGAGTAAATGCATCCAATCCCGGCGACTGAAATTCGGCATCCTGGTAATCCTTCGTAAAAAGCTGCCATGCCTGTTCGTATTTCTGCTGTCTGATAAGATTCTGTATCTGTAGAAATGTCTCTACAACGGCTTTAGAATTGGTTTGCGAGGCCGGCTTTGCAGTGGTTTGATCGCTCTTGTAGTGTTCCAGGTCACCGCTGGCATACCTTCTCTGCTCGAAGTGTTTCACTTGCTCCTTGCTCTGGAGTGAATCGGGATTGAAGAATCTCAACCGGATATACGTATTATTCGTGATTGGGCCTTGGATCTTGAAAGCGAATCTTATCCATTTCGTTTCACGCTGTTTGATGGTCTCGGAAAACGATGTCCCCCAGCCGATTCCGCTTCGGCCATAGTCTGGCGAGCGTGTATATATGCCAATTTTGAAGGCCTGGTTCTGCTCAGAAGTGTTTTGAACCTGTAGGCGAACGATGTTTTTGCCCTGGCGTATAGGCTCAAATTTGACATCCAGTATTTTCAGATTACTTTCTTGTTCTTCACCGCACATTGCAGGCACGAATGCAATTGAAACGATTAAGCTTGATATGAATGTTAGTAATGTTACTTTGCGCATTTTTACACCTCCAACGAACCAACCAGTTCTTTAACGCCGGATACATTGTGGGCAGCGCAATATGCTTTTATTCCTTCGATGATTTTTACCGAACAATCCGGCTCTATAAAATTAGCTGTGCCGACACCGATTGCCGTAGCACCGGCAAGGATAAATTCTATCGCATCCGATGCTGTCCGGATTCCTCCCATTCCAAGAATCGGAACGCCGCTGCCTTTGGTCACCTCGTTGTAAACCTTGTTAACCAGATAGACGGCGATAGGTTTTATTGCCGGGCCTGAAAGGCCGCCGGTGCGGTTGGCCAGGATAGGTTTCCGTGTCTCAATATCAACAACCATTGCTGTGAAGGTATTGATTAAGCTCAATGCATCGGCACCGGCGTCAACCGCCGCTCTTGCCATGATACTGATGTCCGTTACGGCGGGGGCCAGCTTGACCATCAGGATTTTGTTGCCGGTTGCTTCTTTAATTGCCCTGGTGATTTTCGTAATTTGTGCCGGGTCGGTTCCGAAACTTACGCCGCCGTGCTCGACGTTCGGACAGCTAATATTCAGCTCGAAGCCGGCGATGCCGCTATCATCCTTCAAACGCTCAACCACAGCAACGTAATCGGCAATTGTTCCGCCCGCAACGTTAACAAAGACGGCGGGAGACATCTCTCGAAGAACAGGCAATTTCTCTTCGATGAATTTGTCCAGTCCGACGTTCGCCCAACCTATTGCGTTGAGCATCCCGGAATCGGTCTCGACAATCCGCGGCGGAGGATTACCTTTTCTCGGCATGCGCGTGATGCTCTTGGTAATGAATCCGCCGAGACAATTGACATCCATAAAGTCACTCAGTTCATCGGCGTAGCCGCATGTCCCGGAAACGGTAAAAACCGGATTGCTTAGCTTCAATCCGGCAAAATCCACTGATATATCAACTTTATCGCTCATTTCTTCCATTCTGTTCCGTCGACTTCTGTTTTAAATTTTCTATGCCGCACTTTATCATTTCATCGTGGTCGAAGGCCGTGTCTGTCGGCAGCTTTTCGATATCGAACCACTTGGCTTTCGCCGCATCGTCTCCTGCGCGTATCTTGTCCTGTCCGGCAGTAGCAATCCCGGTAAATGCGATTGAAATCTGCCTGCCGCGGGGGTCACGGCCGCATTCACCGAAAGCACGCATTTGTTCGAGCTTCACACCGGTCAGTCCAGTTTCTTCAGCTAATTCGCGAACTACAGCATCCTCAAGCTCCTCGTCGATTTCCACGAATCCACCGGGAACAGCCCATTTGCCTTTGTACGGTTCTCTGCCCCGATTGACCAGCAATACCTGCGTTTTGCCTTCGGATAGATTGAAGACCACTGCATCAACGGTGACCATAGGCCGGGGCCAGTCGTAAATATATTTACCTTTTTCAGCCATAACTCCAAACCCGATCCCTACCCCTCTATGGCGAACATATTATAGTCAGGACAACCGACGCGATTAATAGGATAACACTTGGAACCAGAACATGCCAGATGTTCCTGATATTTGGTGCCGTGGCGGGTTTTTCATCGGCACGATCACGAATAAGCTGGACAAGTACCGAACGGAAGCCCCGGCGGCAAATCCAGCTATGAAACGGATATACAATAAGACCACTGGCGATGCATGAGATTGAGATAATGAGCCAGGGAATCGGATTATCCAATTCAAGATCGGAGGGGAACCAGCGGAATCTTAAGAAGAAAAATACCGGGAATATAGCGGCCAGCACCAGATTCAGGGAAGTAACTTCAATAAGCAGTGTTTGCCGGACAGCGAGCAGGTACTTTTTATCCCATTGTCCGACTACAAAAGGGGCACGGAATATCATTAATCCGACAACAAGGGGCACAAAATAACTGACGGTCGCTATCAAGGGCCCGCTGGCAAATGGATTGAACAGTACAAAATAGGCCACAGTTACGACAACGCCGATAAAATATCCTGTCAGGCAGAAAACAGTTGCGTACAGAGCACTGCGTCGATTTGTCATAGCGGCATTAGGGTTCGAAGAACGCAGCGGCTGCCGGCATGAGTAATGATAAGCCACCAATCCCAGCGGGCCGAGAAGGGCAATTGCCAATATCCAGACAATTCTATGAGGCCAGGGCGGGCAGGGGCCTCGAACCAGGAATAATATAAATCCCACCAGAGAACCAGCCACGAGGATAAGCCAGATGCTGGCTGCAACCATGACGCCAGAATCGGGTTGCTTTCCGACAAGCTCGGCGAGTGTCGCCTGTATCTTGATGTAATCGGGCAGCAGTTGCTGCTGAGGCACAATTTCTTTGGCGAGAACTGGAACGGCCTGTTTTCTCTGACCAGTGTACGCTTTCATAATTCTGGGCATCAATCGGAAAAGTGTGCCGCTTGTTTGGAAAACATCAATTCCAGGAAGATAAACATTGACCCGATGAACAATCACGGTATTCATACGAGGCAGCACAAACACAATCTGCCCTCCATAACCGCTGGCATAATAATCTCCCTTTTTCAATCCCTGATGATTGTCTTCGATTGTCCACCACATATAGCCGTAGCCTCGCCACCGCCTGCCAGTGTCCGAACATGACCGTGTGCTCTCTGCGATCCATTCTGCAGGGATTATTTGTTTACCGTTCCATCGGCCCTGCTGTAGGAAGAGTTGACCGAATCTGGCCATATCGCGTGCCGAAATCAGAAAAGGATACGCCGGGTGAATGGAAAAATTCTGCTCATAGCTGTAGTTCTGTATCTCAACAATATAGTCTTGCATTCCAATAGGATCAGCAATGCGTTCCTTGAAGGCTTCATAGATATCCTTACTGGTCAGCTCTCTAAATATTGTTCCAAGCACATTAAAATCCCAGTTGTTATAGTACCAGTTTTCGCCATGCATGTAACTGCCACGTTTGGGGCGTGAATCGCTCATGGATTTAGCCTCGGCTGCGGCGGGAATATAAACGCCCGAGCGGGCTTTGAGAAGATCGATCACTTGTGCTTGTTTCTCAGCATCGGTTAGAGGAACTTTCTCTTTGATGCCGAGTTGCTCAAGCGACAGTGACGTATCAATCTTACCTTCGGCGGCGTAGATACCGTAAAGCGCGCTGAGCAGGCTTTTGCGTGTCGAATGCGAATAGATGTTGTTCGTTGTTTTGCCCCATTCGAAGACTACTTTCCCGTCCGTCACAATCATCAGAGCGGCGGTTTCCTCTTCCATCAGATCGTTTTTAAGTGCATTGAGTTTCTCCGACGACCAGCCAAGTTCCTCCGGAGCGGCCGTCTTGTCCAAAAACTCGCCGGCGGTATCATCAGCGGTTACGTCGAAGAGCCTGACACCCCACCAGTTGTGATCAGGCGGCAGATCGTTCCACATATCGAATGAATGGGAATCATCAGACCGGTAGTGCAATCTATAATCACCGGCTGCAAGTGGAATGACCCTGTCAAACTTTCGATTCTTCGAGCTTCCGCCTGCGTGTTCGGTAGATATAGCATACATCTCCCAGACCAACTGGCCCGTCTGAGCATTTTCAATGCCGGCATAGTCGGACATGATGTTTGAGGTGCCTTCTCCTATAGCATAAACCCGGACGTCCGTGTCTCTTTCGAGCGTGAATTCGACAATCTCATACTGGTTGTTGTTGACATTGTCAATGCTCGCGATAACCGGCATCTCATCGAAGGTTTCAAATTCATCCCGTGTGAACACCTGTGTATAGACATCCATGAGATTTCCGGTGTATTCGCTTCTTTTCATGCGGTAGTGCAGCAGCAGGTTCGAGATGAGTTCTCTTTTCAGCAGCGTTTTTAGCTGCTCATCTTGGATCGGCGACAAGTAGGAGACGATTGTTTCAGCGGGACTTTCCCAGTCGATTTCAGGAGCCGGCTCGGCAAACTTTTCATTAAGAGCGATACTTTTAAGAAATTCCACTTCCAGCGGAGAATTGAGAACATCACCATTTCCCAGACGGAAAGGCCGGCTTAGCTCATCGGTATTGGCGAAGACGACAAAAGTAATGTTATGCTCCGGCACTTTGAGTATCAGGGCCGAGTAATTGACTTCCCAGCCGTAATGCCAGATAAGCTTTGTTCCGGCAAATTCCTGCACGAACCAGCCGAGTCCGTAGGGCAAAGTCCTGCGAGAATTGGAGATGGCGGGAGTATAGGCCAGTTCCTGCATTTCTTTGCTGATGAATGCGTTATTGTCTATCGCTTTGTCGTATTTTGCCATGTCGATGACAGTCGAGATCAGACCGGTCGATACACCCATGTGGTTAGGATTGGGATATTCGCCGGGCACCGCTTCCAATGAGTCGTTCAGGGCATAAGGTTTGGCCAGTTTGTTATTGATTCGCTTAAAATTCTGCTCATCTGGCGCAGGGCTTTGTCCAGGCTCGAAATCACGAAGGCTGGTTCGAGGCAGTACCGGTGCTGTGTCATTCATTTGAGTAGGTTTGATTATTTGAGCTATAACAAGCTCTCTAAATGAGCTGCCGGTAACTTTCTCGATGACCCTCCCGAGAAGGCCGAAGCGGGCGCCGTTATATTTGTAATTACCGCCGGGCCTTCCCTCGGATGTATGGGTCAGCAGGTGCCTGATTGTGATGCCGGGATCATCGGAGATTTTAACACCATATTTTTTGACGGGATCGTCGAGGTTGATTTTTCCTTCTTCGAGAAGCTTCAAAATAATCTGGGAGGCGAATGTCTTTGTCAATGAGGCAAGGTGGTAGGGCGTCTGAGGCGTGGCTTTAATCTTGTTCTCGACATCGGCAAATCCGAAACCCTGTGCCCATACCAATCTTTGATTCATTATGACGGCGGCAGACATTCCTGGAATATCCAAATGAGTGCGGTATTCATCCAGACGCTCGGCGAATCGTTCGATAGCTTGTTTTTGTGAGTCAATCAGATTATCAGCAAGAATTCTGGCTGTGTCTTGCTCGACACCTGCAGCAACCCCGCAAAATAATGCCGCCAATATCAGATAGTATGTGACATTTAGTAAGCGGTTATTTGCTATCGACATCGTAAACTCCAATTTGAATGTCAATATTCTTTTTGAATTATGTGCTTAGATTGCAGGATTATAACTCAATCACCGATATTCATCCAACGAATAACTTTCGAATTATTAATGGTGGGACAAATCATATAAAACGAATTGATTAAGAATAAAACATGCTTTACAATGTCTCGGCAATGACTGTTTTGCTGTGAATGAGTTAAGTAATGTCCGAATGTTTTAAGAACATCCTGATAACAAAACCCAGCTCGCTGGGCGATATTGTCCTTGCTTTGCCTGCGCTGAGGGCGCTTCGGATGAGTTTTCCCGAAGCGAAAATAAGCTGGCTCATTAGGCCGGAATTTGCACAGCTTATCGAGAATCATCCTCATCTGGACGAGATTATCACATTCGACCGCAAGCTTCTCGGCAAGGCGTGGTTCCATCCCGGAGCATTCGGCGCCCTGATGTCACTTCTCCGAAAGCTCCGCCGTGGCAGGTTTGATGTCATCTTCGATTTTCAGGGCCTTTTCAGAACGGCCTCTTTAGCATGGCTTTCCGGCTGTAAAAAACGCTTCGGAATGGCGAACGCCAGGGAATTCGCAACCGTATTTTACACGCATAAAATTCCCCAGAACATCGAGAACATCCACATGGTGGATTTCTATTTGAAGATTATTCAGGCCGCCGGCGCCTCCGATTTCGGCGTCGAGTTTGTTTTTCCATCAAATCCTGATGCCGAAGATTCGGTCGATAAATTATTGGCAAGCCATGGGATTAAAGAAAATTACGCTGTACTTATATCAAGCTCGGCACACCAGGACAAATGCTGGCCGCCCGAACGTTTTGCTCAATTGGCAGACAAGATTTCATCGCAATATGGTTTGTCTATTGTAGCCACCGGCTCGGCATCGGAAGCAGGTATTATCGAAAAGATACAGAAAAATGCCGATGTCCCGATAGCAAGTCTCGCCGGGCAAACCTCTCTCAATGAACTTGTTGCTCTGCTTAAGCGCGCAAAACTTGCTGTAAGCAATGATACCGGCCCCGGACATATTGCCGCTGCTGTAGGTATACCGCTCGTTTTGATGTTCGGACGCACGAATCCTGTCAGATTGGTGCCCTACGGAAGAAAACACTGCGTTATGGCAATAGAGCCGGAAGGCAGGGGAATGGCAATAAACGACTTCAATCCTAAATATGACATTAAGAACATCACCGTCGAGCAGGTGTACCAAAAGGTGCGTCAACAATTGGATGGTCGGTAGTTGTCTATGGCAAGTGCCTTATTGAACTTCCCATTCGATTACCGTCATCGAGTGCGGCGGCAGCGTTATTTTGTAATCCGGACCAAAGTCATTTAGTGTTTCCTGAATAACTTTAACTTGCGGCCGGCCGGTCTCAAACTCGTTGTTTGCGATAATCTTCTCGGCACTCAATCGCCATAGCGACGTTTTGTTCTGCGCCGGCTTACCGGCAAAGGTTATTTCGACCGGTTGGGCAACCGAAACATCCAGGCTCATCAGGATGAGTCCTCTTCTGTTTCCTTCTGCAAAACCATAGCTCCAAATCACCGGTATATCTCTGATAGTCTCCACATCGCCCTTGTATGCGAAGTAGCCGGTAGCATCGAAAGTCGGCTCGTTCTTGGAGTGAATCGTCTCGATCATGTTGCCGCCAATGGCCTTATTGGCGAGCATACAGGCCAGAAAAGTGGGGCGATAACGCTCGTGACCTTTTCGCATGTTCAGGGCCGTACCCCACAGGTGAACATCCCCGATGCCGCCGGCGCGGTACTTGTGCTGAATCAGCGAGAACAAGCACTGCGTACGCAATTCATGCTCTCGCATCATAAGCAGCATGTCATTCGCGACATTTATTCCGCCCGCGATTGAAGTTACTATCCTGTTTCGTGGCTCCACGGGGGCATCGCCGTGTGTGGTATGGTGATTGACTTCATAGATTGATAGCTCGATGCCTGCTGCTTCGGCGAGACCGTAATTCTGAAACATCGCTCCACGCGGATCGAGCGAGCGCCAGATCGGCTTTGCAAAGACCCAGCGGAAAAGCTTTTCATCCGTATCGAGTATCTCAAGATCCTTTTTGTTCAGTGACGAAACCAGATACGGTGCTACTGAAAAACGGTCGGCGTTTGGAGCGTTCTTCAGTATACCTGCGTTGCGGCCGGAGTACGAGGCCTGGCCGGCAGTGTGAAAAAGCATGCCGGACTTGTAATACGGCGAACTTTTGCCCATTTCGATAAGTTCCCGCCAATAATCCGGCCCGTTATATCCGCCGCACTGATACCAAGCAGCATTGTTCCACGCCTCGTTGCCGAACTCGATATGGATATGGTCGAACACTTCGCTCCAGGGACGTTGCTGCCCCAGCTCGGCACGGATTTTGCCGTAACCGATATCGGAAGGAGCGCCGAGATACTCGATGAAGTGAGCAAGCTCATCTTTATGAAGTGTCCCCGGCAGGCAATACCAGGGTTCGGCATCAAGATATTTGCACAGCTCATACATCTCGTGCAGACTGTACGGATCTGTCTGATGGCTTTCATAAGGTCCATACGTGGCTGCCTGTCGATTGGAGTAGGAATGCGAACGCAGCGGCGGGGCGATAGCATTGTCAATCGTGCTGCCGCCGGTCTGCAGATAGCGAATCGCACCCGGATTGAACTGTTTCAGCACAGCAACAAGATCATCGCGAAAAACCGTCGGGTTTCTATCGCCTTCCATCCATATCTCGATATCGTCGATGAGCACATCGCCGCCGGTGACTTCTATTTTGAAGAACAGATTCTGCACCTCGCCGTCATTGGCAGGCTCAGGTACGCCGTCCACGGTGATAATTTCATCGAACTGCTTCCATTGTCTCTCAAGCTCGACTGTTTTCTTTTGGCCCCAATTCTGGCTTGGTTCAATTGTAAGCGAAGGTTCTCCGCTCTTTATCTTCGCCTGAAAGTGAACGTGCCAGCGTCCGTTCAGCTCTCCGAACCGGTGGAAATGCGTGCTGAGATGATAGTGCGCCTTGTCCTGCGAGCCTCTCATATTCAGTGCCGCATGTCCGAACGAACCGGCCGGCACGTCGCCGATTGCTATCCGGTTTTGCTTGGACGTCCAGAATCCATCCAGGCTGCGAAACTGGCCGTCTTTGAGTCTGAATGCCTCGACAAGGAGCCCCCCGTTGGGCGGGCCCGGCGGAACATCCTTGTCGAATTCGATGTACATAAAATCCTCCGGTTTGCCATTATGCATCTGTTTTTTGGTCGTGATGGTCTTGATCTTGCCGCGTGTGCCTTTTGCCGGGCCGGAAAGGATTTCATAATAACCGTGCTCCACCATTAAATCCTGCCACCACTTGGGCTGGCGGAACCAGGATGTCGCGCCGTGCTCATCCTGGCTGGGGCCGAAATGACACTGTCGGTAGCTCGTACCTTCGAAGTTCTGCTGTGAGCGTTTCTTGAGAAGCACTGCTCCCGAATAATATGTATCTGAACCGAGATTGATGCCGAATCGAATGGTGTCTTCGACCAGCACCTTATCGGTGAATTCTATTCTCGTGGCCTGTTCGGCGGATAATGCAGCACAAAATGAAACACAAATTACCGCTGCGATTATTGCATGTTTCAAAGTAAAATCCTCCTACTGACGGTTTACTTTATCCATACACATATATTGAAACTATTATTGTTGAGCAGGTCTATCAAAAACTATGGTTAAATAAAGACGCAAGGCCCGGGTGGGAGCCCTCATGTGGCGAGCATCCCATTGATTCCCGGGCCATTGTTTCGTCAATCTACCTGCAGGTGTATTGAAAGGACCAGCAACATCTTAATCCAGCAGGCCCATCAATACTAATTGGGCTTTCTGGCGAACCGTTAGCTGCTGTTGAAGTTTTTGCTGCTCTGCTGCGAGCTGCTTTTTGGCCTTTTCTCTGGCCGCACGAAAAGCGGTGAGCTGCTTTTCAATATCTTCCGGCTTCGCTGAATCATTATCAATTACTTTTTGTAACTGCTCTGTGGCTTTGTCAAATTCCGTCGGCTGCCCCTGAGCGCCAAACATACCGCCCATAGGACCGCGCCGACCGCCGAACATTCCACCGCCGGATACCTGCTGATTGAGTCGTGAGACTTTCATCACACTCGGCCCGATTTTCTTCCATTCCTCGTCGCTGGCCCCAATCTGCCGCTGCATACGCTGCTCCATCATCTGTTGCATTCGCTGCGGGTCAAACTGCCGTCTTTGCATCTGCGGACGGTCGGGACGCGGTGTTCCACCTCTCTGCCCGCGTTGTGCCGGTTGTGATAGCGTTTGGCCCACAATCAAAACGGCCAGAAGGCACGCTACCAGCCCAAAAACTACCCTTCGCCTAAACATATTTTGGTCTCCTTTGCAAAAACATTAATAAAAATAGGTTCTTTTTATCTTGTGATAAACAATATCACTTCCGAGCAAGACGTAGTAATTGTATTTTTTATTGCAAAAACATGCTTGAATAAACAAAAAAATAGTGAAATTCGGGCGAAATTCGTGTATCATAAGAATTAAAGCGTGCCGGAGCATTTATTTGCTGTTTGTACATGAAAGCATTGTGGACATTCAGGTATAATTATAGAGGTGTTCCAGTAAAGCGATAATTCTTACAGGAGGGATAACTATGAGACCGAAATTTCGAACTTTTATTATCATTTTCTTGTTACTGGGCTTCAGAGGTAGGGCCTTTTCCCAATCGGATTCCGATCCCAATGTGGTATTTCCACGAGTGGACATTGAGCCGGGGGAAATCATCTTTTGCTTTGAAGCAGATGATGAGATTAGATCAACACCTGCTATTGGTGAGGACGGAACAATCTATTTCGGCACACAAAATGCCACACTTTATGCAGTTGATCCGAATGGCAAGTTAAAATGGAACTGGATGTACGAAACTACAGGTTGGGGCCCTCTGGCCTTTGAAGCTGCTCCAGTTATTGCCGATGATGGTACAATTTATGTAGCAGATGATATAGTCATTCCCAACTACCTTTTTGCCATATCCCCTGAGGGTGAGAAAAAATGGCAATATATAACCAAAGCAGTATATGGTTCAATGTATGCCAGCCCGGTTCTCCTTTCTGATGGAACTATCTTTGCCGGAGGGCATGGAGGTGGAAGGCTTCCTTCAGGACAGATTGTGGCTCTTTCTCCGAATGGTGAGGTTCTGGAAGGATTTCCCATTTATACCCAACCAATCTTGGCTTCTCCAGTCGCTGTAAATGATGTAGTTATTGTAGGTGGTACTGCCTGGAGGAATGGGTACAACCAAGTTTTCGCGGTCAACAAAAATTCGGACATTCTTTGGAGGACCGAATTGTATGACATGAAATACACCTCTGGAGTATTTCATCTTTCGTCCTTAGCAGCAGACCATAAAGACAATATTTATGCTGCCAATAATTTCGAGGAATATTTCCCAGACACAGGCCCGCCTATAGTATATAGCACACTTGTTCAACTTGATTCTTTAAATGGTGAAAAACTTTTTGAGATGGAGATTCCTACATTATCCATAGTAGTAGGTTCCCCTGTCATCGATTCTGCTGTGCAAGGAGCAAATGTTATTGTTGCTACAGAAAACGCACATGTTGTTTCAATTAATCCATACGCAGATGGAGAGAAACTCAACTATGATCTCGATCTGGGTGAAAACAGCGAAGCAGTGGGCACCCCAGTTATTGGCGATAACGGCAAGCTTTACCATGCGGTGAACAGCTTCGGCGATACAAACCAGATAGATATTTTTGAGATTAATGCGGATGGAACAATAAATGATGATGTTATTGTAACGATCTTGAACGACCAGGTATCGTCGTCACTTACAATGGATAACAATGGCGTGATTTATTTTGGGACAAAAGGAGGAAAAATGTACGCCGTTCAAACCGGAGCCCGGGGACTGAGCAGAGACGCCCCCTGGCCGACCTTCAGGCATGACATAAGAAATACCGGCAATTCCGAACTACACCCTCGGAGAGAGAGCACACAGGCAGGAGAAATCCTCTTTTGTTTTGAAGCAGATGGGCAGATTATCTCAACACCATCTATTGCTGATGACGGCACAATCTATTTCGGCACACAAAATGCCACTCTCTTCGCGGTGGAACCGAATGGTAATCCCAAATGGCAGTGGAAGTATGATGGATGGGGCCCCCAAGCCTTTGAAAGCTCCCCTCTCATTGGCGATGACGGCACAATTTATGTGGCAGATGATATTGCAATTCCCAACTACTTTTTTGCCTTATCTCCCGAAGGTGAGAAAAAATGGGAATACGAAACCCATGTAGTCTATGGCGCGATGGATGCCAGCCCGGTCCTTCTTTCTGATGGGACGATCTTTGCGGGAGCGCACGGCTTCTCCGGTTATTCAGGGCCTGTAGGGCAGCTTGTGGCGCTAACATCGGATGGTGCTGTGCTGGACGGCTTCCCCCTTTATACCAAGGCAATCTATAATTCACCAGTCGCTGTAGATGATGTGGTTGTTGTCGGTGAGAGCGGCTTAAATTACACCTGGGTCTTTGCGATCAATAAGAATGCCGAGATTCTCTGGGAAACTAAGTTATATAATAGTAATAGCAGTTATTGGAGAGTTACTCTCTCATCATTGGCCGTAGACCACGAGAAGAACATTCTTGTTGCTCAGAATTCTACCAGTGGGAGTTCAAACTTCACTAAAAGTACTATTTTTCAGTTTGATTCCCTAAGCGGGGAGCAGCTTTTTGAGATGGAGATTTCAAAACAATCAAGAGTCGTTGGTTCACCCATTATCGATGCGGCCGAGTTTGGAGCGAATGTTATTGTTGCCACAGAAGATGCTCATATTGTTTCCCTGAATCCCTATGCAGATGGAGAAAAACTAAACTATGATCTTGTGCTGGGTGAAAACAGCGAAGCTGCAGGAACGCCTGTAATCGGCAATAATGGCATGCTCTATCATGCAGTAAACAGCTTTAACGATCCAAATCAGATAGATATTTTAGAGATTAATGCGGATGGAACAATAAATGATGATTTTTTTGTAACGATATTGAACGACGAGGTATCGTCGTCACTTACAATGGATAACAACGGCGTTATTTATTTCGGCACAAAGGGAGGAAAACTATACGCCGTACAAACCGGAGCAAGGGGCCTGAGCAGCCAAGCTCCCTGGCCGACCTTCCGGCATGACACAAGAAATACCGGCAACTCCGGATTGTAATCATCAACGTAGGGTGCGATGCATCGCACCATTTTTCTAAACCTGTCGTTTTGACAAGTCCCTTTAGTTTATGTAAATTAAAGATATGAGCATAAAAGATTCCATAAATACGTTTATAGGCCAGGCTATAAACGAGCAGAATATGTGGGACGGTGCATATAAGATTCCGTGGGATGATCCGGATTTTAGTCGGCGGATGCTGGCCGAGCATCTTTCTCAGGAGCATGACCTGGCCAGCCGCAAGAGTCAGATGATCCGAGAGCAGGTGCAGTGGATCCATGAACATATATGCAATAACACCCCGGCAAAACTTCTGGATATCGGCTGCGGCCCGGGACTTTACATCGAGCAGTTTGCAGCATTGGATTACGACTGCTGCGGCATCGATTTTTCCCCCGCCTCGATCGAATATGCTAAGAGCCAACTGGGCGACAAAGTCCGGTTGATCAAGGGTGACATCCGCTCGGTCAACTTTGGCGGCGGTTACGACCTTGCGATGATGGTCTTTGGCGAGTTCAATGTCTTTTCGCCTGATGAATGCAGAAAGGTTCTGGAAAAAACCTTCGAAGCATTATCACCCGGCGGGAAATTGCTGCTTGAAACTCACACATTCGAAGCCGTTGAGCGTATGGGCAGGGCATCGAATAGCTGGTATAAATCAGGTCCCGGCCTGCTGGGATTATTTTCAGATGATCCGTATATCTGCCTGACCGAAAATCACTGGCTCGACAAACAACAAACGGCGCTGCAGCAATTTCATATTCTCGACGCCGCCAATGAAACCATCACCTCATATCGCAGCACCACCAAAGCGTGGACTAATGACCAATACATACAATTGCTGAAAGAAGCGGATTTTGCCAACGTAACTATCCACTCCAACTGGCCCGTCCACAGCCAGGATTTAATGCTCCTTGAAGCCAACAGAGAATAACACCTTTAAATATGCTTTTGTATATTCTGATTCGAATCTTCTGCTTGACCAGAGCCTTGAATTATGGTAACAAAGATGCCGCTCCGGATGATATTGAAATGAAACAGAGCGTTCAAATATATTAGGCGTTGAAAACTGCACGAGCGCCTTTGGTGAAGTTAAATTGACATTAGAGCTTGAAAACAAAAGGAGGTTAAAAATGGCATCGAAACGAATCGTGGTAACGATGATATGGGCGGCAGCGGTCATGACAATAGTCATTTGCGGCAAAACCATATCGGCCCAACCGGAAAAAGACAACATGCCGCCACCCGGCTTCCGCGCATTATTCAACGGCACGGACTTTACCGGCTGGAAAGTCCCCGAAGGCGACAACGGGCACTGGAAGATCATGGACGGCGTCATCGACTACGATGCCGCCAGCGAGGCCGAAGGCGATAAAAGCCTCTGGCATACCGGGGATTTCAAGGATTTTGTGCTCCGCGTGGACTGGCGGATTAAGGAAACACCCTATATTAATCCGCGTATCCCGTACATCCTGCCGGACGGCACGCACGCCAAAGACATTCACGGCAAAGAAATGACGCTGGCCCTGCCCGATTCCGACAGCGGTGTTTACCTTCGCGGGGCCGGCAAGAGCCAGGTCAATATCTGGTGCTGGCCAATCGGCTCGGGAGAATTTTACGGCTACCGCATGGATAAATCGATGCCGCCGGAAGTCCGGGCGGGCGTAACTCCCCGTCATCAGGCGGACAAGCCCGTCGGTCAGTGGAACCGCTTCGAAATCACCATGCGGGGCGACCAGGTAACGGTCGTGCTCAACGGGATTAAGGTTATCGACAAAGCACAGCTTCCGGGCATCGCCGCCAGCGGCCCAATCGCTTTACAGCACCACGGTAGCAAACGCAACGGCAAGTGGAACAGCCCGCCCAGCCTGCTGCAGTTTAAAAATATCTTCATTAAGGAATTAAAATAGAAATATTTCCCTATATGGGCTTGATATGATATTTTTGACAAAAAGAGTATTGCTTTATGTTCGGATTGATGATATACTGAATTATAATGTAATAAAAAGCACATTCGCAGGGCTGGGGTTATCTCGCTTTTTCCTCTCCCTCCGCACCTCAGCCCTGTGTCCTCCTTTAATCAACAGTTCAAATGTAGGTATCCTGCATAATTTTCCCATTCCAGGTATTCACATAATACCGCGATCATAAGGAGATATTACAGGTGGCCTTAATTTAGGTGGCACCTTTAATTCCATCGGCGCTGCTGGTGCACGGTGGAGGGATATAAACGTTGGGGAAAATATTATTTTCTATCGCTACGCTATTGACAGATTACCGAATTAGGCGTTAGAGTGGGGTAAGTTTAGTAAACCGTTAGGTTAAATTTATAATTCGATATTAAGGTTTATAAAGATCATGAAAAATCTCAAAAAATTTGAAGTATGGTTCGTAACGGGCAGTCAAAATTTATATGGCGAAGAAACCCTTAAACAGGTGGACAAGGATTCCAAAAAGATCGCAGCATTTCTTAATGAGTCCAAGTCAATTCCCTGCAAAGTGGTGTTCAAGCCCGTGCTCAAAACGCCGGATGAAATCTCCGGCATATGCATAGCAGCAAATACTTCCCCGAAATGCGTCGGGCTGATTACCTGGATGCATACGTTCAGTCCGGCGAAAATGTGGATAGCCGGACTTAAGCTTCTTAACAAGCCTTTCGCCCACCTCCACACGCAGTTCAACCGGGACATCCCCTGGGACAAGATTGATATGGATTTCATGAATCTGAATCAATCGGCGCATGGCGGCAGGGAATTCGGCTTTATTTGCAGCCGCCTGCGAAAAGACCGCAAGGTAATCGTCGGTCACTGGCAGGACAAGGCCGTCCATGAGGAATTGAATATATGGATGCGTGCGGCGTGCGCGTGGTTCGACTGGCAGGGAATGAAAGTCGCACGTTTCGGCGACAACATGCGCGAGGTCGCCGTCACCGAGGGCGACAAGGTCGAAGCACAAAAGCAGTTTGGCTACTCAGTCAATGGTTACGGCGTCGGTGATTTGGTGGCCGTTATCAATGAAGTCACAAACAAACAGATCGATGCAACGGTTGATGAGTATCGCAGCCGCTATAAAGTTGATGTGCCCGGCAAACAGAGTAAATCATTACGCGAAGCGGCAAAAATTGAAGCTGGCATGAAGAAGTTTCTCGCCGATGGCGGTTTTAAGGCGTTCACCACGACTTTTGAAGATTTACACGGACTTATTCAGTTGCCGGGATTAGCAGTCCAGCGTCTTATGGCAGAAGGATACGGTTTCGGCGCCGAAGGTGACTGGAAGACGGCGGCGTTGGTTCGAGCGATGAAGGTAATGGCCGCCGGCGCCAAGGGCGGCACGTCTTTTATGGAGGATTACACGTACCATCTCGATCCGTCCGGCATGAAAGTGCTCGGCGCGCACATGCTCGAGGTCTGCCCGACGATCGCTTCCAGCAAGCCGGCATTGCAGGTACATCCTTTAGGCATCGGGGGCAAGGCCGACCCTGCAAGGCTGGTCTTTAACGTCCCTGAGGGCGAAGGGATTAATGTCTCGCTGATGGACATGGGCAACAGGTTCCGGATGATTGCCAATCCATGCAGGGTAGTGGCTCCCGATGCGGCTTTGCCCAACCTGCCCGTGGCAAGAGTGGTCTGGGAGCCGAAGCCCGACCTAAAGACTGCGGCCGCCGCCTGGATTCTCGGCGGAGGAGCACATCACACAGGTTTCAGTATGGCCCTGACCAAAGACCATATGGCCGATTTCGCAGAGATAGCCGGCGTCGAATTCCTGCTGATTGATGATGATACGACGATTTCGAATCTGAAGAAAGACATCCGAATCAACGAAGTCTATTACGCACTTGCGAAAGCATTGAAATAAAAGTCATCACAGGCTAATCTTTTTCGACATCCAACTTTTACGGAAGTAATTGCGGTGATTTCAGCTTTGCAGAGGCAGGTGTACTATGGTATAATTTTATAAAAGATGACCAAAGTAAAGCCGATTAAGAATTACCGTTTGACGGCGCATGCTCAAGAGGAGATGACTCGTCGTCAAATTAGCCCGGACGAGGTTGCCGGCGTTCTCGCTGCACCCGGACAAATCCAGTCTGTGCGACAAGGGCGTTACGTTTATCAGTCACGTATAGAAGCGGGGGAAACCGCCTAAAAAGTATTTACTTAGAATTTTCGTTGATGTTGACCGTGAACCACCGGAAGTTGTGACGGTGTACCGCACAAGTAAGATCACGAAGTATTGGAGAGTTATCGAATGAAGGTCACTTATGATCGCCAAACCGATACGCTAACTGTGGTTTTCACTGAAACCCCGGTGGCCGAAAGTGATGAGGACAAGCCCGGTATCATTCTGGACTACGATGCGTCGGGTAATTTAGTATCGTTGGAAATACTGGATGCTTCGCATAGAGCAATGGTTCCGACTCAAATCGAATATAAGGTTGCTCCGACATCAGCATGATGATTCAGGTAGGGTGCGTTGAAACATACCGTTAGACCTGTATTCTGTGTCCTTTGTCCTTTATTCTGTCTTTACAATTCCACCTTTTTTTCCTTGCTTTTCCTTAAGATCCTGTCTATAATAGTTTTAGGATTAACGGGATTAATAATTTGGACAAGGATGCGTTTGCACACTCGGATTGTAGGTAAATGAATGTCTATCGAGACAAATAGTTATGCTAATTGCAAAGTTGAAAATCAAATATCACTTTTGCATTTAAACTTAATCAAGACATATCACTGCTGTTTTTTGCTACACGTGCAAATATTAACTGTTTCGACAAAATGTACTGTATCGGAGGCAGGTTTTTCTAATTAGCAGAGCATTAACAAATATGGTTGTTTTCGAGTGGATAAAAATAATTTTTAACTGGTTCGCCGGATTAATTGGTGTTCTGTTCGGATTGTGCTTAGTTGTGCTTTTTGTAACACATGTGCCGAGAATTGTTGTTAAAAATACTGATTCCAACAGCCGGATTAAAAGAGCTGCATTACGTACCTTGTGTGTTTTCTTTATTTTGGGGGTTGCTGCACTTATAATATGGGCTGGCCCGCTTGCTCCTAAAAAAAGCTTAGTTGTTGAAAACAAAGAACTTCCTAAATTAGATGGCAGCGAAGGAGTCAGTCCAGCTTATTGTGTATATTATTTATGGGACGGGGAACGTGAAGAGCATCCTTGGTGGGTAATTTTCCAACGACCTTGTGATGATGGTACTTTCGAGTGGGCAATCTTAGAAACTGCTGACCTACGTAATATATGGGATACTAGTGAAGCTTCCTTAGCAATTCAGGCTGCCGCTAAGTTTGATAGCAGATGGTTTAAGCGAGGAATGCACAGAGTCAAGAGGACAAGGGCATGGAAACTACGCGGAATCCTATTTGGGACAGATGAGAAGTTTGAAGAGGAAAAGAAGGCAATTAAACATGTGCTGACTCTTATTGAATCACAAAAAAAGATTCAATAAAAATCAACGATTAGGGTGTGATGATTTAGAGATTTAGGATATTATAAAGATAAATGTGCGAGAAGAACGCGTATGGTCAAAGGAGGTCAATAAGAGACTTTATCATAAATTTGACACGCGTCGAAAGACTAACCATTGTTATATATTATTATAAGAAAATTGTAATTGCAAAAATTACACATTGAGCAATGCTTATTTGAGAGGAAAAAAATCATTATGAACAAGAAACAGCTTATTTGTATGTGGTGTGGTATAGTGCTTATCGTTTTTTTCACCTTATTGTTTTATCCAAATTTGTATCGAGGTGATTTGCAAGAATGGTTGCAGAGAATTTTTCTAATTGTCCTTGTAACAGGCGGCCTGATTTATACGTTCAAAAATAAACATGGAGTCAAAGATGAACAACAAAAACCATTAAACATAAGACGAGGTTTTAGAAGAATTACAATACTCTTGAGCATAGTTGCTTGGCTTATTTGTTCTTTATTTGTTGCTGCTGGTTGGGAAGAAGAGAGAGTTCGCTATAATGTTGCAAGGAAAAAACATAAACAAGTCGTTTATTTTTGGCGTGTCTGGGATGCAAATAATTGGAAAGCCGGAAACCAAGGGATAATCGAAGGTTTATTAAAGGAGAGGTTTATCACTTTCGATATGAATGGAGAAACAGCTTTTCTTAAAGATTATGAGGTTTTCCCTGGAATCCACAAAGATATGCTAACTATGACAAAACATTCTTTAGATGAGAATTCAAAAGCTGCTAAAGATTTAGCCTTAGAAAGAGCTTTTGAGAAAATTAAGGACCACGAGCGATGGGGAAGCAAATCAATACCTGTAATTATATGTCTCAGTGTACTTGCTGCTCTGCCTGCTGGTGTAATAAGTTTTATCGTGTTCTGTTTTATATATTTTATCGTAAGATGGCTTATTCTTGGTTTTCGTATTGATACGAGCTAAATTCGCAGCCATACCCTTTATGATAAGCAATAACAGCGCTGCTTTATTGTTGTATTCTGTATAAACGTGGTGCAAATATCTTATACATGAGAGACATTCAGTAATGACCATTCTTAGACCGTATATTCCGACAGCACAAGAGATACATGAGGATCAATTATGGGTCCGTGAAGAGTGTTATCGATTCTATGTCAAGCAACGGCTCAAGCACTGCAATTATCTTGAAGTTCTTGACTTGTGGCTTCGCGCGCCCTATTGTGATTCCTGCATTCAGTCTGGCCCAGATGTATCGTACGGTCTTCCTGAAATTACCGCAAACAACTGGCAAAAGGACATAGTATGGGAGTTGGGGGAAGATTTGTTTGAATATATTGAGACCCAAACATCCTCAGACCCTGAATTTTCTTTGCATTGTAAGAGATGCGACAACTCGTTGCGTCCTTGGAATGGTGATGATATTTACATTGTAGATTACCATCTTGAAGAACACTACGGTATACCAATAGAAACTCCAGGCAAAAAGGATCCGTCTAAGAAGGTTTGTAAGAAAATTAAAGAATTATATGATTTGAAATGCTTCAAATGCGGTAAAAAAGGCCGTCTGCATATTGACCATATTATGCCGCGATCTTGTGGCGGTGATGCCGCTTTCCGCAATCTACAACCCTTGTGCGAGAAATGTGGACAAGTGAAAGCAGACCAGTTGCCAAAGGAAGTTTGTGTATATCTAAACATGTACTTCAATGAACCTACGGCGGACTCCTATGAGGGACTGTTTTGGTAGATGGATGGATAATCTTGCTGATATAGAATGATATGACTTAAAACCAAATGGCATGATTGGTAGAACCCGCCCATCAAAGAGCATATGCTCTTTGTTTGAAGAAATAGGTTTTCAATTAGGAGCCTAACGTGAATGGTAAAAGCAAAGACCAATTGAGGAAAGAAGTTGAATTATTAAACGAGGCTTATCAACAGTGTTTAATCTCTATTAGCCGTGCACTTAGAAAAGTCCTTGAACGTAATCCAACAGATCACAATATAGTGGCCGAGGTTATGACCCTTTTCTGGTCGGAATTGTCTTCCAATTTCCCTGGCGGTGTTATTGATGAGAATACCTTAGAAACGTACTGTAACTATATAGGCTTTGACCAAGTTACGACTATTGTTATCACAGAGAAATTCAAGGACTTGTATAAACTACTTCAGAAGTTCAAAGGGGAAAAATAAAGGTATCAGGAAATAAAGGTGTCAGGTACCTTTTCTGTGTCTGGCCGCAATGTGAATTGCAGCTTGAGCATGTTGGGTGCGTTGGAATGCACCAATTTCTTTTATATGCGACAATTGGTTAGCCGGAAACGACTTCAACACAGCGGCTGCAAAGGTCAGGGTGCTCTGCGCTGGTTCCTACGCTCGGCCAGTAGTTCCAGCAGCGCTGGCATTTTTCGTAGGAGCTTTTTTGTGCCGAGACGATTGTCTCACCAACGGCCTTCTGCAGCTTTACCTCGCTGACGATGCACAACGCTGCGAATTGTTCGAGTCCGAACGCATTCAGTTCTGCGGTGTCTTCTTCGTCGCAATTGATCGTGACGCACGCTTCCTGATTGCTCGCAATTGTTTTCCCCTGCCGGAGACCTTCGAGTGCTCGCAAAACCTCATCGCGAAGGGCCATCAGCTTTTCCCATCGAGGCTCTTCGCTCTTATAATCGATCGAATCATCGACCTTCGGCATCAGCGCCAGATGCACCGATTCGGCGTCGCCGGTCTTGGAATGCATCGCGGCCCATGCCTCTTCGGCGGTGTGCACAAGGATCGGGGCCAGCATCCGCACGAGGGCGTCTAAGATATTGTACATGGCGGTCTGCGCGCTTCTGCGGGACAGACTGTCAGCGGCGTCGCAATACATTCGGTCCTTGAGCACATCCATATAGATGCTGCTCATCTCGACCGTGCAGAAATTATAGAGCAGCGAATAAACCCTGTGGAAAATAAAGCCTTCGTATGCTTCAGTGACATTGGCGATAAGTTTCTGCAACTGCTGCATCGCCCATTTGTCGATTTCGAACATCTCGTCGTATGCGACACTCATTTTTGTCGGGTCGAAATCGTTGATATTGCCGAGCAGGTATCGCAGCGTATTTCTGATTTTCCTGTAGGCGTCCTGAGTCCTGCCAATTATCTCATCAGTGCAGCGGAAATCTTCCTGGTAATTGACGCTGGAGACCCACAGCCGCAGAATGTCGGAGCCGTACTTGGCGACCTCTTCCTGGGCGTTGACGTAATTGCCGAGCGACTTCGACTGCTTCATACCCTTCTCATCGACGGTGAAGCCGTGCGTTAAAACGCTCTTGAAGGGCGGCTTGCCCGTCGCTCCCAGAGCGGGCAGCAGCGACAGTTGAAACCAGCCGCGATGCTGGTCCGAGCCTTCGAGATACAAATCGACCGGCACCGGCCAGCCCGTCTCTTTCACGCAGACGCTGTACCAGCTACAGCCAGCCTCGAACCAGACGTCGAAAATGTTCTCTTCCTTTTGCAGCTCATCCAGCACAAAACCTTCCGGCAGCGGAAAATCGTCGCCCAAAATCTCACCGGGCGAATCGGTGAACCAGCTATTCGAGCCGTGCTCGGCTGTGTATTTAGCCACGGCCAGCACGGATTCTTTTGTCAGCAGCGACTTGCCGGCGGCGTTTAAAAAGACGGGAATCGGCAGGCCCCAGCTTCGCTGCCTGCTGATGCACCAGTCGGGGCGCGATTCGAGCATCCCCCCGAGGCGCTTTTTGCCCCAGGCGGGAATCCATTCGACGTCATTGATGCTGCTCATCGCCAGGTCGCGCAGACTCTTTCCTCTGCCGGGCAGCTCTTTATCGACGCTGACGAACCATTGCTCTGTAGCGCGGAAGATGACAGGCCCCTTGCTCCGCCAGCAGTGCGGATAGCTGTGAGTAATTTCGCCCTCAGCGAAGAGCAGGCCTTTTTGCTGCAAATCGTTGTTGACAACGGCGTCCACTTCCAGCACGTTTCGTCCCTGCAGCCACTCCGGCACGCTTTTATCGTATCGCCCATCGTCCATTACCGGTGAATAAATGGCCAGGCCGTACTTCTGCCCTGACATATAGTCTTCGACTCCGTGGCCCGGAGCGGTGTGCACGAGCCCCGTGCCGTCCTCGGTGGTGACATACTCGGCGCCGATTACAATAAAGGCGTCTTTGTCCGTCGGATTATTCTCCACGAAGGGATGCGTATATCGCAGGCCCTCAAGCTCGCTGCCTTTGACGGTTTTTTCGCCGATGCTGTATTTGCCTTCGGCTAAATCCCCGGCGTTGACGACCGCATCGATCCGATCCGTGGCGACAATCGAGGTGAAGTTCATGCTGGCTTTCTCATAACGTATCGTTGTATAATCCAGCCGGGGATGCACCGCCACGGCAAGATTCGCCGCCAGAGTCCAGGGAGTTGTCGTCCATATCATAAGGCAGACAGATGCGTTCTCACCTTCGCCCTGGCCAACAAGACCAAGCTCAGTCAATTGCTCTATGCTTTCTTGGGCAACGGGAAAATTCACGAAGATGCTCGGCGAGGAAATGTCCTTATATTCCAGCTCCGCTTCGGCCAGTGCCGTCTCACAGCCGATGGACCAGTGGATCGGCTTGAGCTGTTTATAAACCAGCCCCTTATCGACCATCTCGGCGAAGACTTCCAGAATCCCGCCCTCGTACGAAGGTTTGAACGTCAGATACGGGTTCTCGAAATCGCCGAACACGCCCAGTTCCTGGAACTGCCGGCCCTGGATTTTGACGTATTTGCTCGCATATTTATAGCAGAGCTTGCGGATGTCGAGCTTGCTCATCTCGCGGATTTTATCGCCCAATTCCGTCACTACCTTAGACTCGATTGGCAGGCCGTGACAATCCCAGCCCGGCACGTAAGGAGCATCGAGGCCGGCCATCGTCTTGGACTTAATGACCAAATCCTTAAGCACCTTATTTGTAACGGTCCCCATGTGAATGTCGCCGTTTGCGTAGGGCGGGCCGTCGTGCAGAATGTACAACGGAGCACCGTTTCGGGCCTCTCGTATTTTCGCGTAAATATTATCCGTGGCCCATTGTTTCCGCATCTGCGGCTCTCGCTGGGTCAGGTTGGCCTTCATGGCAAAATCCGTCTTCGGCAGATTCAGCGTATCACGATAACCTTTGCTCTTTTGTTCCGACATCTAAATATCCTCATTTTAAGAAATATAAACCGATTAAAATAAGCCAATCAGTCAATTCTGTCAAGCTCACGGCAGTTTCATTTTCTCGCCAGCACGTTAATCCGCCTGAACGTTTCGAAATACGTGCCGTCGCTCTGCAGCGTCTCTTTAATCATTCTCTCAACCACGGCGTCCCGAAAACTCTGCCGGTCTTTGCCGGCGACGTGTCCCAGGAAGGGCACAAGGCTTGGCTGGTCGATCCATTTGACCATTGCTTCGGCACTTTCAAATTGCTTATCGCCGTTTTCGCTCCATATTTTCTTTTCGGCAAAAGCGGCTTCGTCCAGCAGGGCACGATACTCATCATGAGCCGGCATATACCAGGGCCAGTCGAACTCGGCGAAGTAAGATGCATATTTTCTTGCCGATATTACTTCTTTCAAAATCCGAATCAGGTTCGAGCAGTTCCCGTCGCCTGCAAATTGAAATCGTGCCGTACCATTGTCTTTCAGGGCTTTGAAAACGTTGCTTAGCAGCTTTCCGTGGTCTTTTATCCAGTGGAGCGTCGCGTTGGAAAAAACCAGGTCGAATTCCGACTCGAAATCAATTGCGTTAATATCGAGCGGCTCGAATCGCACATTAGCCCCGGCGTTATATTTCCTTGCCGTTTCAATCATGCTTTCCGATGCGTCGATACCAAGCACGAATCCATCCGGCACGAACTTCGCCAGTTCCGCTGTAAGCACGCCGTCGCCACAGCCGAGGTCCAGAATTTTCTCGCCGCCCTTAAAATCAAACTCAGCGATCAGTTTTCTGCCCCAGGTCTTTTGCTGCTCGGAAGCCTGCTTATATTTTTCGCCATCGAATTCGAATGTCATCTCTTGCTCCACCGTTCTAAAATTCCTTACAGAGCGTCTTCAAAAAAGGCTCGAATCCCATCTTTGCCCAGAATCGCGAGGCGGCCTCGTTGAATTCCGAATGGCGCACTTCAATCCGGTGCACGCCCTTCAGCACGAACCAGCCCTGCAGCGCCTTGCACAACCTTTCGCCGACGCCGGTTCGTCGATAATCCGAGGCGACTGCGAAATCAAGGACCTGGCCGTAATCGCTTGCAGTAAGCATAGGCGGGTGCTTCTCCAGCGTTCCCTGGCAGTAGCCCACTATTGTCCCGCCGACAATGGCGACGTAAACACAGGCGGTCTCGGAATTGATGTTCTTCTCCAGATACTCGCTGAACACTTGTTCGCCATCCGCGGCCCGCGTGAAGAACGGGTCTCTTTTCTTGTGGAAGTCCATCATCTCTTTCCAGAGCTCGATTATTGCGGGGACATCCTTTAATGTTGCCTTACGTAATAAAGCCTTTTCCATAATGTACGCTCCAAAACAAAAAAGCCTTCCGAAATTCGCTGCTCCGGAAGGCTTTTGTTCCTGACTCAATAGCTTTCTCAGGGCAGCTTCAGCTTCTCCGCAATAATTATAATAATCGCAATATTTAAGTTTCTATTCATCATATCCGAAACCACAACAAAAGTGTTAAACAATTACCGATAATACGTATCATAATATTCGGCCAATGTCAAGCGAAAGTTTAAAAAGTTTTCCGTTAATTGAAAGGGCACAATTATTTATCGCGCCACATGTCAATGGTCATATCTTCAGCCGCCACGTATTCCGAGTGCCAGTCGAGAAACAGCGCATTACAGCCTTTATTGTGCCGCTGGCGGGCTATTCGACGCCCGTCGTTTACGTCCGTGCTGTCCGAGTCCGGCAGATGCGTGCGAATAAAAATATCACAGCGTATGATTTCAGGGCTGTCTTCGCGCTCGATGATGGGACGCCAGAATCCGTCTTCGTTGTCGGCCATATATATCGTATAGGCACGTCTTTTGAACACTGAAAGTTTGGTGGGCCTGCCGATGCTGGTTCCGGATTCATCGTCTCTGCTCGAGAAAGTCCAGTCATTGATAACGTAGCAGACCGTCTGCCTGGAATTGGGAACATCGTACAGGCCATTGCCGGTCCGGGGAAAGCTCTTGCACTTGTATATCTTGACGCTTTTGTAATCACCCTTGTTATGTCTTTGGCCCACGTATGGCAGGAACTGCATAAACCAGATGGGATTGCTGCCGGTCGAGCCGCGAGGGATGAACCAGTCATTATCGCCGGCGTAAAGTTCCGCCGCCATGCCGATTTGTTTGAGATTGCTCAGGCACGTTGTGGCCCGCGCCTGCTTCTTGACTCTCTGCAAAGCCGGCATCAATATCGACATAAGCAGCGCAATGATTGCGATAACCACTAACAGCTCTATTAATGTAAATCCTCTTCTGTGCCGGAACATATGCAATCTTTCCTGAAATGACAATTTACGATACTTCCATTATACCCCTGATCGCCCGCATATTCAAAAAAAAATCGCACACAAGGCTCGTTGTGCTATAATAACCTCTTTTAGAAAGTGAGGTTAGAATGATATTAAAAGGTGGTTGTCTTTGTGGGGCGGTGCAGTACGTCTGGCAGGGCGAATCGGTCTCGGCGTCGTACTGCCACTGCACGGACTGTAAAAAGGCCACGGGAGGGCCATACACCGTAGGTGTGGCTGTAGATCCGGCCGGTTTGACCATTCGCTCCGGCAAGCCTAAGGGCTATACAAAAAAAGGCGACAGCGGCAGAAATATAACACGCGAATTCTGCCCCGAGTGCGGCTCGCCGCTCTTTACCAGGGCCGAGGCCTGCCCGGGCATAGTCTTTATAAAGGCCGGAAGTCTGGATTCGCCCGAAATCATCAAGCCGACGCACCAGACATGGATTGAAATGGCCGTTCCCTGGGCCTACCTCGATAAAGACCTGCCGGGTTTCGAGGGAAACGGCCCTGAGCCCGGCGAGAAGATTGAATAGAGCGTGCAACCTGTCCACAAGGGATAGGTTGCACGCGCGGTTTTTTCTAAGGGCCAGCCGCTCATTTACTCAGTTGCTATCATTCCGTTTCAAACAACCATATGTAATCATACTGGCCTTTTGCGGTGAGTATCCACTGTTTAGCAGCTTGATCGTATAGAACTTGCTCATTGTCTTCCATATCGTCCAACGCGATATCAGTCATTGCGTCGCACTGTTCTCGATCGTATTTTTCCAAGGTATTCGGACCCAGGTTCTCGTAAACGTAGTCAAATAGCTCTCCTGTTGGGACTCCTTCTTCTTCACGAAACGAGGGAAGACGCTCCATTATCTTTCTCTCAAAAAGTCTCTTGGTTATACCGTCGACCGCAATATTCACATTCACAGACTCGACATATGTTCTGAAACTTTTAATCTCTGGTAACAAACCAGCTTCCGCAGAGCTGCTTGATAAGTCAAAATCATTCAGATGCAAGCAGACCAGCGCTGCAAGCGTTATTACCATTATGATTGATATTGTCCTGGCTTTCATGATCTTATCCTTTCATTTTCACTGGCGAAAAAGAATCATCGATATCTCAAAGCTAATTCAACAAATTTCCGCGCCAGTATCTGTTTATTTCTTTCACGTCCATTTACGTTTTGTTCGCCCATCTTTGTCTTGTTCTCTTTTTCTATTAAAATTGGTCAAGTCGATAGACGAAACAGGGTTATTGCTATTATTCCGCCACAATTCTTGTTTTTAAATTTTGTCTCGTCTATGTTGTTTGTTTGAGGTACTCATGTGGGATGTAATTTTGCCCAATTCGGGCTGTTTGTGATACCCACGTTATTTGCTGACAAAAACCTTTGTAGTCCAGCCTTTAGCATTTTCTTTTCTCTAAGGCCCGGCTGTCATTCCGAAATATTGGGGGCAGTCAATTTTCGTATAGAACTGCCTGTCGTTATGCTCGAGCCTTTCAGCTATTTTCAGGACTTCGAGAACGCCACACTTAGTCTTTATTGTTGCTTTTAAAGTCTCACTACTCGCTCGTTAAGATGCGCCACACTATCCTCCTGTTCCTCTAATTCGAAAATTTTTCAGGACTTTCAATATAGCAGATTCGGTAGGGTGTGCAACTTGTCCACAAGGGACAGGTTGCACACGTGCTTTCTGTCTGATTAATTTACTGTTACCTGGATGGAAAAGGTTTTCAAAGGCTCGGCATCTTCCCATGACCTGTGATAGACCAGTCCGAGCGTAGCCTGCCCTGCACTTACGGCCTTGAAGCGGAAGATTTCCCAGCCGCCGGCGCCGACCATTGGCGAATCTCCCGTGTCTGATGACTTAAATTCCACCTGGCCGAACTGCTTCAGGACAGAATCGTTGTTTTCTACCAGCTCCCATCGATAGCCGGTCGAGGGATTCGATTCGAGCGTAACAACGAGTAATTTGCCTAACTCAAGCTCTACCTGCCCGCCGTTGTCGGCCTCATTAACATCTACAGTTTCTGCCGATGGATATACTTCAAATAAATGCTCGGCGATGACAACTAAATCTTCAACATCTACAACTCCGTCGCCCCAGGGCATCGGGCCGACGTCACACAATTGATTATCTGTTCCCCAATTATCTACGACAATACACATATCGGCAGCATCGATGATGCCGTCACCATTGAGGTCAACCATCGGGATAATAGGAGCTTGCCATATATCCCATTGGCCGAAATTACCAATTCTTGCATAGGAAGAAAAGTAAAGTGTACGTCCATCAGATGAGACGACTGGACTAACATCTGATATTATAGAAACATTCACCGGTGAACCAATATTGACAGGTTCGGCCCAATCATCATTTGTCGTTGCCCGGGTGGTCATATATATATCGACAGCACCAGAGCCTTTCGGACGGTCAGACTGCAATAAGAGCATCAAACCGTCCGATGAAATACACATCCTGCGTTCGTTAGAAGAACTGTTTACATTCGACCCAAGATTAACAGGCTCTCCCCATTCGTCATTTATTGTTGCTCTTGTTGTCATCCATAGATCGCGTAAACCTAAGCCACCGGGCCGTTCAGAACTAAAATAGAGCGACAGGCTGTCGGCTGAAATGTGCGACATGTAGTCCGCATTTGAAGAGTTGACGACTGGTCCAAGATTTGATGGTGTCCCCCAATCATCGGCCGTTGTTTCTCGCGTGGATACCCACAAGTCCATATTACCTACTGTTCCTGAACGATTGGAGCTGAAGTAAAGCGAAAGGCCGTCTACCGAAATACTCGGGCAATTGTCTTGAGCCGAACTGTTCACAACCGAACCAAGATTGAAAGACTGTCCCCATTCATCGTCTGTCGTTGCCCGAGTTGCAATCCACAGGTCGGCGTTTCCGTGGCCGCCGGACCTATCCGACTCAAAGTAGATCGACAGACCGTCAGCAGAAATGCTCAAACCATTTCCTCCCTCACCCGAGGAAGTATTTACATTCTGTCCGAGGTTGACAGGTTCTCCGAAGACAAAATCCGCCTTCGCAACACCCATAGTCAGGACTAATGCCAGAACAAATACCGGTACAATTGTCTTTTTCATTTTCATTCTCCTTCAAATTTTGTTCCTGCTTTAAGCAAAGAACGGTTAATATTTTCGTATGCATGCGCACATTTCGTGATAGGTGTTATTACGACCAGAAACCGCTGATTGTAAGCCACATGGAGTTTCTCCTCCAAAAAGCCAATTTTATGGCCAAAAAAGCCTACCCTATTATGAACAAATCAGCTCTGTTTGTCAATATGTGGTGACTACTTATTTTTTCCGGAATGCGTTCTTACACGCCAGAGCCTCAATATGCTATAGGATTTAGGTTTTTTTGCTTTATGGTACGGTTACCTGGATGGAAAAGGTTTTCAAAGGCTCGTCATCTTCCCAGGGTCTGCTATATGCAAGTTCGAGCGTCGTTTGTCCCGCACTTACGGCCTTGAAGCGGAAGATTTCCCAGGCGCCGGCACCGACCATTGGTGAATCGCCTGTTTCGGCTGACTTGAATTCCACCTGGCCGAACTGCTTCAGGATAGACTCGTTGTTTTCTACAAGCTCCCATCGGTAACCGGTTGAGGGATTCGATTCGAGTGTAACGACAAGTAATTTGCCCTGCTCCACCTCGACCTGGCCGCCATTATCAGCCTCATTTACATCAACAGTTTCAGCCCATGGATATACCTTGAACAGAGGCTTTGCAATAACGAATAAATCTTCAACATCGACAACACCGTCACCCCAAGGCATCGGGCCAATGTCGCACAACTGATTGTCTGTGCCCCAGTGATCAATCATAATGCATAGATCGTCAGCATCAACAAGCCCGTCGCCATTTAGGTCAACGAGTGGCTCGATTGATGCCTGCCATATGTCATAACCACCGATTCCGCCAGACCTATTAGAATAGAAGTAAAGTACCCGTCCATCTGCCGAGATACTTGGACGTGCTTCTTGATCCGGGGTGTTGACCGCTGATCCTAAATTAAATGGCTCACCCCAGGGATTATCTTTTGTTGGACGCTTCGACACGTATATATCGTAATCCCCGAATCCTCCAGGTCTGTCCGATCCGAAAATGAGTGATAAACCATCAATCTGAACTTCGGGGGCCCAGTCCCAATCAGAGCTGTTAATCGTAGAACCAAGATTGACAGGCGTTTCCCATTCATCGTATTTGCTTGCCCTGGTAGTTACATAGATGTCGGTAATCCCATATCCATCGTCGCGCATGGAATGGAAATAAAGTGACAATCCATCACCTGATATGCTCGGCTCTGCATCAGCGTCAGGACCGTTGACTATTGAACCAAGGTTCACCGGTTCTCCCCATGGTTCTTCAGTTGTTGTACGTGTAGATACATATATATCCTCACTATCATTATACCCACCATCTCGCGTTGAGGAGAAATAGAGCGACAGGCCATCCGCCGAGATATTAGGCCCGACGTCAACACCCGAACTATTTACTGTTGAGCCAAGATTGACCGGCATGCTCCATTCATCGTCTGTTGTTTCTCGTGTCGCTACCCATAAATCATAAATACCTAACCCACCGGATCGTCTTGAGCTAAAGTAGAGTTCCAAACCGTCGGCTGAGATACAAGGCCCAAAGTCATGAGCTGAACTATTAACCGTTTCTCCCAGATTTGTAGGAGCGCCCACTATGAAATTCGCTTTCGCAACATCCATAGTCATGCCAAATGCCAGAATCAATACCAGTACAATTGTCTTTTTCATTTTGTCTCTCCTTCAAAGTTTGTTCCTGCTTTAAGCAAAGAACGGTTAATGTTTTCATGTTCCATGTTTATTCGGCGGATTCAACCGGCGGGAATTCCTCAAACAGATGCTCAGCAAGGACAATCAGGTCTTCGACATCGACGATTCCATCGCCCCAGGGCATCGGACCGACGTCACACAATTGGTTGTCTGTGCCCCAGTTTTCGACTACAATGCACATATCAGCCGCATCAACGATGCCATCGCCATTGAGGTCAACGATCGGGATAATAGGCGCCTGCCAAATATCCCCAAGACCATAACCGCCGGAATGATCTGAACAAAAGTAGAGAGTGTTTCCGTCTGCAGAAAGACTTGGCCAGGCTTCCAATAATGATGTATTCACAGGCTGAGGTAGCTTTTCGGCTAAACTCCAATCGTCATCAGGAGAATCGCGTCTGGCGTACCACAGATCCCAAGTGGAAGGGTTTTGTCCACCTCTGACAAAAATTAAAATCCGACCATCTGTTGAGAGTTCTGGAGAAAATTCGCCGTTGGAAGTGTTGACAGAGCCCCCAAGGTTAACTGGAGATACCCAGGGACTTTCTGCGTCTGTACGCGTTATCATCCACAAATCACCCCATCCGGAACCGCCGGGTCGAAAACTTGAGAAGTATAATGAAAGACCGTCAGGCGTTATATAGGCTGTAGCGTCACCCTGAGACGTGTTGAGTGGTTGACCGAGGTTGACAGGTGGGTCCCAGGAATCGGAAAGGGTAGATCGAGTTGATACATACAAGTCGGCATGCCCATAGCCGCCGGGGATAAGACTATAGCCCAGACCATCGTTGAAGTAAAGCGACAGACCATCTGGCGAAAGACACGGCTCCCAATAATCATATTTCGAGTTTACAACAGTTCCAAGGTTCGCGGGTTGTTCCCACTCTGCCTGGCTGCTTTGCCGCTTCGTCATCCACAGGTCGTAACCACCTGACCCGCCGGGCCTGTTGGATGAGAAATAAAGTGAAAGACCATCAGGAGTGATATAAATACCATGTATATCGAAAGATGAATTGACGACTGGGCCAAGATTGACAGGTTCTCCGAAGATAAAATCCGCCTTCGTAAGTTTTGTTGATAGACTAATTGTTAAAGTCATTATGATTATAATTATTTTTTTCATTTTCTTCCTCCTTCAAAGTTTGTCCCTGTTTTAAGCTGAGAAAGGTTAATATTTTCATATGCATGCGCACATTCAGAAACAAGTTTTATTACGACCAGAAACCGCTGATTGTAAGCCACATGGAGTTTCTCCTCCAAAAAGCCAGTTTTACGGCCAAAAAGCCTACCTTATTATGAACAAATCAGTCGGATTTGTCAATATGTAGTGACTGCGTATTTAAAAAAAAAGGAAAAAGTCCCTTATTCTGTCAGGGCTTTTTTGGGGCACTCAACATTCTTCGCGGCTAATCAAAAATAGGCGTTTATCTATGGTTAAATAAATTATGAAATTTATTTATTTTTAGCTTGACTAACACAATACTTCTTTGTATTATTATTATTTAACCTATGCTATATATCATTTTAATAGTCAATAGACAACAGTAAATATTCAATGCTGAAAGGGAGAATATCATGTCAACGCAAAAACAAGTCAAAGCAAATCGTCAAAACGCACAAAAATCTACCGGGCCCAGGACCGACCAGGGCAAGGCTGCCGTCTCGCAGAACGCGGTTAAGCACGGCTTGTTCGCACAATCGCTAATATATGGCGAAAATGAGGGTGATTATGAAGCTTTTCACGAAAAATTCTTCGCTAAGCTCGATCCCGTCGGGGCGGTGGAATTATTTCTTGCTGAGCGGGCTGCGAACCTCGCGTGGCGGCTGAAACGTGCTGAACGTATGCAGAACGAGGTCATCGAAGATATGATTGGAAGATTGGTAACCACTAATCCAGCCAGACGCAGACGAGAAGATTATTACTACAACAAGGGAAGACGGCCGGATGAGCCGGGAGTTGATCTGGATGAATTGCCGCTCGGCAGAATCGCCAACAGCGACTGGTCATGCAACAGGGTGCTCGACAGGATGCTGATGTACGAGAGGCGGATCGAGAACAGCTTCCATAAGACCATGCATGAGCTTGAAAGGCAGAAACTGATTCGGCAGGTTGAGCAGCAGTATGAGCCTGAACAGGCCATCCACTTCCCGATAAAAAACAATCGGGATGTGGCTGCCACACAGAGTACGACTGCTGTGAAAAATGGTGATTTGAAAAAACAAAGCCAATTATCAGTAGCCCATATTAGCGTAAATTCTTTAGAGAAAGGAGATTATGACAATAATCCGGTTCATGGGGCCGAAGAAAACAAACCCAATCAAAGCCAATTTCCTGCTCGAGCAATCCTGAAAACAGGCCGGAGCGTTCATCGCTCATCAGATAATTAAGGTCGATTTGCCTTTGGAAGGTCTAAATAGGCCGTAATTTCCGAGACTTCGCTGTGTAAGCTGCTGCTTTTCAGACACGGTATGGAGGTCATACGCTTGGCGACTTACTACGCTGCTCTTGACAGCACGGCCTCGAACGCCTAAAGTGGCGGCAATGGCAAAGAAACTCTACATAATCGACGGCCACGCGCATATTTACGCGGCCTATTACGCCCCGATGGGCGGGCAGTTGAGAAGCCCGTCCGGCGAGCCGACCAAGGCGGCCTATATCTTCACCATGGCTATCCTGGGGCTTATTCAGAAACGCAAGCCTGAAATGCTCGTCGTCGCGCTCGACAGCAAGGCCCCGACTTTTCGTAAAGAGATGTACGACGATTACAAGGCAAACCGCAAGGAAATGCCCGAAGACCTGCCGGGCCAGATTGATCGGATAGCGCAGATCCTGGAGGCGATGAATATCCCGACAATCAGGCTCGACGGCTTCGAAGCGGACGATATCATCGGGACGCTTGCGAAAAAGGCCGGCGCCGACGGCTATGATTGCCTGCTCTGTTCGAAGGACAAGGACCTGCTGCAGTTGCTCGACGAGCGTATCAGCATGCTCGATATCAAGACCGATACTCTGACGGATGTCAAGGCGATGTTCGAGAAAATGGGCGTGACACCAGAGCAGTTTATTGATTGTCTGGCGCTGCAGGGCGACACCTCGGACAACGTGCCGGGCGTGCCCGACGTCGGGCCGAAAACGGCGCTCGGCTGGATACAGAAGTACGGGTCGCTTGAAAACCTTTACGAGCACGTCGATGAAATCAAGGGCAAGCGGGGCGAGAACCTCCGCAAAAACAGGGATAAGGCCGAACTGAGCAAGAAGCTGGTGACAATCGACTGCGATGTCCCGGTGGACGTCGATTACGATAATTTTGAGCTGAGCAAATACAACGAACCAAAACTGAGAGAAATCTTCACCGAGCTCGGATTTAATCGCCTGCTCGCTCAGTTGGGCATGACGGCAGAGTCTTCGCCGGCAACTCAAAGCTCGCCGCAGGAATCCGAGACTGCAAGTCACGAGTCACGGGGCGCGGGGCACAAATATCAGCTTATAGACACGCCGGAGAAATTTGAGAAGTTGTTTGCCGAGTTAAAAAAGCAAAAGCTCTTTGCGATAGACACCGAGACCACGTCCGTCGATGCGATGCGGGCGGAGTTGGTCGGCATGAGTTTCTCATGGCAGCCGGAGCGGGGATTTTATCTTCCGGTGAAAGCTCCGCTCGGCTCGAAACATCTTGATGTAGGAACGGTCCGGCAGAAACTTGCCCCTATACTTGTGGATGAGAGCGTTAAAAAGATCGGGCAGAACATCAAGTACGACATGCTCGTTCTGCGAAACGCACAAATGCCGGTAAAGGGTGTACACTTCGATACGATGGTAGCGTCTTATTGCCTGGACCCGGAGCGGAGCCATTCGATGGATAACATGGCGGCCGATTTTCTGGATTACCGGTGCATTCCAATTTCATCGCTGATAGGCAAAGGAAAAAACCAGCTAACGTTCGACATGGTTGACACGGCCGCTGCGTGCGAATACGCCGCCGAGGATGCAGATGTCACCTACCGGCTTTATCTGTATTTCAAAGGGCGGCTCGAAAAAGAGCCATTGATTAAGAAGCTTTTGGAGGAAGTCGAAATGCCGTTAGTGCCGGTGCTGGCGACGATGGAATACAACGGCGTGACGCTCGATACCAGGGTGCTGCGGAAGATGTCCGGCGAAATTTCCGAGACGCTTAAGAATGTCACCGAACAGATTTACGAACAGACCGGTACGGTTTTCAATCTCGATTCGCCGAAGCAGCTTGGCGAGGTCCTGTTCGACAAGCTCGGCCTGGTGCCGGTTAGAGGTCGCAGCACGGATGCCGGCGTGCTCGAACAGCTTTCAGATGAGCATCCGGCTATTGAGCTGATTCTTCAATATCGCGGATTAAGTAAGCTGCAAAATACCTACGTCGACAAACTGGGCTCACTCATAAATCCGCGAACAGGGCGGGTACATGCTTCATTCAACCAGACTATTGCTGCGACCGGTCGGCTCAGCTCCAGTAATCCGAACCTGCAGAATATTCCGATCCGCACCGAGCTGGGTAGTAAAGTCCGCTCGGCGTTCGTGCCCGGCAAGAAAAGTGACTGCATACTTAGCGCCGATTATTCACAGATCGAGCTTCGTTTGCTGGCGCATTTTTCGAAAGACCAGGCTTTGACAGAAGCATTTGCCGCCGACCGTGACATTCACAGCTTCGTTGCCTCGCAGATTTATGCCGTGCCTTTAGAGCATGTCACGAGCGAGATGCGGTCAAACTGTAAGGCGGTCAATTTCGGCATCATTTACGGCCAGGGAGCGTTCGGGCTTTCGCGCTCGATCGGAATAGGACGTGCCGAGGCGAAGAAGTTCATCGACGATTATTTCGCTCGCTACAGTTCGATCCGAAAATTTATGGATGATTGCATCGCCAGAGCCAGACAGACCGGCTTCGCCGAGACGATACTACATCGCCGGCGAAAAATCCAGAACCTCAACAGCAAGAACGGCAACAAACGCTCACAAGCAGAACGACTCGCTGTAAATACAGTCGTCCAGGGATCGGCAGCCGATCTTATTAAGCTTGCTATGATTGCGATTCAGCGAAAAATCGACGTCGAGAATTTACCTGTCACCATGCTGCTGCAAATTCACGATGAGTTGTTGTTCGAGCTGCCCGTCGCCGAAGCAGACCGGCACGCCGAATGGATTACCGAGCTTATGACCGGCGCTATAGAACTCGATGTCCCGCTAAAAGTCGATATCAACTACGGCCCGAACTGGCTCAGCGGCAAATAGATGCCAACCAGGTGACTAATAGCCTGCCGAAGAAGGCAGACCTGGATTAATCGTCGTCATCCTCGCCTTCGTCGTCTTTGACTTCTTCGGCCTCATCTTCGACTTCGAGGACCTTGCCTTCGGGCGTGACTTCGATTTCATATTCTTTGCCGTTTGCTTCGCCTTCGAATATATAAACCGTTTCGCCGTCTTCTTCTTCAATCTCTGCTTCGGTTATGGTAATTCCGTCAACTGCACTCTGTGCGGCCTCTAACGCTTCGGCAGGCACCTCCGAAAGCGGGACTTCCTTTTCCTGCTCGAACAATTCATCGAGAGTTGCACACCCCAGACTGCAAATCAGGATCAAACTAAAAATGAAATAAAACGCTCTCATTGCCAATCTCCTTTCGCATAGGTTTCGCTGCATAGCCAGCACACCTGTCCGTGTTGCGAATTTAACCTTTTATCGACGGTTCTGCTTTTTTCAACTCATTCGGGTAATTCTAAATCACCGATCCGGGATAGTCAAAACTATATTAGCACCGATTTTACACTTTTCCACAGGTTCAATTTTTAGCTTGGTGCTGCTATTATCCAAGGGATTGCCTTTCAATCGGCATACTCGAAACTGCACGGGAGCAAACGAAAATCCTTTGCTATCGAACCAGCGGTCGATTATCATGGAAGTGGTACTGTGCATTGATGGAAAGGTGCCTGAGAGCAGGTGTCGTGGCGTTTTCATATATCGGAGAGCAACATTATGTGTGAGTTCTGCTTAAAGCACGGCGAGGGCAAAAAGTGGTACCTGCAGGCGAAAAATTACTCCGACGACCTTCTGAGTGACATTCGCCGGCGAAAGTTCATTGAGAGCTTCTTAACAGACACCGAATCTCTCAAAAAAGCCCTGGAGCGTTTGGATAAACTCCAAAAGGCCCCGAATCTCATACGGGCCATTATCAGAAGACTTATCACCCGAAAGATGAAGAAGGTCCATTTCGGGCAGGTCGTTCCGATTGAGGACATCGAGCAAATCTTCGGTTTCGTAAACTCCATCGTTCGCATTGCCTGCATCTGCCGTCACATCACACTCGGAAGCGAGAAACGTTACTGCTACGCCGTCAGCATCGAGCCGGACGGCGGAAAATTCGGCCAAATCGTCAGCGGCCTCGACAGCAGCTTCCTTCACGGCCCCGATGTGGACGGATTCGAAAAGCTCACCAAAGACCAGGCTATTTCCGCATTCCGAGACCATGAGCGGGAAGGTCTTTGTCACAGCGTCTGGACCTTTTACTCCCCCTTCATAGCGGGCGTGTGCAACTGCGACCGCTCGGATTGCCTTGCCATGCGCTGCACCGTGACGGAGGGAGTCCCCATTATGTACCGGGCGGAATACGTCGCCGGTGTCGATCCGGACCAGTGCAACGGCTGCCGGCAGTGCATGCGCGTCTGCCAGTTCGGCGCCATAGCTTACAGCGCAGCAAACAAAAAGGCAGTGATAGATCCCAAACGATGTTACGGCTGCGGAATCTGCCGCTCCGTCTGCGCCAAAGATGCAATCACCCTTGAGCCGCGCAGCAACGTCCCCGCAGTAGCTACGCTGTGGTAAGCGCGTAATGTGTGATGTATCGCACCATACAGTATTTCTTTCATTATAATCTCTTGCCTCCGCTCACTGCCGGCGATAGATGACATAACAACTAAACCGAACATGCAAAAATTTAACTGTTAAGTCTTTTCGAGTCACATAGTCCTTTTGACTAGCCTCTGTCTGAAAACACCTCATTTTGCCGATACTTCTTATATAAGACAAGGAGGTTGACATTATGAAACGACACGAACTGACAGATGAACAATGGACAATCATCAAACCCATCTTGCCGAAACGAACCGCCACTACCGGACGCAAGCCTCGTGATCCACGAAATATGCTCAATGGTATCTTGTGGATACTCCGCACAGGGGCACCGTGGCGAGATTTGCCCGAGCGATTTGGCCCTTGGCAAACCGTATACGATTACTACCGGCATTGGCGAGACAACGGGACCTTCGATCGAATGGTTCAAGTCCTACAAATCCGCCTCGATCGAGAAGGCAAGATCGATTGGGATTTGTGGTGTATCGATGGCTCATCGGTTCGGGCTTCCCGTGCCGCGGCAGGGGCTTTAAAAAAAGTCTCCGCCAACACCCCGAGGAACCCGAAGACCATGCTCTATGTCGCTCACGCGGGGGATTCGGCAGTAAATTCCATTTGGTGACGGATGGCCGAGGTCTTCCGCTTGCTGTGGAAGTGACGGCGGGCCAGCGTCATGAGTCCACGCAGATCCAGACGGTTTTGGATGGGATTTCGGTGCCACAACCTGTGGGTCGTCCCCGGAAACGTCCGGCGCGTTTAGCCGGGGACAAAGCGTACAGCTTTGGGAGTGTGCGACGGTGGCTGTACGCTCACGGTATTGAAGCGATTATGCCGAACCGATCCAATCAGAAAAAGCTTGCCCATCCCTTTGATAAGCAAAGCTATAAACGGCGATGCGTCATCGAGCAATGTGTGGGCTGGTTGAAAGAATGTCGCCGTATTGCAACTCGGTTTGAGAAGTTGGGGATTAGTTTCTTGGCTATGTTTAAATTGGCCATGATGCAACGATACCTCAAAGTCGCGTTTTCAGACAGAGGCTAATCAAAAGGACTACGAGCTTTACAATAAAGATTATCGAAAAGATGGATTTTTTAGAAAAATTGGTGCTATTTTCTTTGAACAAAAAGGCCGAAAGTTAAGAGAATTGTATTCGGGATTGAAAGTTATGTACGTAACGCATTTTTTACAATTTGAATTTTTTGAGTAATTTCTTCTTTGTTCTTGAGAAATTCGGGGGACACCATACTTGATTCTCGTTAAAAAACAGTGTTAATCAGCCTGATCCTTCGACGTTGCTCAGGACGGCGTCTGCGGCCATCTCAATTTACAATTGATTATTTTCTATTGATTATTGTGTTTTTTGTGTTAATTCGTGCCCCTTGGAATTGACGATTTTCTATTGACAATTTTCGATTTTATCCGCGTTCTCGGCGTTAATCTGCGGTTGAAATTAGTCTTTAGTATTTAGTCGCTGGTAATTAGTGCTAAAAAACAAAAGATTTCTTGACAAATGCTAACATATTTGTTATAAAGGACTTATGACATAAAGGTTAGAAATCTTAATTCCCTGAGCCAAGACAACTAATATTTCAGCTATTTTGCGCTTGATTTACCTGCTGAGGAGTAATGATGACTAAAAAATTAAGGACATCGCCAAAGGGCAGGGTTTGTGCGTATCCGAAATGTAAGCAGATTTTGAGTATCTATAACCATACGCCTTACTGCCATGTGCATCGCAGAAAAAAAGAGGCCCAGAAAGACCTGTTTAAGAAGCCGTATCATCATCGAGCATAAACCAACGCCGTTGCAATTTACGATCGATAATTTTAATTAACTTTTCTTCATGCCACTTCGTGTTGAATCAAGATTCGCATGGGCAGAGCCTGTTTGTTCTCAGTCTTTTTAACCGGTTCGTTTTTTGGCTTAGCAATTCTATTGTTAGGGAGATTCGCCTTTCAGCTTTTCCCGGACCAGCTCAATCCGGGTTTCCAGCGTAGCGACCTTCGCTTTGTTTAATTCGATTTCAGAGGATTGTCCAAGAGCAATCCTTCTAGCCACCTGCTCTTTGTATTTTTTGTGGACCTGGATGATTTTCTCAAGGATATCGAGGCGCTCATCTTTTGTTTTGCACAGGTCCATTTCAGCTCGCAGCAGAGCGACGTTTGCGTCCCGGTACTCACCAATGTCAACCCGTCCGGATTCGGCAAATATCTTCATTGACTCGACATTACGAGTCAGTAATATCTTTCGTTCCAGCATCATTTGTTGCAGCTCTTTTTCATATTTTTTCCGTGCTTGAGCGGCTACATCCGTCTCGGATGCTTTTGCTGTTTGGGCCAAATTGTAACTATCCGATTTCACGCCGGAGCAGGTTATTATTAAGACGGTAAGTATCGCAACAGCAAAAAAGACAAGTCTTGTTATTAATGTTCGTGACATACGTTCTGTTCTCCTTTGTCCGGTTATTAATTTTCCGTTTCTTCGGGCCGGGACGTTCCGCAGTTCCAGCAGTCGGTATATTGTGCCTCTATGTCTTCGCCGCAGTTGGGACATTTCCAGGGGGAATTGCCGACAGGGGTGTTTAATGTTTTGTTCTCAATTTGCCGGACGAGGTTCATGGCCAGCTCATATGCGTTGTCATCTTGTATCCAGACGGCCGGCAGAGTATCCGGCGAAACGGATAATACTCCGCGCGCACCCCAAAGCTCTTCGCCGAGGACCTTACATGTGATTCTGTGTTCCTGAAGTATTCCCGCAACGAAATGAGCATCAGCAGGATTCTGTGCTATATATACTTTTTTCATACGCATTCTCCTTGAAATGTATGTCTGTAAATAACGTCTGCCTGTTCCATGGGCGAGAAATTCAAAGTATGCTCGCCATGTCGCCCGTCAATCGGAAATTTACACTAACCTAGCGAGATTTTCAATAAAAACGTTTTTCGAAAACAGTTGTTAATCGCTCACCCGTCAACTTCCGGTAAATCCTTAGAGGCGGCCGGTTGCTTAGAATCGGTTGGCGGTACATCATATTTTTGAATTAGAGATTCCCATGTCGACATTCTCTCAGGGCGGTCGGTTATAATAAGCATTTTACCCCATCCGATATCGTAGGGGGAATAAGGATATATGCGGCGAAACTCCTCAATCATCGCCTGATGCTGCGGTGATCTATAAGTAAGAAATTTATGCTGGAACCTTCGCTCTTCAAGATATCCATGACGTATCAAAGTATTCATGTGATGCTGGAATCTCTCCGAATGACGTCTACGTGATTCTGGTGTGGTAGAATGTTGCATAGCTGTTAGTGTCAATCTTTGGCCAAGTCTGTGATACGTAATGAACAAAGGTTTGCGGTAAAGAAATCCAGGAATCGCCAGTCCAGCAAGGACAAGTACGATGATAATCTGTATTGAGAAAATGCGAATGAGATCGTGCGATAACTTTCTCATGGTTCTTTTCCTCAAAATGTATCTCTTTACATAACATCCGCCTGTTCCATGGGCAAGAAATTCAAAGTATGCTCGCCGTGTCGCCCATCAGCAAGAAACATACATTAATCCAGCGGCATTTTCAATGAAAAAGGCCGCACATCTTAGTAAGAATCTTTTTTTGCTTTTTAAGTATTCGCGTTTCGGTTATACTTGCCTGCTGAACTAAATATTTGAAATAACGGTTTCTCGACGTATATAGAACCAAATTGAAAGGAGAAGATTCGATGACAACTGAAAATCAAGATCAATACCCGGTAAGAAGGACTTGCTGTCCTTGCGGCCATGACCATTCGGCGAGTGGAATTTCTCGCCGTGGCTTTTTGCAGGGCGTAGGCGGAGCAGCGGCTTTGGGAGTGGCACTGACCGGCCTGACCTGGTCCGGCGTATCGGCCGCCGAGCAGGAGGATAACGGACAGATCGAACGCCGGCCGCTTGTGGTAAAACCCATACTACTTTACAGCACGCCGCAACCGCGGCCACAATGGAGCTGGCGCTCATGGGGCGGCATCCAGACCGAGCAGGACGCCAAGCAGGAAGTCGCTCTTATCCGGCGTGAGCTTCGCGAGCTCGATAATAAAGCGGACTTTCCCGTGAAATTCCTGCCGGTTGCCGCCATCAAGGGAGCGGGGGACTTGCCCGGTATTACCGATCTTAAAGATGCGGATGTTTATATTGTATATGCAGCCGGCGGAGGACAGGATACATTCGCCAAGCTGGCCGAGAGCGGCAAAGACATGATATTCTTCTGCCGGCATAAATCAGGGCCGGTCTATCTGTGGTACGAGATTATCAGTCCCCGCTATATCCGTCAGCACACAGATACGCTGGCGCTCAAGGGAATCGACGACAGGGACGTGGTAATTGACAATCAGGACGAGATTCTCTGGCGTCTGCGTGCATTATGCGGCCTGCACAATACGATGGGCACTAAGATCATTGCGATAGGCGGTCCGGGCGCATGGGCCCAGCCGAGAGATGTCGTTCCCAATCTTGTCAGGGACAAGTGGAAATTCGATATAAAAACCGTATCTTACGATGATCTGGGAGAATTGATAAAACAGGCACGGGCGGACAATGCCGCAGTTCGGCGCGCCCGCCAGCGGGCTGAAGCATATCTAAAAGCACCCGGCAATACACTGGAGACAAAGCGCGATTATGTGGACAACTGCTTTTTACTGGAACAGGTATTCCGTGGCATCATGAAGAAGGCTGACTGTCAGGCGATCACCATCAACGGCTGCATGGGAACGATAATGCCGCTCGCGGAGACCTCGGCCTGCCTGACCCTGAGTCTGCTCAACGACGGGCAATATCTTGCTTTTTGCGAATCGGACTTTGTGGTGATTCCATCAGGCATACTGCTTGGGAATATTTCCGGCAAACCCGTCTTTCTGAACGATCCGACCTACCCGCACGACGGCATGATTACTCTGGCTCACTGCACGGCCCCTCGAAAGATGAACGGAAAAGAGCTGGAGCCGGTCCGTATCATGACACATTTCGAGTCCGACTACGGTGCCGCTCCCAAGGTCGAGATGAGCAAAGGCCAGGTTGTCACCAATATCGTGCCCGACTTTAAGTCTGAGCGCTGGGTGGGTCTGCTGGGTGAGATTATCGACGCGCCGTTTATGGACGTCTGCCGCTCGCAGATTGATATTCGCTATGAGTGTGACGACCTGAAGCTGGCCGAACGTATGCCGGGCTTCCACTGGATGACCGGCTATGGTGATTATATGAGCGAGCTCGGTTATGCGCTTAAGAAGGTTGGGATCACATGGGAAAATCTGACTGCTTAAGAAATAATGTGAGGTGAAGTGACATGAGAGTGAAATGTGCTCGAATGAAAAGGCATGTAATCTGCAGCCTAATCCTTTCCTTTTTGTGTATTCATGCCGCTCAGGCGATGAATCTATATGTTTCTCCGGACGGCGATGATAGTTGGTCCGGCAAACTGGCCCGACCTGACAGCACACGAACGGACGGGCCGCTTGCGTCACTGGCAGGTGCGCGCGACCGCTTGCGACAGTTACGGCTAATCGCCCGGATAACGGAACCAATCCGTGTCATTATTGGCGATGGACGGTACACGTTAAGCGAGCCGTTTGTTCTTGAGCCCCGGGACAGCGGTATCGGACAACTTACGGTCAGCTATGAAGCCGCTGCCGGAGCAAGACCGGTTTTCACAGGCGGACGTGCTATTACAGGTTTCAAACGCGGCGCAGACGGCGTCTGGCAAACTCAAATCCCGGACGTGGCCGCCGGCAAATGGTATTTCGAGCAGTTGTTCGTAAACGGCCGCCGGGCCGTTCGGGCGCGGACGCCCAACAAGTTCTATCATTATATGGGCAATTCTGTCGAAGTGCCCATCGAAGGCCAGGATGGAAAGTTCCGCCGGACAACGAACGTCCGCCCCGAAGACCTGGAGCTGCTCAAAGACCTAAGCCCGGACGAATTAAAAGATGTCACTCTCGTTGCTTATCACAAGTGGTGCATAACCCGGCGGTTTTTGACGGAGGTTGACACGGCCGGTAGTGCTTTAGTCACGACCGGCGAAAAGCTCAAGAGCTATTCCGGCTGGCCAAACAATACGCGATATCACCTTGAAAACCTTAGGACCGCCCTCGATGAGCCGGGTGAGTGGTTTCTGTCACGGGATGGAACACTTAGCTATATGCCGATGCCGGGCGAAGATCCCGCCACGGCGAAAGTTGTCGCTCCGGTCATTAAAAAGCTCGTAATCATTCAAGGTGAGCCTGAGAATTCGAAATTCGTCGAGCACATTAAGCTCAACGGCCTTGTCTTCGAGCATAACCAGGAATTGCTGCCCCGGACGGGTTATGCCCCGTATCAGGCGGCGTATGTCACCGAGGCGGCGATAATGGCCGACGGAGCACGAAACATCATTATAGAGGATTGCGAGGTAAAACACAGCGCGACCTACGCGGTGTGGTTCAGGCAGGGCTGTAAAGATTGCCTGCTGAGCCGCTGCTATCTGTACGACCTCGGAGCCGGCGGCGTGCGAATCGGCGAGGGCCGGATACGCTCCGATGAGCCTTCCCGCACGAGCCGCATAAAAGTCGACAACAATATAATCCGCTCGGGCGGGCGCATCTATGCCTCGGCGGTAGGAATCTGGATAGGTCAGAGCGGCGACAACACCGTCACCCACAACGACGTCGGCGACTTTTTCTATACGGGCCTGTCGGTCGGCTGGAGATGGGGCTATTCCGAAAGCCTTTCCAAACGCAACATTATCCGCTTCAACCACGTTCACCACATCGGCTGGGGCGTGCTAAGTGACATGGGCGGCATTTACACGCTCGGGCCTTCCGAAGGCACCGTCGTCAGCGATAACATCTTTCATGATGTCTATTCCTACGATTACGGCGGCTGGGGCCTTTACACCGACGAGGGCAGTACCGGAATCGTCATGGAGAACAATCTCGTATATAACACCAGGACCGGCGGCTTCCACCAGCATTACGGCAAAGAAAATATCATCCGCAACAACATACTGGCTTTCAGCAAGCTGCACCAGATTCAGGCCACTCGCGTCGAGGAGCATCTGTCATTTACCTTCGAGAACAACATCGTTTACTGGACCACGGGCCCGCTGCTGTCCGGCCGCTGGAAGGAAATACGCATCAATATGGACAAGAACTGCTACTGGAACGCTGCCGGCGAGGACATCAGGCCGGCCGGGATGTCGTTCGAGCAGTGGCGGGAATTAGGCCGGGACAAAAACTCGATTATTGTCGATCCGATGTTTGCCAATCCGGAAAGACATGACTTTCGCCTGGATCCGAATTCTCCTGCTATTGGGCTCGGTTTTAAGCCGTTCGATTACACCAAAGCCGGAGTTTACGGCGACCGCGGCTGGATAAGAAAGGCCGCCAGCGTTAAATACCCCCAATTGGAAATCGCGCCCGACCCGCCGCCGGTCTCTATCAACGATAACTTCGAGACAACTCCCGTCGGTCAGCAGCCGGCCAGCGCCCAGTGCAACGTCGAGAACAGGGGAGATGCCATCGTTGTCACCGACGAAACGGCTGCTGCCGGCAAGAGGAGTCTGAAAATTGTTGATGCGGCCGGCCTTCGGAATACATGGAACCCGCACTATGTCTATCCTCTCAAGCACAGCAGCGGAACGACAAGCTGTGCTTTCGATATTCGTATCGGCAAAGACGTCCGGATCAATCACGAGTGGCGCGATTGGCGCGTTTCGCCCTATGGTGTCGGGCCCAGTCTCTCTATTGACGGCACGCAGCTAAAAGTCGCCGGTAAAACTCTGCTGGAATTGCCTGTCGATAAGTGGGTGCATTTTGAGATTGCCGCTGGCCTGGTCAACGGCAGCAAGAACACATGGGACATGACCGTCATGCTTCCCGGCCGGCCGCCGAGAGAATTCAAGAGATTGCAAAACGGAAACACCAAATTCAAACAGCTAACTTGGGTAGGCTTCACCAGCAACGCTACAAAGAAAACTGTCTTCTATCTTGACAACATCAAGCTAACCAATGAAGCATAGAAAATGTCGGATTGGTATTACCCCACCAATCGATTGTAACGTATCCTGGATTATTTCCTCGTGAATGTGACATCCATTACCAATTCATATTCTCCTTCCGAAGTGGGGTGTTCCATTCTCAGGATGATTTTATCCGGATCTACGGCCCGAAAGCTTTGTACGAACAGGCTGCCGTGCCAATTCAAAAACAGGGAATTATCACTTAGAAAATTGCATGTCGCCTTATCAAAATTTCCGGAATTCTCGAACCACCAGAATCGATACAGCTTCGCTTTTTCGTCCCATGCAAAAATTGCATGTGCCTGTCCCTGCCCTGTTGTTAAGGAACACGAGTAATCAAAAGTGACGTATTTGTCGTCCAGGAATCTCTTGAAAGTTCCGCTTCCCGTACCCGTGTCTGCCTGGCTCATGGAGCTTTCGGGAATGTTGTATTCCATGTCCCAGTCCCCCAGCAAAAACTCGAATTTCTCCATTGGATTTTCGTTATTTGTCAATGGTTTTTCCATAGTATCATTCCTGAAATCGAACACGTGGGTATTGTGTTATCACCGTCATGTCTATTTCTTGCCGTGAAACAGTTCGCTTCCTGCTCCGGCGTAAATTCTTCGCTGGGATGGTAGTGTCGGATTTTTTACAGCCGGCCAGCGGTCGGGCTGCGGCTCGGAACCTTCTTTTGCCAGGGCGGTTGGCTCGATGTCACCCATTACCGGCTCATCGTGGATGTTCATGCCCTCGACCGTCCAGCTAAACTCGATTGGAATACCGTTCGGATCGAAAGCGTATATAGAATGGATAAACCCGTGGTCGATTACGTCCGAACAATTAAAGCCGGCAGCATCCAGCGTATCCTTAAGCTCCCATAGTTCGTCTGGGCTGTCGACTCCGAATGAAACGTGGTCGAATACGAACGGCCCTTTGACCGGCCGGCCATGGGCTTTGTGCTCTATTGGTTTGACGCCCGGCCACTCGAAGAACGCTATCAGGTCGGTTTTACTAATCTCGAAGAAATAGTGGCGGAATCCGGGCTCACCAAGACCGCCTACCAGTTTCATGCCGAGCAAATCGCGCCAGAAGCTGATCGTTGCATCCATGTCCCCCGTCGCCATGGCTAAATGATTGATGCCGTTAAACTTCATAAGAATAATCCTTTGCTTTTAATGCTCCATATAATCCAGGACCAGATAAGACATTGCTCTGACGCCGAGCTTCAAAGCGCTTTCATCGATATAAAAGTCCGGCGAATGATGCGGTGCCGCATCTTCGGGCTTTTTGCCTTTCGGCATTCCGCCTAAGAAAAAAAACAAGCCGGGAACACGTTGCCCATAAAATGAGAAATCCTCCGCTCCCGTTATTGCATTGACGAGATTTACGTTTTCGGCGCCGGCGGCTTCCTTCAATGTAGGCAGCATCTTGGTCGTCAGCTCGGGATCGTTGTACGTCACCGGATAGCCCTTTCTAATCCGAACGTCTGCTTCTGCTCCGGCACTTTCGGCAATCTTTGTGATGGTAAGCCGAATCTTTTCGTGAATCTTGTCCTGCATATCGGTATTGAGCGTACGAATCGTGCCGATCAGCTCAACCTGGTCGGGTATAATATTGCTTCGCACGCCGCCGTGGATGCTCCCGATGGTAATGACTGCCGCGTTTTCCGTCAGCTCCGTCTGACGGCTGATAATGGTTTGCAGACCCATTATAATCTGTGCCGAAACTGTAATCGGGTCCACTCCCGTCCATGGCGTCGAGCCGTGCGTTTGCTTGCCCTTGACCGTGATTCGAAGACCGTCGGAGGCGGCCATAGCACCCTCCGGGCGATAGCCGATTGTGCCGGCTTCCATGAGCGCCCAGATATGCAATCCGAAGATAACATCCACTTTCGGATTCTCCAGCACGCCCTCCTTCACCATAAGCCTGGCGCCACCTTCTTCACCCTGCGGGGCACCCTCTTCGGCCGGCTGGAAGATGAACTTCACAGTGCCTTTCAGATCCTTTTTCATTGAAGAAAGAATCTCAGCAACACCCATGAGCATAGCGATATGCGTATCGTGACCGCAGGCGTGCATTACTCCGACATCGTGCCCGTTATATTCGGCCCTGACCTTTGAGGCAAACGGCACATCGACGCGCTCGGTGACCGGGAGGGCGTCCATGTCCGCGCGAAGAGCGACGACAGGCCCCGGCCCGCCTCCTTTCAGCAAGCCCACGACACCGGTATGCGCCACGCCGGTTTGAACATCCAATCCCAGGTTCTTGAGGTGCCCGGCAATCTTTTCTGCCGTCTTGAATTCCCTGTTCGACAGTTCCGGGAACTGATGAAAATGACGCCGCCACTCGATGACCTTAGACTCAATCCGATCCGCCGACTGGTCGACCTGTTCTTTCAGAGTCTCGTTAGCGTTCGCCGTTGTGAAGCTGATGATGACCAGTATGCACAAAAGAATCCGTATCATAGCCTTGTACTCCTTCTGTATACTTGATGTCAATTTTAAATGATTTCTCGGCCGGGTTCTGCCTCGTGCGCGCCCACGACGGGAATGACAATGCACAACCGTCATTTCAATCCAGGTATCCCTTAGTGACGAGGGGCGGAGAAATCTGCTTCAAAAGTTTCGCGTGAATTCTCAGGATTCCTCGTCGGGGCTTTCCTTTAGCTTCATAGGCTCATCGCAGCAGATGATATTGCATACGCAGGTTGAGTCGCAGTCCTTGATTACTTTCAGCTCGACGCCGCACGTATCGCAGCACAATATCTGGTCCGTCTTGACAGGTTCCATGTAATATCTCCTTACTGAAATCTCTCGGTTAGAAGTATATGTGTAATTTCATCGTTTTGTCAACGCTGTTCGAAAATATGTTTGAGAAGGATTGACAGAACGGTCTAAAATATATATATAATAAAAGACCGTGTTTTTGCCGTAAGGCTGGATACTTTTGTGAGGTGTAATCGTGTGCAAGAGGGCTTTTACACTCATCGAGCTGCTGGTAGTCATTGCAATTATTGGTCTGCTGATGGCAATTCTCATGCCGGCCCTGAATCTGGCCAGAGATCACGGCAGAAGGGCATCCTGTATGAGCAATATGCGTCAGGTAGGAGTGGCTCTGGCGATGTATCAAAATGAGTACGAAAAAACTCCGCCGAAGACACAGGCTGTTTACGATTATGCCATTCCCGCCGCTCCGGACAATGTTCTGAAGCTGCTGCGTCCCTTTGTTTATGCCGATGATCCGAACCGTCCGACGCCCGTTTATGCCTGCCCGGCTCTGAAACCCAATCCGAATCCGGCTTATGCACCTTCCCGCGTGAGCTGCACCGGGTACTTAGTCAACTCCGTCGTAATGGGCCGGTCGGTAGCGTCTATCCCCAGCCCCGCCCGAATCATCGCCATACAGGAAGGCTGGGCGCTTTCCAACCATTTATGGGTGCAGCCCGAACCGAACACTCGCACCGAGGCCGCCCTGCAGGGACGGGTGCCGACTCGTTATCAGGAATGGCACATGTTCGCCAGCCAGGCCGACCACCCATCATGGTTTACGAAGGAACGCCGGGAGCAGACTGCGAATGTTCACGGCGAGGGCGGCAACTTTGTATTCTGCGACGGCCATGCCGACTACAGAAAATACTGGGACCGCGAAAGTGGCGATTACGGACTTATTCATCCCTTCACGAAACAAAGTGTACCATACGAACCTACACGCGCCAGCACCACTCTGACTCTGGAAGCAGCGTTTTAGAGGACTCCTAAGCTCCAGACAAACTTAACCAGAGCAAAGTGAATGTAGCCTAATCTTATTTGACAAAATCCAGTCAATTTGATACAATTTTACAGTAGCTTCTGTAATTAATATAATCTCGGCAGGAGGTTTCAAATGAGTGGAAAAACTAATCCGGGGGCATGGGTGATAATTGCGATTTTTCTTGCGGTTTTGTTCACCACAACAGCCCCGGCAACAACCATTAATATTGACGGCGATTCAGCAGGAAACGACATAGTCTCGCCGGGCGAGATTTGGAAATTCTTCAAAGGTATCGAATCCCCGGGCAATCCGCCGGACACATGGAAAGATATCGGCTTTGACGATTCGAACTGGCAAACCGGCCCGGGCGGCTTCGGCTACGGAGATGATGATGACGCTACGGTCCTCGACGATATGAGGGGAAATTATGTCTCGGTATACATCCGGAAGGAATTCTCAGTTTCGTCGCTGGCTGCAGACGAGGTTGTCGCGCTTGAGATTGACTACGATGACGGATTCATAGCGTATCTGAACGGCACCGAAATCGCACGGGCGCACATGCCCGAAGGTGCTGTCGCTTATGACTCAACAGCGGAATCTACCCACGAGGCCGGCTCCCCGGAGACCTTCGTCCTGGGAACGGCAGGTGAGATCTTGAATGAAGGCAGTAATATTCTGGCAATCGAGGGCCATAATGGCTCTGCGAGCAGCTCGGATTTTTCGCTTATTCCAACCCTTCGAACGGCATCGAACATAACCCGGTTAGGCGAGACCTGGATGGTGGAAACAGATGAGGTAACGCTAAAGGGCAGTGCTGATGCTCCTAATGCCGTATCAGTGCTGGCCAATGGAGCCGAGGCTGATTTCAACATTAGTAACGGTTCATGGAGCATTGAAATTTCGCTCAATCCCGGTCTGAACAGCATAACTATAGAGCAGCTCGATGCAAGCGCGAGAATTATAAATACCCGTACTGTAGAAATCATGTATGTTGCTGAAGTAATCAACGTTGCCGGAGAATTGACCGAAAATACTACCTTCTCCGGGGTCTGCGTCGTCGAAGGCACCGTTGTCGTTCCGGCCGGCATGGTTCTGAAAATCGAGCCGGGTACAATGGTCAGGATGAAAGATGCGGCGAAACTTCTCGTTTACGGACAGCTACTCGCTGAAGGGACTGAATCGAGTCCAATTAGCTTCACACGCTATAGCGACGGCATGTTCTGGAAACAGATAATGTTCGTCGAAGCGGCGCACAGCAGGCTTTTACACTGCGTTATCGAATATGCCGACAGTGAGGGCGAGCATCAGGATTATTACGAACCGGGGCCGAGAACGTACCACGAGGCGGTTGTTGCTCTGGCGTGTCATATCGATATCGAAAATTGTATCTTCCGGAACCTTCCCAACGAAAGCGGCGGCGCCGATGGGGACGCCATAGCTATCATCTCGGATGACCAGGATCATACTGGTGAAGCGACGGCAAACATTCGGGGCTGTGAATTTCTTTCGATAGGGCAGGGCGTGCATACCCGATATTCCTATGTGCTGGTCGAGGACTGCTACTTTACGGGCAAGCGAGGCGATAATGATGACGTCGATTTGTGGGGCGAAAGCACACCGGCGCCGCTGATACGAAACAACCTTTTCCTGAATCCGGAACATGATGACATGATAAATCCCACCCGGTGCTCTGCTGTCATTGTCGGCAATGTAATCGTCGGCTGTGACGACCACGGCATTGTTCTGCGGGACAGATGCTTTCCGGTTTTAATGAACAATTTGATTGTCGACTGCAGCAGCGCAGGTGTAGCGGTGGAAAATTCGTGTGAAGCACTGCTGATTAACAACACAATCGTCGATTGCGGCAGGGGGCTCAGGCTCTTCGACCTGGGCAGGTGGGGCCCGCCATATCGGCTGAATCCGGGCGGCGGAACGGCAACGGTGATTAACTGCATTATCTGGGATTGTCCACAGCCGGTCACTCTGGCAGACAGCTCGAACACGGATATAGAAGATCGCGGCTCTCATGTAACGGTCAAATACAGCAATATCGAAGGTGGCCAAAACGGCATATCCGTCTCCGGCAGCCGTTCAACCGTTACCTGGGGACAGGGCAATATCAATACCAATCCTCAATTTGCTGCCGTTAATAACGGCGACAATCACCTGAAATCCCAGGCGGGCCGATTGGATGTGTCCGGCGAAAGCTGGGTGCTTGACAACGTCACAAGCCCATGTATCGATACGGGCGATCCGAACAGTCCCGTTGCTTTCGAGCCATTCCCTAACGGCGGTATTATCAACATGGGAGCTTACGGTGGTACATTAGAAGCGAGCAAGTCACCCTCCGGCCTTCATTCCAAATACGGCGGAGGTACTGGAGAGCCAAACGATCCCTTCTTGATCTACACTGCCGAGCATCTCAATAATATTGGGGCCGATCCGGACGACTGGAACAAACACTTAAAACTCATGGCGGATATTGACCTGTCGGGCTATACGTACGAAAGGGCTGTGATTGCACCGGATACAAACGACACGAATTATTGGGAATTTAATGGAATTTCTTTTAAGGGTGCATTTGACGGCAACGGCCATGCGGTTTCGAATCTTACAATCACAGGAATGAGCTACTTAGGCCTGTTTGGCCAGGTGGGGCCGGAAGGGCAGGTCAAGGGCCTGGGTGTAGAGGACGTCAACATAACCGGCTCTTACACCACTATCGGTGGACTCGTAGGCGACAACCTCGGAAATATTGATTCGTGCTACAGTACCGGAACAGTCACAGGATATAACCGTGTTGGTGGGCTGGTGGGATATAATAATTATGGAGATATATCTGCGAGCTATAGCACCTGTGCAGCCAGCGCTACGTTCAGCGGAAATCAGGGAGTTGGCGGGCTTGTGGGAGTAACCGCAGGCAGCATTACTACGTGCTACAGTTCCGGCCCGGTCAGTGGGGAAAGGGTAATCGGAGGACTTGTGGGATGGAATTACCAGAGTAATATAACTAACAGTTACAGCACTGGTAAGGTCAGCGGAGATCAGAACGTCGGCGGGCTTGTGGGCAAAACAGATCAAGACGGTGGTAAAGTGACCGGCTGCTTCTGGGATTTGGAGACGTCCGGGCAATCGAGCAGTACAGGTGGTGGTACAGGTCTGACTACTGCCGAGATGCAAACGGCCGGCACATTCCTTGATGTCGGCTGGGACTTCGTGGGCGAGACCGACAACGGCATCGAAGACATCTGGTGGATTCTGGAAGGGAAGGTCTATCCGAGACTGTCGTGGGAAGCTATAAAATGATCAATGATGGTTGATTATTGATTATTTCTTTGTGTTGGCCTTCGTTTTTGCTAAGGATACTTTGTGCATATCCCTATTACAATTTTTAAAAAGCCTCTTTTCGGCCACTTTGGACAGTATTTAAGGACAGCAATAATTTTCGAACTGGTCAAGTTATATAGACGTATGTAAACTTGACTTATGAACAAAACGTATAAGGAGATTAGTCATGGCTAAAATACAAATTGTTTTCTACAGCATGTATGGACACGTCTATCAATTAGCCGAAGCCGTCGCCGAAGGTACCCGGGAAGTTCCTGATACTCAAGTTACGCTCTATCAGGTTCCGGAGCTTATATCGGATGAAGCACTGGAAAAAAGTGGCGCCAAAGCTGCACGTCAGGCATTTATCGATATTCCCATCGCAGAGCCTGCCCAGTTGGCCGAGGCCGACGCGATTATATTCGGAACGCCGACTCGGTTCGGTAATATGGCTGCCCAGATGCGCAACTTTCTCGACCAGACAGGCCAATTGTGGTTCAACGGCGCACTGGTAGGAAAGATTGGCAGCGTCTTTGCCAGCACAGGAACGCAACATGGCGGCCAGGAAACGACAATTACCAGCTTTCATTCGACTCTGCTGCATCACGGCATGATTGTAGTCGGCGTGCCGTACGCAGAGCAGCGGTTGCTAAATATGGATGAAATAACCGGTGGTACTCCCTATGGTGCAACAACGCTTGCCGGCGGTGACGGCTCTCGCCAGCCAACAGAAAATGAGCTGGCCATCGCTCGCTTCCAGGGCAAGCACGTAGCCGAGATTGCTCAGAAACTCTGCCAGTGATCTATACCGCCAGCGTTTAATTATAATACGTGTGATGTAGGTTGTGATGACAATTCTTATCCATAGCAACATATGTATAAGTCTCCATAGTAGATAATCTGCAAAAAAAGTCCCTTCAGGGCTTTTGCACGACAAAATCCTGTTGTTTTGTCCATAATTTCAAATTTTTTAACATTTGCCTTGCCTAACTTCGCTAATTTGTGTATATTATTATTTAGTCTGCGAGGAGGCTATGATCTTAGGATTTGGTACAGTGTAGGGAAAATGTCTAAATACTGTTTATTCCTTGGAGGATCATAAGATGTATGCCTCGCGTAAAAATCTAAAAATGTCGAAACAGTTCATTATCCACTTGCTGATTTTGTCTTCGGTTTTGATGCCGGTTGCTTGGTCAGCCCTTGCCTCAGAAGAATTACTGGATGACGCTGGAGCGATGGTTCTCGTGCTGGAGGATTGTGACAGCGACAATAAACTGTCAACGGTCCCTTATGGAGATGTACTCTCTTTAATTAATTCTGAGGGTGAACTCATAAGAAAGTTCCGCGGTTTTGGTATTCAAAGAGCTTTTTTTGATGGGCCAAGAAACATTACAGTCTCAGAGGATGGCCGTTTCTACATAGTGTGCCAAATTATGCCCGGCAAGTTGACTATGTGCGAAACTGCAAGACGTCGAGAGCTTTGGACGTTGTGGATGGGTTTCGAGTCTGCCGTATTTTCAAATGACTTGATCTATGCCGTGAACAGTAACAATGTATTCGCAATTGATAATACAGGCACAATTGTAAAGCATTCAAGAATGGGTGGATTCGATGTTGCCGTCGATACCGACCACGATTGCCTTTGGATTGTCGGGAGTGATGTTAAGAAGTGTAATTTGGACCTTCAGTTGAAATTCAAAACAATGCTAACACTCGATAATAATAAGACGGGAGCTTTTTCAGTAGATTTCGATCCGATTGGTTCGATCTGGATAGCCGAACGAAACATCGAATGCGAATATGGTAGCAAGAACCGGTTGGTCAAGAGGTCGCTGTATGGTAGCATACTGAAAATAATCGACTTGGACTTTTCGCCGGTATATGTACGCGTAGACAGATTTGACGGCAGCGTATGGACTACCGGCATAATAAAAGAGCGGGACTTATCGGGAATTGGTGACGAAATGCCTGAAACCCTTGATGAATTGAACGAACTGGTGACAACAAAAACAGAAGTTTTCACCTGCAAATATGATTCAGAGGGCAACTGGGTATTCGTAATCAGCAAAGGGGGATATGCCATAGAGCTGGATCAGTCCGACGGCTCTGCCTGGATTGCCGACAAGACAAATATATGGCATTATTCAGACAAGGGCGAAATCCTTGCTGGTTACACTGGTTCTTCCGACTGCCAAAAGTGGTTAGCTATTATTCCCGGCACAAAACAAAAGCGGATATCCAGTCGCCAATAGAATAAGTGTTGGTAATCTTGTTTTTACACATTCCAGATAACTGTTACGAATTTTTGGCAATAGAATTTTTTCAGTTAAAAAGCTTTTCCACAGTCCCGGCCTGTTATTTTCGTAAAGGATTTGACGCAACAGGTATAAGCTAATAGAATATCATGCTTCAAATTGTCAGGTAAGGTGTGCATAGCACACCATTTTTGTTTTATCGATTATTGAGGTTTTTACTATGACGTGGATTAACGAGAATTATTTGAAATTGCAGGCGGGATATTTATTTCCGGAGATTGGGCGAAGAAGAAGGACGTTTCAGGTCGCCCACCCGGATGCTAAGATAATTAGTATGGGCATCGGCGATGTGACACAGCCGCTGGCTCCGGCTGTAACGGCCGCTATGAAAAAGGCGGTCGACCAGATGGCCCGGGCAGAAACTTTCAAAGGCTACGATGACGGCGGCGTCGGCTATGAATTTCTAAGAGAAGCGATTGCGACCAATGACTACAAAGCCCGCGGCATGGAAATAGATATCGATGAAATATTTATTAGCGATGGGGCCAAGTGCGATACCGGCAATATGCAGGAAATCTTCGGGCTGGATAACGTTGTGGCCGTCTCCGATCCGGTCTATCCTGTTTATGTGGATACGAATGTTATGGCCGGCAGGACGGGCGCCGTAGCGGAAAACGGCCGGTACGATGGGATTGTGTATATGCCCTGCACCGAAGAGAACAATTTCGTGCCAGAGCCGCCCAACGAGAAGGTTGATTTGATTTATCTGTGCTTCCCGAACAATCCGACCGGTGGAGTAGCAACGAAGCAGCAGCTCGCCAAATGGGTGGATTACGCCCGCCGAAATAAAGCTATAATTCTATATGATGCTGCTTATGAAGCGTTTATCTCCGAGCCTGATATTCCACACTCGATATTCGAGGTTGATGGAGCGAAAGATGTCGCTATCGAGTTTCGCAGCTTCTCGAAGACGGCCGGCTTTACAGGCGTGCGGTGCGCGTTTACCATTGTGCCGAAGGAGCTAAAAGCTTATACAAAAGACGGCAGGGCGGTTGAGGTTGCCCCAATATGGAAACGCCGGCTCTGTACGAAGTTCAACGGCGTCTCTTATGTCACCCAGTCCGGGGCTGCTGCGATTTATACACAAGACGGCGAAAAACAGATAAAAGAGATTATTGACATTTACATGGGCAATGCAAAACTTATCCGCGAAACGCTCGGTAAAATCGGCTACACTGTTTACGGCGGTGTTAATGCTCCTTATATCTGGCTGAAAACACCCGAGGGCATAGGTTCATGGGAATTCTTCGATACGCTGCTTAACAAAGCACACGTCGTGACTACTCCTGGCGCAGGCTTCGGCTCGGCAGGGGAGGGCTATGTCAGACTGACGGCGTTCGGTACACCGACTAATGTCAAAGAAGCTCTCAAGCGCATCGCCGATGCTGTTTAATACCATGACAATTCGCTATTGAATTTGAAATAACGGATACCTGAAGAATGAGTTTTACCAATAACAGGACGGTCTTTCAGCTACGGGGGTGGTTTGTTCTCTTGTTAGTGCTGCTCATTGGTGCACTGGTTACGCCGGTTAAGGCCGACGGTTACGTATTTTCCGTTAAAGGTAAAAAAGTTTACATCAACAGAAATGAATTTAAGGTCATTGGGCTGCGCTGTTCCAATGCACTCGTTTCAGACGCAGACACGAAGGAGCTTATCGACAATCTTGATGTGTTCAAATCCTACGGCATCAATACTATCAGCGTCTTTTTCATGGGCTCGCGCTTCGGCGATGTGAAGGGATATCGTCCGGACGCTTCTATCGATCCGGTCTATAAGAAACGAATGGCTCGGATTATCGAGGCAGCGGACCGCCGGGGCATGGTTGTGCTCGTCGGATGTTTGTATTGGAGTGACTCGCGGGCCAAAGAGGACCTCGGGCATTGGAAACAGAAGCATGCCGACAAAGCTGTGGCGAATACTGTTCGCTGGCTGAAAGAGCACAACTATAGCAACGTATTTGTCGATCCCGATAACGAAGGCATGGCCTCAAGGGCAACGGGCTGGAGCATCAAAAAGATGATCGACGCCGCCCATCAGGTGGATCCGTCCTACGTTATTGGCTATAATAACAAAGCCGCTGCTCCGGGTAATGCGGATATTCTGCTGCATCACAGTCCGAAGGATGGCGTCCGGGCTTATATCGAAAGCGAAGGCTCGCCGGAAAAAACACCAGGCGGTTACTGGGGTAGTTTCAGCAAGTCAGATGGATACTACAATTATATTCGAATCGGTCGTTATACCGAACAGATGAAGAAAAGCCAGATTAATGCCGCTCGGGACCATATTGAAAATCATGCTGGTTATATGTTGGCTTCCACATGGATACAATGTGCTCCGCATGAAGGAATTGGTGGACCGTTTATGACACCCGGCGGACGAGCCGAAAATCGCGATATCAACGATAACGTCAAAAAGCTTCAATCTGACGCCGGCATTTTATGGTGGCTTCAATGGATTAAAAGCACATATGGGCCCTGGAATCATGAGTAAACCAGTAAAAGCTTATATCGGTCTCGGCAGCAATTTGGGTGACAGGAAAAACTACATTGACGAAGCGCTTGAAAAGATCGACGGAGTCGAACAGATAGAATTCAGTCGTGTCAGTCATATAATTGAGACGGTTGCTCTGTCATCAACCGAGCAGCCCGAATTCCTCAACACCGTCGCAGAAGTCAAGACGATGCTGAGTGCGACGGATTTGCATAAGACATTGAGTGATATCGAAAGCGATCTCGGCAGGTTAAGGCGGGGACATTGGTGGCCGAGGACGATCGACCTGGACCTTTTATTGTTTGGCAATGAAATACTCGAAAGTCCTGATTTGACCGTTCCGCATCCGCAGATGCACCTGCGTTCGTTTGTACTTAAAGGTCTCTGTCAGCTTAACGGCGAGTTGCTTCATCCTGTAATGAAAGTCTCGTTCAATGAATTGAATGCGCGATTGAACGGCTGCGATTTCGCTCTCGATCCCGACAAGCCACAGCTTGTCAGCATTGCCGGCATAATCGGCGTCGGAAAAACCACACTTGCGGAAAAACTCGCAAATCGGTTTGGTTGTGAAGTGATCCTTGAACCTTATGATGAGAATCCTTTTCTTCCGGATGTCTATGCAGGAGAAAAAAAACTGGCACTGGATTCGGAATTGTACTTCCTGATCGAAAGAGCCAAACAATTAAATACCAACAATTTGGAATCCGGACGAATTTGTATTAGTGATTATGTTTTTGGTAAAGAGCTGATTTACGCCAGGCATCTGCTCGACGCTCAGCAGCTTGATCTATACCAGGAAATCCACCCCCAGTTCGCCGGGCAGGTTACCGCTCCGGTGCTGGTCATCTATATGCGTGATTCGGAGCAGAATTGTCTGGATCGAATCCGCAGCCGGAACCGACCCTACGAGCAAAAGATTGAGTTGCAGTTTCTCCAGGCGCTTGATGCCGGTTACGAGCAGATCTTTAAAAAGTGGAAATCCTGCCCCGTTATCCGTATATCAACATCGCAAAGCGCGGATGTAGAATTCCTTATAGATCAAATAAAATATTACATCACAGGCCATTTCGCTATTGCGAGAGCTACAGAGCAGTCTAAAATGTAACTAAAAGAGATTGCTGCGGTCTGCTTTGCAGTCCTCGCGATGATAAATCCGATTGGGATTCTGAAATGGAAGTTGCAAAAACAATTCAAGAGGTTAGAAACCGGGTGAACACAGCTCGAAACGAGGGCAGGAAGATCGGCCTTGTGCCGACTATGGGCGCGCTGCACATAGGGCATATTTCGCTGATTGAAGCAGCGGCTAAAAATTGCGACTTCGTAGTTGTCAGCATCTTTGTCAATCCGACGCAGTTTTGCCCGGGCGAAGATTTCGAGAAATATCCTCGCCCATTGGAAGCCGATCTGGATATTTGCAAAAAAGCCGGTGTCGATGTGGTTTTTGCCCCGTCACCTCAGCAAATGTATCCAGGGGAGAATGTCACATGGGTAACCGTCGAGAAATTGACTGAGTCATTATGCGGGCGGTCCCGCCCGGTACACTTTCGAGGAGTGACGACGGTATGTATCAAACTGTTTAATATCGTTGCTCCGGATGTAGCATATTTCGGCCAGAAGGACGCCCAGCAGGCTATTGTAATAAAGCGAATGGTCGCTGATTTGAATATGCCGCTGGAAATTGTCATCTGCCAAACGGTCCGCGAGCCGAACGGTCTGGCGGTCAGCAGCAGAAATCAATACTTAACCGCTCAGCAAAAAAAAGACGCGGCAAACATTTATAAATCACTTCAAACGTGCAGAAAGCTAATCGATGCCGACACGACAGAAACATGCCAAATCATTGGTGAGATGCAAAAAATATTGCAGCAGATTCCATCGGGCCAGATCGAATATGTCAGCATCGTCGATGCTGAAACTCTTGAAAGCATTAAAAAAATCACCGGTAAAATCCTCGCCGCAGTGGCCGTTAAAGTCGGCCCCGCCCGATTAATCGACAACATTCTGGTGGACACAGGCAAATAGCCGTGTATAATGTGTCCGAATAATCACAGGTAAGCAATAAATCATATTGTGAGTTTATATCATGTTTGTAAAGATATTGAAAAGCAAGTTACATCGCGCACGAGTAACCGAGTCTAAGTTGCACTACCCCGGCAGCATTGCGATAGATTCGGAACTGATGGCAGCAGCGGGGATTCTGCCTTACGAGTCTGTACTGGTTGCAGATTTGAACAACGGCAACAGGCTTGAGACATACGCTGTGTCGGCCGAAGCCGGCTCCCGCAAGATCGTAATTCTCGGCGCAGCAGCTCAGTTGATTAAGCCGAAAGACATCGTTATCATTCTCAGCTTTGCGTTTCTTATGCCGGAAGAAGCAGAAGATTTCAAACCGAAAGTTGTCGTTCTCGATGAGAATAACAATATTATAGATTAGCTTTATTAAGAACATCACATACGAGCAGTTTTATAGTTGTTTTTGAATGAAAAACCGACAATCGATATTCGAGATTCGAAAATAATTTATGCATCCTGAGCTTTTCGAGACACCTTTCATCCATCTGACCATAAGAAGCTTTGGTGTGATGATGGCCATCGGTTTTCTCATGGGATTTTACCTCATTAGCCGGCTTGGCCGTAGTATCACCTCCAATCCCCAATTGATTACGAACCTTGCGTTGTATTGCCTGATTGCCGGAGTAATTGGGGCTCGTGTATTTTTCGTAGTACACCATATTAGCCAGTTAGAGAATCCATGGGCTTCGATGTTCGCTGTCTGGCAGGGCGGTTTGGAATTTTACGGTGGTGTTATTTTCGCCATCCCTGTCATTATTTTTTATTCACGCCGGCATAAACTTCCAATCCGACAGTGTCTTGATATTCTGGCAATCGCCCTTATGCTGGGGCTTGCGTTTGGCAGAATTGGCTGCTTTTTGAATGGTTGTGGCTTTGGCAAGCCGACCAAGCTGCCCTGGGCCGTTCGTTTCCCTTACGATTCGTTCGCCTACTTCAGCCAGATTAATGCGAATCCGGAAAGGAACAGATCTGAGCCCCAATTAGAGTTACCGCATGACGAATATTCAAGCTACCCCGATATTAATACAAAATTATATCCAAAGCCCTTTGAGGAATTAACCGAGCAGCAGAAATTCGAAGTCACAAAAGGCAAATATCAGTGTTTGCGTATTCACCCAACCCAGTTATATTCATCAGCAAATGCCGCTCTTTTATGTCTGCTGCTTTATCTTTTCTGGCGAAGATCCCAAAGAGCTGCCGGCCCCGGTAATACCCGGATGCTTTTAATCCAACCCGGACAAACAACTGCCCTGGCACTTATATTTTACGGCTTTACCCGCTTTTTGATAGAATATCTGCGCGATGACAATCCGTTCGAGTATGCCTGGTGGGCGGTTTACAAGGGTGGGACGGTTTCTCAGAATCTGAGTATATATCTGGTCTTACTTGGTGTTGTTTTGATGGCGGTATTTCAATTCGTCAGGTCGAACACAGACGCTACACAAAATGTGGTAAAAACAAAAATCTTAGATGGAAAATCGAAATTCGGAAATAGTAGATGCATCCTGTAATTATCGAGATACTGTTCATTAATCAGAGCGTAAAAAGCTATGGTCTTATGATGGTAATAGGTTTTCTTGCCTGTGTTTCGCTGATAAGACGCCTAAGCCGGGATTTCACACCCGATCCACAGCATATAACCAACGCGGCTCTTTATTCTTTAATCGGTGGAGTAGTCGGGGCACGAATGTTCTTTGTCTTTCACCATTTTGACAAGTTCCGGTCAAATCCACTTGAGGTTTTTGCAATCTGGCAGGGCGGTTTGGAGCTTGTGGGCGGCGTGGCAGTGTTTATTATTGTTATCCTATTCTACATGTGGTATCACAAGCTGCCCATGCGCCGCTACCTGGACGTTCTTGCCATAGGATTAATGCTGGCGCTTGTTTTTGGCCGAATCGGCTGTTTTCTAAACGGTTGCTGCTATGGTAAACCCACAGATCTGCCCTGGGGTGTTCGGTTTCCGTATTACTCGTTTGCCTACCATAGCCAGATAAATCCTGATTTTGACAGGAACAGGGCCGAGTCGTATTTGGAATTACCCGACGAATATTACGGTTATACTGATGAAAACGGCAATCGGTATTCCGGCCTGAAACCTTATGAATATTTAACCGTAAAGCAACAAATAGAGGTCACCGAAGGAAAATACAAATGTTTGCCGGTCCACCCAACCCAGTTGTATTCTTCAGGAATTGCTGCTTTTTGGTGCCTGGTGCTGTATTTGATTTGGCGCAGGGCCAAAAAAGCAGATCTTTCCGGCAAGTTTTTCACCAAACCAGGCTACACATTCGCTTTGATGTTCATCGTCTATGGAACCACCCGTTTTCTTATAGAATATCTGCGTGATGACAATCCGTTCGAATTTGACGGCCTTACAATATCTCAAAATATCGGCATTGCGATGGTCGTGCTCGGCGTAATTTTAATGGTGGTATTTAAGGCTATGAAAGTCCAGCCACTCGATATTTGAATCATTTTTTCCTGAACATTTACCGAAATTTACGATATTATAGAAGCAGGAGCTGTCGGCGCTCAATTTTTTAGCCCACGGATTTATCTGGGGGCATATCTCACACGACAGCAAGAATTACAATATAATTCATTTAGTTTGTAAAATAGAAACAAGTAACATTATGGGACTTTACGACAGAGATTATACTCAGGCGGATTTTCAGCAGCACCAGTCGCACTTCAGGTATGCACCGCGGATATCGTTTCCAAAACTCACACCAGTGGTAAAGTGGCTATTGATTATTAATGTTTCTGTGTTCCTTGTGTCAATTATGATTCCCTCGCTGGGAATTTTTCTTTACAAATGGTTCTCGGTATATCCGGCCACTCTTGGAATGTCTTTGCAGCCATGGCGAGTTATTACTTATCAGTTTTTACATGACATTAATGGATTCGGCCACATCTTCATTAATATGCTTGTCTTGTTCTTTTTTGGGCCTATGCTTGAGAGATTCTGGGGCAGCAAGAAATTCCTGATTTTCTATCTCGTCTGCGGAGCAACAGGGGGAGTGCTTTATCCAGTTCTCGCTCATATAGGCTGGTTGGATAAAGCCCCGTTAGTTGGTGCCTCGGGCTCTATATTTGGACTCCTTGCAGCAGGTGCAATACTATTTCCCAATTTAATGGTATATATATGGGGAATATTCCCCATAAGGCTGGTAATACTCGCATTAGTCTTTGCGGGCATCAGCATTATCACCTTATTGCGGCCCGACCAGTTTGCCAATGCCGGCGGTCAGGCTGCACACTTTGCAGGTATGGTAACGGGAGCCGCTTACGTTTTTTCGCAGTCCTGGCGCGACAAATTCAAGTTCAAGCTTCGATCCGGCCACTGGGAAAAGCGAATAGCTGCACAACGCAATCTGCAATTCGAAGTGGACCGTATCCTGCACAAGGTCAGCCAATCCGGCATTCAGAGCCTGAGTTCCAAAGAAAAGAAAATCCTCAAAGAAGCCACCAAAGCCGAGCAAATGCGAAATAAGTTCTAAATGGCTTTGTTTGGCTTTGTTTTTCCGCTGCCTTCAAAGCATGATTTTCTTCATAATCCCCTTTCATATAAGACTTTGCATCATTTTTACCCGCCCGAAAATTGGCTTTGTTTTTTCAAATTGTATTCTTTATAGACACGGATTTACACTGATTAACACTATTTTGCCTATATTAACATTGGGTTTGTTTTTCGCAACCTTCAAACCATGCAATTTCTCATATACCCTTGTTATAATTGACTTTAACTTCATTCCACCCATTCACAAATTGGGTTTGTTTTTTCAAATTATATTCTTTATAGACACGGATTTACACTGATTAACACAGTTGTTTTGGTCACAAAAGGCACAAGAAAAGAGAAATAAGCAATTTTAATTAATGAATCACAAATCCTAATATCTCCTTCATTTTCCTAATTCAATACGAACTACAAACTTTTAACTTTGTAAATTTCCACTTTTAACTTAAAACTCGTAAGTTAACTGTATATTATATCATATTTAGAGTTTAATATCAAGAGAAATCCAAAAAAATCTCCATGACTTCTTTCGTATTGCGTATGTCGTATATAGTATGTCGAACGTGGATTATTTGAATTCTGTATCCTGTATTCTGTGTCCTGAATTCTGCTTTTTTCTCTTTTTTTCTTGCCCTGCGGGCAGACACTTCTATAATTGAACATAGCGGATGTGACAGCTTTGAAGCGGCAACGGCGTTGTTTGTGATTTCTTGATTTTGTGACAAGAGGCTTGGGATATTATTCGTAAACCATATAAACATGGGATAAATAAAGATATATGAGAGAAAAACATCATTTTAGGAAAACAAAACTGTATCAATATCAGAAGTCCGTCTCTATTATTGTTACCGATATCTAAAGAATTCAAAAAAGACTGCTTTAGCTATTAGCCGATTCATTAGGAACTCGTCAGAGATTTGGAACGATGAAAGCAAGGAATCAAAAGTCACCGTGGAATCCTGCCTACGCGCCCCAGGTTTCTCCCGAAGAGTATGAAAAACAAGTTGTTGCTTGGCTCAAAGCTTCTGATGGGAAACTTGAAAAGTTTGAAGTGCAGCACCTTAGATACTTGAGTGGTCCAGGTGGTGATTATGAGTTTGATGCCGTCTCTGAGTTCACTCTATTCAAAGGTGCGCGCGTTATCATTCTAGTGGAGTGCAAACGACATAGTCGACCTGTGGAGCGTGATCACGTTATGGCCTTGTGGGCAAAGCTACAGGATGTAAAAGCTCACAAGGCTATGATGTTTGCTACCTGCGGATTCCAATCTGGAGCCCTTAAGTACGCGAAAAACTACGGAATCGCGACTATTACTTTCGTTGAAGGCAAGTTCCTTTACGAAACAAGAGCTGATATCCCAATTCAAGAGTCGCCCGCTTGGGCAAAGGTGTCAAAATTCGTCGGTATTTTTTTACGACACGAGAATCGGAGTATCAGTTCTCATTGCATTGATATGGAACACACAGATGTGATATCATCATGGCTTAATAGATGAAAAGAGCGCCTAATAAGGCGCTCAGCCAGACGAGGCAAAAAGCCTCTGATTCGCCAACCATAATAGTTAGGCATCAAGTAAAAGGAGAGAAAATATGAAGAGATATATTTACATATTTGTTATAATAACGATGACTCTGCTTATGGGTTGCTCTGGGAAAAAAACCGAAGAAAAGGAGAACCAGATTCTCTGTGATAAGTTCGAGTTGGTAACTAAGGTAACGGATTCCACACTGGATCTTTCAGTCGATACCGATCTGCCTGAAAATACGATTGTTATGGTTGACGTAACAAGGTCGTATTTACATAAGAGTGACTCTACTGCATACATCGAGTATTATTTCACAGAAAAAAGCACTATCGGAAAATAGAAGTCAGAACACAGTATCTCTATTGCCGACGAAGTTTGGAAAACTGCACTCAGGAATAGGCAAGAATTGGTGTCCAGATTGGGACCGAGTTTTTATGTTGAATCTATTAGTGATAAGATCACTGCAAGTATGGTAGTTCCTATAAACCAATCTGACCCTAAGTTTGGAGATCGTAACAAGAATCTTACTGGTAAAGCAGTAACGATATTGGAAGAGGATCTTCGTGTTGTCAGGGATGAAATTGAGATAGACTACCCAATGAATGCGCCACCAGTGGGGAAGTCTCCATTCCCTAATTTAGACCCACGAGGACTTGACATTGGCCAAAGCTATGTTATTTCGAAGCAAACACCCCTAATGCCGTCTCACAGCCCTGCTGATCCTATGGCAGCCATACAACAGATAAAGTATATTCCTGAAGGAGGAGGATTTAAGGTTCTTGAGGTTTATTACAAGGACAAATACCATCCCTGGTATAAGGTCACCGCTTTTAACCAAAGTATAGATGAAATTGGAAAAGGTTGGATAAATAGCACGGCACTTTTAGGTCAAAAATTAAAAGTGCACAAATAAACTACGTAATTCTGAATAATATACTACGCTTTACCACAATTCCGCTAATATTTCATTAACACAATAATTATCTCTACGATCTTCATAGACATAAGTGACAGTAGTTTCTCTCAATGTTCCTGGTTATTTATAGTTTCAGATATATTATCACATTCGCCATAATTGCATTGCAGGCCTAAGCTCAGGAAACGCTACATGAAGTAATGTACTTACGGCCACCCATCGTGTTGCCTTTATCACTTGTGCTGAATTATACACTCCTGTTTGTACGGCGACAATTCGCGATTGTTCTTGATCCCAATTCTTGATGGGAACATTTAAATCACCAATGCGCCAAACGCTACATCCGCTTATGCCACTCAACTTCTCTGGGAACGGAGCATCATTACCGTTTAAGTCTTGAAATTGTGCAGGTGAACCATCAAGGTTCGAGCAATCCCGTTGTTGGGCGCTTAAAAGTATATGAAAGCGCTCTTGATATTCCTCTAAGGCTTCTGTCATACGGTCGTATGCAAAAGCTGTGTACTGTAATGGCTTGAGTTTAAGCTCATCCGATTCACTGCTGCTAGGCTTTGACCAGATACAAGGAAATCCAAACAAAGTGTAAACGGCTGTTTGTGACTGAGAATCAAAGTCAATGTCATCGAAACGCAAAAAAGTTTTGTGTCCAATTTTAGCGACTTCGTCTTGTGAAAGTCTATGAATTGCAATGTCAAAGGGATCTTTATCTGTTCCGTACTGGCCTTCGGATGAACATATCCATTCGCCGGAGACAGCAACAAAAAAACCTGTTGCTGATGAAATACCGAGAGTCTTTCCGTATTGTTGCGCTTGTTTGACTACGTGGCCTGCCGTAACAACAAATGAATCATCAGCTATACTAAAGAGTATACCGCTGCCGAATTGGTGTACTGCGTTTTCGTGCATGATGACTAATGCAACAGTACTATCCCATGCCTGTTCAGGAACATATGAGTTTACTTTTTCGTTGATCGTGCGCTGAAGATATTGTTGATCATCCATAGAGTTTAAACTCAAACGTTTGCTTTTCATTCTTATCTAAACTTTTTATCCAAGGGATTCTCACTTATTTCCCCTTTTCATTTAAGGCTTTTAGCATCTAACAATGGATTTTTAGACGGATACATAAAACCTCCGAATTCATTCTTAACCTGTCAATACAACAACATCCATATATTTAATATTAGCATACATAGTATGCATATCAATAGATTTTCTGAATTGTTTTGTAGGATTAAAGTGATACATTGCATTTTACAATAAGTTGTTTTTGACAATGACAGGGGAAACATTCAATTGAACTATTGATTATTTAGATTGTTGTTTTAAGTGTTCACTAAAAGTGCCGGTTTGGGTGAGGGCTTTTATTTCTTTTTTGTACCATCTGGCTACGATGAATCCGCCTATGACGGCCAGAAGACAGCAGATTGCCGCTTTGTCGAATTTCAGCAGGATCGAATAGCCGATAGCGAGAGAGATGCCGTAACAGAGCATGATTCCGCCGGCCACGGTGATTATCGAATATTAATGGTGCGTTTCAACGCACCCTACATGCTCGGAAAAGAACGTGACAAGAGCGTAAAGTCCGGCGAAATGATTACCTGGCACGTCTGGCTCTTTGTGATCTTTGCTTATAAGTAACCACAAGAACCGATACAGCTAATACAGTTAGGGCGATCCCAACACTCCATATAAACCAGGAAGGTATCGAAGGATCGGTGCTAAGCTTCTTTGCTGCTGACCACCGATCTGATGCTGACAGGGCCAATAAAATTGTGCTCAGCCGTGTTTTAATTATGTATTCTATTATCATCTTAAATCCTCAAACTATGGATTTTATATTCTAAGGGGCTTATTAAGGTTCGCATTACGCCGGTTTCAAAAAGACCGGTTTAATGTTCCATTTAAAAGTATACTATCAAAAAACGTCAAAAGCAAAAAACAATACATTGAGGAAGTTCCTGTATTTAGGGTAGGGAAAGCCTATAGTCAGTCCTATATATAACACGCACAGAATTTCCCTCCTGTCTATCGGGGCAGCAGTGAATTAATCCAAGAGCCTTGAATTAGCAGATCGAATAAATACAATCAACAAATAAGAACTTTGCCCTCAAGTTTCTGTAAAACCTGTAAATTCTTGCTTTTCCTCTATTCTTCGCTATGTAGTGGTTTTTTAACATAGCACAATTGTAGGCAAAATTGTCATGAATGGCTTATACTAAAATCTTTGATTATGAGACTAAATTATGTTAACATGAGATTCCAGCTTGCTGGAGTGTTTCAATGAAATATGAATAAGAAACCCCATTAAAGACTGTGAGTAAAATGCGTTTCGAATCTCATAGGGCAGCTTTCACCCTGATCGAGTTACTCGTTGTTATCGCCGTGATTGCAATTCTGATGGGTCTTCTTGTACCCGTACTCGGCAGAGCTAAAGAACAAGCCAGGCGTGTCGCCTGCATGGGAAATATTAGACAATTCCTGGTCGGTATCCAGGTCTATGCCGGCGATAACTTGGAGCATCTTCCTATCGGCCTGTCGGATGCCCGGGATCCGGAAGATGAGCATACCCCCATCCTTTCCAAGGCAATACGTGATACGTTAGTGGATATCATCGGCGATGCAAGCAGTCTTTCCTGTCCCTGGCTTAAGGAACCCTTTGATGATCCCAACGGATGGTATTATGTTTTTAGCGGTGAAGCTTATGGTTACGTGATTGGATATAATTATCTCGGAGGGCACAAGGGCACTCCGTGGGAATTATTGGGGGCGGCGGAGGCCGAGTGGGTATCGCCTCAAAGGTCCTTTGATCCACCCTCAACGCCAGTGGTTACTGAGTTGAATGCCTGGTCTGTCGATGAAATGATGACCTTTGCCCCTCACGGAGCCAATGGGGCGATTCTTGAGTCCGGCCATTCGGGAAATATGAGTGCTGAAGGTGCACCATCTGAGCAAATCGGTGCCGTCGGTGGTCATGTGGGCTACATGGATGGATCAGCTTACTGGAAACATATACGAGACATGAAGATCTATCGTGGGTCACGCCAGTGGGGTGAAGGTGGTTGCTTCACGACTTGGTAAGGATAAGCAGGAGACTTATATATGCGTGCATATAACTTTACCACAATTTCTATTTTGGTTTTATTGATTTTCTTGCTGGCTGATTGTGCTGTGGCTGATGACTGGCCCAACTGGCGCGGGCCTCAACACAATGGTATTTCCTATGAACTCCGCCGGGATATTGACTGGGCTGCCTGCGATCCGAATTTACTTTGGCAGCAGCAGGTTGGTACGGGATTCTCGTCGATTGCCGTGGCCGATGGGCGGCTTTATACTATGGGCAATAGCGAATTTGTCGTGGGTAGAGATACGATAGCGCACGACATAGTCTATTGCCTGGATGTCAACACGGGAGAAAGCCTCTGGAGTCATGCATATCCATCTCCCTTAGCACCAAATAGCTACGAGGGCGGTCCAAGTGCGACACCGACTATTGCAGACAGCAACGTTTATACTTTTAGCAAACACGGCATGGCATATTGCCTGGATGCAAATGACGGCGCAATCCTGTGGCAAAACGACCTGGCCGCCAATTACGGTGTCCGTCCTCCGACGTGGGGATTTGCAGGCTCGCCTTATGTGGATGCAAACCTGGTGATTTTTAATGCCGGTACCCATGGTTTGGCCCTCCACACAGCCGATGGAACGCTGGCCTGGGAAACCGGCACGAATCGCTCCGGCTATTCTACGCCGGTGCCTTTTGATTTTGAGCAGCAGCGATTTTTAATCCTAATGGGAGAAAAGACGTTTGCAGCCGTCCAGCCCCAAACCGGACAGGTGCTCTGGGAGCATCCCTGGGTAACCAGATATAATGCGAACATCACTGATCCTATTGTGGACAGCAATCTGGTGTTTGTCTCAACGGGTTATGACGAAGGCTCTGCTTTATTCGATGTGGCAACGGGCCAGGTCAGGGAACTATGGTTCCAAAAGAATATGCAGACTTTTCTTAACAGTTCCGTGCTTTGTCAGGGATACTTGTACGGACCCAACGATAATGGTAAAGCCATTACGTGCGTAGAGCGTAGCACAGGTAATATCATCTGGACCCAGAGAGGTTTCGGCAACGGCAGTTTGATTCTGGCCGACGACAAACTGATTATCCTCAGTCAGAGCGGGGAACTTTGCATCGCCGAGGCCTCACCCGACAGCTACATGGAAATACTCAGAACTCGGATTCTTACCGGCAGGTGCTGGACTGTGCCGGTCCTTGCTAATGGAAAGATATATGCACGGAACGCTACGGGCAGCCTGGTATGCGTAGAACTGATGCCCTATAAGGAAATTGAATTGATTGCACACTGGAAGCTGGATGAGACGGAAGGAAGCATTGCTTATGACAGTATCGCTGATCACGATGGTACCCTCTACGGAGAACCGGTTTGGCAGCCTGCCGGCGGTAAGGTAGACGGTGCGATTCAGTTCGACGGGATTGATGATTATGTGAGCATACCTTATATTATTTCTCCCGCGGATGGTGATTTCAGCGTATTGTCCTGGATCAAAGACGGCGCTGCCGGTCAGGTTATTCTATCTCAGGAAAACGGTGCTAATTGGTTAATGGCTGATTCTTTTAATGGGGCACTGAAAACAGACCTCAAAGAAACAGGGACGCCCGGTCGGTATCCAAGTCCTTCGGTTTCCCCGCTGAGGTCCTTAGCCATTATTACCGATGGTGATTGGCATCAGGTAGGTTTTGTCAGGAACGGCAGTTACAGGATTCTCTATGCCGATGGTGTTGAGGTTGCTCGTGACACGGTCTTCGATCTGGAGGCTTCGAATGGAGGTCTGTACGTCGGCACTTCGAGCAGCATTGAACAAGGCACCTTCTGGTCCGGCATGGTTGATGATGTCCGTATTTACGATGCGGCGCTGACAGCAGAGGAAATAGCAGCACTATCACGTTAAAACGTTTCGATTGCAATACTTATGCGAAAGTAAATTTGATTGGAAGGGCAGTGAAGGTCATTTGCAGCCCTTTTGAGCTTCTTACCAATTCTCTGCTCCCTTGAATATGCAGTGGAATTTTTTTAAAAAATACGTATTTACCACAATTGACAATCCACATTGAATCTGCCTTAATACGTACCGGCTTCTAAGCGAAGTCGATACTAAGGAGAAGTGGTGGGAAGGCTCCTTTCTGTTTTGCGTCCGGCCTTCTTCCACAATAACAAGGCTTGTTCAAAAGTCAAAAGGCAACGAGAGGGTAGCAGAATATGCCCAAACCTGGAGGCCGCATTTTGTTGCGAAGGAACGCTCGTATCGTAGAAAACGAATCTTCTTCCTTATAGCATCAAACCAAACGACCACCATGGGCGTCCAATGTTCCTCTCGGAGGAGGTCTCTTATGGAGAGAGCAGAATTCAAACGGATTGATGAGTATATCGAAGATGTTGAAAAAAACCTTGAGCGGTGGACTGCTCAAAGCATCCCAACAGAACGTCATCTGACAAAGCTTCACCTGGTCATCGAACGGCTGGTGCATATATCTGGAGACACAAAAGACCAGCAGCTCAAAACATCTCTGAATACATTGGAGCACCGGGCCCGCAGATGCATGCAGTGTGTTCAGGCCAGACACACTATTAGGGATTGAACGGTATTCGTAGCTATATTCATGAAGACCTCGCTATAAATCGGTTTCTATGGCGTTATAAAGCTGCCGGAAATCGCTGGACTTTAGAGCAAATTATGGTATAATAAGACTTAAACTACACGAGCGTTTCAGCGAAGAATAACTGGGAAATCCTTGTAAAAGGAGATAATTAATGAATCCCAAACGGCACGCCTTTACATTGATCGAGCTGTTAGTAGTCATTGCTATTATTGCCCTGCTTATGTCCATTCTCATGCCGGCGCTTCAGAAGGTGCGCAAACAGTCCAAGTCGATTGTCTGTTTGTCGAATCTGAGGCAGTGGGGGCTGGTGTTTAACTTCTACGCCGACGATCACAACGGCTACTTCATGGACGGCCAGAATCCCTATTTCGAATGGATGGAGCCGCTCGAGTTTTACTACAAGACCGGCGATATGCGATATTGCCCCATGGTCGGCGAACGCAAGCAAGTAGGGCAATCGAATTGGGGCGATACATTCCAGCTTTGGCTATACGAGGGGCAAAACAAGGACTACACCGGCAGCTACGGCATAAACGAGTTCCTATTCAATCCGGAACCTAATCGAACAGAACAATGGGGAGCCTCAACTACTATGAACTGGCGAACGAAGAACGTCAATCGTGCCAGTAACATCCCGGCTTTCGCCGATTGCCTCTGGGTAGGCGGTGCCCCGCACCATACCGATTCTCCTCCAGAATACGAAGGCGAATGGAACCATAGTTTTGGCAATAACATGAAGCGTTTCTGCCTGAACCGGCACAATGAAGCAATTAACGTTGCCATGCTGGATTGGTCGGTCCAGCACGTCCGGCTCAAAAGGCTCTGGACAATGAACTGGAACCGCGAGTATATCGAGGCGGGCCCCTGGACCAGGGCCGGCGGTGCTATACCAGATAGCTGGCCGGAATGGATGCGATATCTTCCCGACTGAGTCCTTGGTTTTTCCACCCAAAGCCCGCCAATTGGCTTTGATTGGCTTTGTTTTTTCGTGCCGCACAAAGCTGTATTTTGTCATAATATTTTATTATTAAAGAGCTTATGCCGATTTGCACGTTCGCAAATTGGCTTTGTTTTTTCAAGTAGCTTTGTTTTTCAATCCCCAGAATGAATCTGGGGGCTAACCGATATTGGGTTTGATTGGGTTTGTTTTCACTATGTGTCCAATCCGATTTTTGTCTCGTATCTCCTTTTTATTAATAACTTTAAGCACATTTGACTCCGTCAAAAATTGGCTTTGTTTTTTCAACTTCATTAACCGCAGATAAACGCTGATTAACACAGAAAAAAAACATAAATTATAATTCCAATGCCTTTTACCTTTTTCCTTTTTACTTATCTTTCTTTCGGCCGAAGGACGAAAAGGCGCGCCCTCTACTATTAGCCCGATCTGCGCGTTTGAGTCGAAAAAACACAAAATTGTAGGCCACATTATCGACGTAAGTCTTTGTGTGGTATGGAATAGAAAATTATTTATAATTTCTGATTTTTGTTCTGCACTACCAACGCTTTTGGTCGATTTTTTGTGAAATTCTTGCCCCTTTTCATATCCAAAAACATGAGAATTCACCACGAAGCCCTAATCGGAATTGAAGGATTCAGTATAACAGGCGATTTCGATAGTCTATGGATTGGATTGTTAATGCCTGATATTCTCCGCCTGTAAGAACAAAAACCATCCCGTAAAAATATAAAAAATTAATATATTTTTTTATATTTTTACCTTGACGATTCTACATCAGAAGTTTCAAATTGCTTATACGCGGGCAATTTAGCGAATGCATCTTTGATTCTAAATTCGGATTTTTATTTTAAATATTTCAAGTTTGTTTATGCGATGGGAAAAAGGTCTACTGTGCTGATTGTGAAGCGGCATCTGATTCTTACTCGGAAAAGCACTATCATTACGAATTATGACAAGAAAGTATTGGTTTTTTACCAAGGTAAAGGGCAGTTCGAAAGGAGGTGAAATTGTAGTAACTTTGAAATGACTGGTTATATGTATAAATGTTGGTACACACAACTCAAAGTCAAATTGAGATAATAAGGAGAATAACCATGGCAAAAAAAAGAGCAAAACAAAAAAAGAAACCATCATTTGAAACTGTCAAGAAAGGATTACGCGTTGCAGATCTTCTCAAAGTAGAGGTGTGTAATCCTTTAAAAGAAAAACTTGAAAAAATTGAAGTTTGTGGTCCCCAGATAGGACCCATTTTGTGTACTCCTGATATAGAATGTATCCCATCACGTTTGTGTTCTCCTTATATCGTATGCAGACCTGATTGGGAATGCCTTCCTACAACTGTATGTCATCCGTGGATCTATTGTAGTCCGGACATTTTCTGTAGCCCACGTATTGGTTGCTCGCCTACAATATTTGAAATACCAGAAGACTACAGACGGTATGTCAAAAAAGCTGGGGCACGCACTATGGCCGAACCTACGCCCGAGATAGCGGAAATGATTGAGGAGCTGAGAACGATTAGAGTAGAGATTGAGAATCTTAAGAAAAAGATCAAATAGCAGAGCGTGAATCGCTTATATCCACTCAACTGAGAATAAGGAAGCTGTTAACGGTGCGAAATATGCTCTTATAATCGATTTCGAGGCTGGCAATCTGCACAGACATAATGCTTCCGTCAGTCTAGTCTATGATTATTGTTCAACACCAAAGGATTATCATAAGGCAACCATATGATCAGTAAGCAGAGGTCTAAGTATTAAGCATTACTTTATCCGCTGAGTAAATGGCGAGATGAAAGGAGATGTGACTGTTGTAGTCTTGGAACTACGAGTTCAAATTCCTCGAGTCTTGGAATATAAGACCATTGTTAAAATTATAACGAAAGGAGAAAAATTATGGCCAAAGAGAAAACGCGACGAAAAGAAAAACCATCAATTGAAACTGTCAAGGCAGGATTACGTGCTTCAGATTTTCTTAAGGTAAAGTTATGTAATCCCATAATGGAAAAACTCGACAAAATCGAAATTTGCCAACCTAATATTGTTGAACTGTGTACTCCCAACATGTGTCTTCCTGACTTCAAATGTTACCCAGAGCGACGTTGTTACCCTCATTTTTGCATTCCTAATTGCAATCCATATTGTACTCCTAATTGTAATCCTGGGATTTGTACTCCTATTTGTGCTCCTAATTGTATTCCTGTGTGTATTCCTGTGATATCCGGCGAGTGGGACGAACCCTGTGCACCCGGAGGATTTGAAATTCCGGAAAAGTACAGAGGTTATAGAGTAAGAGCAGGAGCGCGAACTATGGCCGAAGGACTTACGCTCGAGATGAAGGAAATGTTTGAGGAATTGAGAAAGATTAGAGTAGAGATTGAGGGTCTTAAGAAGAAGGTCAAATAGCAAAGCATGAAGCACCTATTTCTACTCGAAAGCCAATAAAAACTCATTCAGGGCGCGAAATATGCTCTTGTGATAGATTTTAAGACTGGAAGATTAAGTTGGCTTAGTACATCCGCGAATCTAATCCTCGATTATAGTTAAACGCCCAAGGGGTCTCACAAGGAAACCATACTATCAGCGGTCAAGTGTATAAATAGGAAGCTTTACCCTATCGATTAAAACTAATAGCGATACAAAAGAATGGGTAATATCAGCGATTGAGAAAACTACTGGTTCTGCTTTTTAAAATTTAAACACTGATAATTAAAAGTCAAATTGAAACGAAAGGAGAAAACCTATGGCCAAAGATAGAGATGCACAAAATGAAAACCCTTCATTTGAAACTATCAGAACAAGATCACGTGTTACGGACCTTCTCAAAGCGGATGTGTGTCCTCCATTATGGTGTGGTCCTCAGTACCCGTCTATTTGCGTACCTGAGTGGACCCGCATCGGAGGGTGTCATCCAGATATCTGTAGGCCCAAATATTTAAGTGCGACAATAATTTCAGAAAGACTTAGAATTTTTAGAGAAAGAAGTAGATTACGGAGTATAGCCGAAGAGTATACTTCTGAGATAAAGGAAATGACCAAGGAACTAAGAAAGATTAGAGTAGAGATTGAGAATCTGAAGAAAAAGATCAAATAACAGAAAAAGAGGCACCGTCTATGAAAAATGTACAACATGTCCCTGCAAGATATATTTACTTAAAAGACAATAAGGAGCTTGTTCACGGTGCGAAATATGCTCTTGTGATCGATTTTGAGACTGGCGGTTTGCACAGACTTAATGCTTCCGCCAGTCAGATTTTAAATGTTTGTGAAAAGGGAACAAGTGTCGAAAAAGCAATTAAGCAAATGAATTTAGATGCTGAATCAACCGAATCCCTGCTTCATAGCATGAAATCACAAGACTTAATCACTATTGAACAGGAACCACAAAACACAAATCCTAAGACGATTACCAGACCACCACTCAAATTAGATTTTATTTGGATAGAAACAACTTCCAGATGCAATCTACGATGCATTCACTGTTATGCGGAAGCAACGACTAAAAAAACAGTCGAACCAAACAAGAGTCAAATTTTCGATTGGTTAGATCAAGCGGCAGCAATTGGCTGCCGGAATGTCCAGTTTACAGGTGGTGAATGTACATTAAGAAACGATATCAGGGAATTGATTGCTCATGCCATTAGTAAGAATTACGAGACTATTGAGATCTTTACAAACGGCAATTCTCTTGACGAATCTTTAATCAGTTTTTTAGCTGATAATAATATACAAGTCGCAATATCTCTATATTCCTATAAATCTAAATCGCATGATATGATTTCAGGCGTAACAGGAAGTCACAAAAAAACACTTCAAAGTTTGAAACTTCTTTTAGCTTATGACGTTAACGTCCGTGGTTCTATTATCGCTATGAAACAAAATGAAAAAGAATTAGAAGCCACGCAACTATTCCTTCATGAACTCGGAGTTTTATCTGCGCCAGCAGATCCAATACGTCCATGTGGAAGGGGAAGCAGTCTAAAATATTGGCCAAAAGATTATGGTTCAAATATAATGCGTACAAAGCCTGATTTCTTTGTAAATCGCAATCTCTTCGAAAAAAATCAGCACTGGAACAGTTGTTGGTTTGGTAAAGCTGCTATCACACCGGAAGGAAAAGTGTTGCCGTGTGTATTCGCACGTGATCAAGTTGCCGGCAGCTTAAATAATCACTCTTTAGAGTGGATTATGAAAAATGGTCTTCTACCCTTCTGGAAACTTACTCGTGACAAAATTGCAGTTTGTCGTGACTGTGAATACCGTTACATATGCAGAGATTGCCGTCCTTGGGCATATGGTTATACAGATAAGATTGATTCTAAAACACCCACATGTACGTACAATCCATACACAGGAGAGTGGGGATCTGCCGAATTGATTACGTAGCTTATGAATTTAATAATATAGTAGGGAATTTAAGAGAAGAAATTCCATATTTTCATCACGAATTTCACGACTTTGATCAGTGGATTAAGTAAGCTATTTATTATTTTTGATTTTCAACACCCGCCTTCTCAGGTATGAGCTTACTGCTTTTTCACTTTTCTTTTGAACAGGTTTCTGACCTTTCGGCGGTATTTGTGCGGGAGTAAAGAGATTAGCTTGCGTTCGAGCAGGATTCTTATTCCGAGAATTTCCAGGCCGATAAGGGCCAGCCACGAGCCCGGCGTCAAAGGCGTCAGCAACGCCAGTACGCCGATCAGGATCAATAATATACCTAAGACTATTTTAAGTGCTCTTCGCATGGTCTCTGGTTAAGTACGTGTGGACTGTTAGTCCTTAATTTTGGATTCCCGCTTCCGCGGGAATGACAAGCCACAGAATAAATTATACAGAGTATTCGACTAAGCTTCAAATAACATCGAATCCGCGTAAACATCCTGGAAGCCCGGCTCGTGTGCTATTTCGACGTATTCTATTTTGCGAGCCAACTCACGGGCCTTGTCCCGGCATTGCTGGCTGAGCAGTATCATCTGTGCGCCTGCGGCGGCGGCGTTGCCGATAAAATGAATTTTCTCGACTTCGACGGCGGGTAAAAGGCCGATTCGCAGGGCACTTTCCCGCCTGATGTAATTTCCGAACGCACCGGCTAAAAGGATTCGCTTTATATCGGAATCTTCAAGGCCGATTTTCTGCTGTAGAAGTTTGATGCCGGCACGGATGGCACCTTTGGCTAATTGCATCTGGCGGACGTCTTTCTGCGACAGAAATACCGGCTGCTCGACAGAATTCGCAGCTTGTGCAAGGATAAAGGCGGGCTCGCTGTTAAGTTCGATGAGTCGGGCGAAAATGGCTGGCGGAAGTTTTTGCTTTAACGTCTTTGGCTCGGCGAAGCGACCGGTTGCGTCGATAATTCCCAAATCCAGCATGACAGCAACAGCATCGATCAGGCCGGAGCCGCAGATTGAGCGGGGCGGGATGTTTCCGATTACGTCCAAATCAATGTCATCTTCGTTTATCACGACGGCTTCTATTGCACCGTCACAAGCCCTGCTGCCGCATGTTATACGCGCGCCTTCGAGTGCCGGGCCGGCGGCGCAGCTTGCTGCGTAGAGTTTGTCTTTCGTGCCCAGAACAATCTCGCCGTTTGTGCCGATATCGACTATCAGCGTCATTTCGTCGGCCGATTCTATCTCGGTCGCATGGGCCACGGCGGTCGTATCCGAGCCTACGAAGCCGGCGATATTTTCAACGGTATGGATATTGCCGGCAGGATTTATATTTAGGCCCAGCTTGTTTGGAGAAACATCGTGAGCATCGAGCGAATGGGCTTTATAAGGTGCCTGGCCAAGCTGGGAAATTGGCAGACCGAGGAAAATGTGGTTCATCGTCGTATTGCCGACGACGCACATTTCGTAGATGTCGTTTGGTTCTATGGCTGCTTGTTTGCAGAGCCTGGCGGTCATGTCGTTTATGCAATCGATTATGGTTTCGTGCAGCTCGTCGAATTCTTTGGAAGTTTTGGCGTATGCGATTCTGCTGATAACATCGTCGCCAAAGCGTGTTTGGGGATTGAGGGTGGCTTCGGTAGCCTGGCATTGACCGGCGGCCATATAGATGAGCCTGGCGACGATGGTGGTTGTGCCGATATCGACGGCGAGGCCGAAAATCATGCCGGCAAAACCTTGCTGCAAATACTTTTTATGGATGTCGGGCTGGATCCGGGTTTCGGTGTCAATGCCCTCGGTGAGAATCCGCTGCTCGAAATATCTCGATGCGGCGGGGATTGTGACGATAAGATCGCTTTCGATTCTATGCTGGCAGGCGAGAACCTTCCGCGAGCCCGGCTCAAGATAGACGAGGCATTTTTTGCACGTACCTGTGCCGCCGCAGATGTTGTTCAGGATAATGCCGGCCTGGCCCGCTGCCTCGATTAGCGTCGCACCGGAATGAATTGATATTTGCTTACCATCGGGCCTGAAAGTGATAGTGAAGTGCTTCATTTGCGGTGCTGCGTATTGACTTTATGCGTAAACATGCTAATGCGTAAACAGTGCTACTTGTTTACGCATTCACTCGACCACCGACAGAGAGTCTATCGGTGGTTAGCTTACTTTATGCCGAATTTTCCAGCGGGCGCGTCTTTTTTTGCTGCCCACTTTGCGTCTTCGTCTCGGTTTTGCCATTCATTTCTCCATATTCAGTTAAAATCTTTATCGTAAAGAACTTTTAAGCCTTTAGAATGTATGGTATTATAAAACAGTTGGCAAGTAAAATAAAATTTCAAAAGTCAGGGCAAAAAGTACGCGGTTCAAAAATCAATGAGCTTTGCGGCATGTTATTATTCGTGGTCTTGTCGGAGACGGCGGTTTTTTGCCGATTAAGATTGGGGTGACAAAATGATTCAGTGCAAAGATTGTGAGTTTTGTGAGATCGGCTCCGACGGCAGAAGAAGCTTCAAATGCGACCCGTTTCTTAATATCAAGGAGCCGGAATGTATCGCTAAATGGCAGCTAATACGCCTGGATATGCTCGTAGCCAGCTATCAGGGAATGATGAAGTGGTATGGGAAATTAGCACCTTTACAAGATAAATTGATCAGCTACATGCAGCGTGAAATCAACGAGCTTGACGAAACTGAGAGCTGGAAACTCGATGTTGAAGAAGATGAAGAAGACGAAGAAATTTTATAATCCCAACTAAAGCTGGAAGGTACTTAAGGGGGATCTGAAGTACTTTTATTGCCGAAAAGACCTATAACTGAGCAAATATCAATGTGCCGAGTCACAATTTCTCATTCAGCACGTAATTGAATGGCATGCATTTGGGCACCACGAATGTTATCCAAAAACTCGTTTTTTTGGATTTTTGCAATAAATCGGTCGCGGATACCGTCTCTAATTACGTGAAAAACGCTTAAAGATGATAGAAAGCAATGATTTAGCCCGGATAATTACCGGCTGCAAGGGCGGCGATGCCAAGTGCTTCGCTCGGATTGTTGAGATGTATGCAAGCCGGTGCTATGGTTATTTTTACCGATTAACGGGCAATAATGACATCAGTGATGAATTGCTCAGCGAGCTATTTGTTAAGTTAGTGGAGAAAACCGGTTCCTATAAGGGAGGCTCTTTTGAAAGCTGGCTGTTTAAGATAGCGTCAAATATCTTCCATGACCATTTAAGGAGTAAACAGCGGCGAAAAAAACTGCTCGAATCCCAGGTAGCAGAATTCGAGTTCGGAAAAATAGAGCCGAAACAGTCCGACGGTGAGCTGACCGACAAGCTGCAGATTCAGCTTGGAAGGCTGGATGAAGATACAAGAGAACTGATAACGTTGCGTTTCTATTCGCTTTTGAGCTTTAAGGAAATAGCACAGATACGGGCCGAACCGATAGGTACGACTCTTGCAAAGACTCATCGTGCTCTAAAGAAACTGAGGGAATATATGGAGGGCTGAATATTATGGAAGATCGAAACCAAGAGAATTTAAGAGAGCTTTTCGAAAAATTCCTCAACGCCGAACAAGCAGAAAGCTGTGTTGAGGACATTCAAAAAGCAGAACAAATCCTTCGCGAGCATCCCGCGCCCGAGCCGGATGATATGCTCATAGCCGACATTAAGGCAAAAATAGCCCTGCGCCTGAAGGCCTCAAGAGCACGCCGCATCAGGCGAATGATCTACGAAGTCGTGGGCGCCGCCGCAGTAATCCTGTTCGTTGCTGCGGTTGGTCTGCAATTAATTAAAACAGGTACTACGGAGCAGGGAACAGTTAATTATGCCTCACTTATACCTACTGCACATTGGGAGAGCGACGATATAACCGTCGACGATGAGGATTTGGCGGTCTTTACCGCTCAGATTGAGCAGATCGAAGAAGAGGTGGCAGCCCTGCAGTCGGGCGAGGACGCCGGCAACGGTGACAGCACATTAACGGAGTTGGAGATGGAACTAAAAGAAATTAACAGCGATTTCTGGAAGGGATAAGACAGATGGAGTCAAGTCGCGTAATCATATTATTTTTAGTGCTATCAGCAGTTCTTGCTGTAGGTATCCAGCCCTGCGCAGGGAACCAGAAAGATGACCAAAACATCTTTGAAGAAGAGGATAGAGGCCCGGGGCCGCGTCCTGGGCCGGAAAGAGGGCCAAGACGAGGAGGGCCGGGGCGGGGAAGGTTCGAGCTGACAGATCAGGAAATCGACCGTATTTTAAAGGATTTGAAAGAGCGTTCTCCCGAAAAGGCGAAGGAGCTTACAGAGCTGCGAAAAAAGGAGCCTGATAAGTTCAGAGAGGAGCTTGGGAGGCACGCCCGCGAGGAGTTCCGCAAAGTCATAGGAGAACGAATAGAGAAATGGCGTAAGCAGAGACAGGCCGAATTTCTTGAATGGCTTGCGAAGAGTCTTCCCGATGAAGCGGAAGAATTGGCCAAATTGAAGGAGAGGGACCCCAAGCTTTATGACCAGAAATATGAGCTGTCCTCTAAGAAGTATGGACGAATATACGAGGAGAGCAGGAGGAATCCGGAATTAGCGGAAGTTCATATCGAAGATATAAGACTGCAAAAAAGGCGCGATCAGCTTATCGGCAAGATAAATGCCACCACAAACCGGAGGGAAAAGCAAAAGCTCACCGAAGAACTTCAAGAGGTAGTGGGGCGCCGCTATGACCTGATTGTCAGGCGAAAACAAATTGCATACGAATGGCTGCTTAAACGGCTCGAGGAATTGCAGAATCGAATCAATGAAAGCAGAGCTGAAATTCTCAAAGCCCAGGATGCCAAAGTAAAAGAAGAAAATATCAAGAACAGGACTCAGGAATTACTCGAAGAAAAGAAAGGATTTCGCTGGGACTGAAGATAATTTAAAACCGAGTACTCGGAATCGGTTTAATATTACACATTCACCGTGCCCGAACAGAGGCACAGATCCACAGTAAACCCCGCAACCACACGCGGGGTTTTTTATATCCTAATTGTGATAGTGCTTTAAGGCTGTTTAAAAGACATTTTTTCTCGCCACTTTTCAGCTTTTTCAGGCTTGTTCCAGGCTTCGTAGAGGTCGATTATCTTATTCAAAGAGTCTATTGTGTGTGGGTGCTTATCTCCTAATTTGAGGCGACGGCCTTCGACTGCTTCATGCAACAGTGGTTCGGCCTTATCGTATAGCCCTTGCACTTTGTATAGCGCGGCGAGTTCGTGCATGGACTCCAAGGTGGCGGGATGGTCGGGGCCGAGTTTTGTCTTTCTTCCTTCCAATGCTTCATTTAGGAGCTTGGCTGCCTCCTCGTATTGGCCCTGCTCGCGGCGGAGGACACCGAAATCGTTAATGGTCTCCAGTGTATCGGGATGGTCACCCCCCAACTGACGCTGTCTGCTCTTCAGTGCCTCGGTTAGGAATGTCTCGGCCTCATGGTAGTGCTTCAGCTTCGTATGGACCACACCGAGACCGTTGACAGAGCTGAGTGTGTGCGGGTGGCCCTCGCTCAGGTTTCGACGAGCAATTCCCAACGCCATGTTGAACATGTCTTCCGCCTGCCCGTAATGCTCTTGCATCGTATGCAAGCGGGCATACCTATTTATACATCCCACCGTATACTCATGCTCCTCACCCACTACACGGCTTAGTGACTCCAACGTTTTCCCATATAACTGCTCTGCCTTGCTGTATCGGCCTTGGCTTGCATAAACGTTGGCCAGCAAACCCATGTTCACCAGGGTGGACGGGTACTCGCTTCCCCACACACGTCGCGCGAGCTCCAGCGCTCTGTCGTATTGTTGCTCCGCCTCATTATAGCGCCCCTGCATGAGATATACGCGGGCAAGGTTGTTCATCTCGCTAGTTGTTGTCGAGCGCCCCTCGCCCGATATACTGAGGTTGTTCTCCAACATCTTGATGTAGAGCGATTCTGCCTCTTTGTATCGGCCCAAGCTCATGTACGCGGAAGCAAGATCGTTTGTGTGACGCCGGACTTCTTCGTGTTCCTCATTGAAAAGGCTGCGACTGATCCTGAGGGCCTTCGCAGCGAGTTTCTCCGCCTCGACACAGCGCCCCTGGCCTAAATATACCCAAACAAGACCCGACATGGATTTCAGTGTTTTCGGATCTTCGAAGCCAAGGTGCTCCTGGTGGAGCAGGATCGCACGCTTGAGGTGTACCTCGGCCTTTCCATAATCGTTGAGTATCCGGTATGTGTACCCCAGCGTGTCGCGAATAGATGCTTCGACAAGAGGCTCGTCCTTGAACTTGGCTTCAAGGTTCTCCGATACCGTATCCAAGAACGAGCGGACCGTGACTTCCCGGCCCATGGTTCTCGTTGGACTGACTGACAAAATGAGGTCGTTACGCAGGAAGGTACTCACGGCTTCAGATATCCTCGCCTGTCGTTCTGCACGAAGGTACATGGCGGTAGTCGCAACCATGCCGAGAAGAAGTGCCAACGCAATTGCCAACACGGCGGAGGATAGCACGGCGTTTCGCCGCACAAACTTTTTCAATTTGTAGCCAGTGCCAGGCGGCCCGGCAATCAAGGGGACACCATTCAGGTAATTCTCAATATCGTCGGCTAATTCAGAGGCCGAACGATAGCGCTCCGACCGTTCCTTTCGCATCGCCTTTAGAGGAATCCATTCGAGTTCTTTTTTGAGATGTTTTGCTAAAGCATGGATTTCAGTTTGGCGGTTTTCCGCTACCTTTTTAGCCTCTTCGCCCAGTTTGTTCAGCCGAGTGCTTGGCGTTTTAGGATCGGTATCGCGTATAGTCTTTCGGATATTTTCGATCCCGCCTTCACGGAAGGTCTTGGAATCGAATGGCAATACACCTGTTAGCAAGATATAGAGCAGCACGCCTAATGAGTAGATATCCGAACGGGTATCAATGTCCTGGTTGGCCATATCGGCCTGTTCCGGACTCATGTATTCCGGCGTGCCTAACAATTGGCTGTTTTCTGTAGCCAGCGTTCGTTCGGTTAAAGGCTGACTGAGGGCTTTGGCAACTCCGAAGTCGATAATCTTCGGATTCGCGCGGTCATTTTCCATTGAAACCACGATATTCGACGGCTTAATATCGCGATGGATAATTCCCTTCTGGTGGGCATGCTGGACCGCCTGACAGACATGTTGGAATAATCGGAGCCGCTCTTTGATAGTCAGCTTGTGGTGGTCGCAATGCTCAGTAATAGACAGGCCCTTGACAAATTCCATCACGAAATAAGGCCGACCGGCCTCCGTCGTACCAGCATCATAGACATGTGCGATATTGGGATGATCAAGTAAAGCCAAAGCCTGTCGTTCTGCCTCGAAACGCGCAATCACCCGTTTTGAATCCATGCCGGGCTTGATGATTTTCAAGGCCACCTGCCGCCTGATCGGCTTGGCCTGTTCGGCCCGATATACTATTCCCATGCCGCCTTCGCCTAATATTTTGAGCAGTTTGAAGCGCCCAATCTGAATGCCGGGCTTTTCCATGATCTGTTCTATAGAAGCCTGCGCAGCCGCTTCACTGTCATCATCGGATTCGTCCAGGCCAACACAAAACAAACGCTCAAGGCGGTCAGGATCTTTTCCAAAGGTCGATTTTCCACTCATTATCAAGTGCTCCAGATAAATTTGATTCTGTAAAACCAGGAGGCAGCATTGGTAATCGAAGTCTCTACTCTTAAATCCAAGAATTATTTGAAATGCTGCGCAGATTTTGGAAAAAATCGCATAATTTCCTCTAATTCCTCAGTTACATAAGTATCCGACGTTACGGTATTGCGAACATATTCCTTCAAGGCTGTCTGAAAGCGCCTCTTGACGGTGATGTTCATATTGGAAGCTTTCTTTTCATCTTCTATGCCGTACCTATTACAAATTTCGACCAGAGATGGAGGATCGACATTGTCCAGTATGACTTTGACGACCCTGTCGTTGAAGACGTTCCAGTGGGTTTCCATTCCATCCCGACAACATCCGGCCTCCACCACTAACAGAATCTGGTCTAGTAATGCCGATAGCCATGCATAATTGTAGGCATTTTCAGGGCTGAGATTTGAAATGGTCTGTTGCATCTCGAGAGGATGAATATTTTCAAATGGGATTAGTTTGTTCTTTGGTATTTGTTTTTTGGTTTGCTGTGCAATTTGTACGTTTATGAGATATTGATTGAGGGCGTGGATTAAAAATGAGCGAAAACGTCCTTTGCACTCGTCAGCCCTTTGTACGAGATTCCGATTGAGGACAACTTCGTAAAAAAAGCCCTGAGTCAGGTCCTTGGCCTGCTCGTTGTCGTATCTTTTTTGACGAAGATAAGAATATACAGGCTTCCAGTACCTTTTCAGCAACAGATTCATCAGGGCTTGATCTTTGTCATGCTTTGATTGTATATCCTCGATAAGGGACCAGTGGGTAGTCAGAAATATGTCTCTTGCTCCCCCCATGTCTGTTTGATCAGGGTATTTTGCCACTTTTTTTCTCTGAAAATGAGGTATTGACTGTTTCTTATAACATCATACCAATAAATAGTTTAATGTCAAGCACCTGCTTCTGAACCAATTGCCGGGCATAATTTTTCCCAGATTTTTTGTCAGTGCGCGCAGCATCTAAGATTTTTCTTGGATTACATAGTGAAGCTCAATTGGTGAGTAAGTAGTGAAAATGTATTTCAATAAATATTGCCTAAAAAGGGCAGAAAGGCAGGTGGAACATGAAATTGTTGAATGTTTACAGAATGAAGTTGATGTTATGTGGAGTTGTAACAGTTATTATGCTATTGGCTGCCAATACCAGGGGAGCATATTTCCTGGACGACTTCGACAGGCCCGATGGCGAAGTAGGAAATGGCTGGTCAATATGGACTGAAGAGGACGTTGAGATCAAAATTGTTAATAATGAAGTCCTTATCACAGGTAAACAGGTCCATAGCTGGTGGAAATCGGAGATCTACCGGCCGGTTGAGGATGAGACGAGGTTTTCTTTCGACTTCAAGGCCGATGACAACTTCAATGTCCACATCCGTGTCTTTGATGCGGAAGATGAAGATTTCAATTCCACTGCGTCCGTATTTGCTTCGCCGGGAGGCTCCTTTTCGTATGGCATCAAACACGGCCCAGGCACCTGGTCCGGCTGGACCAAAATACCAGGTTCGCAGATGATAGCAGGCCAGTATAACACACTAACAATGGAGCAAGATGGTACAGATTTCACGATTACCTTGAACGACGTGGTGGTATGCACCTTCACGAACAGTTACTTTACCCGTGTCGGGGAAGTGGACATCGGCTGTGATGCGGCTGCCGGTACAGTTGGGAGCATTCATATTGACAATTTCAAAATGGAGAAGGTTTCAATCGTCCCCGACTTTGATTTCAATGGAGACGGTGCTGTCGACGTAAAAGATGTTGTGACTCTGACGGATCATTGGGGCCAGGACTTTTCAGTGTGCGACATCAGCCCGATGCCATGGGGCGATGGAATAGTTGATGCCAAGGACTTGCTGGCCCTTGCAAATTACCTTGAGCAAGAGATGGCACTGATTGCTCACTGGCCATTAGACGAGACTGATGGTATGTCTGCTGCGGATAGTGTCGGTGAGAATAATGCCATAGTAATGGGTGGTGCTACATGGCAAACCAGTGGTGGACAAATAGATGGTGCAATTCTGTTGGACGGCATCGATGGCTGTGCTGTAGCTTCTCCAGAACTAAATCCGGCGGATGGCCCATTCAGCATTTTTGCCTGGATCAAAGGTGGTGCACCTGGACAGATTATTGTGTCGCAACAAAGTGATTCCAACTGGCTCGCATTGGACTCTGAGGGTAATTTGATGACTGAATTGGAAAGCTCTGACCAGCTTGCAGAACCTTTACTTTCTGAGGAACTTATTGCTGATGGACAATGGCACCGCATAGGTCTTATCTGGGACGGCTCGACCAGAACACTCTGTGTTGATGGTTTTAAGGTAGCTGAAGATACACAACCAGGTGTGGAAAGTTCTGAAAACAGTTTATACATAGGTGTCGGAAAAGATTATTCCACTGGTACTTTCTTTTCCGGCCTGATCGACGACGTCCGTATCTATAATCGGGCCGTAAATCCGTAACCACCTCATAGAATAACGCTCAATCTTGACTGTCGTCAGACAAGTATTATTAACAAGGGCTGGCAGTATGTAGTATTGTCAGCCCTTACCTTACAATATGTAAGGTGTACTATGTCGGACGCTTACGTAATATTTAATTCTCATCGTTTGCTGCTTGTCGTCTGCCTCTTGAAGGCTGCGGCCCAAACAGCTCCTTCTGTACGAAAATCGCGATATAGTGATTCGTGCCGGTCATCAGCTCACAGCGCACGAGAATCCATCCGGCCTCCTCGGCCTGCTGGATAAGCAGTCCCGGCGACCATGCGTGCCTTGTGCCTCGTCCGCTACCGAGCGCCGGATTCATCTCAATCACACAAAGCCGGCCGGTAGGCTTTACGACCTTCCGCAAATGACGAAGATAATCAACATGGCTGCCTTCATTGAAATGGTGATATGTTTTGGACAAGAATGCAAGGTCACAGGAATTCTCAGGTAAAGCAGTGCCGTCAAACGGAGACAGATATGGCTTGACCTGCGGCACGTCGGCGAGCTTTTCTTTCATGTCATCGACTTTTCTCTGCTCGACTTCCGAGGCGTGAATCACACCTTCGGCGCCAACAGATTTGGCCATGTGCCTCGCCCAGAAGCCGTCGCCGGCGCCAATGTCCACCACGACGTCGCCGGCTTTGAGATCCAGTTCCTTTAGAACATAGTCGCTCTTTTGGCGATACGGATACCGGCCGCCACCACCAGGTGCGTGTTTGTTGCTATCGACAATACGTGTACTTTGATCTGTGTCGGCATAAATCGCTGCCGGGGCAGCTATCAGGATGAGCAGTATCAGTAAATGAATGCGGTTCAACATGGTCCGGCTCCTCATTAATGTTAGATTCTGATTCACTCCCGCCCGGCGGCTCCACCGGGCACTATTTCCGGCATAATATCAGGTTATCTTCAATAATTCAAGATAATGAGACCAAAGGCAGAAGGGAATAAGAAATAACTTATGCTCTTTTTTTAGATTTACGACTTGTGCATTATTGTTTATGAGCTATAATAATATACAGATAGGGAGATTTGAATAATGAGTGGAAAGAATGCCCTCAAAATCAGATTTCTGCATACGCTGTGGGTAGCGTTGATTATCATACTCATGATTTGGATCATGTCCATCCTGGAATGCAACTTAGCAACACCTGCCTACTGACCGGCAGTAAACAGATCGGGAAATTGTATGCATGTAGTGGTCGTAGCATTTCTGGTTCAGCTCGTAGTCTCGGCTGTCGCGCTATGGTTCGCAATGAAGCTAACCAAAGAGGAAGGCCCGTTCCTCGGCCTCCTGGCGGCCGCCTTTATAGCATCATTGGCGGGCATGCTTCCTATACCTTATTTTAGCGGGCTGCTTTCATTTATCGTGCTGCTTATTTTTATTTCAAAGTTCACCACAGCCGAAATATGGCCTGATGCCGCCCTTATCGTAGTAGTAGCATGGGGTCTGGCAATTCTGGCTAATTTTACGATTATGAAGGTCTTTGGATAATAATTTGCTGCGATAGTCCTATGATTGAAAAAGTTGAACTATGAACGACACAAAGGCGATGATATACGATAGGCAGCGTGTTTATAAAAATGATTACAACTGGACGATAGTACAGCTATCATAAAAATACATGTTTTTAATAGAGAGGTTAAGATTCTTAAATAAGTTCTTGATTTCCTCTCTGTTTCGATAGGGCACTAACTCAGGTAGACAATCAATCAACGACTGAGGATTATCCAACTCGTTCCTTGCTCGTTTCCATAATGCAGATAATTTCCTGCTTGCCTTCTTTTCTTTTTTGGGCAAAAGCAGTTGTGCTTTCATTAAAATAAAAATGGAACTGAGAAAACCAACGTTTGCTTCATTTTGGACGGCTCTAACGAATCTTAGGGGATTTTCGAATGAGAGCATGGTCATCTCGGCAAGTTTCTTAAAACGCAGCAATCTTTTGTCTGTAATTATGCCCGTGTACTTCAAAAGAGCTTCCACTTTCGGGTGGTATTTATAAAAGGCGACAAAAACTTTTTCTGAATGGTCGGCTACCCGAAGAGCTTCATTTATTATCAATTTTATTTGCTCTTCGTCATCCATAAAGTCGACGACGCCTGTTGCTATGACGGATGTTTTATAGCTGTTATTAGCAAAAGGCATATTCCTGGCGTTTGCCTGGATTAGGTCTAATCCTCTTCTTTTCTTGGCGTTAGAAATCATCTGCGGTTCAGAATCTATGCCGTCGACAGTAAAATTCTTCTTTCGTAACTGCTCAACTAATAATCCCTGCCCGGCACCTATAATCAATACGGGATTTGTAATAAAAGCTGAGAGTTTATTTATAGCATCCAGGTCGAGGAAGAAATCTTCCTGGTATGACCAGTACGGAGACCATGCTGTCCAATAGCTCTTTGTTTCAGACATAAGGATCGGAGTCCTTTGACGTAAGCAATGTTAACTTGAAAATCACTTTTAAATATCTACTAGTTTAATGAATCAGCACACTTTATTCAAGTGACATTGCTATTCTGAAGCCATTATTAAAGTGGATTCTACATCCGAGGTTGGTTCTCATACGAATGTACGAACGAAGCAGCCAGGGGGGATTATATGAAGAGCCGCCCCGCGTAATGCCGTGATTATGTCTTGCGTTCGATTTAAGCCTTGCCGAACCATCCGTCGGAGCGCCTTCAAGGCTGGGGTGCCACATATCCTGGACCCATTCCCATACGTTGCCGTGCATATCGTACAGTCCCCACGGATTGGGCTTTTTTTGGGCAACCGGATGCGTTCTGAATAAGGTATCAGTGGTCCAGTGGCACCAGGCCATCTCGCCGAGCGTGCCGGCGTAATCGGCGGTGGTTCCGGCCCGGCAGGCGTACTCCCATTCGGCCTCGGCAGGCAGGCGGACGTCCCGGCCGGTCTTTTCGCTAAGCCACTGGCAGAACGCAACAGCATCATACCAGCCGATATGAGTTACCGGTTCGCTCTCGGTCTGAATAAATCCGGGGAAGCGCCAGTCCTGGCAAATGACATCGTGCCATCCTTTTTCGTTATCGGCGTTGAAAATCCAGCCTTCTTTCTCGGCATCAGTTACATAGCCCGTCTCAGCGACAAAAAGCCCGTATTGTTCGAGAGTAACTTCAGTCGTTCCCATGTAGTAGCTGTAACCAATAGTGACCTTATGAGCGGGTAATTCATACGTCCATTTGTATTCATCAATGTAATTATGCTCGCTTCCCATGATGAATGTTCCGGGATCAATGCGAATTAAGTCAAAGTCAATGTCACCGACTGTCAACTTGAGCTTATCCGGATGAGCAGCACCAGTAGAATGAGATTTATGTGTTTTCTTTGTTGCAAAAGCAGGGCGGTTGATTCTCTTGGCTGCAGGTTTGGAGCAGCGTACAATTCTAAAACCTGTGGTGCATTGCCTGTGGAAACGGTACACGCCATATCGGGATGATGACCTGCACGATTCTTTCGGGCTGCAACATGAGCCACCTCGAAGTGCCCGGCGCGATGCGATATCGGCCGGTACATCGGGCGTCATAGCGGCGTTACCGTCGGCCGGAGCATTTTTATAATTCCAATAATAAATATCCTCGCACCATTCCCGAACGTTGCCATGCATGTCGTATAGCCCCCAGGGATTCGGCTTCTTTTGGGCGACGGGATGGGGCAATCCATCGCTGGTTGCATTAAACCAGGCCATTTGTTCTATATCGCCGGCATAATCTCCGGCTGTTCCGGCCCGGCAGGCGTATTCCCACTCGGCCTCGGTCGGCAGGCGAAAGGATTGGCCGGTCTGTTTAGAGAGCCATTCGCAGAATGCTTTAGCGTCGTTAAAATCCACACGTGCTATCGGGTGGCTGTCTGTCAGCTTGAATTCCGGATTCCGGCAGGGCTGATTTTCAACTGTACCCATGTGATCGGAGCAGCGGCGGTCCGGCTTCCAGCCACTTTTTTCATAGCCGGTGGCTTTAACAAAGGCTCTGAATTGTGCTACCGTAACTTCGGTCTTGCCAATGTCGAAGCTGTAGTCGATGGTTACTTTATGGGCCGGTCTTTCGTCGCCATCGTGTGAGTTCGAGCCCATGATAAAACTGCCCGAAGGCAAAGCAACGAGCTGAAATTCCGAATCTGCAATTATAAAACAGGATTCCTGAAGTGCAAATACCAGGGTGGGGCGAACCAAATTGAGTATAACTATGAGAATTGTAAAGCGGCTAATCCTCAAATTTGGAGTGGATTTTGTAGCCATTTGCGTTGCTCCTTTCTATCTTAGTAGTCGAATCGGGGCAATTTTATTTTGTTCTAAATAACAGCTACTACTAAATATATGACGAAAAATCAGGCCGAACACATATAAAATTTTTGAAAAAAAACGTTACGTCCGATAGCTGTCCTGGCACTTAGCTGTGGTTTTGTAATCCGAATATGAAAAATGAAACAAGCAATCGAAGTTACTGAATCAGAAGTGGTCAAAGAAACAAAAAAAATCATACCCTCCTCCACGAAGCTGAGTTTGCCGGTCGCAAAAAGATTGCGGCCGGCACGCTTCGCATTTGGTCAAATCCAGCAGAGGGGGTTAAGCTAATAAAAGGTAAATAATATAACCTATATAAGCACAAACCAGCAATAAACCGCATCCGCGGCTCAGAACACGCCTGCTGATAATTATAAGAACGGCGAATACTACACTGACGGCGACCATGATCCAGTAATCGAGACCCCCCGCCAGACGAGTTCCAATTTCGAAGGGTCGAATAATGCCCGCCGAACCGGTTACAAGAAGGGTATTGAAGATATTCGAGCCGACAAGATTACCGACCGATATATCGTGATGGCCTTTAATGGCGGCCACTACACAGGTTAAAAGCTCTGGAAGCGAAGTGCCAAAAGCGATAATGGTCAGAGCAATGACCCTTTCGCTCAAGCCGATTTCTATACCGACAAATACGGCTCCGTCGACTGCCATCTTTGCACCTAATGCCAGTCCCACCAGTCCAACCAGAACAAACAGCGCATTCTTCTTGACGCTTCGTGCGGCGTGTTTCGCATCGGGCTCGATGGATTCGGATTGATGACGAGGCAACTTGGATTCTTGCCGGGCGGTGTGAACTGTGATAATAATTAATATTACAAATATTGCTAATAAAATAACAGCTTCCGGCCTGTTTAAATACGAATTATTGATCAAAGGCCATAAAAGGAGTGCCACTGCCAACATGACCGGTATCTCACGCAGCAGTGTTTTCCTTTGAACCATCAGCGGCCGAATCAGAGCAACCAGACCCCCGACAAGCGCAAGATTAGCAATATTAGAGCCGAAAACATTGCCGACAGCCAAATCTCCGCCCCCGGTTTTTCGCAAAACGCCGGCAATGCTTGCGGCGACTTCTGGTGCCGATGTGCCCATTGCTACAACCGTCAGGCCGACCACGAGTGAGCTGATACCGAGTTTTTGTGCTAATCCGACCGCACCGGCCACCAGCAGCTCAGCAGACTTCCACAATATCGCCACCCCACCTGCCAGAAGTATGATATGCAGGATTAGGTTCATTTCAAAGTCCAGGCGAAATAATATTTTCGCGTACTATATACAATGCCTCCGAATTATAACTTCAACGCGATAACTGTGATAAGGAATTTTTTGAATCTGTCTTAACATAGATGTTTGTGAGAACAGACCGGCCTGAAATTAATTCGAATTTGTCCTTAATACCGGCTTGGCTTATACCTTCCCCACGACCAGGCAGGCATTGTGTCCCCCAAAACCGAAGGAATTGCTCAAAGCAAAATTAACCTGGGCGTGGCGGGCTTTTAGAGGCACAAAGTCCATCTTGAGATCGCATCGATCATCCGGATTTTCCAGGTTAATAGTAGGGGGGACGACTGATTCATTTATAGCTTTGGCACATACAATCAGTTCCACTGCACCGCTTGCGCCGAGCAGGTGCCCAAGGCAGCTTTTGGTCGAACTGACGGGGATTTTATATGCATGCTTGCCAAAAACATTTTTAATCGCTGCACTTTCAGCAACATCATTCAGTTCAGTACCTGTCCCGTGTGCGTTTATATAGTCGATTTTTTCTTTCATCAGGCCGGCATCAGCTAGAGCAAATTCCATTGTTATTGCGGCACCGCCGCCATCAGGGAGTGGGGCAGTAATATGGTAACCGTCATCGGTTGCGCTGTAGCCGAGTAACTCGGCATAAATATTTGCACCGCGCTTTTTTGCGTGACTTTCCTCTTCAAGAACCAGGATTCCGGCGCCTTCGGCAAGCACAAATCCGTCTCTGTCTTTATCGAACGGTCTCGAAGCGGCCTGCGGATTGTCATTTCGCGTGCTCAATGACCTGGCAGCACAAAACGAAGCCAATCCTATCGGAGTAAGTGCAGCTTCAGCCCCTCCGGTAATCATAATATCGCTTCGTCCGCTGACAATGTTGCAATAAGCCTCTCCAATCGCATGATTGCCGGACGCACACGCGCTTGAAACGCAAAAATTAGGGCCCCGCAGACCATAGCTGATAGCGATATTGCCGCTGGCGGCGTTAGCCATAAGCCGGGGAACACAGAAAGGAGAAACCTTATTCGGTCCTTTATCCAGGATTCTCAAGTGCTGCTCTTCGATCTCCTTTATACCGCCTATACCTGTGGCAACGATAACGCCGGCACGAAAAACATCTTCTTTCGAGAAATCAAGTCCACTGTCATGCAATGCCTGACTCGCTGCTGCCATAGCAAACTGAGTGAAGCGGTCCATGCGTTTGCTTTCCCGATGATCAATGTATTTTGTTACATCGAAGTTCTTTATCTCGCCGCCAAAACGTACGGGATATGCACTTGCATCGAACGATTCGATAGGGGAAACACCGCTTCTGCCTTCGCACAATGCCACGAAAAGCTCGTCAGCGGATTCGGCTAAGGCTGTTACACAACCCAAGCCTGTAATAACAACACGCCGTTTATTCATACTGAAGCTTGTTCGCTACTCTTGGCTTTTGGATTGTGCAATATTAACGATATAATCAACTGCGGCACCGACTGTCTGGATTTTTTCGGCTTCCTCGTCGGGAATGCTCATATCGAATTCATCTTCGAATTCCATGACAAGCTCAACCGTATCCAGTGAATCGGCATTCAAATCGTTAATAAATGAGGTTTCACGTGTTATTTCTGCCTTGTCTGCGCCCATTTGCTCACTTATTATCTCGATTACTTTCTGTTCTATCGCAGCAGCATCTACGCCATCAGCACTCACTTGTTTATCCTCCCTAATAATATTAGGAACCTATTTATAACCTTACAATTGGTATCCATTCATAACACAGGTACGAACAACGAATCTCAGAAATTAATTCGGCGGGTTATATTACCCATAAAGAGACTCATCTACAAACATTTTTTTTATTTTTTTTACATCGCCATTCCGCCGTCTACACAGAGAACCTGACCGGTAATATAACCGGCATCGTCTGAGCCAAGGAAAGCGACCGCTCTGGCTATGTCTTCTACCTGGCCAAACCGCCGGACCGGGATAATCTGCTTTGCAGCGGTTTTGACAGCATCAGGGAGCACATCGGTCATTTCTGTCATAATAAATCCCGGTGCGATACAATTTGCCGTAACGTTTTTCTTGCCGACTTCCCGTGCCACTGATTTGGTCATTCCTATAAGACCCGCTTTGCTGGCCGCGTAGTTACTCGATCCGGCTTGTCCCATAACTCCTGCAACCGAGCTTAAGTTGATGATACGTCCGAATTTGTTTCTGACCATTGATCTGACGGCAATTGTAGTAGCGATAAAAGCGGCACGAAGATTGACATTAATTACGCTGTCAAAATCATCTTCTTTCATTTGCATCATCAGCTTGTCGCGAGTAATACCGGCATTATTCACCAGAATCCCGATCCCGCCGTGCTCAGAAGCCAAAGAATCGAGTGTTTCGGTAAGCTGATCCGTATCGGTTATATCAACACACTTCGTAATTACTGTGAAACCGGCCTGCTTTACAACATCCTCAAGTTCAGCGAGCTGTTCAGCATTTATATCCAGCCCGGCAACGATTCTATCCTGCTTGAGCAGTTCCAGAACGATTGCCCGTCCAATCCCTCTTGCGGCACCAGTTACGACTGCCAGCCGTTTTTCCGACATTCTTGATATCTCCAAAATAAATTCTCAAAAGGCCTTCGGATATTGAGCCCCGATCTAATCAGCGGCCTGTTCCGATAATTCCTCTATTGCCTTAGAACTACTTACATTGACCACCTTTGTTTTCCTGTTGATTCTTTTCATAAGCCCGGTCAAAACTCTTCCCGGTCCGATCTCATAGAAATTCTCGACTCCATCGCCTAAAAGACGCTCCATACATTTTTGCCATAGAATCGGGCAAGTCAACTGCTTTACCAGGCCTTCTTTGATTTTTTCTGCTGTCTGGTAATATTCAGCGTTGATATTGGCAATTATCTGCGTTTGTGACGGCTCTTTAATTTCAGAATCAGCCAGCGCTTTTGCAAGTGCTTCTGCGGCACTATACATCATGCTGGTGTGGAATGCTCCGGCAACCTCCAGACGTACTGCTTTTATGGCTCCGGCCTTTTGGGCTAATTCTTTGCCCCGCTTACAGGCTTTTTTCTCGCCGCTTATTACGATTTGTCCGGGACAATTGAAGTTCACAGGCTCCAGAAGATCTCCTTCACCGGCCTCTTCACAGAGCAAACGGACAGTTTCTTCATCCAGGCCGATAATACTTACCATTGCTCCTTCATTCGCATCGGCTGCGACCTGCATGGCTTGTCCGCGTTTTTGAACCAACCTTAATCCGTCCTCGAAGCTAATAACTCCCGCTGCATACAAGGCGGTGTATTCCCCCATACTAAGGCCGGCTGTAACATCTGCACTAATACTTTTAGTGGCGGGCTCTGTTCTGATAACTTCCAGAATTGCCGCCGATGTGGTAAAAATAGCCGGCTGTGAAATTGTCGTGCTGCTCAGTTCTTCGGCAGGACCTTCGAAGCAGATTGTGCTTAAATCATATCCAACGATATCGTTCGCCTTATTGAAAATCTCTGCTGCTGAGGGATATGATTTGGCGATGTCAGTACCCATCCCCACAACTTGAGCACCTTGTCCCGGAAATAAAAAAGCAGTCTTCATAATTCTTATCTCGTTTATCTCTACATGGGATACACTTGGGTAATCAAAACTCAATCACATTTGCTCCCCACGTCAATCCGGCGCCGAAAGCAACTAAAATAACAATATCACCTCGTTTGATTCTACCCTTCCTGACACAATCATCGAAGGCAATTGGTACTGAGGCTGCAGATGTATTGCCGTATTCACCGATGTTTATAAAGACCTTCTCATCGGGTAGTTCTAACCGCTTGGCAGCGGATTCGATGATTCTTGCATTCATCTGGTGTGAAACGAGCATCGAAATGTCATCAATAGTCAAATCACAGGTGTGCAGGCAATTATTCACTGTTTCAACTATCCTTCGAATCGCCTGCTGATAGACTTCTCTGCCCTTGATTTGCATGTAGATTTTCTTTGGATCGTCCAACTCTCTGCTCACCGGATGGCGAGAACCATAAGCCTGGCAGTTCAATGCATCCCAGCGTTTCCCATCCGAATGCATCGTGCTGTATAAGATACCCTTTCGGCCGTCTTCATTTCGTTCGAGCACCATTGCCCCGGCGCCGTCTCCGAAAAGGATACAACTGCTGCGGTCTGTCCAGTCCGTAATCTTTGTCAAAGTTTCAGCTCCGATGACCAGGGCGTTTTTAAGTCGGCCGCTTTCAATAAACTGCTGAACAATAGAAAGGCCATATACAAATCCGCTGCAGGCTGCAGCCAAATCGAAAACCCATGCTTTATTTGCTTTCAGGGCCCGCTGTACAAATGACGCTGTCGAGGGAAAAACCATTTCCGGCGTTATCGTTGCCACAATGATAAGTTCGAGATCTTTAGGATCGAGACTTGCTGTTTCCAATGCTCTCTTTGCCGCTTCGGTGGCTAAAAAGGCCGTGCTTTCATCGTCCGTAGTAATATGGCGGACTTTGATACCGGTCCGTGTCTGGATCCATTCGTTCGAAGTATCTACCATCGCTGAAAGCTCTTCATTTGTCAACGTTTTCGCCGGTGCAAATGAGCCATGACCGGTGATGACAGCACGAAAAGCAGGGGGGCGACCGTTCGTTTGTTTATTCATCCGTGGTCCTTACGCAAGTTCCCGAAAGATACTCAATGATTTTGTCGTTTATTTTCTCCGTGTAGAATCTTTTAGATGCCAAAATAGCATTTTTTATCGTTCTGGCCTGACTTGAACCATGACAGATTACCGCTGTCCCATTAACACCCAGCAACAGTGCGCCGCCATACTCATTATAGTCGTACTTCTTGTAGATTCTTTTCATTATCGGCTTAAACTTCATCGCAAGCCGAATTTTCTCTTCCATCAGCTCGTCTTTAATCGCCCTAAACAGACCGTCCACGAGACCTTCGGTTAGTTTTAGAATCACATTACCTACGAAACCTTCGGCAATGACGACCTCACAGGCACCCTTGAAAATATCTCTTCCCTCGATATTTCCGACGAAGTTCATTCTCGAATCCGATTTCATCAACTCGCGTGTTTTCTTAACGAGCTCATTGCCTTTTGCATCCTCGGAGCCGATACTCATGAGCCCGACCCTTGGGTTTTCGATCCCAAGCAGATGTTTCGAATACACGCTCGCCATTACCCCATATTGATAAAGATGTATCGGTTTGCAGGCAATATTAGCACCCACATCACATATTGTGACCAGCCCTCCAGGGGTTGGAAATACAACCGCTATCCCCGGACGATTCACGCCCGGCAGGTTTCTCATTCTCATCTGAAAAGCCGCAACGCAGGCCCCCGTATTGCCTGCCGATATGACAGCATCAGCCTGACCTCGTTTAGCCAGCTTGGCAATTGTTGGGATTGAACTCTTGGGTTTCTTGCGAAGAGACTCTATCGGTACATCGTCCATCGCGATAATGTCAGGAGCGTGTACGATACTAATCATACCCTTTCGGGGAAGTTTGGGCGGTAAATGTGCCTCTATTTCATTTTCGGGACCGACGAGAATCAACTCATCATCTTCGGCAAGAAGTTCAATCGATTCGAGCACACCAGCGATAATCTCACCCGGTGCATCGTCGCCTCCCATTGCATCGATTGCTATTCGCATCCTTGTGCAGCCCTTACTAAGACTCCTTGCCGAGTTTTAACGTGATTTTCGGATTGACGTAACCACAATTATCGCATGCTGCGTGTGGCAGCTTGGCCTGGTCGCACTTTTTGCAGACCGAATAGTTCACAGCCCTCAGACTATGATGACTCCGACGAGTCCGGGTTCTGCTTTTACTGGTCTTCTTTACTGGTAACATTCTTAACTACTCCAATACAAACGTCATATATCTGCTTTAGACGCTACTACATGCTTATAAATTCATCTCAAAAAACAACGCTAAAAGGTGCTTATATATTGAACTGTCGTAATCTTGTCAAGTGAAAATTGTTTTTTATGCTTTTACAGGCATAAAAAGGGACTAAGTCGGATATTATTCGCATAGTTAAGGATTATATCCAAATCCACACATTATGGGCAGTTATTTGTCAGGATAAAAATCTTTTAATATTCCTTGAAGTTTTTCATCCACTCCGGCCAATCTCCCGGCTGGACGCCGCCAGCTCTGGTCCAGGGACCATTCGTGTCAAACTGGCGGTGCCACTTGAGCGTCCATAATTCCTTCAGACCTACCTTCCTTACGGACCAATCCATATAAAGCATATTTATAGTACCCTCATGCCGGTTGATGCAGAAGTGCATCATTTCCCTGTCGTAGCCGAGCCACTGGCCATCGAATTGAGGTGGATCGCCGCGCGTACCATTTTCATAAGGCCCACCTCCTCTCCACATTGTATCGGCAAAGACGGGCACCTGGAACGCCTGTGCGACATCTTTATGCCTCCAGTTCCATTCGGCGGGACGACTCTGGATATTATCTGTACCCGCGGGGGGATCGTAAATCCAGTTATTGCCCCCATAACTGGGCTCTTCACCACCTCCAATGCTATCACTTCCACCTATCGGCATATAGTAGGTATTAAACGTGCTGCCCCACTCGTCACCGTTCGGTTTGCGCTTTACAGCCATCGGGCACTTAAGAATATCCGTCTTTGTCCGGTAAAGAGACCGCAGACAGATAATCCATTCTCCACGATGCCAGCCACTATCCGTAACAATTCCTCTGCTGAAATTGCCGTTGTTATCGTCGCAGTACATCGACCAGATAACACCCCATTGTTTCAACAGGGCCTGGCACGCAACGGATTTTGCCTGCTTTTTCACTCGTGCAAGTGCCGGCATCAAAATTGACATTAGAAGCGCGATGATTGCAATGACAACCAAAAGTTCAATTAACGTGAACCCCCTTTGCTTCCGCATAATACACCCGATCCTTCAATACATACTGAAGTGATACTTTTTGCCATTGATCTTGGTAAAATATAGATGAAAATAAGTTTATTAATGACATATAGACGGCGTTGATTTTTTGACTTTGGCTCACATCATTTATTCTATGATATAATTTTACTACAATCAAGAATATTCTGATTGAACCTACTAAAAGTAGTTTTTTGCAGAAAAAGTAGGTATTAAGAAACTGTGGACACTCAAGTGGCATCGCGAGTTTGATACAGGCGACGCCCGGACCAAAGTAGGCGGAGTCCAGCCCGACAACTGGCCCGAATGGATGAGAAAATTTAAGGACTATTAAACTGTTGCTCCGCTCTACCTGCCGGGGTGATATGTAAGCATATCTGCTGATAATCAATCCATTGCTTCTTTTGCAGTCTAACTATTTTTTCCCAATTTGAAGTTTCTTATTGAAATGTAGGCGGAAATATTGTAGAAATTAGGCAATCTTTTAGGCGGTATTTACTTGTTCTTTGAAATCATAGCAATATAATGGTAGTTTAACGGAAATATTGAGAAGTTGAACGGATTCCACTATGGTACGGAACCGAGGCAAAAAGGCGCTTTATGAGGTCATGAGCAAGGCTCGCGTTAAATCCGAGCCAGGCAGAACCGTCGAGCACTTAAGGCCGACAAAATCCGACGAAGACGCTCCTGAAGTTGAGCAGAAAAGCGCTACCGGCGTTCCGAAATCCGCGGCAAAATGGTGGAGAAAACCGAGAATTGTCCAGCTTAATGCCGGCAGAATCGAGTTTTCAATGCCTTACCAGATTGCAGTTGTGCTGCTTCTGGGCTTTATTTTTGTGATTATTGCTGCTTACAGGTTTGGTCAGTCTTCTTATTCGGCCCAGCAGCAGCAGGTGGTTAAATCGGAACCTGTACGGCGTGAAACCGAGAGTGAAACACCGGTGGAGCAGGCAACGAGCAATATAATACCGCCATCGGCGCCGGCTGAGGATGCCACAGCGAAGACCGAAGTTGTGGAACCTGCCGCACCAACAGGCAACAATGTGATTGTTCTGGTGCAGTATCATTCGATGCCTGATTTGGCTCCTGTTCAAGCGTATTTTGCAGAGCACGGGATTGAGCTTGAAATTGATCCTCAACAAGGCAGTTACTTTTTGCAGACAATGCAGCTATATGATAACCCGTCAAAGCCCGGGACGGATGGATACAAAGCTTTACAGAAAATTATTGAGGTCGGAAAGGGATATAAAGCACCGAAAGGTTATGAATCTTTTGCGCCGAATTATTTCTCGGATGCATACGGCCGAAAAGTTAAGTAGATTTAGGAGAAGTATTTGAATGTCGATTGATCCTTCACTGAAAATTAAAGGTGCACTGTCGAGGCACCGGAATGTTTTAAAGCGTGCTGAACGTATTGATCAGCTCAAAGAAGAAGACCGCTGGTCCGAGGAGGATTCTCTGCTCGGACTGCCGAAGGTTGCGCACCGCAAGAGTCACGCCGGCCGAAAGGGTTCGGAAGCTCCCGCCAAAGAGGCTGCCGCTGAAGTGACAGAAGAAGCTCCAAAAACCGAAGAAGAATAATCGCGAAAGACATATAGCTTATTGCTGATATGAACTACATAAGCAAAACCATTTGCTATGGCTTCATGCCATATCTGCACTCGAAAGATAGATGACAGTGAGGTTGTTGAAAAAATCCTCATTTCCCGAATTTTTCATGCCGGCATTGTTCTGCTGCATGGTGATAATCTCAACTGTTTGTGCCGAAGATCATCTGCAGTGGGGTCAGAAATATTCGAGAAACATGGTCTCGGCGGAAACCTCTCTACCGGATAGTTTTGACCCGGCAACCGGCAGGAATATCAAGTGGGTGGTTTCCCTGGGCACGGAAAGCTACGGCACACCGGTCGTGGCCCGCGGGAAGGTGCTGATAGGCACAAACAATGAGCGCCCGCGCGATCCCAGGCACAAAGGCGACAGAGGCGTCTTAATGTGTCTTGATGAAAAAGACGGCACCCTTTGCTGGCAGCTTGTCTTGCCCAAGTTTATGCCGATGCTCTATAGGGATTGGCCCAGGTCCGGCATCTGTTCACCGGCCACGGTGGAAGGCGACCGCGTTTATATAGTCAGCAATCGGGGCGAAGTAATGTGCCTGGACCTGGCCGGGCAGACCAACGGCAACGACGGGCCGTTCGTTGACGAGGCCCGCCTGATGAGCATGAATCCCTCCGAGCCTCTTGAAGTGGCACAAAACGATGCCGATATTATCTGGCTGTTCAATATGCAGGACGAACTCGGAGTTCACCAGCACGATGCGGCACACAGCTCAATTCTTCAGCACGGCGACTTTTTGTACATAAACACAAGCAACGGACTGAACGACAAACACGACCATATCCCTGCAACAGATGCTCCGAGTTTGATTGTGCTCCATAAGTCAACAGGTCGGCTTGTTGCTCAGGATGACGAAAAAATCGGGCCGAGGATTTTCCACTCGACATGGTCGTCGCCGGCGCTGGGACAAGTTGACGGACGGGAGCTGGTATTCTTCTGCGGCGGTGACGGGGTATGCTATGCCTTTGATGCTGTCAAAGGAATCCCAGCCGCCGATTCGGTTCAGAAACTAAACCGTCTCTGGCGGTTCGACTGCGACCCCGAAGCGCCGAAAGAAGACGTTCATAAATACATTCGAAACCGCAAAGAAAGCCCGAGCAATATCAAGAGCACGCCGGTCTTTCATAACGGACGAATTTACGTCACGTATGGGGGAGACATTTGGTGGGGCAAGAACCAGGCATGGCTCAAATGCTTAGACGCAAGCGGCGCAGGTGATATCACTCAATCGGGCCAAATCTGGACGTACCCACTTGTGGAACACTGCTGCTCGACGCCGTCAGTTCATAACGGCCTGGTCTTCGTCGCCGATTGCTCCGGACTAGTCCACTGCGTTGACGCCGAAACCGGCAAACCTTACTGGACGCATAAAACAAAAGGGGACATCTGGGCATCGACACTCGTGGCGGATGGAAAGGTCTATATCGGCACGCGACGACGTGATTTTCACGTGCTGGCCGCAAGTAAAGAAAAAAAGCTTCTTAGCTCAACCGAACTGGACAGCCCTATTTGCGGTACACCAATCGCCGCCAACGGTGTGCTTTACATTACCACACTGAAGAAACTCTACGCAGTCAAAACATCCACAGAATAGCAATATAAATCAGAGGGGACGATTATGAAGCGTTTCATTCTTCTGGCGTTTGCTGCTGTCGGTTTTTTACTAATGTCCTATTGCGAGTCAACGGCCCTGGCAATCGAGCAGTGGGCACGCTTCGAGCAGAAATTCACAAGCTCGAAGGACTACGACAATCCGGCCCAGCAAATTAAACTTAAGGTGGAATTCACCTCGCCGAGCGGAAACAAAAGAATGCTGCTTGGTTTTTGGGATGGAGATCGAGCGTGGCGTGTGCGTTTTTCACCGAACGAGCAGGGCGACTGGACATACAAAACAACCTGTTCGGACCAAAGCAACAATGGCCTTCACAACCAAACCGGCTCGTTCCGGTGTGTGAAAAACAATAGCGATCTTTTGCTGTATCGACACGGGGAATTACGCCTCTCTGCAAACAAACGCTACATCGAGCACTACGACAGCACACCATTTTTCTGGCTGGCCGACACTGTCTGGTGCGGCCCATTGTTTGCTGATTTAGACGATTGGAAAGTTTTTCTCAAAGACCGTGTGGAAAAAGAATTCACCGCGATTCAGTTCGTCATGACCCAATGGCGAATGGCCAAGACGGATGCGGCCGGAAATCCCGCTTTTACTGGTAAGGAAAAAGTCGCCGTCAATCCAGAGTTTTTCCAGCGAATGGACAAGTACGTCGATGCGATTAACGATGCCGGGCTTGTTGCCGTGCCGGTACTGCTCTGGGCAATTCGCGGCGATGAGAATCCGGGTTATTCTCTGCCGGAAGACCAGAAGATTGTGCTGGCCGAGTACATGATCGCCCGGTATGGCGCCCATCAAGTCATTTGGTTCCTCGGCGGCGACGGTAATTACAGCGGAGAAAATGCCGAAACGTGGAAACGAATCGGCAGGGCGGTGTTTAACGAAGATCAGCATCGCTTAGCCACCCAGCACGTAAGGGGAAGAAGCTGGATCGGCAAAGAATTCCGTAACGAGCCGTGGTTCAGTTTTATCGGCTATCAAAGCGGACACGGTGATGACGAAGGAACCTTCCGCTGGTTAAATCAGGGACCGCCCGCTATGGAATGGAACAACAAGCCAACCTTGCCAGTTATCAATACCGAGCCAAACTATGAGGCACATAACGGCTACAAATACCGAAAGGTCCACAACGACCATTCAGTCCGCCGGGCCGCCTATTGGAGCCTACTGGTTTCTCCGACGGCCGGGATCACTTACGGCGGGCAGGGCATCTGGGGCTGGCATACCAAAGTGCAGGCGCCCGCCGACCATATCAGCACCGGACTCGGCTCGCCCTGGCACATTGCTAAAGACCTGCCAGGAGCGCTGAGTATGAAATACCTGCACCGGTTCTTCAAGAGCATCGAATGGTGGAGACTAATCCCCGCTCAGGAAGTTCTTACCGAGCAGCCGGGTAAAAAAGATTCCTCGAAATTCATCGCAGCAGCAAAAACTAAAGAGGGCGATTTGCTGGTAGTGTATCTGCCCGAAGGCGGCTCGGTGACTTTGAAAACAGACTCGCTAAAGAATGGCCTGATCGCCCGCTGGTATCATCCCCGCACCGGCGGCTGGCTCGACGCCGGCAAGATCGAAAAATCACCCCAAACATTTAAGACGGCCGATCTGAACGACTGGGTGTTGCTGATTGAAGCAAAATAAAAACTCATTAATAAAGGCAGCCATGAGAAAATTTGGAATAACGGTTTTATCACTTTATCTTTCTATGTTTACTTCTGCTGTCCGTGCAACCGATACATCACCTTTCTTCAACGTAGCCGATTATGGAGCCTTGGGCAACGGGACGACTTTGTGCACTGAAGCAATACAGAAGGCCGTGGATGCTTGCGCGGCTGCCGGTGGGGGAACGGTATATATCCCTGCGGGACAATTCCTGTCAGGCGCGATTTTTCTCAAGAGTAATGTAACGCTTAATATAAACGAGGGCGCAACGCTGCTGGCAAGTAAAAATTTCGAGCATTTCCCGCCTTTTAAACCGGGCTGGCGGATTCAGTTGGATGACACGCGAGTGTCGAGCCTGATAACTGGCCATGATGTTGAAAACATTGCCATTACCGGTCGTGGCACACTCAACGGCCAGGGAAGGGTATGGTGGGAAGCGTTCAACAAAGATAAGAACAGAGAAAAAGGCCAGCAAAGGATTCTTACTCATGGCCGGCCGCGGGTAATTAATCTTTATCGCTGCCGTGATGTCCTGATCGAGGGCGTAAAAATCATTAATTCTCCTTCATGGACGATACATCTGGTAGGTTGCGACAACGTGGTTGTGGACGACATTTCCATTATCAATCCCGAAGAAGGCCCCAACACAGATGGCGTTAATCCGGAATCATGCCGGAACGTGAGAATCTCGAACTGTTTTATCGACACGGGGGACGACTGTATTACTCTGAAATCGGGCAAGGATGAAGAGGGTAGACGAAAGGCAAGGCCAACGGAAAACGTCACTATAACGAATTGTGTGATGTATAAAGGACATGGTGCTGTGGTCATCGGTAGTGAGATGTCGGGTTGCGTTCGAAACGTTGTTGCCAGCAACATTGTATGTGTGGGAACGGATCGTGCTGTGCGTATCAAAAGCACGCGCGGCCGCGGCGGTGTCGTGGAAAATATTCGTTATAATAATTTCATTGTCGAAAATGTCAGAGAACCAATTTACATAACGAGTTTTTACACAAAGACCGGTCCGGAACCTGTTTCAGAACGGACACCGGTTTTTCGTGATATTGCCATCAGCCATTTTACGATAAAAAACTCTCCATATACAGCAAGAATTTACGGGCTACCGGAAATGCCTATCCAGCGGCTGCGTATCATTGACGTAACAGCCTCGACAAAAGTGGGATTTATCTGTGACAGTGTCGAAGGTCTTGAATTACATAACGTGGCAGTGAATTCCAGCAAGGGATCACCATTCGAGATAAGCAACTGTAAAGATATCGAACTTCGTGGGATCAAATCGACAAAACCACAAGCCGATATGCCGGTCGTCCGGATGAAAAATGTACGAGACGCTTTTATCGAAGGTTGCAGGGCATTTACTGGCACCGGCAACTTTTTGGAACTCGCTGGACAAAACACTGGAAATATTCTTCTGGTCGGAAACGACTTTTCCGCAGCGAAGAAACCTTTCGTCTTGAAAGATGATGCTCCGAAAGGATCTGTTTTGGAGAAATAATTATGAAGAAAGAATTTATCCATAAGTCGCGGACGGAAGTGTCCGGCAAAAGAATAGGTCGTCGTGAATTTCTCAAGAGAGCAGGCTGCTTCGGGGCCGGATTAGCTCTTACCGGTATGCAGCATCCGCTCCGCGCACAAACGGATGAAGAAATACCAAAACGCATCCTCGGAAGGACGAAAGAGAAAGTTTCGATTCTCGGACTCGGAACGGCGCCAGTCGGTGAGGGCCCGGTGGGAGTCGAGGAAGGGATAAAGATATTCAGCGAAGCCGTCGACCGCGGAATCAACTACATCGATACGGCGAGGATTTACGGCAACGCCGAGGAAATCCTCGGGCACATCATCCCGAAACAGCGTGACAAGCTGTTTTTGGTGACAAAAGTTTCGACCGACAACGCTGCCAGGGCCGAACGATCGCTTAACGAATCGCTCAGCCGGCTCAAGACCGACCACATCGACCTGGTGCACATTCACAGCATCGGCGGCAAGAATCTCGACCGGGTTCTGGCAAGCGACGGCGTGCTTGAATTTCTGCTGAAGCAGAAAGAGGCCGGCAAGATTCGCTTCATCGGCATCTCGGGACACAACCGCCCGGCCAATTTCGTCCGCATGATACAGACCGACCAGATAGATGTGCTGATGTGTGTGATGAACCACGCCGACCGAAACATCTACGACTTCGAGAGCAAGGTCCTTCCGGAAGCGATAAAACGCAACGTCGGCTGCGCAGCGATGAAAGTTTATGCCGGCATTAAGGGAGGCTTTCGCAATCACAGAAGCGGCTATATCGGCTGTGCAACCGAACCGGAGCGATTGCCGCACGCGATGGCATACGCGCTCGATCTCGAAGGCGTCAGTGTCGCAGTAGTTGGCCCCTATACCGTCGAGCAGTCCATCCAGAACGTTCAGTTCGCCCGCAAATATAAACCCTTATCTAAAGAGCAGCATGCTTCATTAATGGAATACGGCAAAAAACTCGCTGAAAGTCTGGGGCCACGGTACGGCTCGGTTACTTAATAGAAAAAATGAAAAGGCAACAATATATGAAAAGAATTGGAATCTCTCTCTGCGCAATCATCACGATATTAACAATCTCCGCTTCGGTTCAGGCTACCGACTGGCCTCAGTGGCGAGGTCCGTTTTTCAACGGTTCAACAGATGAAACAAACCTGCCTGACTCCTGGGGCGAGACTGAAAACGTTGCTTGGGTAAGCCCGCTCCCGGGTCCAAGCGGCGCGACGGCTATTATCTCTAAGGGCAAAGTGTTCGTTAGTTCGATGGTTGACAGAGGCCCCGACTTTGTTGCTTTGTGCTTCAATGCAAAGGACGGCACAAAGTTATGGGAAAAACAAATCGGCTCCGATTCACGCCGGTTCCCCCGCAACAACCTGACTTCCCCTTCACCGGCGGCCGACGGCAAACGTGTCTTTTTCCTGTACGCCAGCGGAGATCTGGTCGGCTTCAATTATGACGGCAACAAACTCTGGTCGCGCAACATCGAAGCAGAGTACGGCAACCTTGCTTTACAATTCGGGTACAGCTCAAGCCCTTTGTTATATGCAAACAAGCTCTATATTATTGCAATCCGCCGGAACAAACCCTATCGTCCTCCGGAGGCTGAAGAACCATTAGATTCTGTCATAATGGCAATTAATCCGGAAACCGGCAAAAACCTGTGGAAGCAGCAGCGATCAACCAGTGCTTTTGACGAAGGAATGGAGACTTACAGCACGCCTATTCCTTTTGTTCATGACGGCCATACGGAAATTCTCAATACCGGCGGCGATTTCGTCACTGCGCATGATGCCGAGACGGGTAAGGAGCTATGGCGTTTCGAATACTGGACAAGGAAGGTAAGAGATTCAAGAATCATTCCCACTCTGGTTTCCGGAGACGGACTGATTTTCGGCACGAGGCATAAGCACGGCAAAGTTTATGCTCTCAAGCCCGGCAACGCCGAAAATCCTTCTGAAGCACGCATTGTCTGGGAATTTGACGGCCCGACGCCGGATTGCACTACGCCGCTTTACTATCGGAATCGGCTTTACGTACTGAACGGCATGCGGAGCGGAAAACCGGTCACGTGCCTTGATCCGAAAACCGGAAGCCAGATTTGGCAGGGAAAGATCAGTGGCCGAGGCCCATGGCGGGCTTCTCTCACAGGCGCGGACGGCAAGCTTTACTGCATAAATGAAACCGGAGAAATTGTCGTTCTGGACGCCGACGGCGATGAATTCAAAATCATATTCGAGACAAAAACAGATGAGACGCCCATCCAGTCATCAATATCCGTTGCCGATGAGCATCTGTTCATACGCACGGCAAAAAATCTTTACTGCATCGGAAAATAGGGAGAACCAATTGAGAAAAAAACTGATAGCATGGACAATGTTCTATGGCTGCATTAGCCTGTCAATTAGTACCTTTATTTCTGATTGTGTACGGGCCGGGCAGGGAGATTTCGAATGGCAGAAGGTTTCGCCGGAAACAGAGGGAATGTCATCACAAAAGCTCGATGCAGCGAGAGAAGTCCTTTCTAAAAAAGGCACAAAAACATTTCTTGTCATAAGGGACGACAAGATAGTCTATGAGTGGTACGCGGCAGACTTCGGCCCAGACAAGAAGCACTATACCGCTTCGATGGCCAAGGCGCTGGTCGGCGGCGTTTCCTTGATGCTTGCATTGAACGATGGACTGCTTGGTTCTGACGACCCTGCCTGTAAATATATCCCCGAATGGAAGGAACATCCGCAGAAATCAAACATCACCATTCGTCATTTAGCGACACATTCATCCGGCATTGAAGACGCCGAGCAGGATGGTATCGGTCATTTCGAGCTGCCCGGCTGGAAGGGACAGTTCTGGAAGCAAGATCCCGATCCTTTCACAGTCTCGCGAGATGAAGCACCAGTGATATTTAAACCCGGCATGAAATACGCTTACAGTAATCCCGGCATGGCGATGCTTTCCTACGCTGTTACAGTCGCCCTGCAGGGCGCAGAACACACTGACATACGAACGTTGTTGCGGCAAAGAATAATGAGGCCCATCGGTGTAAAAGACAGCAACTGGTCTATCGGGTACGGCAAAACTTTCGAAGTCAACGGTTTGAAACTTGTCGCCAACTGGGGCGGTGGCGGTTATACCGCCCGAGCCGTGGCGAGAGTGGGACGGCTTATGCTACGGAAAGGCAACTGGCAGGGCAGGCAGCTTGTCGATTCAAAGTGGGTAGAGGATGTTGTCAGGTATGCCGGCACGCCTTTGCCCGATCGCCCCCCCGGAAATCCCGCACCGGCGTCCGGACTCGGCTGGTGGACGAACTTCGACTGCGTGTGGGCTAAGGTGCCGCGTGACGCATTCGCAGGGGCTGGAGCCGGCAACCAGGTGCTATTGATTGTGCCGAGTCTGGATCTCATCATCGTACGGAACGGCTCCAATTTGTTCGACAGCTCGAAAGGCGAAGGATTCTGGGCTGGAATAGAGAAATATTTATTCAATCCCGTTATGGATGCCATTGACGGCCCGCCTTATCCACCCAGCCCGGTGATAAAGAAGATTGTATGGGCGCCGGCCGATGAGATTGTCCGCAAGGCATCCGGCAGTGACAACTGGCCTATAACCTGGGCAGACGATGACAATCAATACACCGCTTACGGGGACGGCTGGGGGTTCGGGCCGAAGACCGAAAAGAAGCTCAGCCTCGGTATAGCAAAGATTGCAGGCTTGCCACCTGATTTTAAAGGGATAAACGTTCGCACAAAGAGCGGTGAACGTATCGGACAAGGTGCAAAGGGCGCAAAGGCCAGTGGTATGCTGATGGTTGACAGTGTGCTTTATATGCTGGTTCGCAATACCGACAATTCCCAGATTGCCTGGTCCAATGATTACGGCGAGAACTGGATATGGTGCGATTGGAAATTCACGACAAGCTTCGGCGCACCGACTTTTTTAAACTACAGCAAGAACTACGCCGGTGCACGAGATGACTTTGTTTATATTTGCTCACATGACAGTGACAGCGCTTATGAGCCTGCCGACCGATTTGTAATGGCACGAGTGTCGAAGGATAGAATAAAGGATCGCGAAGCTTATGAATTTTTTAAGGGCCTCAATGAATCGGCCGAACCGACATGGACGAAACAAATTCGAGACAGAGGGGCGGTATTTGTCAATCCCCGAAAGTGCTATCGAAGCGGAATGAGTTTTAACGCCGGTCTGAAAAGATATCTATGGTGCCAGATTCTTCCGTTCAGCAAGGATCAGCGAGGGCCACGGTTCCAGGGCGGCTTCGGCATATACGATGCCCCGGGACCATGGGGGCCCTGGACTACCGTATATTACACGAAAGATTGGGACGTCGGGCCCGGTGAGACAAGCTCGTTTCCGACCAGGTGGATGAGTTCCGATGGTAAAACCTGTCACCTTCTCTTTTCCGGCGACGATTGCTTTTCCGTTCGCAAAGTGGTATTGATGGTGAGAGAATAATAATCCTCAAATTTCCAGTCTTTCACGGATCACAAAAATCTATAGACAGATTGATTTTATGCCGTTAAGTTACTGACAAGCCGAAAACACGCTGGCTTTGAAAATCACGTATACAGAAGCTCATACGTATGAAAGAAAACACCAAAAACAGCAGCGACTTGACAATCAAAAAAGCTCCTGCTGGTTTTGCTGTGCTTGCTCTGGTAGGGCCGTCGTTAGTCTTGACGGCGGAAACAAAGGAATTCTTAGAAAGTAAAGGAGGTTCGAGCCTTGTTGAATCCATTGATTATTTTAGCAATTGGGGTAGCGGTCGTTATTGGCATGATTGTGGTGCTGCGAATAAACGCATTTCTGGCACTGATTACAGCGGCAATGGTAGTCAGTTTGCTTGCCCCGGGCGAATTGAGCGAAAAGATTTCGCGAGTGGCCATCGAGTTCGGCGGGACGGCCGGTAAGATCGGAGTCGTCATCGCCCTGGCGGCGGTCATCGGCAGGTGTCTTATCGATAGCGGAGCGGCGGACAGGATTGTACGGATGTTTTTACGGCTGCTTGGGGAAAAACGCTGCGCTGTATCGTTGATGTCCAGTGGATTTGTGCTGTCAATTCCTGTGTTTTTCGATACGGTTTTTTATCTGCTGCTTCCTCTTGCCAGGTCGATGCACCGGCGGACGTCAAAAAGCTATGTGTTGCTGATACTGGCGATGGGAGCCGGGGCATCGATTACGCATTCGCTCGTTCCGCCTACACCGGGGCCGCTGCTGATTGCTGCAGAGCTCGGCATTGATTTGGGAATCATGATAAGCATCGGGCTGCTTGTGGCGATTCCGACGGCGGTGGTGATACTCTTTTTCGTGAACCAGTTGGCGCGGCGGATTGAAATACCAATGCGACCACTGGCCAGCGGCGTGCCCGAGCCCGAGCCGCTTGCCGACGATAAGCTGCCGGGTTTGTTATGGTCGCTGATGCCGATTATCCTGCCTGTGTTTTTGATATCGGCCAATACGGTTGCTAAGACATTGGCAGGCCGTCCCAATGCCGGTGCGGCGGCTAAACAGGCGCTTGAGATTACCTCGATTATTGGCGACGCAAATCTGGCGATGCTGCTTGCTGCGGCTGTGGCTATTGTTGTGCTGTGGCGGCAGCGGCGGCCAAGCAAAGACGAGCTGGCCAAAGTCATCGAAAGTTCACTAATGAGCGGCGGTGTGATTATTCTTATAACCAGTGCAGGTGGGGCGTTCGGAAAGATGCTTCAAACAGCGCAGATCGGCCCGGCTGTTACGAATATGGTAGTCGGTGAGGCTGCCGGACAAATCGGCGGGATGAGCATGCTGTTTATCGCGTTTTTCGTGGCGTTTCTTATCAAATTCGCCCAGGGTTCCAGCACGGTTTCAATGATTGCAACCTCTGGTATGCTGGCGCCCCTTATTGTCTCGAAGGAAGTGCTGGGTTATCACCCGGTCTATATCGCAACGGCGATAGGCTTCGGATCGCAATGCGGCAACTGGATGAACGACAGCGGCTTTTGGATTTTCGCCAAGATGAGCGGGCTGACGGAGGTCGAGACGCTAAAAACCTGGACAGTGACAGTCAGTTTGCTCGCTGTAGTTGGCTTTTTGTTTTCGGTGCTGTTCGCCAACATTCTGCCCATGATTTAGAAGTCAGGTTAATTCACCGAAAAGCGTAAGCGGTGAAGTCTTCGTAATTTTTATGTCTGCGAATTGGCCGGCCAGTGATTCAGGCCCGTTGAAAACGACGATGTAATCCGTCGCTGTCCGGGCGACCAACTGCGGGTTTTCATCGCCCTCAATGGAATTTAGATGCGGTTTCTTACTTAAGCCTTCGACTAAAACTTTCACTTGTCTACCCAAGAAGTCCCGGCTAAGTTCGTCACTTATTTTTTCCTGCACGGCCAGAAGTTCGACATTTCGTCTCTGTTTGACTTCGGCTCCAACCGTGTCCTGCAATCGTCTGTCCGAGGTTGTTCCCGGTCGGGGCGAATATTTGAAAATGAAAGCGTTTTTGTACCTGGCCTTTTTGACCAGGTCCACCGTAGCCTGAAAATCTTCTTCAGTTTCGCCCGGAAAGCCTACGATGAAATCACCCGCTATAGCAATGTCCGGTACAATCGCCCTGGCCTTCTCAAGCAACTCCAGGTACCAGGCGGCGGTATAGTTGCGATTCATTGCCTGCAGGATGTTATCCGAACCGCTCTGGGCGGGTATATGCAGATACTCGCATACTTTGGGCGAGCCGGTCATGACCTGCATAATATCATCAAAGAATTCCTCGAAAGGATAACTGGTTACGAACCGCAGCCATTCGACCCCCTCTATATTACTCGCAGCATGGAGCAAATCCGCCAGGGACCATGTCTTTTCGCCTTGTTTATATATGTACGAATTGACCGTCTGGCCCAACAGCGTGACTTGTTTGACGCCATGGTCCGCCAACTTCTTCATCTGCTCTATTATTGCTTCGGGCGGCCGGGACACTTCCGGCCCTCGCACATAGGGCACGACACAATACGAGCAGAAATTATTGCAGCCACGCATGACACGGACAAATGCCTGGGCAGGGATTGATTCACCCTCAATGCCGTAGGCCAATTCAAATTGTTCGAGCGCCCGACTTTGTTTTTCAGAAGCCTTCCGGCGTATTTTTTCCGTTACAGCAAGACTTTTCTTTTTTTCATTCAGGACATCCGTGATAAGCTGCTTTATCTTTGGTATTTCCGCCGGACCGCAAACAAGATTGACCGCCTCATGTTCGAGCAGCTTTTCGCCGAGCCTCTGGGCCATACAACCGATGACACCGACCACTATATCGGGGTGTGACTCTTTAATGTGCTTGAGATGCCCCAGGTGCGAAAGCACACGCTGCTCTGCATGCTCCCGTACTGAGCATGTATTTATCAGAACGACATCAGCTTCTTTAACGCTGTCAGTGAAACTAAATCCGGCCTCTTCGAGCGCAGAAGTCACCAAAGCCGTATCCAGCTTATTCATCTGGCACCCGAAGCTTTTAATAAGTAATTTCATATTAATTTCAGATTAAAAAATTTCAAATTTAAGATTGTTAAAGCTTGAATTTGTCACCTTTGAATTGTGTATTCTTTAGATATTTAATGAGTCCGCTTATTTGCTTTGAAGTATTATATGCTGAGTTGATAAGTGTCTCTGAATCGTCATTATCAAGATAACCAAGGTCTTTTGCAATAAACAATTGCGAGCGTAGTTCACCGCATGAACCTTTGGCTATATATAAAAATTGAATAAATTCACGTTTCGATCCTCTTTCGAAACCTTCTGCAATATTACTTGAGACCGAAACAGCAGCCCTTCGAATTTGATCCTTCAACCCATAATCTTTTTTAAGTTTTCCTTCAGACGTGGCTTTGTAGATGGATACTCCGAGTTCTCGTGCCTTTTGCCACACAGGCAAATCATCAAATGAATTATATGTTGCCATACCCTATATCCACATACAAAATCTCAAATCTTGAATTTGAAATCTGAAATCAATTCACAAATATAGCAATTTGGCTGGTTAAGATCAATTTGTCTTTTAGGATTGGAGTGAGCGATTGAGTTTTCGCTGTAGGTCTTTGAGACGGTTTGTCTCGTCGAAACCCAGGAGAATGATTGGAAAGGCAGTTTTGTTGTGCATTAACGGTTCGTCAAGGTCAATCCATTTTCGGCAGTATTCACCATCCGGTGTGCCGGGTATCGGCGAAAAATCAGCCAACATTCCTTGGATGCCGAGACTTTGGACAAAATGCATCGAGGCTTCAAGCTGCTGAATATCAATATGCGGATGACCGAGGATTTGATACGCTGTAATGTTCTCAGGTCCCGCACCGGCGGCAATCAGGTGCCGAGCCGCCTTTTCAAGCTCATCTGAAAAAACTTTCGAGCCGGTGCGCTTCTGCCATTGTGCCGAAGCACTTTCAAAGCCGAGATAAAATGTCTTAAAGCCGGCTCGCACCATAAGCCCGGCCAAATCTTTGGTGATAAAACGGGCGTTGAGAGCATTCGGGCTGTGGAAATTCATGCTGAGGTTGCGTTTCAACACCTCGTTTAGAAACGGGATCAGGACTTTATCAGCTTCGAACAGCAGGGCGTCATCATAAAAAGCAATGTTTCCGGCACCAAGTTGGCAGAGCAATTCCAGCTCACTTAAAGAATGCTCCAGCGAGCGGGGCTTAAATTTGCCATAAACCTTCGGCACCGAGCAATAGGTGCAATTGAAGGGGCAGCCTTCGGTCAGCTTCAGCACGCCGACATTCAGCTTGTCGTACACTTCCCACAAGGCCGGCTGCTGCATGTCCGGAGGGATTAATAAATGTTCCCAGAGCGGCTCAAGATTCGTGCCCTTTACCAGCAAATCCGCCCCTAATGTCTGTGCATGATCGCAGCATAACGTAACGTAGTTACCGCCTAAAATAATTTTTGCCTGAGGTTGGAGCTTGCGAATATCCTCAATAACTTCCTGAAGGCCATTGTACCAGTAGGTCATTGTTGTCTGGACCATGACGAAATCGAACGGTCCTTCATGGGCCAGAAAATCCGTGAACAGTTTTCGAGGCAGGCCGAACCGTCTAAAATAGCGGGGGATTTTTTCCAGGGCCGGCGGAACCTGTGAGTGCCGACAATAAAACCGGCCTCGATCCCAGCGGTCTGATTTGAGCTGCTTTTGTGCGGCCATAAAGGGGGCCAGTCGATCAAGGTAGTCGAACAGTTTAAAATCCGCCTTGCCGCGCAGAAATCCGGCCACGCTGAGCATACCGTAAGGCTTGAGCCAGAAATCGTATGCCGCGAAGTCATAGATCGGCGGATTAACAAGCAGAATCTTCGGCTTCATATTTCCTTGCCGTAACGTTAGCCTTCTTCGACAACATTGAATCCCATCAGGACACCGAGATTCATCATGTCTTCCATGTGGTTGCCGTAGAAGACTGCACGATGCAACAGTGCCATCGTGCCGCCCTTGAGGATGCCTGCACCCCAGTTATGATACATCTTCCGGGCATCGGCGACCTTGGTCCAGAACTGCGTTCGACAGCCCAGCTCATCGTGGGTGATCTTGTAGATATTTCCCGTGGAGATGAGCATCGTATCGAGGTTAATGAACTTGGCGCAGGTGACATCCTGCCCGATTCGGTTCTCCACGTCGAGCGAAACGCCTTGCTCGCTGTCAGACTGGTTCCGTATGCTAAAGGGCAATCGCTTACCGGCGGGGCCGTCCATCTTCGTTGCGGAAGTACAGTGGAAGTGTATCAGTGCATTCTCGGAGGTATCGAAGACCGGGTCGGTGATAAAGCCCGGGATACCATATGCGTAGTTGAACATCAGCATCGTCAGGGTCGAGTCCATATCCCCTTCGCAGGCCCCGACCAGTCCGAGGTCGCCGAGCTTGCTGAACGTAAGGCAGCCCTTGGCCGGCCGTCCCATACAGCCAGAACTCGTGATGGCGTGCGCTCCATTTTTAATCATCATATCCTTCATCGCCAGGTAGAATCGTGCCGAGTTGACGATTTGGTCTTTTGATGGTTCGACGATTTTCTTTGCTTTGCTGATCCAGTATTCTTCAGCTTCTGCTTGGGCATCCTTAATATTGATCGCCTCATGGGCCTTGACGGTCTCCTCGATTGTTACCGGGATGATCTCGCAGCCGAGACGTTCTTTGATTTTTTCGGCGGAGCAGGCGGCAGCCGTCCCGAGCGGCCCGTTTACAACGATGATGCGTGTTTTACGCAGGTGCGGCGCAACCCGCATCAATCCGACGATTCGGTCGATTTCGCTGAAGTCACTGGTCGGCAACAGGATTACTTTCTTGCCGTCTTTCTGCCACTGGGGAAAATACATCCAGCCGTGCCCGCTGAATGGCTGGGAGAACACCGCAGTGGGAAGCCCGACGTCGATGATTCGGTCCATCGCGGCCTTTGGCGCGCCGCCGCCGTGCCCGGACAGATGAAATATCAGAACGCCGTCGGCTTCAGCAAGTTTGGGCAAGATCTTTTCCACCTCGGTCGGGGGTACCAATTCGCCGCCGATAAACTTGACATCTCCCAGCTTGCGTTCCACGCCGGCAAGATATTTATCAAATTTGGCAATCTCATCCGTAGGTCTTGAGAGGTAAATTCCGCCCGTCCTGCCGATATAGACCTTGTAAATTTTCACATCGGGCAGTTTGGGTGGCCATTCTCCAAGCTCACCGGCCTCGGCAGACTGATTAGCTAATTGTGTGCCCAGCATAACAGCCCCCGCTCCCACTGCACTTACCCCCAGGAATTCTCTTCGATTGAATAAATCACTCATAATTTGACTCCTTATAACCGTGTTTCAGAGGTTTTCTCAAAACCACCCGTTCCGGAGTTTGACAGCTCTGTGTAGTTTTTATCCTGATCCTTTCAGAAGTCACTGCCATCGAACAGGTCAGCCGATAATACAGTGCCTTAGACTGCTTATCAAGCACGAACTTATTCGAGGGCTACTTTGCTGTTCTCTACTGAAAGACATTGACTCAGTTACCCCATATATGCTACAATAGACATAGATTAAAGATTAAAAAATGACTATTTTTCTTACTTATCCTAAACTACAGTTGAGGAAGGGTTTATAAAATGCTCAGACAGGTAAGAAACTCGTTAATAGCCCTTATGACAACCATATCATTGATTGGCTCTATAGAAAAGAGTTGTCAGGCGTTTGATTTGGGCAAGAACCTGCGTGTGGCTATTAGCGTGCTAACCTTGACGGCAGAGGACTCATCCGAAGCAGTATCCGGCGTTGTTATTAATGAGATTCATTACGACCCCGATGTCAAAACCGAATTAGTAGAGTTTATTGAGCTACATAACACAACAGCAGCAGATATTGATCTTTCAGGCTGGTATTTCACTAACGCTATATCTTATCAGTTCGGCGCCGGTTCGATTTTGCCGGCAGACGGCTATATAATCGTGGCCCAGAATCCCGCCCATATTCAGGCCAAGTGGAGCAGCGGCAGATATATTGTTTCTCCCGGCTTGATTTTCGGTCCGTTTGATGGCAAACTCGGCAATAACGGAGACAGAATCGAACTTTACAACGCACAGGGCGACCAAATCGATACGGTGGATTATCAGCTTGGTTTCCCCTGGCCTACTGTTGGTTATTCGGTGCCGGAAGACCAATCCGGATCCGGACATTCCATCCAACTGATAAATCCGTTTATAGACAACGATCTGGCGGGCTCTTGGCGCTCGGCAAGCCCTACACTGCTGGCATTCAATGACTCGGTTTATCTCGAAAATACGCCGCCGCATATCCGCCAGGTGAAACATTCGCCCAAACAGCCGAAATCAGGCCAGCCGGTTACTATTACAGCCAAAGTTACAGACGCCGACGGGATCGCCGAGGTCACACTGAGCTATCAGGGCGTTGAACCGGGCAACTATATAAGCATTAAAGACTGGCAATACAATTCCAACTGGAATAATTTAGCAATGCACGATGACGGGCTAAACGGTGACGCTATCGCTGGCGACGACATCTACAGTGTACAAATTACAGGCCTGCTTAATCGTCACCGCCGACTCATGCGCTATCGTATCACGATTACCGATAACGATGGACGTGCTCTTATGGTGCCGTATCCGGATGACCCACAGCCGAATTTTGCTTATTTCGTGTATGATGGCGTCCCGGCCTGGTACGGGTCAGTCCGGCCCGGCAGCACTCCTGCGGTCGAGTATGACTCCGATATAATGAACAGCCTGCCGGTTTATCATCTCATCAGCAAGAAATCAGACATTGAAAATTGTACATGGTTCGAAAAATACTCTGGCAGCGATTTTAAATGGTACGGCACACTGGTTTATGATGGTGTAGTGTATGACCACATCCGCTATCGTCCCCGAGGCGGCGTCTGGCGATTCGCCATGGGCAAAAACATGTGGAAGTTCAACTTTAACCGGGGGCACCGTTTCCAGGCTCGGGACGATTACGGCAAAAAGTACGATACAAAATGGGACAGGATGAATTTTTCCGCGTGTATCCAGCAGGGCAGTTTCGGTCAGCGGGGCGAGCACGGCATGTTCGAAGCACTCTCGAATAAGCTTTTCGACATGGCCGGTGTACCCACTTCAAAAACAAACTGGGTGCATTTTAGAATCATTGACGAGCGTCATGAAGATGGAAATTTAAACGAAGCACATACACCTCTGACCAACAGGGGAACCCAGTACGATGGCGATTTCTGGGGAGTATATATGACCATCGAGCAAATGGACGGCCGTTTCCTGGATGAGCATGACCTGCCGGACGGCAACCTTTATAAGATGGACCAGGCTTATCCGAACGGTTTTGATCAGAACAATCAGGGACCAACAGCCGTCACCGACGGCTCCGACGTCTCAGGCTTCAGAAGCGGCTATCAGTCGGCACGCTCGGCCGATTGGTGGGGTTCAAATGTCAATCTCGATGCGTATTATGGTTTATATGCTATATATAACGCAGTTCATCACGGTGATATCACCAGCAAGAACCATTATTTCTATCAAAATCCCAAGCCAACCACAAACCAGTGGGGCACAAACAACTTATGGTGGCAGCTTGTATGGGACGTCGACCTTACCTGGACCTGCTATTACGGCAGCATGTCGGACCCGTTCAGCAGAAGCGGAGTGCTGAACCATGCCGAGATCGATGTTGCTTGCAGGAACAGGGTTCGCGAGATTGTTGATTTGCTGTTTAATTCCGATCAGACAAACCAGTTGATCGACGAATTCGCCGCTGTTATCGACGACCCTGACGGCGGAACTTCCATTGTGGATGCCGATCATGCTATGTGGGACTACCACTGGGTCGTGGGCGATGGAGCTTATCCACGGTATCTTAACCAACAGGCTTCTTTTAAGGCCGGCCAGGGCCGGTTCTACGAGGAGGCTGGACAGCGGGGATACACCAGAAGCTTTGAAGGCATGGTTCAGGTTATGAAGGATTTCGTGGTCGAGCGGCAGAGTCGCATGGATTCCATCTCTAATGATTCGGCTATTCCACGCACTCCGACAGTGACGGCAACCTGTCCGCCGACTTTTCCGATTAATTCCCTGACGTTCGAGACGAGCGCCTTCAGCGATCCCCAGGGCAGCAATACATTTGCCGCCACCAAATGGCGTATCGCCGAAGTGGCTGCCGGCTCTCAAGTCGCAGCTCAAAAAGACAGGATTGTCCTGATTAACGAAGGTGACCAATGGAAATATTTCAAAGGCACGCGGGAACCTTCATCAGCACAGGGCTCTCCATGGCGACAGGTTTTTTATAACGATTCAAGCTGGCTTGGCGGCAATGCTCCGATTGGCTACGGCGAGACATTCATTGTTACAAATCTAAATGACATGAGAGGCGGATACTCGACTTTGTATTTTCGCAAAAAATTCGAGGTGACAGACCTCGACGCTGTCGGGAATCTTGTGCTGGAAGCCATGTACGACGATGGTATTAACATCTGGATCAACGGTGTCCATGTCGCATCCGGCAACACTCCCTCGCCGGAACTTCCGTTTGATGCTACTGTCAGCAACCGTTCGGAAAATCACGGCTTTACTGCTTTTCCGTTAGCCGATCCGGGCACCTACCTTGTCTCCGGCACAAACGTAATCTCAGCACAGGTAATCAATTCTTACCTGTCCAACAGCAGCGATTGTTTCTTCGATATACGATTGTCTATAGAAATAGACGAAGGAGCAGAATCTCCCGCCGTTCCACCGAGTTACAGCAGAGAGCCCGGGAAATACGAGATTGATCCGGTCTGGGAAAGTGAGGAGATAACCGATGCTGCCGACAGGTCTATAAAAATACCGGCAAGTGCAGTCAAGGTGGGGCGCACTTATCGGGTCCGCAGCAGGGCCAAGGACAACAGCGGCCGATGGAGTCACTGGTCTTATCCCGTTCAGTTCGAAACAAGTGAACCGATGTCTGCCGGCATCCTCGAAGACCTGCGTATTACCGAATTAATGTATAATCCTCCGGCTCCGCCCGCCGGTGATTCGACCGACAATGAAGAATTTGAATTCATCGAATTGAAGAACATCGGCGATGAAAACCTGGACTTGAGTTATGTTTCTTTTGTTAACGGCATCACATTCGATTTCAGCGGCGGCGGCATTACCAGCCTCGGGCCCGGCGAGTTTGTCCTTGTGGTCAGAAATCGTGCTGCATTCTTGTCGCGTTACGGCAGCAATTTATCTGACAGGATAGCCGGCGAATACTCCGGAAAATTGTCAAACAACGGCGAGAATATAACATTGGAAGATTTCTGGAACGCAACGATTGTGCAGTTCGAGTATAACGACGGTAGAGGCTGGCCCTTATCCCCTGATGGCGGCGGTCATTCTTTAGTGCCGCTGGAATCGGCAGTGATAAACGAGCCTGCCGGTACGCTGAACTACGGCGGAAACTGGCGGGCGAGCACTTACATCGGCGGCTCTCCCGGTACGGATGATCCCGAACGGCAAATCACTGTTGTTCTTAACGAAATCATGGCGCATACGGACTATCGTGACCCACAACATCCGCAGCACGATTCCGACGACTGGATAGAACTTTACAATACGACGCCGGCAAGTATCAATCTGAATCACTGGTATTTAAGCGACGACATCGGGGAATTAAAGAAATGGGCCATCCCTGCGATTGAGATTGCCGGCCACTCTTACATAAGCTTTGATGAGGTGACAGGCTTCCATAATCCAATCAACAGCGGATTCGGCCTGAACAAGGCTGGAGAACAGGTCATTCTCTCTTATCTGCCCGGCACATCCGATGATCGTATCGTTGACACCGTCAGATTTAAGGGGCAACTCATAGATGCGTCCATAGGCCGTTATCCGGATGGTGAAACATACTGGCTCCAGATGGTGCCTTCACGAGACTTGGCTAATGACAATCCTGACTTGAAGGTATTAATAGACGAGTTAATGTATCATCCGGCCAATGATACCGATGCCGAATATATTGAGTTATACAATCCCACTGCGAGCCGGGTTTATCTGGAAAATTCCGATGGTTCCTGGCGTCTGGATGGTGCTGTTGATTATATATTCCCGCTTGGTACTTCAATTCCGGCCGGCGGTAGATTGATAGTCGTGGGATTCGATCCTTATGTGGAATCCGATTTGCTGGCTGCATTTATTGCCGCATATAATACTGGCTCATTAACCGCCGGAGTGGATATAACTGGTCCCTGGTCCGGCAATCTTTCCAATGCGAGTGAAAGACTTTCCCTCGAGATGCCGCAGGCGGCGGACCTGCCGGGCGATCCGGTTTCCCGGGTGATAGTGGACGAAGTGACTTACGCGGATGTTTCACCATGGCCCGACGCTGCAGACGGTACCGGCGATGTCCTGCAAAGAATCTTTGCCGATCAATATCATTCGGGCAACGATCCGGACAACTGGCAGGCGGCTTTGCCCACGCCGGGCAAGGTTCCTTAGATTTCAGGCAAAAATAGATAAACTAATAAGGAAGACAACAAGAAATGCTCAGAAATACAACAATCCACTTGTTCATCTTGATTTTGATGTGGATCTTATGTTTGAACAACTCTGTGGAAGCGGCAGAAGTAACGCTGGTTATTAACGAATTCCTGGCGTCCAACAATATTTCCATCCAGGATCCACAGGGCCAGTATGATGATTGGATCGAGATTTATAACTACGGCGCTACCGCCGTCAATATCGGCGGCATGTACCTGACAGACAATCCATCTTCTCCCACCAAGTGGCAGGTTCCTTCTAATAATCCCGCTGTAACGACCATCGCCGGAGGCGGCTTTCTTTTGATATGGGCCGACGACGATACCGCCGATACGGGGCTGCACGCTAATTTCAAACTCAGTGCCGATGGCGAGCAGATAGCTCTGTTTGACAGCGACGGTACTACTCTCATTGACAGCATCACATTCCCAAACCAGACTGCCGATTTATCCTATGGGCGATTCCCCGACGGCAGTGATGACCTGCGTTTCTTCGGTCTTCCCACTCCGAAAGCACCAAACAGCGACTTGTATTTAGACAAGGTCGCTGATACTAAATTCAGCCATAACCGCGGTTTTTACGATACACCTTTTTTCGTTACAATCGCAACAGAAACCGAGGATGCTATCATTTATTATACCACCGACGGATCCGAACCGTACCAGATCACGGCACGTGGATTCTCAAGCGGCCAGGTTTACACAGGCCCAATTCCAATCAGCACCACTACGTGCCTGCGGGCCAGAGCAGTAAAGCCGGGCTGGATATCTACGGACGAGGACACACACACTTACATTTTCCTTGCTGACGTGATCAGACGAAGTCAGCAACAGATACTTAGCGAGGGTTATCCAAGCACCTGGTTCAGTACATATTCTGCAGATTATGGGATGGATCCTGAAATATATAACGATTCTGATTATGCTGACCTGATGGGTGATGCGTTGCTGTCACTCCCAACCATTTCGGTTGTGACGGATAAAGATAATCTTTTCAGCCGTGATAACGATCCCGAAACAGGCGGCATATATATCTACACCGGTCACTCTTCGACAGGGGGCCAGGACTGGGAACGGCCCGTTTCCGCCGAATTTATTACTCATGACGGTTCAAGAGAATTCCAGCTCAACTGCGGCATTCGCATTCAGGGCGGCGAAGGTCGCAGGCCGGACAAATGTCCCAAGCATTCATTCAGCCTCCGGTTTAGGGACGACTACGGCCCGACAAGACTTGACTTTGAGCTATTCGATGATTGGCCTGTGAATTCTTTCGATACTATTCAACTTCGAGGATTCTTCAATAATGCCTGGACGCACTGGGCGCCGGACCAGCGGGAACGGACTCAATATATTCGCGACCAGTGGATGCGCGATACACTCCTCGATATGGGGCATATTGATGCTGGTCAGGGTTTTTATGTCCACCTGTACCTAAACGGCATATATTGGGGCCTTTATAATCTGCACGAGCGGCCGGTTGCCTCCCACTACGCCGCTTATAACGGCGGCGATGAAGAGAACATTGATGCCATAAACGGCGGTCACGCAACAGACGGCAATACGTCCGCCTGGAACCGTATGAGAAGCATAGCCGCCAGTCGCAACTGGGACGAGATACAGAAGGTCATTGACATAGACAACTTTATCGATTGGACACTTTTGTGTATATCAGCCGGTAACGTAGATTTAAAGAATGACGGCAACTGGCGGGCAGCCGGCGGCGGCACAGAAAACAGACCGTGGCATTTCTATAGCTGGGACAGCGAGCACATTCTTGAAAATGTTCGAGAGACAGGTACAAGACCGACGTCCGATCCGACGGGTATATTCAACTACCTCGACGATATTGAGGAATTCCGTGTACGCTTTGGCGACCGCGTTCATAAACACCATTTCAACGGTGGTGTCCTTACGCCGGAAAATAATACCCAACGCTGGATCAACCGCGCCGACGAGCTTGACCTGGCTGTAATAGCTGAGTCCGCTCGCTGGGGAGATTACCGCAGAGATGTTCACCGGTACAGCTCCGGCCCGTACTACCTGTATACAAAAAATGAGTATTGGATTCCCGAAAGAAACAGATTAATCAACCAATATTTCCCTGCTCGAAATAATATTGCCCTTGATTATTTCCGGTCTCGTAACTTGTACCCGCGAGTAGGTGCACCGGTTTTTCACATCAATGGTTCCTATAAGCACGGCGGTGCAATTTGGTTCAATAACAGGCTCTCGATGACTGCAACAACCGGCACTATATTGTACAGTCTCGACGGCACCGATCCTCGCTCGCCTGGCACAGCACAGCCTGCAACTACCCTCGTACCCGAAAACGCTGACAAACGAGTACTTGTCCCCAATGGCTCGGTCAGAGGTGACTGGAGAGGAGGTGGTGCTTTCAGCGATCAGTCATGGACAAGATGCTCGGGCGGCCCCGGAGGCGTCGGCTACGAAAGAACTTCCGGTTATGAGCAGCTAATTACCCTTGACGTCCAGGACCAGATGTATGGGATAAATACCACCTGTTATATCCGCATCCCATTCACTCTTGACGGTAATCCTGATGACTTCAGCTCTATGGAACTGAATATTCGGTACGACGACGGTTTTATCGCCTATCTAAACGGCGTCGAGGTGGCCAGGAGCAATTTCAGCGGCAGTCCGGACTGGAATTCCAATGCTACTTCCACCCATTCTGATTCAGCCGCGGTCCTGTTCGAAAGCATTGACATTTCCTCTTTTATCGATGATCTTCAGCAGGGCGACAATTTATTAGCTATTCATGGCTTGAACGCATCAACTACAAGTTCTGACCTTCTTATCTCCGCCGAACTTACTGCGAGTGGAGGTGGCTCAAATGATAGTGGCATTACGCCCGGTGTAATAGAATATACAGGCCCGATTATCATACCCCAAAGTATCCACATCAAGTCACGGGTATTAAGCGGCAATACATGGAGCGCGCTGAACGAAGCAGTTTATGCTGTAGGGCCTGTAATGGAGAATCTGCGCATCACAGAGATAATGTATAATCCGCAGGAGCCGAACGAAGAATTCATCGAGCTTACGAACATCGGCATTGAAACCATCAATCTGAACCTGGTTAGCTTCACAAACGGCATCGATTTCACCTTTCCGAGCATCGAGCTTGCAACAGGTGAATATGTAGTTGTCGTTCAGAACAGCAGCGTCTTCGAAGCTCGATATGGCACGGCTGTTAATATAGCCGGCCAATACTCTGGCAGACTAAACAATGCCGGTGAGAGAATCGAACTCCAGGATGCTATCGGCAGGACGATTCTGAATTTCCGCTACGAAGACGGCTGGCGATCTCTTACTAACGGCGAAGATTTCTCGCTGACTATAATAGATCCTGAAAATTCTGATCTTGGCAGTTGGGATGATAAAGAGTCATGGCGACCGAGTGTTTATGTCGGCGGCTCGCCGGGCTCCGATGACAGCGGCATTCTTCCCAATCCCGGTGATATAGTGATTAGCGAAATACTGGCCCATTCGCACGCCGACGCATCGGACTGGATCGAACTATATAACACTACCAACTCAACCATCAACATTGGCGGCTGGTTCCTAAGCGACAGCAAAGATAACCTTTTCAAATATGAGATTGCCAACGGAACAACAATCAGTCCGAATAGTTACCTTGTTCTATACGAAGATCTTACCTTCGGAAACGTCAGTGATCCGGGCTGTCACGAGCCTTTCGCTCTAAGTGAGAACGGCGAACGCTTATACTTAAGCTCGGCACAAAACGACGTCTTGACGGGCTATCGCAACGTAGAGGATTTCGGTCCTTCCGAGACCGGCGTCTCCTTCGGTCGTTACTATAAATCCAGCACCGGTAACTATAACTTCGTGGCGATGGAAGAGAACACACCCGGCTCCGTCAATTCGTATCCGAAGATCGGCCCAGTCGTAATCAGCGAAATCAGGTACAATCCCGACTGGCCCGATGGCGGCTCATATACCAATGATCAATACGAATATATCGAGCTGCACAACATCAGCACCGAGCCGGTCACATTATATCGTGACGATAAAGCCGAGCCGTGGAAGTTCACCGACGGAATCGATTTCACCTTCCCTGCCGATGTGCCGGTAATGATCCCTGCCGGCGGTTATATATTGGTAGTCAAAAAGCCGGAGGCATTTTCACTGCGTTATCCGGCTGTTCCTGCTGATATTATTTTCGGCCCCTATGACGATAATCTGAGCAACGCTGGCGAAAGCCTTGAGCTGAGCATGCCCGGTGACGTGGACATTGAGGGCGTGCGTCAATATATCCGCATCGACAGGATTAATTACAGCGACGGCTCTCATCCGGAAAATTGCCCGGGCGGTGTAGACCTCTGGCCGATCGATGCCGACGGCTACGGCCAATCTTTGATGCGGAAGGTCTCGACCGACTACGGCAACGATCCGGACAACTGGACCGCTGCTGTCCCATCGCCCGGCGAATAAACGCCGGCAGGCAAACTTAAATGCGATTATAAACATTCATCTGTCTGTCCGGCTTATAGGTATATTATCCCGTTGTAACTCATAATTTCACTAAGAAAACAGTCTTTTTGAATCTTGACCGGCATATCAAAGCATCTTATGATAAGCAAGATTTGTTCGAGCATGGTTTGGAAACCAAATGAGCATGAATAACAAAGCAATAGAAAACAGGTAAGGAGACAAGGAATGATGTACTTAAGATTGCTGGTTGTTTTGTTGTGTGTCGGGGTATTAGCGGGTTGTATGGAGCAACAGAAGAAAATGGGAGCAAATACATTTGGTGACGATCTTAAATTTCTTAAAAAGCACACGGACGTAGTAGTTTTGTCGGACGAAACAGGCGACGGCCAGGTGACTGTCGTACCTCAAATGCAGGGACGTGTAATGACCAGCACGGCGGGGGGGCTGGATGGATTCAGCTTCGGCTGGATCAACCGCGAGCTGGTCGCCTCCGGCAAGTTCGTCGAGCATATGAATGTCTTCGGCGGCGAAGACCGCTTCTGGCTCGGCCCCGAGGGCGGACAGTTTTCGATCTTCTTCAAGAACGGCGTGCCGTTCGACCTCGAATACTGGTTCACGCCGGCACCGGTTGATACCGAGCCGTTCGAGCTTGTCTCCAAATCCAAAAGTCGTGCCGTCCTGAAAAAGGACATGCAGCTGGAGAACTATTCGCGCACAGTCTTTAACCTTCGGGCTGACCGCGAGGTTAAAGTTATCGAGAGGAACGACGCCGTCGAGCTGCTGGGAGTGACACCCGCTCCGAATATCAAAATGGTGGCCTTCGAATCGACCAACAAGGTGACTAACACCGGTGAGAAAGCATGGGAGAAGGAAACCGGCCTTCTCTCGATCTGGATTCTCGGCATGTTCAATCCTTCACCGGCGACAACTGTTGTGATTCCATTCAAAGCCGGGCCGGAAGATAAGCTCGGGGCGGCGGTTAACGATGCCTATTTCGGCAAGGTCCCCGCCGACCGGCTGGTTGTCAAGGACGGCATATTGTTCTTCAGCGGCGATGGGCAGTATCGCAGCAAGATTGGCCTTTCGCCCCTGCGAGCAAAGCCGATGCTCGGCAGCTACGATGCCGTCAATCAGGTCCTTACAATCGTCCAGTACAACAAGCCGCGAGGCGCAATGGATTACGTCAACTCGATGTAGGAGCTGCAGGACGAGCCGTTTAAAGGTGACGTTGTTAATTCTTACAACGACGGTCCTCCAGAGCCGGGCGCCAAGCCTCTCGGGCCGTTTTACGAGCTGGAAACTTCATCGCCGGCGGCGGCCCTGAGACCGGGCGCTACAATCTCGCACATACATCGCACGTTTCATCTGCAGGGCCCGGAAGCGGACCTAAACAGGATTGCCCAAGCGACGCTCGGTGTCACGATAGACGAGATTAAATCGGCGTTTTAATGTAACCGGCAAAAGAGTGAACCAGTCCGACAAATCCGCTCATCAGTTGTGGGATTTAATGAATCCCTGCACTCTTTGTCCGCGCGAATGTAAAGTCAATCGTCGTGACGGTCAGACAGGCTTCTGCGGCATAGGTGACATTCCGGCCATAAGCTCCGTCGGTCCGCACTTCGGAGAGGAAAGTGTTCTGGTCGGCGGAGGTGGCTCGGGCACAATATTCTTTGCCGGCTGCAATTTGGGCTGTGTGTTCTGCCAGAACTACGACATCAGTCACCATCGGCACGGCCACAAAATCACAATCGAACAGTTAGCCCAATCGATGCTGGAATTGCAATATTCCGGCTGCTGTAATATCAACTTTGTCACGCCCACGCATGTGGTCCCGGTAATTATCGCTGCCCTTGAACTGGCCCGCAAAGAAGGCCTGACCGTGCCGACTGTTTACAACACAGGCGGCTACGATTCAGTCGAGACGCTCAAGCTGCTCGAAGGCTTTGTGGATATTTACATGCCGGACATGAAATATGCCGATGCGAAAGTTGCCGAGGAGCTTTCGGCCGCACCGGACTATCCGCTTATAAATCGCGATGCCGTAAAAGAAATGCACCGCCAGGTCGGTGACCTGAAAAACGAGAAGGGTGTTGCTACTCGCGGCCTATTAGTCCGGCACTTAGTCCTGCCGGAGAACCTTGCCGGCAGCATCGGGATCATCGACTTTTTGGCAGAGCAAATCAGCCCGAAAACAACCATCAACGTCATGGGCCAGTACCGCCCATGTTACAAAGCATCTTCACATCCGGCAATAAACCGCCGGCCAACCATCAAAGAAATCCGGTCTATCCGCCAATACGCAATCCAAAAAGGCCTTAATGTGCTCGATTAGACAAATTTGGCTTTGTTTGGGTTTGTTTTTTCATGCCCCACAGGGCAGTTTATTGCCATAATCTCCTTTCAAATAAGACTTTGCGCCATTTTATGTCGGCACAAATTGGCTTTGTTTTTTCAAATGCACATAAGAGCATAGGGCATACGAGCATAAGAGCGTAAGAAACATGGATTTTTTTACCATCTTTTGCCTTATCACTTGTGCCTTTCCTTTAAGATTGGCTTTGTTTGGCTTTGTTTTTTTGCCGCCCGAAACCACAAAATAACTCATATTCACTTATCACATAAGCACTTGTGCTCATTTGCCCTGTTTTAAATTGGCTTTGTTTTTTCAAATATGCTTATTTCCAATAAGCATTTCCTGAGCGTAGTCGAAGGATCTAATAACCGCAGATAAACGCTGATTACGCGGCTTAAAAAGAAAAAAATCGAAAATCGTAAATATCAAGCTTCTTCATTCTCAATTCATAATTCTAAATTCTCCATTCTTAACTTCGTTATCTATTCTACGAACTGCAATCCGAAAAAGCGGGGATATTTTTGAAAATCTCCATGACACGGCGACCTTTATCGCCGAGCACGCGGTCCGCACCGTTCGGGCCTGCGCGAACAGTCGTCCTGAGCGCAGCCGAAGGATCTATCGTAGGATTAACCGCGAATGAACGCCGATTAAACGGTTTTTAGCCACGAAGAGGAACAAATTCCATCAAAAATCGTCAATCGAAAGTCGAAAATCGTCAATAAAAAGTATGCTCTTCGCTTTTCAGGGCTTGCTTTTCCGGTTGGTTATTCACTACTTGAAGATTAATGGAGCCATCAGAATCATGCCGGTGGTGTTCAATAAACAGTGCGGGATGATCCCGAGGTATATGTTCTTCTTCCATTGTATAATATAAGCTCCCGGCAGCAGAGCGAGTATCCTTTCCAGGTTCCTCCAAGGTGAAAAGAAGTGATAAACCGAGAACAGCAAAACGTTCAGCAAAGGCGCCCAAACTTTGAAGCGGGAGATTCTCGGGAGCAAATATCCCCTGAAATAAATCTCTTCCACGACCGGGCCGGCAATGCCATTAAATATAACGCCCATTATCCATGTGGCTAAGAGGACGGATTTCGATGACTGGGTGAGGTTGTGGTCTAAGAAAAACCATGCCGGCAGCCAGGAGAAGTATTCATCCTTTACCGAGCCCTGTATTGGAGGAGCAATGACAAAGTATGCAATCAAAGCCCATGCTAAGAACGGGGGAATGAGTGCGAAGTACTGCCATAATGGAATCTTCCGGCGATAGAGCACAATTCCTTTCAATGAGAGGCTTTTATTCTTTCTTACGGCCAGATAGAGAATGTATCCGAGCTCGAACGGAATCAGAACGACTGCGACAGAGAGAAAAAGACTGAACAGTGTAGGAAATCCTTCCGCCGCTAAAATAGGTGTAATGACGAGAATGAAGGCCAGGATCAGAATTCCAGGCAGCAGATGAAGGAAGATGGATCTCGCCAATGAATGCTGTTCGGTATCAACTGTGTGTTTCGAAATATGCTTTTCCATGATCTTGTTATTTTACCTTTTAGCAGTTATGGGAGTATTTTACACCTAAATTTTTTAGTTTTTCTTGGCCTCGAAGAAATAAAGAAGCAGTGAATGGTTTATAGTATTTGGTATATAGCCTAACGACCAACGACTAGAAACTAACGACTAATTTTAACCGCAGACGCCCTCCCGAGCGAAGTCGAGGGATCTACGCTGATTTACCCCGTTAGATGACGGTTTTACCTATCTCACGGGGTGAACGCAGATTTTCGTCTAATTCTGTATTCTGTCTCCTGTGTCCTGTATTCTGTCTTTTTGGTCTTTTTACTTGCTCAACAGTCATACACATTTATAATTGAACATAGCAGATTTGGTAGCTTTGAAGCGGCAACGGCGTAGTTTGTGTTTTCTTGTTTTATGCCGAGAGGCTTGGGATGTTATACGGTAACCATATAGACGTTGTTCGGCAGGAAGGAGTTAATGATAATTACACTAATCCACAGGATGCTCGCCCCTCTTCGGAGGATTGGAAAGGACAAGCTAGATTTTTTCTCGGCCATCCATAACAAGGATACAGAATGGTTCAAGAGGATCATTGTCGAAATGCCGCAGTTAGCCAAAATGACGGATATTGAAGGTGTTAAGATGTCTATGTTGGAATTCGTAGCGCTCGAAGGCGGGACCGCAGAAATGGTCGATATACTGATAGCATATGGGGCTAACGTCAACTCCTCCATTGACGTTGGAGAGACTTCCCAGACTCCCCTTGATGTTGCCATCAAGAATCGCAACAAAGCAGTCTTCGGGGCACTGCGTGCACACGGAGGAAAGACATTTGCTGAGCTAGCGGATGGCGCACGTCACGAATAGAAAAGGGATTCGTCATGGGTATATTCTCACGTTCCAAGGCAGATTCTCACGGCAACAAGCCAATGTGCGAAGAGAAAGTCCACCAGTTCATCAGCGTCTGGAAAAAGGGCAACGCGAAGTGGCTCAAACGTTTCCTTGAGGAGAACCCTGACTTTAGAACAAACATCAAGCTGAATGACCGTCGTATTAACCTTCTGCACTTGGTCGCTCTCGGGGGGAAGGGCGGGACAGCAGCGATGGTTCAGATGCTTCTCGATCGGGGAGAAGACCCGAATGGGCCTGATGAAGACGGGTTGCTGCCGTTGGACTATGCGCTGGCAGTAGGCAATGTAGAGGTCGCTCTGGTTCTTCGCAAGCACGGTGCAAAGGAAAGCGAGAGAGTACTATCCCCAGAGCCAACCACTCCATTGCTGCAGGAAGTACGGCGCGAGGCACCCACCGAACAGCCCGCAACTGCCGACTACTCGCTCGTGAGGATGGGACCTGACGGCCAAATCAAGGGCGTTTGGGTCCGGTCCATGGATGTGATTTCCGGTTCGAAGCTGTACTTCCTCTTGCTGAAACATGAGGCCCCCGAGGACTTGACAATGGAGGCAATGATGAACATGTACCGCGTTGTGTCAAACAAATACGATGCCGCAGGAGGCTACTTCATCATGTTCCGTGGAGCAAATGCACCGGGGGAGTAGACTGCGTGGAGTAAATTAAATGGGTCAGCCTGCCCCATAGGGGTCATATTTTTCGATGAGTTGTGCTTGATAATGTTAGTGATATAAGATAGAGCTTGCTCCATCTTTAAGACTTATGTTATCGGCTGTATAAATGACAGCATTCCTTTGGGTACACATTACAGCGAGGCAAGGATTTGCACATCCTATTCGCTTAAATTAACAGCATGGGCAAGCAAGCTGCTCATCCTACATACTACATACTTAGCTATGCCGATGTCGCAGAAAATTCTTGACATTTTTGGGCCTAACTGATATAATAATATACTGAGATTGCAGAGAAGTAATCATCTGGTATGGGGGTGAAAATTTATCTTATGAGGCTTTCGAAAGGAAATCTCTCTAATAGTCACAAGCTGGCTCTGGGGCTGTTCTTTGCTTTGCCGCTTTTGATTGTAATCGGCAAGTGGTCTGTGCTGCCAACCTGCGGTCTGTTCGAGCGGCTGTTTTCATTAGCCGACATGCCGCACAAAATGAATTCTCGCGTAGCATACATTCTATTTGTGCCGTTCGGAGCAACCGTTGTTGTCTTTTTCCGGCTTGTGCTTGGTATCAGGCTCATGGGGCCTTTCCGGTCAATCCTTATTGCTATTGCCTTTCAGATAACGGGGATTCTTCCCGGCCTGATTTTCCTGGCAATGGTAGTTGGTGTAGTCGTCCTCATTCGCCCGCAAACCAAGGCCATAAAGCTGCCTTACTTCGCACGGGTCTCGGTTATTCTCAGCGCGGTAGCCTCTATTATGATTCTCGTTCTTCTTTCAGGCTCATGGCTGGATATTGAGTCTCTGTGCCGGCTGGCGTATTTTCCGATTATCGCACTGTGCCTGATGGGCGAAGGTTTTGCCCGGACACTTTCGAAAGAGGGCCTGAAATCGGCCGTATGGCGCGGGGCAGCGACTGTCTTTGTGGCCGTACTAATTACCCTTTTCTCTCAGATCGACGGTTTGCGAAGCATGTTCCTATATTACCCTGAATTACTGCTCTGTCAAATCGGGTGTATCGTAGTTATCTCCGAGTTCTTCGACCTGCGTTTGTTGTCCTTCCTGAATCCGCCAAAGGCGAAAGGATCTTCCAACCGGGATACTAAAAATATCGGGCTGGCTCCGGCTTAAAAAAGTCCGAAAACAATCCCTAAAAATCCGCCGTTCAAGAAGAAATACTCAACTTTCATAGGCTAAATGACGATACTGCGGAATCAAGCTCATTTGGATTTCATGTGAAAATCCGGCTGGTGAGTGGGTATTTGAATCGGTGTGAGGCCTTTGTATGAAAATCGCAGTCGTCCGGAATCGCAACAAAGAAGGTATTGTAAACACGTTAGGCCAGCCGTGCCCTGAAACTTACGGCAGAAGATCTGTGCAAAGGGTCATAGACGCACTGTGGGCCAACGGCCATACCGTCGCCTACTTCGAAGGAGATAAGCATCTGATTGCAAATTTGGAAGAATTCATGCCGCCGGGGCCTTACTCCGAACAGCCGGGCGGGATGGTGCTCAATATGTCTTATGGCATTCAGGGCGAGAGCCGGTACTGTCACGTGCCTGGAATGCTGGAAATGGCCGGGATTCCCTATACAGGCTCCGGGCCATTGGGGCATGCTTTGGCGCTGGATAAGGTCACAGCGAAAAGCCTGATGAGAAACGCCGGCGTCCCAACGCCCAAATTCCGGATCATGAGCAGTTGCGACACACGGGTTGATGACCTGAGTTTTCCTTTGATTGTCAAGCCGCGGCACGAATCTACAAGTTATGGCCTGCGCTGTGTGAGGAATCGAGAAGAGCTGGAGGAGGCAGCGCAGGCTATTTTTGCTGAGTACCAGCAGGAAGCTCTTGTGGAAGAATATATCGACGGCCGTGAAGTATGTATTGGACTGCTCGGCAATGATGATGTCGAGTTTCTGCCGCCGGTCGAGCTGGATTTCAACGGCCGGCAGTTGCATACGATGACCTGGGAAGACAAATATCACAAGAGTCCCGATGAGCCGGCGAAATTATGTCCCGCGCCGATAAGCGAAAATCTGGCAGGGCGACTTTGCGAATTGTCTCTGACTACGTTCCGCATCTGTCAATGCAAGGATTACGCGCGGGTTGACATCCGAATCGATCCATCCGGAGAGCCTTTTGTGCTTGAAATCAATTCCATGGCTTCGTTAGGTGTCGGTGGGGCTTTTGTCTTAGCCGCCAGGACCGCCGGCTATACTTTTGAATCACTAATTTCCAGAATGCTCGATATTACTCACGAACGCTATTTTGGCGTTCCTCTGCCGCCGAGTACCTGTTCAGCCGACTGGAACATCGAAAAGATGCTACACGAAGATTTGGCTGCCCCTGTGCTGTAATAAGTTGCTGTAGACGTTCGAAATTGGCTTTGTTTTTTCAAGCAGGGTCTAAACCACGAATGGACACGAATAAACTCCAATAACCGCTGATAAACGCAGATTAACACGGTTTTTAATCATGTTTTTCATCTGCTCCCAATTCTATAATTCACTTATTTCACTAATCGACTCGAATTTCACTATGAACTACGAACTACCAACTAATCCATTCTACGACCGGTGATTCGAAAAAGCGGGTGTTTTTTCAAAAAATCTCCGTTACACGGCGTTCTTAACATTCAGCACGAAGGGCACCGAGAACCACGAAGAATGTTATCAATTAAATTAGACAGGATTAACGTGGACTAACACAGCTCCAAGGAAGAAGCAGAAAACCACAGATAAATTCTGTAAATTTTGTCCACAAACAACTTTCTTGACGAATTTGACAGGATTTTTACTTTTTTTCGTTTTTTTCGAAAATTATGTGTAACATTTATTATGTTAAGTATTCTTACTATATAAATCTTCATCAAAAAAGGGTAAGACAATGAGAAACATCGAGAAGAGCAGTTCTGTTTTTATCTTTACAGCGGCTTTGTTGGTCTTGGCGGTTGGCGTTCCGGAACCCGGCAGGATTTTCGGCCAAAACGTTACCAGTGCTTACGACACGCTCCGCCAGCAGCGAGCCGGCGACGCCGCACACGAGCAAACTCGCGTGGTCCATTTCACGGCTGACAGGTCGCTGGGTCGGCTCATGGTTCAGGATGCAAACTCCACCAGAGAGCTTACGTACTGGTTCCACTGGACAGACAACGGGGAAACTCCGCGCGAGTATCTGTGTCAGGCACAGGGCGAAGTTCGCGTTCCCGCGGGCAAACGCTTGTGTCTTGAAATATCCTTAAAATCTGCCGGTAATCTCTCTGCGTTGGAGCGGCTCGGGCCGGACGATCTTTATCGCATCGAATGTCCGTATATGCCCCCAGGCCAGGGGCCGGCCAGCTACAAGCTAATGCAGCATATCACTCATTTGACCGGGCTGAAATATCTTTCCCTGAGAAAAGGCTCCGTCAGCGATACGGATTTGCAGTATATCAAAAATCTTCGCTCTCTCGAATATCTGGGTCTGCCGGATCGAATTACCGATGCAGGGCTGGTTCACGTAGCCGGGCTGCCGTCGCTTAAAGGACTTTACATAGGTTGTATAGGAGGGAGTGGAAAAAGCCGGATAACCGACAGAGGCTTGCTCCATATCAGCAGGATATCTTCGCTTGAGGAATTATATCTCAGGGGCGAGTATATGACCGATAAGGGTTTGGAGCACCTGATAAAACCGCCCCGGCTGAAATACCTGGCGCTTTACGGCAGTGGATTTTCTGATACGGGCTGTGTGCACATTAAAGAAATGTCTTCGCTTAGAATTCTGAGCTTTCACCAAGACCTGTGCAGAATATCCGATACCGGCCTGGTTCACATAGCACAGATGCCCAAGCTTGAATTTCTATGTCTGCACGGCATGAAAAACATTACCGATGCAAGCATCGCCCACCTGACAAAGATGGCCTCGCTGAAAAAGCTCGAAATTGGAAACTCTCAGGCCACCGACAAAGGACTGGAATATCTATCGCAGATAAAAACGCTCGAACGACTGGATTTGCCACAAGACCAGAGAGGAATTACCGACAAGGGGCTGGAACATCTAAGCCGTCTGCCAAATTTGAAACATCTCGGTATTTCGCGCATACACTTTAACGATCCCAAGATGAATAAAGAATACTATACCGACAAGGGATTGGAGTTTCTTTCTCATTGTCAGAAGCTTGAATACCTCAGAATCGGCAGTATCGGCTTAACCGATGACGGTATGGAACACATAACAAAGCTGACGAATTTGAAAAACCTTAATTTGTTTGGCTGCGATAATATAACAGACGTGGGCCTGGCTAAAATCTCAACGTTGAAGAATTTGGAGAATCTGCATATTTCAGGATGTGGGATAACTATTGCCGGAATCAATCAGCTCAATTCGCATTCCAATATCAGGCGAATGCATATCACAGGCCTGCGCAGGGGCGGAGCGACACTGGACCTTTCAAGCATGAAGCATCTTGAAGATGTGATAATAAGTCTCCAGCCAAGGTCAGATGAAGCGTTTACCGATGCCGATCTGGTATGTTTCAAAGACTTGAAAACACTTACGAGCCTCCAGCTCGGTCCTCGCAGCTTCACTGATTCAGGGATGCGTCATCTTGCCGGTTTGACGGAAATGAAGCGTCTGTTAATTGGCGGAGCCCAGCTAACCGACGCCGGGATCAGGCATCTGGCTGCTATGGAAAGACTGGAATTACTCAATGTATCGAGCGCAAAGGAGGACTCAAAACTTACCGACGAGACTCTGCGTTTCCTTGAGCGCTTCAAATGTCTCAACTTCGTGGACATAACTTCCGACATTCCCTTTAACCCGGCTGCAGTGCGGCGTGTGGAGCGGGAGCTGCCCAGCTTGTTTCACTCTCGCATCCAGCCTACCGGCCCGGAGTTGGAAACAAAACGAGTTCCCCCGAAAATTTCTTCACGCAGACGCCGCAGATAATGTCTCATAAAGCCTTCTTCGGAGCGTGGCTTCCAAATCTAAAAATTTATAAAGAGTTAATGGTGTCCGCCTGCACCATAAGGGGGATACATTTTTCAATGAGTTTTGCTTGATAAAGACAAATCGACAGCATGGGCAAACGAGTTGCCTAACCTATCCTCGACATTTTAGAAAAACTTTTTCAGTTGTTTTGCGTTTTTTATGGCATGGGCATGCTCATCGTTGTTGAAATAGACGTAAATGGAGCGCACTTTTTTTGCCTGGTCTTTCAGCCATTTGGCCCAGTTTTGTAACTGGGATTTTGGGTAGCTGCCGGAGTACCGGCCGGTGGTGCCGTGAAAGCGGACGTAAATAACGCCGCCGGTGACGATGCGGGGGGATTCTTTGCCGGGCATGTCGTGAATGCAAAAGCCGGCGCCGGATTTTTCGAGCAGATTGTAGGTATCGTCCGAGTACCAGCTTTGGTGTCGGAATTCGAAGACGGCGGTCTTTCTTTTGGGCAGCAGCTTTATAAAAGATTCGAGCAGGTCGAGGTTTTTGTGCAGGCTGGGCGGCAGTTGGTAGAGGATTGGGCCGAGCCTGCTTTTTAACAGGCCGACTCTCTCGAAGAAACGCTCTAACGGCCCGGCGGAATCTTTTAATCTCTTGATGTGTGTGATGTAGCGATTGGCCTTGACGGCATAAAGAAAATCCTTCGGGGCGATTTTATGCCATCGCTGTAAAGTCTGCTCTTTCGGAAGGTGGTAGAAGGTATTGTTGATTTCGACTGTATCGAAGTATTGGGCGTAATATTCGAACCATTTGCCTTTTGGCAAATCAGCGGGATAAAACCTTCCACTCCAGTGGTCGTAATACCATCCCGAAGTGCCGATTCGAATATCGCAGTCCGCTTTGCTCATAGATCATATCCTAACATTTTTAAGCAATTCATGAAACTGCAGCACTACCAGAAAATCATCAGAAAATAATGGAAAGCCAGACTTTTTAATATTGACATACGTTTTTTTGATCGATATACTATAACGTAAAGTGTAATTAGCAGGGGTATTGGTTTATGGTAACAGTAACGGTTTCGCCGAAGTTTCAGGTAGTCATTCCGAAGGTGGTGCGGCAGAGGCTTGGTATCCGGCCCGGACAGAAGCTGCAGATTCTTCATTTTTCCGATCGCATCGAGTTTATCCTGCTACAGAACATCAAGGATATGAGGGGATTTCTGAAGGGCATTAAGACAGACATCCGAAGGGATAAGGATCGGATATGAACCTTGTGGATTCTTCAGGATGGTTGGAGTACTTTGCCGACGGTCGCAACGCCGAGTTCTTCGCGGGGGCTATTGAGGACACCGAGAAGCTTATCGTATCGACAATTAACATCTTTGAAGTCTTCAAGCGGATACTCCAGCAGCGAGGTGAGGATGCAGCTCTACAGGCCGTCGCCCTGATGCATCAGGCCGGTGTTGTGGATGTGACTTCACCTATAGCGATGGATGCCGTCAAGCTCAGCACGGAGTTAAAATTGCCTATGGCTGATGGTTTAATTCTCGCAACGGCACGAACATGCGGCGCTATCCTCTGGACACAGGACGCCGATTTCGAAAGGCTCCCTGACGTCAAATTCACCAAGAAATAGACTGCTGCGATCTGTAAGTGTCGGAAAAATATGGATTTTGGGCCTCAACAAATTGGTAAGTGGCTGATTGTGGCGGGGATTTTTATCGCCGTGCTGGGTGTGCTTGTGATGGTGTTGGGTCGGATCGGATTGTTCAAACTGCCGGGTGATCTTCAATTCGGCTCGAAGAACTGGCGCATTTACATCCCGATAGCAAGCTGCGTGATTATTTCAGTTATTCTCACAGTCATTCTTTGGCTTATCAATTATTTTCGGCGTTGAGAAATCCTGTATAATTAAATCCGTTATAAACCGCTTGGAAAACCTGCCGTAAAACGGCAGGCTAAATATAAAGGAATGGATTCCCGCCTACGCGGGAATGACAGTAATATGAAAAATGCTGTAATAAGTATGCTTTTCGACCAGATGGCCGATATCATGGAGATTCTCGGCGAGGACCGATTCCGCATTAACAGCAACCGCAAGGTCGCAAGGCTAATCGGAGACATACCCACTGACATCGAGGACCTGCTGGCCGGCGGCCAGTTGGCAAAGGTACCCGGCATAGGAAAATCGAGCCTCGCCAAGATTGAAGAATTTATCAAGACCGGCACGATAACCGCTCACCAAAAGTTGCTCGCGAAGATTCCGCCGGAACTGCTGGAATTACTCAACATCCCCGGCGTCGGACCGAAAGGTGTCAAGGTAGTTTACGAACAGTTGAAGGTGACGAACATCACTGAGCTTAAAGCAGCAATAGAAGACGGCTCACTTGCTGGATTGGCCGGCTTCGGCGATAAAAAGGCGGCGGCAATAGCAGGGGGCATCGCATTTTTGGAAAAGTCCACCGGCAGGATTCGTCTCGATATGGCACTGGAGGCTTCGCATATGGTTCTGCGATTTCTACGGGATATCGCAGGTACCATTAAGAGCCAGACGGCCGGCTCGCTGCGGCGATGCGCCGAGACTATCGGAGATGTTGACATACTTGTTGCTACGAAGAAGGGTAAAGATTCCGGCAAGGCAGGGGGGCAAATCGTACAGGCATTCACGAGTGCCGATTTCGTACAGGAGATACTTGCTGCCGGACCGACAAAAGGCTCAGCTATAATTCAGACGCCTTCTGCTGCGGTGCATGTCGATGTCCGTGTGGTGCCACAGGAGAGTTTGGGTGCCGCGGCACAATATTTCACCGGCTCCAAAGAGCACAACGTTCGATTGCGAGAAATCGCGGTAAAGAAAAAGCTAAAGCTGAACGAATACGGTCTGTTCAGAGGTGATAAAATCGTTGCCGGGGCAGTGGAAGAGGAAATATATGAGAAGCTCGGCCTCGATTATGTTGAGCCATTGCTTAGGGAAGACCGCGGCGAAGTCGAGGCGGCAAAGAACCATTCTCTGCCGGAGCTGATTGACCCGGACGATATCATAGGCGATTTTCATATGCACACGAACGCATCCGACGGCAATTGCGATATTCTCGAACTTGCCGAAGCTGCTAGGGCCTGGGGCTATAAATACATTTGTATCACAGACCACTCTAAGTCCTCGGGGATTGCAAACGGACTTTCGGCCGGGCAGTTGGCTCAGCAAATAAAAGAAATCCATAAAATCAACGAGAAGGTCAAAGGCATCACAATCCTTGCCGGAAGCGAGGTTGACATTTTGTCCAATGGTTCGCTGGATTTCGATGACAAACTTCTCGCCGAACTGGATTTTGTCATCGCTTCGGTCCATTCGGGCCTGGCCGGCCCTCGCCAGAAGGTCACGACCCGCACGCTCAAGGCAATAGACAATCCGTACGTCAACTGCATTGGCCACCCGACAGGCAGGTTAATCGGCCAGCGCGAGGCGATGGACCTCGATATTGCCGCTGTGATAAACCACGCCGCTCAGACACACACTGCGCTGGAAGTTAACGCAAATCCGTGGCGTTTGGACCTTAAGGATATTCACTGCCGGTTGGCTATCGAAGCGGGCGTTAAGCTGGCTATCGGAACCGACGCTCACAGCACGAACGGTCTCGGTTTGATGGATTACGGCGTTGCTACCGCCGGGCGAGGCTGGGCAACAAAATCCGATGTGCTAAACACACTTTCACTTACCGAGCTCAAAAGCTGGACCAAAAGCAAAAGGCCCGGATAGCATTGATCTCTATTTGTTGCTTAAAGGTCCTTTGTAATCGGGCTATGGGTCGTCTGTGCCGGGAGAGCCGCCTGCGTTTGTGCTGGCCCGCCAGCTTGCCGGATTGTTCAGGGAGCCATCGCTTTGTTCGACCAACGCCGAAGCCAGCGGCACCAGAGAGTGGCCCTGTCCATCGGCGAGGTCCGGCCAGCTATCACCGTCATCGTATTCGAATTCCGCGATCATGCCGTCCCAATAGTCAACCAATGCTATACGCTCGCCCCCGTTGGCAAATCTGCCAGAGTACTCCCCGGCAATAATGGGAGAAAGATCCTGGCCGTAGTGTGACTCAAAGGCCGTTCTGTTACTGACGATAAGCACAAACTGTCCGGGCTCGGCTTCGGTGACAGTGCTGTCGTTGAAGTCAAATATGATTCCATCAGCAAAAGAGACGTGCGACAAATTAATGGTACTGTCACCAGTGTTTTTCAGCTCGATGAATTCATAGTCATCGTTGTTCATACCATCCATCGGATCGGCCGGATTATACATTAGCTCCGTAATGCGCAAGCTGGCGGCCACACCCTGAGATACGGGTTCGCCGGCTACGAACTGCACGGGTTCTGACCAGTGACTCCAGCGGCCTGTATAGTCCTTCATCCGGCAGCGGACGCGGTAGGTTCGACCGGGCTCGATAACAATTGCTGGAATGGCCACTGTGGTCTCTTGAGCGTCGGTTATCTCTTCGCTTTCCCAGAGGGCATCAATTTCGTATTTGCCGCGCTCTCGTTCGGAAGCTGGAATTGTATCTTCTGATGAGCTATGATCTTCCTGGTAAGTTAAGCGAACATTGATATAACAATCCGAGCTGCTGCCGATCGACTGATTGACCACCTGGACCGCTATTACATTCGTGCCTTCAGTAAGAATGCTTTGAGGCTCGGAAACCGCATAGGACGCGAAATCGTGATTTTCCGTCCTGTTGGATGTCACAGCATCGTAAGACAACTCGGTGCCCGAAACATTCTCGCTCAAAACGTTAACACCATTGATCCAGATATTCACGCCGTCATCGAAGATGACTTCCACGTTCATGCTGCCAATGACACTGACATCGGGCAGATCGAATTGCTTGCGCAGATAAATGGTGCTGTAGTTACCGCGCATGTCGTTCAGAGTGGTGTTGACAAATGATTCGCCGTAGCCAATTGTCGTACGGCCCTGCAGCCAGGCCGAGTCGTTGAAACCGGCCATCCGCCACCGGCCGGCTTGCGCGGAAGGCTCGCTCGTGCCCTTGAAATACTTCCATTCGGTCTCTTCGGGGATAATGATATATTTATTGTTGTCCGGTATCGAATATTGTGAGCCGACGTTGACTTCGCCAATGCGCCATTTAATCGCGGCAAATGTGTGACTGCCTTGCGGGTCGCTGAACGGGCTTGACTGGAAGGTCAGCGCGTTGATCGGATAGTTCGCAGGCCCCGTTGATGTCACTATGGGCGTACGGGGAATATCGTTGTCGGATGCCATCGAAGCGATCCTGTTGTAGCTCCAACCCCCGGGGCTGACGAAATCTCTCATTCGCCGGACCATTCCGGCAAAATCACCTGTGGGAGAGCTCTGGTAGTAAGTTCCCCGATTCGCGTTGCGGGGATGCTGGTCCCACATTGCCCGGTCCGCATCGACAAAAGACGGCCCTCCGTCCGGATCCGAAATTATGGCGGCACATTCGTCTATAAGCTGTAAACACTGATCGTTGCTGAGTAGCAGATCGCTAAGACCGCGGATGCGGTTCTGAAAAGCAATGATACAGTCCGGAAAACGGTGGTACACCGCCGGATTAGTGACGCGGTGGCCCTGGAAGAACCGACTGTCCAACACCTGTTTCCAGAACTCGTCATCATGCGTGTATATGTCCGTGTCCCATGAGTGATCGAAATCCCAGGGAAGTATCCACCAGCGATTGGTTTCGGGATTGAGGTAGTAGAAGCAGTTCCAGCGATCGCTCAGGTCATAGTGATGGGTGGCGTCACAGATCGCCCGGTAGCTATAATAAAGCTCCAGATTGGTGTTTTGCTCCCACCACTGTCGATCAGACGGATATCCGTGATATGCCTGGCAAAACGCTATTACATCACTATGGTCGGTGACCTGGCCGGGCCCCTGGTTGTTCTTGTTGCCCTCGTCGCCGTTGCATGGGAAGTACATTTTGTACAGGTTGCCGTCCGGCAGATTATGTTCATCAAGGAAGCGACCGTCAGGCTGTTCTATGGCTAAATAGAGGCCCCAGAAGTCGCCCTCGTACTGGTCATTGGGATTGGCCTCCTGAAGGTCGTCAATCACCCTAAAGTGCAGCCAGCTCATATTGGATACGGGCACGGACGCCAGAGCGAACAATCTTGCCGTGACCGCTTCGTACATACCGTGCTCACCACGATTGTTCGTTCCGGAAAACTGGAAACAGGCCGAGAAGTTCAGCTTGTCCCATTTCTCCTTGTATTTCCTGCCGTAATCGTCGCGCGCCTGGAAGTAGTGGCCCCTGTTAAAATCGAACTTCCAGCGGTTTTTGCCATATGAATACGTACCCCCTCCCCCGCGAGCGCGATAGCGGATATGGTCGTAAACCACACCATCGTAAACGAGCGTACCGGTCCATTTGTAGAGGCTTGCTTCGGGATTGCACCTCGGATCGGAAATTGGTACGTACTGACACTCGTGGACGTCCTGTGCTGTACTGATTAAATGGTACACCGGCAGACTGCGCATGACCTCAGTGCTGTACTCCAGTACAGACCTGCCCGGACGAAAGGCACCTTTCCATGCTGGGATGCCATCGTACACAAAGTAGGCAAAGTTCGGCTGCGGATCATCGCCATACGGCACGATAAGACTGTAACCGGCGCTGTCCGTTACATGAATGCGATAGCGTACGAGGCGACGATGGGCCTGTAATGATGCCGGAAGCTGTACCGTATAAATATCGTCATCGGAGCTCAGGTCGCCGTTGAGGCCGTCATCATGCATCTCGACAGCATCCCAATTTTCATAGAATCGCTGATGCTCGCTGCTGAAATAATCACCGGGATCCACCAACTGGTACATCAAATGGACGTTGTCCACGCCGTCCGGGTCGGTTATCTTGGCTGTAACGGTCACAATGTCGCCGGAACCCGGCTGCTCGGGCGAATGTTTCACCTGCCTGATATGAGGCGGGATGTTGTCGGCAAGAACGCGACTATTCTCAGCAACCGGCGTAGGAGTTGCGGAGCGCCAACTGCCAGCTAAATCGTTATCGAACAGTGGATTTACCAACTGCATTGAGTGGCCTGTGCCGGGTGATTCCTCGGACATTGGATCGCCGACCGTGGGCCAGGGAAAACCGAGCTGATAATCGACTTCGTCCATAACCTCGCCGTCAGCGTTGCAGAGAACAATCTGCTCGCCATCGTTGCTCAGTTTGCCTCCGTAGGGCCCTAATACGGCATCCACCGGCAGTTGGAAACGCCCCGAACTCCATTTGGCGTGAATATCAGCCGGGCTCTGGCAAACGATAACATAGCCGCCAGCAGGCAAAATCGTGCCATTGTCAAATGTATAAAAGATGCCTTCGCTGAAATACCAACCGGACAGGTCAATGGTTTGTTCAGTGGTATTGTATAGTTCCACGAATTCCACCAATTCCGTCTTGACGTCCGGGTCCGAATGGATCTCATTGATTACGACTTCTGAGCCGCAGACGTCAGAGCATGGCAGTCTGCCAAGCACCATCAAAGCGGATAATAGAAGTATTAATTCACTAATATTCCTGATTTTAAACATGCCTCATTCCAAAATGGTCAGGGGTATTTTGGTAGTATCGGATAACGCATTCGATGTCAAACACCCAATCTTCACCTATATTATAACACATTTTAGTCATAATTTAAGCAAGGAATCTCCATGCGGAGGGCACCGAACTGATTCGAATCCCGTTTAATGACAATATTTACAAAAATTCATCGCATAAGAACAAGATAACGAACTCAATCGTATTAGGATATATAAAGGCAGGCTATAAACATATTATATTTGTCCGTGCCATTATATTTCATTCGTTATTTCATACCAGCACTGCCTTTCAAAATTAGCGGATTTTCTTTTTTAGGAGCATTATTGTGCTTTCTCCGGGCTTTTTTGCAAAGAAAAGCCTGATAATGCTCATTAGGGATTGCCGTATGTGCTTGAATAGGCCCAAGCTGTGCCGGATTAACCAGGCAAGGACGCATTTTGTGCCGTATCACTATTTACTCTGTGCCCCCGGTACCAATAACGGCTCAGGCTGGGAAAATGCCTGTGTCTATTTTATAGAATTCCTGCAATATCCCAATTTTTTTGCGTATGACCCTATGAAGGCAGGTAATCTGCGCCGGTATTTTGACGGACTGACCTAGTTGCAGCGTACCGGTAGCGGTGATATTGCCCGTTAGAAAAAGTAAATATGCTGCTTGTTATGCCGTAACAGCATTATAAATTTATAATTTCATATTAGAGGAACAGGAAAATGAGAGGGATAGCGAGTCTTGTAAGCCGGCTGCAATGCGTGCTGCTTTTGCTCGTGGCCGCACGCACGGCAGTCGCAGGCGGCATCATTTACGTCGATGCAAATGCCGCCGGCGCCAATAACGGCTCAAGCTGGGAAAATGCCTATGTCTATTTACAGGATGCCCTGTCCGATGCCGAGGCTGCCGAAAAACCGCTCGAAATCCGCGTGGCCCAGGGTATTTACAAGCCGGACCAGGGAGCATTTCAGACACCCGGTGACCGCGAAGCAACTTTTCAGCTAATAAATAATTTAACTCTCAGCGGCGGTTATGCAGGGCATCGCCAGCCGGATCCGAACGACAGAGATATCACACTATACGAGACAATCCTGTCCGGCGATTTAATGGGTGACGATATTGATGTATACAATATTGCAGTACTATTCGATGAGCCAAAGTATTCCGACAACAGCTATCATGTTGTCGTAGCAAGAGAAACCGATAGTTCGGCCGTGCTTGACGGCTTCACTATTACTGCCGGAAATGCAAACGGCCCTGTATTGGAAGACGTTCGATACCCGGAAAGTCATAATTTCCAACATGGTGCCGGTATGTACGGTATCTCCGGCAATCCGACCTTGATCAACTGCACATTCAGCGGGAATTTGGCAAAATCCGGCAGCGGGATGCTCAATTATGAAAATAATCCCACACTGACTGACTGCAGTTTCATTGGAAATGCGGCAACCGCTTCGGGGGCCGGGATGTTTAATTATACGAGCAGTCCAATCATGACCAATTGCAATTTCAGCGAGAACAGAGCGAAAAAAGGTGGTGGGATGTACAATCACGATAAATGCAGCCCCACGCTGACCAACTGCACATTTAGTGAGAACAGAGTAGGTGACATAGGGTATGGATACGGTGGAGGTATGTTCAACGCTTCGAGCGACCCTGTGCTCAACGAGTGCACTTTCAGCGATAACTGGGCAAAAAGTTACGGTGGCGGGATGAAAAATTCTGCCGGCAAACCTATACTGAATAATTGCGTATTTATCCGTAATTCGGCAGGCGGTGGCGGCGGGGTGAGCAATGGCGGAGGCAATCCCACGTTTAACAACTGTACATTCATCGGAAACGTATCAGGATATAGCGGAGGAGCGATTGAAAATCAAGTTAGTGATCCTATGCTGAGCAAATGCAATTTCAGCGGCAACATGACAAAATATGGCGCCGGGGTGTATAACGCTAATAGTAATCCCACCATAATAAATTGTTCTTTCAGCGGTAATCAGGCCGAGGTTTCAGGCGGCGGAATATATAATTTCAGGAATAATGATACAGCTATAATTAATTCTACGTTCGTTGGAAATTTTGCAATAGATGGAGATACTTTAGCTTGCAATTCCAAGGAGCCAGACAATCCAAGCAATGTTGTGATAAGTAACTGCATCTTCAGGAACAGCGGCAATGAAATTTGGAACAATGACAATTCTATAATTACAGTAAACTATAGCAACATCCGCGGCGGCTGGCCGGGGCAGGGCAATATCGACGTTGAACCGTTATTTGTGAATGCCGATGAGGGTGATTATCACTTGAAATCTCAGGCCGGCAGATGGGACCCGAACAGTCAAAGCTGGTTCCGGGATGATGTAATGAGCCCCTGTATCGATACCGGCGATCCGAATACGCCGGTCGGCGATGAGCCGGAACCTAACGGCGGCTTTATCAATATGGGGGCCTTTGGCGGCACGCAGCAGGCAAGTATATCGCTTTCCGGCTTTCGAGTTGAATACGCACGAGGTATAGGAACACCCGATCACCCGTACCTGATCTATACCGCCGAACAGATGAACGCTATTGGTATCGAACCATACGACCGGGACAAGCATTTCAGGCTCATGGCCGACATCGACATGTCGGCCTATAGCGGCACTGATTTCAATATCATCGGGCAAAGCTACGATAATCCTTTCGACGGCTGCATCGACGGCAACGGGCATAGGATAGACCGTTTCACCTTCATTGATTCCTCCGGACAAGGTGTCGGTCTGGTCGGTTATCTCGGCACATCGGGTTGTGTAAGAAATCTGGCATTAACCGATGCATACGTCGAGGGTCAGGCGTATGTCGGCTGCCTGATTGGATACAGCCGGGGCATCGTTCAAAATTGTCGAGTCAGAGGGACGGCAAAGGCACGGAGCTATACCGGAGGTATTGTCGGGATAAGTATAAGCGACGGCCTGATTACGGACTGTCACGCGAATGTAAACGTCTCCGGGAACGATGAGATAGGAGGGATCGCCGGCGCCAATAGCGGCAGCACAATTTCGTTCTGCTCGGCCAAAGGTTCGGTCGCCGGCAGTGAGACAACCGGCGGAATAACGGGAAGGCAGGATAACAGCGTGATGCATGATTGTTATTCAGGCTGTTTTGTTTCCGGTACGCATCGGGCCATAGGCGGATTGTTGGGGCGCAACCACTCCGGCGTGGTTTCACGCTGCTATTCGACAGGCATTGTTGCCGGCGCCGATAGAGTTGACGGCGTCGGAGGCCTGGTGGGTGAGAATTTTGCACTTTCCTTAAGTAATGAAAGTGCAATAATCTCGCAAAGCTTTTCAAGCGGCGACATCTCAGGATTTTCAAATACCGGCGGACTTGTGGGAATAAATTGCGGCACAATTGCTAATTGCTATGCTACAGGAAGCGTTTATGGAGAAGATACCACAGGCGGACTGGCCGGACAAAACGGCTACCTCTACGGGCAGGAAGTTTACCCGGGGAATGTATTCAACTGCTATTCGACCGGCAGTGTTTTAGGAGGTGTGAATGTCGGCGGACTGACAGGATATTCCCTGGCGGGTGAGATTGGCAATTCTTTCTGGGACATTCAAACCAGCGGCCGGGTAACAAGCGCCGGCGGGACAGGCCAGAGGACTGCTGAGATGCAGATGGCCGGGATATTATTAAATGCAGGATGGGACTTTCTGAGCGAGCCGGTCAATGGCACGGAAGATATCTGGTGGATTCTCGAAGGGCAGGACTATCCCCGACTTTGGTGGGAGCCGACCGACTATTATCTTTTTGGCAGTGAAAATGTGCCGTAGCGAAATTATATATTTATTTTTGAAGGGACAGGAAAATGAGAGGAAAAGCAAATTACATAAGATGGCTGCTGTGTATACTGTTTGTGCTTGCGGCAAATCAAACGGTCGTTGCAAACAATCCCCCACCTGGGTGGTCTGATCCGCCGAAAACAATCTATGTCGATGCTGATGCCGCCGGTGCCAATAACGGCTCAAGCTGGGCTGATGCATATTGTTGTCTCCAGAGCGCTCTTGCCGATGCACGGTCCGGCGACGAAATACGTGTGGCCCAGGGGATATATAAGCCGGACCGTCAGCTCGGGACGGGACGGTTCCCCCGAATGGTGTCATCCGGTGACCGCACAGCCACGTTTCAATTCATCAATAACGTGTTTATTAAAGGCGGCTATGCCGGTTATGGCGAACCTTATCCCGACGAACGAAAGGTCTACTTTTATGAGACCATCCTCAGCGGCGATTTGAACGGCAATGATGGGCCTAACTTTACAAACAACTCCGAGAACAGCTACCATGTTGTTAAGGTCGGCGGCGGAATCGATGCGGAGGCTCTGCTGGACGGTCTTACTATCACTGCCGGAAACGCCGACGGGCCGGAAAGTTTTGGAGGCGGAATATACATTGACTCAGGAGGTCCATGTGTGATCAACTGCACAATAATCGGGAACACGGCGATTGATGGCGGCGGGGGAATCTACTGTTATGATTCCAGCAGACCATATTTCATAGACTGTACAATCACGCAAAACTCTGCTGGCAACCATGGAGGAGGAGCCTTTAGCAAATCGAAAAGTACTCCAACTTTTTCTTCCTGCAAGATAAACGGGAACTCGGCAGATTATGGTGGGGGGCTGTATAGTGATCGCGGCATGCTAACAGTTAATAACTGCACTATAAGCGGGAACACGGCTCGCCAGGACGGCGGCGCGTTCTATAGCGTTAGAGTTACATCACAGATCGAGAGCAATATCATCATGGGAAACTCAGCTCAACGCTATGGCGGCGGAATCTTTTTCGATACGGCCTTACGAATAAACAACAATCTCATCACAGACAATTCGGCGCAGTATGGCGGTGGGATTTACTGCTTATCATCTTCCTCCAAGATGTTCAATAATACAATCGTAAGTAATCTGGCCACAGGCTACGGCGGTGGCGGAATATATTGCGGCAACTCCTCACCGTCTGTGGCCAATACGATCCTGTGGAATAATAGTCCGGATGAGATTTACCTTAAAGAAAGTTCCTTCACCGCGACCTATTCCAACGTGCAAGGCGGTTGGCCTGGAGTTGGTAATATCAATGCCGACCCATTATTCGTGGACGCGGACGGAGCCGATGGCGTGATTGGCACAGAGGATGATGACCTGAGTTTGCTGCCGGGCTCTCCATGTAATAACGCAGGTGACAGCTCGTCGGTTCCACCATGGTTGGATACGGATCTCGATGGAAATCCACGCATCATGAACGACATTGTGGATATGGGGGCGTATGAACAGACTGATACTCTTACTATCTATTGTGTAGATGCAATTAACGGCGATGACAACAACGACGGCTTGACACCTGAAAAAGCTTTCGCAACGATTCAGAAAGGTATCGATATAGCAGCGGCCGGCGATGTAGTCATGGTCTATCCGGGGCTGTACGAGGAAGAAGTCTATTTTCTGGGTAAAGCGCTGACAGTGCAGGGGATCGCTACAAGTCCCGCTGGTGTGCCAGTACTCCATAATCCCGGTGATTTTGCAGTCTCGTTTTACAATGGTGAAGGCCCCGGCAGTATTCTGAAGAATTTCATCATCAAAAACAGCTTCATGGGTGTTTTCATTGCCGGCAGTTCTCCCTCTATCAGCAATCTGACAATAGTGGGTAATAAGTACGGCATTGAAGCCTATGCCGGCTCAGAGCCAGACATCAGCAATACGATTCTCTGGAACAACACTGATGGTGACCTGTTTGGATGTCGGGCCAGATATAGTTGTGTCGAAAGAGGAACCGAAGGTGATATTACAGACCATCCGCTCTTCGTTGATCCCGACAACGGCGACTATCATCTACGCTCCGAGCGGGGCCGATATTGGCCGGAATATGATATATGGGTGCTCGACAAAGTCACCAGTCCTTGTATCGATGCCGGCGATCCTGACACTGATACATTCAATGAGCCGATGCCCCACGGCGGTCAGATCAATATCGGCGCCTACGGCGGCACGATGGAAGCCAGCCTGTCACCGAGCGAACAACCGTGTCCCCTGTCCGGTAAAGCTTCTAACCCATATCCTGCTGACGGGGCCATCGATGTTGAGGAACATGTCTCATTGACTTGGACCGCCGGCCTCAACGTCGTCTCCCACGATGTATACTTTGGCACTGATAGAGACGCTGTTGCCAATGCCGATACATCCGATACGACCGGTACATACAGAGGCCGCCAGGCTGCCACCATCTATACGCCACCCGAAGTTCTTAGATGGCGCACTACACCTTACTACTGGCGGATCGATGAGTACAATCCAGACGCGACGATCAGCACGGGCGGTGTCTGGAACTTTACGGTTAAAGTAGCCGACTATTTTATCGTGGAAGACTTCGAGAGCTATAATGACTCAGAAGGCAACCATATATGGTTTGCATGGCATGATGGCATTGGCTATGGCGTCCCGGGGGATTCACTTTACTTTGCTGGCAACCGAACCGGTGCCGCCGTAGGCGACGAAACGACCAGGTCATACACCGAAGAGAACATTGTTCACGGAGGTGGCCAGTCGATGCCGTTTTTATATAACAACAATAAGCAGGGCTTCGCCTACTATTCAGAGACATATCTGACGTTGACCACCCCGCGTGACTGGACGAATTACGATGCCGGTGAATTGTCTATCTGGTTCAGAGGCCACCCTGGAGCTGTCGGCAGCTTCGTAGAGGGCCCGGTTGGTACTTACACAATGACCGGTTCCGGCGCGGATATCTCGTCGGTGGACGGCTATGAAATCGATGAGTTCCACTTTGCCTATAAGACGCTCACCGGCGCCGGCTCGATTGTCGCCAGGGTCGAGAGTCTCGATAATACCCACGCCTGGGCTAAGGCCGGTGTGATGATTCGTGAGAAGTTAAATCCCGACTCGCCGTACGCGATGATGGCCGTGACTCCATCCTCGGGCGTTTCGTTTCAGCGACGCCGCGGCACGGGCGGCACCAGAGTCAAAACGGTCGCAACTGGCATTGTTGCACCGTACTGGGTAAAGATCGAGCGAGACCTGGCCGGAAACTTTAGGGCATCCAGTTCCGCCAACGGCTATACATGGCAGATGCTGGGTTCTTCGGAGCCAATTCAGATGGGTGCAAACGTCTATATCGGTTTGGCGGTTACCAGTCATGATGCGGCCCTGACGTGCCAGGCGGTATTCAGCAATATCACGACTACCGGCTCGGTCGGTTCGCAGTGGGCGAACCAGGACATTGGCATAATAAGCAACGATGCTGAGCCGCTTTATGTGGCAGTCTCCAACAGTACCGGAGCACCTGCTGTAGTGGTTCATGACGACCCGGCTGCGGCTCAGATCGATACCTGGACGGAGTGGGTCATTCCGCTGCAGGCCTTTGCCGATCAGGGCATCGACTTAGCTGATGTCGACAGAATTGCGATTGGTCTGGGTACCAAAGGCAATATTACGGTGCCTGGCGGTGCAGGTAAGATGTTCATCGATGATATTGGTTTGTATCAGATCAGAACTGCTCCTTAATAAGAGTAAACCCAGCCATCGGTTTACGCCGGGACATGTTGGCTTCTGCTAAAGCAGTTGCTGGAAGAACATCAGGTTTGGAATTGGTATGGCTAAAACCCTCCTGATTACGGCTGGGACTTTGTGAACGAGATGGCCAATGGCACGGAAGATATCAAGTGGATTCTCGAAGGGCAGGATTACCCCCGCCTTTGGTGGGAGCCGATGCAGAACCTTCTGCCTGACGGCTAAAATATGCTGCGGCAACGTATGCCGTAGTGCCATTATATTTATTTATCTTATTTATTTTTGAAAGGATAGGAAAATGAAAGGAAAAGCAAATCACATAAAATGGCTGCTGTGCATGCTGTTTGTACTGGCGACAAAGCAAACGGTCTTTGCACATGTGCCTCCACCTTCCTCATTGGATCAGCCCACAATAATTTATGTGGATGACGATGCTGATGGTTTGAATGTCGGTACAAGCTGGGGGAATGCTGTCAACTCCCTGCAGGATGCGTTATTGCTCGCCAATTTTTCCGATATGCCGGTTGAAATACGCGTTGCTGAAGGTGTTTATACTCCCGACCAGGGGCTTGGTATAATGCCAGGAGACAGGAACGTTTCGTTCCAGCTAATAAATGGTGTGACCATCAAAGGTGGCTATTTCGTAGACCAGACTGCTCTCCGTGGGCAGGCCGATATTCGGGATACAGACCAATACAAGAGCATTCTGAGCGGCGACCTTAACTCCGACGATGGCCCGGAATTAGACACTGTTAAGGAAAACAGTTTTCGCGTCGTAACATCCAATGAAAACGATTCTACCGCAGTATTGGATGGTTTCACTATCACCGGCAGTGGTATCGGCCGCGGCAGCAATCCCGATGACCGGAGCAGCGGGATGTACAACGATAGGAGCAGTCCGACGCTGATTGATTGTACTTTCACAGGGAACAAGGCAACCGAAAAAGGTGCCGGGATGTATAATGACAGCAGCAATCCCGTACTGTTCAACTGCACCTTCAGCGATAATGATGCGCCTGACAGCGGGGCCGGGATGTACAATGATAACAGCAGCCCGATGCTGACGAATTGTACATTCAGTGGAAACGCTGTTGGCGGTAGTGGTGCCGGCATGTATAACGGCAACAGCAGGCCAATATTACTCAATTGTACATTTACCGAAAACTTTGCAGGTATCAGCGGTGGGGGCATGTATAATGAAAAGAGTGTTTCAACACTTACCAATTGCACATTTACTATTAACTCTGCAGGCGATGCTGGCGGCGCCGGGATGTACAACATAGACAGTATTTCGATGCTGGCTGACTGCACTTTCAGTAGAAACATGGCAGAAGGAAGCGGAGGTGGAATGTACAACAACAGCAGCAAGGTAACATTGCTTGGCAGCATTTTCACCCAGAACTCGGCACATGGAAGCGGCGGGGGCTTGTATAATAGCGACAATAGTGAAACGAGTCTGACTCATTGTATACTCAGTGGCAATGGTGCCAAGAGCGGCGGCGGGATGGAGAACCTTAACAACAGCTATTCGACACTACTCAATTGTACGTTCAGCGCCAACCTCGCAGAAGCAATCGGAGGCGGCGGAATATCCAACATCCAGGAAGGTCATACGACGATGGTCAACTGTATTCTCTGGGCTGACAGGCCCAACGAAATACGTCTTGTGAACACCAGGGGTGGTGCAGGTGGTATCGTAGAGGTCAGTTACAGTAACGTGCAAAATAGCTGGCCCGGTGAAGGTAATCTTAATACGGATCCGCTATTTGCCGATCCCGATAATGGCGACTTCCATTTGAAATCTCAGGCTGGGCGATGGAACCCGATTAGCGGCAATTGGACTGTTGATGAATTAAGCAGCCTGTGCATTGATGCCGGCAATCCGGACGAACTTGTTGGCCTTGAGCGTTTTCCAAATGGCGACCGGATTAACATGGGAGCCTATGGCGGCACGCCGGAAGCCAGCCTGTCACCGAGCGAAGGGCCGAGTCCGCTGACTGACAAGGCCTGGAATCCATATCCTGTCGATGGGGCCATTTTTGTTCAGATATATGTTCCCTTATTGACATGGAACGCCGGCCTTAACGCCGTCTATCACGACGTGTACTTCAACATTGACGTAGGCATTCGCAGTCATGGTCATTCTACTTATAAGGACGCTGTTGTCGATGCTGACACAACCGATAGGACCGGCATATATCGAGGCCGCCAAACTGCCGCCAGCTATACACTGCCTGATAATATTGTGGAGCGCAATGCGATTTGCTACTGGCGAATAGATGAGATTGACAGCGAGGGCAATATTACAAAAGGTGATGTTTGGACATTTAGTGTAACTCCTCCATCACCACCCAAAGAAAGCAGGGCTTGTTTCACTGCTGAGACCAAAGTCTGGGCGAGTGGTTCCCTTGTTCCGATATCCAGGATTACTCATGCGCAAAGTATCTGCGGCATAAACAGCCTTAGCAAAATTGAAGAAATCCAGGAGCACAGCGGAACATTTACTTGCTATGACATTTTGCTCGATAGCGGAAATTGTATCAGTGTAGCAGAGAACCATTTCTTCCTTGCTGAATCGGGGCAATGGATTTCGCTGCTGAACCTGAAAGCAGGGACAAAACTTCAAACGCAGAAAGGCTCAATCGGGATTATAAGCATAACAAAAAGACCAATGCCTTATATAGGGAAGGTTTATAATTTGAATATCGCTGGTTCAGATCGCTATCTTGTAGGTAAAGACGCAGTCATTGCACGAGATTATTAAACGCAATGTCCGTATCGAATCGATCCGGGTTGAGGATTCGCTTGATAGCAAGAATATGCTGCGGCTGTGGATGCCGCAGCGAAATTATATATTTATATGTTTTATTTTTGAAGGGATTGGAAAATGAATGGTAAAGCAAATCACATAAGATGGATGTTGTGCGCGCTGTTTTTGCTGGCGGCAAAACAAACGGTCTTTGCACACAATCCCCCGCCTGTGCCGCCTGGTCCGCCGAAAATAATCTATGTTGATACCGATTCCATCGGTGCCAATGATGGCTCATCGTGGGCCGATGCGTTCAACTATCTCCGGGATGCTCTGGCTACGGCCTCGCCCGGGGACGAAATCCGAGTGGCTGAGGGTACATATAAACCAAATCAAGGAGAACTCTATTCGGGGCCGGGCCGGGGGCCACGAACACCAGGTGAGGAAGGACGGTCGGCGACCTTTGAACTGAAGTCCGGCCTCACTGTCAAAGGCGGCTTTGCTGGTTTTGGCGCAGCAGAACCAAATATGTGGGATCCGGAAGTATATCAGACTATCTTGAGCGGTGACCTGGAAGACAACGATGCTGATGCTGATGTTAATAATCCTTATGATTATTTTTATGAGCCAACCCGCAGAGACAACAGCGTAAATGTAGTAACCAGCACTGCAGACGATGCAAGTGCCGTCCTTGACGGCTTTATTGTTACTGGGGCCGTCAACGGCGGCATGGTGATTACCGCCGGCAGTCCTACGATACTCAACTGCGTCTTTAGCCGCAATAGCGCTAGCGAAGGGGGCGCAATCAGTATTTGGCAGGGCCAAAGCCTGTTGAAAAACTGCAAATTCATTTCAAACCTGGGAGGTGGTGCGCTCTTTGGCAGGGACGTCGACCTTACGTTGAGCGAATGCAGTTTTACGGGAAATTATAGTGGTGGAGCTTTCATTTTGGGCAGTGTCGTGTTGACCGGATGCATATTCCGCAACAATAGCTCGCATAGCGGCGGCGGCATAGTGCATTCAGGTGGAGAGTTCGAAAATGGAAAGCTCGAATTGACAGACTGTATATTTATAGACAATTCGTCTGTACCATTCCCGAACAACCGCAACGGTTATGGCGGAGCTGTGTGGACAACTAATGCGACAGTAAGAAATTGTATCTTCAGCGGTAATTGGGCACGTCGTGGCGGAGCAATATACGGTGAAGTGCAGAGTGTCGAGAATTGTATGTTCACCGCCAATACAGCAGAGCAGGGCGGCTGCCTTGCGATAGGAAGTTCGATAATAACAAATTGTGTCTTTAGCGGTAATCGCGCCGAGGAAGGTGGAGTGTTATATGCAGCGGGATCTGGATCAGGTCCGAGTCTGATAGGTTGTACCTTGTCAGACAATTCCGCCCAAAACGGCAATGCTATAAGCCTATCTCCAGGCGGTCGTGCCCCGGCACTATTGAGTATGACCATCAGTAATTGCATTTTGTGGGATGGGGGCAGCGAGATTAACTCATGGAGAGAGGATTTCGCTGATATTTCTATCGTTTATAGTAACATCCAAGGTGGATGGTCAGGCGAAGGCAATATCGACCTCGATCCGTCTTTTGCCGATCCCGGCCATTGGGACCCAAATGACACAGCAGATGATACGAACGATGATTTCTGGCTAGAAGGGGATTATCATTTGAAATCTCAGGCGGGGCGCTGGGATCCTATCAGCGAAAGCTGGGTGATCGATAATATAACAAGCCCCTGTATAGATTCAGGCGATCCAAACAGCCCTGTTGCCTTTGAGCCATTCCCTAACGGTGGCAGAATCAACCTGGGAGCCTATGGTGGCACGGTCGAGGCCAGCAAGTCGCCCTCCGGCATTCACGCGAAATACGGCGGCGGCACAGGAGAGCCCAACAATCCTTACCTGATTTACACGGCTGAGCATATGAACACTATTGGCGTTGAGCCCAACGACCAGGACAAACACTTCAAACTAATGGCCGACATCGATTTGAGCGTCTATACAGGAACGGATTTCAATATCATTGGAATCAGCGGCTATCCCTTCAAAGGCGTCTTTGAAGGCAACGGCCACACTGTCTCAAACTTCAGCTACACATCATCAAGCGGTTATTCCATAGGACTCTTCAGGAAAATCTCAGGACAAAACGCTCAGATAAAAGATTTGGGATTGATTGCTCCGGATATTTATGTGGAAGAAGGAAGCCATGTTGGTTCGCTGGTTGGTCAAGTCTCTTCAGGAACAATTACGAACTGCTATGTGGAAGGCGGCAGCGTATTGGGAAGGGATGAAATTGGCGGCCTGGTGGGATGGAATCATGGTAATATTAATAACTGCTATTCGACATGCAGCGTTACTGGAGAAGATGATATCGGTGGATTGGTAGGGATCAATAGCTCTACGACAATTACCAATTGTTCAGCCGGTGGTGAAGTCTTCGGTCGTGGTTGTGTCGGCGGTTTGGCGGGCCGTAATAGCGGAACAATCAAGAATTCATCCGCCACAGGCGGTGTAACCGGTGAGGAACGCAGCAGTATTGGCAGAGAGAATCGCTATATCGGCGGTTTAATTGGAGATAATTCAGGCCCGCTCATCGGGTGCTCGGCCACAGGCGATGTTTCAGGAGATACACAAGTCGGGGGATTGGTGGGATACAATGGCGATTCAATAATCAACTGTTACGCAAAGGGTGGAATTTCAGGGACTGAATACATCGGTGGCCTGGTCGGATTGAATAGTGTCTCAATCATCAACTGTTATTCAAGCGGCGACGTTTCAGGTACAACGTACATTGGCGGCTTAGTTGGCTATAAAGGCTTTGCAGCAACAGTCTTGAATTCATTTTGGGACATCCAAGCCAGCGGTCAATTAATTAGTGATGGAGGTATAAGCAGGTCAACAGTCGAGATGCAAACCGCAGACACGTTTCTGTTTGCCGGATGGGATTTTGTTGGAGAAACTGAAAACGGCACGGAAGGTATTTGGTGGATTCTCGAAGGGCAGGATTATCCTCGCTTATGGTGGGAGACAACTGAAGAGCTTCTTTTTAACGACTAAAATATGCTCTGGCTATGTATGCCGTAGCGTCATTATATATTTATTAGTCTTTTTGAAGGGATAGGAAAATGAGAGGAAAAGCAAAACACTTAAGATGGCTGCTTGTCATGCTGTTTATAACCTTGCCGGTTCAGGCTAAATACGGTGGCGGCAGCGGAACGGCCGATGATCCATACCTGATCTACACGGCAGAGCAGATGAACGCAATCGGTGCTGAGCCTAACGACTGGGACAAGCACTTTGAACTAATGGCCGACATCGATTTAAGCGGTTATACGGGAATGAGCTTCAACATCATTGGAAACGATGACCGTTCCTTTACAGGAATTTTTGACGGCAACGGTCATACCATCTCGAAATTCAGCTATACATCTTCGAACGGACATTTCACAGGACTCTTTGGGTACATTTTTGGACGAAACGCACAGATAAAAGATTTGGGATTGATTGCTCCGAATGTAAATGCCGGGACAGAACGGGATGTTGGTACGCTGGCCGGGCAAGTCATTTCAGGGACAATTATGAACTGCTACGCTGAGGGAGGCAGTGTGGCCGGAGATGAAAGAATTGGCGGCCTGGTGGGATCCAATTTCGGGAATCTCAAGGACTGCTCTTCTACATGCAGCGTTTCCGGAAATGAACAAATAGGGGGGCTGGTGGGATACAATACCGAAGAAATTACCAATTGCTATGCCTGCGGCGAGATTTTCGGTCGCCAAGATGTCGGTGGTCTGACAGGCAGTAATCAAGGAACAATCAAAAACTCATCCGCCGTGGGCAATGTTGGTGGAGGTGGCGATTATGTCGGCGGACTCGTTGGGAGTAATTATGGCCTGCTTTTAGGTTGCTCGGCCGGAGGTGAAGTTTATGGAGATTTACAGGCAGGAGGCTTAGCTGGAGACAATAGAGACTTAATCGTTGATTGTTATGCAACGGGCGACATTTCCGGGACTGAAAACGTTGGCGGTCTCGTGGGCAGGACCTATGACTCGATTATCAACTGCTATGCAATCGGCGGCGTTTCAGGAACAACGAATGTCGGTGGACTGGTCGGTCAGGGTATCGAGAACTATCTTGCTTATGGCCGAGCAATAAATTCTTTCTGGGACATTGAAACCAGCGGCCAATTAACCAGTGACGGGGGCACCGGCAAAACGACAGCCCAGATGCAGGATTCGAACACGTTTATGGACATGGGCTGGGATTTTGTTGCTGCTCCTGACGGGCCCGGCGACATATGGGCCGAACCTAAAGGTGGCGGGTACCCGGTTCTCTGGTGGCAGCTTTCGCCTTTATCGCAATTGCCTGCCTTCTCAGGCGGAACGGGCGAGCCCGATGATCCTTACCTTATCTCGACAGCAGACGGATTGAACGCTATCGGCCATAATCCAAGATTGATGTCTGCTCATTTTCAGTTAATCAATGATATTGACCTGGGCGGCATAGACCTTTTCGTTATAGGAGATCAATGGTATACATTTAGCGGCACATTTGACGGCAACGGTCACACAATCTCAAATTTCAGTTATACCTCTCCGGAAGCCACGGGTGTCGGTCTTTTCGGATATGTGGTTGGCGGTCAAATTAAAGACCTGGGATTGATTGATTCTTATATAAGTATAGACAGAGGCCTTTTTCACGGCGGCCTGGTCGGGCATATCGAAGGAGGGGTCATCACAAACTGTTACATTGAGGCCGGTAACATTTCCGGAAATGATTATGTCGGTGGATTGATTGGATTCAATGGTCGTGGATTAAAGAACTCAGGGACAATCACCAAATGCTTTGTTAACGGCTCTGTTGCAGGAGATGACAATGTCGGTGGGCTCGTAGGCAGTAATAACGCTGCAGTAATCGAATGTTATGTCACTGGATCTGTCAATGGAGATGACGATGTCGGCGGACTTGTTGGCAGTACTGTCGGGACTATCACCGACTGCTACGCCATAGCGGATGTTACTGGAAGTGAGTGTGTCGGCGGGCTTGTGGGAGCCGGCAACTACATTTCACTCGGGCATGGAGGAATTAGATCAAGGATAGAAAGATGCTATGCTGCCGGTCGCGTTTCAGGTGATGAGCAAGTCGGCGGATTGGCCGGACAAAATAATGAAAAAATCGAAAACAGCTTCTGGGATACAGAAGCGAGCGGCCAGTCAACCAGTGACGGCGGAAAAGGTAAGACGACAGCCCAGATGCAGACGGCCGGCACGTTTTTGGATTCCGGGTGGGATTTCGTGAATGAAACAGAAAACGGCCCGGAAGACATCTGGTGGATTCTCGAAGGGCAGGACTATCCTCGCCTGTGGTGGGAATGACCGAGAATCCTATGCTTAACAATTGAAAGATGCTGCGGCTGAGGATGCCGCAGCGAAATTATATATTAATAAGTTTTATTTTTGAAGGGATTGGAAAATGAATGGAAAAACGAATTACTTAAGATGTCTGCTGTGCGTATTGTTCTTAACCTTGCCGGTTTACTCACAATACGGCGGCGGTAGTGGAACAGCCGAGGATCCATATCTGATCTACACGGCTGAGCAGATGAACACTATCGGTGCTGAGCCTAACGACTGGGACAAGTATTTCAAACTAATGGCCGATATTGACTTGAGCATCTATACAGGAACGGATTTCAACATTATCGGTTATGGTCTGTTCCCCGCATTCTCAGGGATTTTTGAAGGCAACGGTCATACTATCTCCAACTTTACTTATACATCTACAGGTGGGACCTGCATAGGGATTTTTGGTTATGTCTTAGGCCCCAATGCCCGCATCATCAATGTGGGAATGATCGATCCTAACGTTAATGACGTAACGGCCGCCGGTGTCGGTTCGCTGGCGGGCTGGATTGACCTGGGGACGGTCACGAACTGCTATGTTTCTGGTGGCAATGTAACAGGAAAACAAGTAGTTGGCGGGCTCATTGGATCAGGCGCAATAATAACCGATTGTTACGCCGTGGGAATTCAAGTCACAGCAGAAGGGGCCGCCGGTGGTCTTGTCGGGGGCAATGGTGCATCAATCATAAACTGCTATGCTAAAGGGAGCATCACAGGCTCAAAAAATGTTGGGGGCCTGGTGGGTTCAAACAGGGGAACAATAGTTGATTCCTATTCGGAAGGAAACGTTATCGGCAGCTGGACTGTCGGTGGTCTCGTGGGACATCATAATGAAGCAATTGTCGAGAATTGTTTCTCAACCACAAACGTAATCGGGAAAAACATCACCGGCGGCCTTGTGGGTGAAAACGAAGGCTATCTTCTCAATTGTTATTGCTCCTGCACTCTTGATGCACAGGACCAGGCTGGTGGTCTGGTTGGGATTAACGATGGAATTATCGCAGCTTCTTACTCTTCTGCCGGCGTTCAGGGGCAGAACCAGGTAGGCGGTTTGGTTGGATACAATACATACAATGCCGAGATAATAAATTGCTATGCCGATGGATGTGCTGTCGGGCAATCATATGTAGGCGGCCTCGTGGGAAACAACGCCACAGGAGGTGGGCACGGTGGTGGTCTCTACTCAGGTACGATACACAATTGCTATTCGGTTACAATTGTCTCGGGAAACGAGAATGTCGGAGGACTGATAGGATACTTTGGAGAGGATGGAGTTAGCGGTTCATTCTGGGATATCGAAGCGAGCGGGCAGACAACCAGCGACGGAGGTTTGGGAAAAACCACACTTGAGATGCAGGATATTAATATATTTATCCATGCAGGCTGGGACTTTGTCGGCGTCCTGGGAAGTCCCGATGACATCTGGACGGAACCTGAAGGCGGGGGATATCCGGTTCTTGTATGGCAGCTTTCACCTGGGCCGGAGCTTCCCGCTTTCGCAGGAGGAACAGGAGAGCCAGACGATCCCTATCTGATTTCGACTGCTGAGGAACTCAATAATATTGGCGGGAATCCAAGATTAATGACCTCACATTTTAAACTTATCAACGATATCGACCTGGCCGGCGTCGATTTTCATATCATAGCAAATCGGTATTACTCTTTCCAGGGCACATTCGACGGCAACGGTTACACAATCTCGAATTTCAGCTATACAGTTTCGGAAGCCAAATACGCAGGATTTTTCGGTTATGTATCCATTGGCCATATCAGGAATTTGGGATTGATCGATCCTGATGTCCACGTGGATAAAGGAAACTCTCATGGTTGTCTGGTCGGACGGTTGGGGACAGGAACCGTAACAAATTGTTACATAGAGTCCGGCAGTATCACAGGACAGAATGAGCTTGGCGGGCTGGTCGGAGAGAGCGGCTCCGACGGGATTATCATGAACTGCTATTTCACAGGTGATGTGACCGGAAGAGATAATGTCGGCGGTTTAGTCGGTCGTAACCGCGGCAACATTTTGACCTCCTACTCATTTGCCGGCATCGAAGGCCAAACCGCAATCGGAGGCCTTGTTGGACGATGTTCTCCCGGCGAAATTACCAACTGCTATGCCAAAGGGAACGTTTCAGGCAATTGGTATGTCGGTGGCCTCGTGGGCAGCAATGGATCGGGCTCTCATGGTCTTCATGATCCCGGCGTCATACGGAATTGCTATTCAGCCTCAACAAACCTGGAAGGCGCACAGAAGGGAGGACTCCTTGGAGCTGATTGGGAGGGTGAAGTGCTCAATAGTTTTTGGGATATCGAGACTTGCGGTCGAACCACGAGCTATGGCGGAGAAGGTAAGACGACCGCCCAGATGCAGACGATCAGCACGTTTTTAGATGCAGGATGGGACTTTGCTGGTGAGACGGCCAACGGCACAGAAGATATCTGGTGGATTCTCGAAGACCAGGACTATCCACGCTTATGGTGGGAATCCGTCGAAGATAGAGAATAATCCCAATGCGAAAAGTAAAAGGCTTTACGTTGATAGAGCTTTTAGTGGTTATTGCTATAATTGCGTTGCTGATAGCGATTCTTCTGCCGGCTTTGCAAAGAGTCAGGAAGCAGGCCAGAGCGGTTGTCTGCCGTGCCAACCTGAACCAGTGGGGAAAGACGCTGGCCCTGTACGCGCAAGATAACCAGGGGCATTTTCCCGGTGACACGATGGCGGGGCCGGGTGTTTATGGCGCCGGTATATGGTTAATCCGCGGTGCTTTCCTCAGCGGTGACGATCCGAACGCACCGCAGGATTCCTTACACGGCTTCAGCACGAAGGACATAGCCTGCTGTCCCATGGCCACCAAATGTTTAAGGCGTTGGGGATTTAGTGGTTTCGCCGGTTTCGGCTATGAAACTGCGTTCGCACGGGGAACGCCGGGATCAACGTTTACGGCCTGGGAGCTTACAGACCCCGGTCCGCCGTTTCGCGGCAGCTACGGGTGCAATAGCTGGCTGTTCAACGGTTTCTGTTTTCTTCCCCGCATACGGCTCGGGAGTTCGGGTCGCCTGGTGGATGAGGTGGACGTACTTTCCCTCAGAAGTTCCAATAAAATCCCGACGCTCCTCGATTCGACACATCCCTGGGGCACACCTTTTAGCGATTCTGCGCCGCCGCCAAATTCTGAGCCAATGGGTAATCCCATCGGCATGGCGCCCTTATGCATCAACCGGCACAATAGTTACGTAAACAGTCTGTTCCTCGACTGGTCAGTAAGAAAGGTCGGGCTTAAAGAGTTATGGACATTAAAATGGTACGAAGAATTTGACACGGCAAACGAATGGACCAGGGCCGGCGGCGTACAACCCGATAGCTGGCCGGAATGGATGAGGGGATTTAAGGATTACTGAGTGAGAAAGGACGCTTGCCAAAGAATTTCCAAATTCGGTATTAGAATTTTGCCGGTGGATAGGTTGCAATTTGTGAGCTTCTGGTTTACGCTATATCGCAATGTCGTCCGAGTCAGCAAAATTCCTGTTAACCGGTCTGCCGGGCTGTGGCAAGACCACTGCGATAATGAAAATCATCGCTGGGCTGGGCCGGACGTCCGTGTCGGGATTTTATACCGAGGAGATTCGCGAAAATAATGCGAGAAGAGGTTTTTGCTGGAAACGCCTTGATGGAGCCGGCGGGATTCTTGCTCACGTCGACATTAAGAGCCGTTTCAAGGTAGGCAGGTACGGCATAGATGTTGCCGGCTTTGAAAAAGATGTAGTGCCGGTTCTGGATGCCGAACAAACCGACGCCGAATTGTTTGTTATCGACGAAATCGGAAAGATGGAGTGTTTCAGCAGGAAATTCATAGCCACTGTGCGCGGGCTTTTTGCATCCGACAAGTCAGTCTTAGCCACAGTAGCAAGAAAAGGTTCCGGCCTTATCTCCGAAGTAAAAAATTATCCGGACACGCAACTGTTCAAGCTGACCCGTGAGAATCGTGAAAAGACTATAGCCGAAATAATACAAATCCTTTCATTTCTGAAATAAGCTTTATCATATACTCAGTTCCAGGTTGTACAATTTTATCTGGTATATAAACGGCTTTTCTTTGTATAATATTTGCCTTCGTAGACTTACGGCTTTGACAATGCTCAATCCAGGCGACAATAGTCCGATTAAGTAACGATAGGTTGAGTTGCATAAGATGAAATTCATTGAAAAAAATATTTAAACAAGGAATAAGCTAAGTATGTCGGATTTTCTGCTTTTGAATTCGGAATTTTTTGGATGGGTTCTGCTGCCGCTGCTGATTTTCATCGCCCGCGTGGCTGACGTCAGCCTTGGCACCATCCGGGTGATATTTATTGCCAGGGGCCTGAAGTATTTTGCTCCTATTGTCGGTTTTTTCGAGATAATCATCTGGCTTCTGGCAATCGGCCAGATCATGCAGAATCTCTCCAACCCGATTTGCTACATTGCTTACGCCGGCGGCTTTGCCATGGGAAATTACGTCGGAATCTGGATCGCTGAGAAACTCTCGCTGGGAGTCGTTTTGATAAGAGTCATCACGAGCAAGGACGCATCGGAGTTAATCGAATATCTAAAGACCGCTGAATATGGTGTAACAATCGTTGATGCAAAAGGCTCAGCGGGAAATGTTCAGGTCGTCTTTACGATTGTCCGCAGGCGCGAAGTCGCCACCGTTGTGAGTTTGATCAAGCAGTTCAATCCGAAAGCCTTTTACACAATCGAAGAAGTCGGATTCGTGGAACGAGGAATATTCCCGGTAAGAAAAACGTGGCTGAATAATTTGTTTAGGCCATTTAGAAAGGGCAAATAATAATCAAATTATAAGTAGAAGTAACAATGGAAATGGTTTCTTTGGATGGCAGCATGGGCGAAGGGGGTGGGCAGATACTTCGCACAAGCCTGGCTCTGGCCTGCATTACCGGCAAAAATCTGCACATCGAAAACATCCGTGCCGCACGCCGTAATCCGGGTCTGGCCAGGCAGCATCTTAGCTGCGTCCGGGCCGCATGTGAAATCTCCGGCGGACAATGCAACGGAGCGGCCATAGGTTCACAAGTCCTGGACTTTCAGCCCGGCACAATCCGGGGTGGGGATTTTTCTTTCGAGATCGGCTCAGCCGGCTCGGCAACGCTTGTGATCCAAACCATCATGCCGGCACTATTTTTAGCAGACAAACCGTCAACTGTTACCGTAACCGGCGGGACTCATAATCCGTGGGCGCCGCCGTTCGATTTTCTGGCCGAGACCTTTTTACCAGCGATTAAAACCGCCGGATTTGATGCCGATTGTAAACTCATCAAACATGGCTTTTTCCCCGCCGGCGGCGGAAAAATAGCTCTCAATATCCGGCCCCGGCAACAAAATCCGAATCGGTCGATCAATTTCTGTCAACCGGCCGAGAATGTCCAAATTCACGCCCGGATTTACACGGCAAAGCTTCCCGCCTATATCGCCCGGCATCAAAAGAAGCTATTGCTCCAAAGCAAGCTGAGTTTTAAGAACATCGAGCATATCGAAGTAACAAATTCTGACGGCCCCGGCAATTGCGTAATGATTCGACTGGTGACATCCTCGGGTGGCAGCCACAAAGTTGAAGGCTTTGTGGATGGAAGTTCTCGAACTACAGTCTTTACCGCATTCGGCCAGAAAGGCAAACCATCGGAGAAAGTAGTAGGGGAGGTTGTAAACCTTGCCGAAGATTTCCTGCCAAGCGGCGTAGCAGTCGACCGTTTCTTAGCCGACCAGCTTTTAATCTACATGGCTATTTCAAAGACAGGCTCTTTCATAACCAACGTACTATCCACCCACCTGACAACAAACATAGAAACCATAAAGAAATTTCTGCCGGTTGACTTTACAATTGAACAACAGGGCAAAATCTGTCGAATTTCCTGTAAGTTAGTTTAGCAGAACTGCCATTACCCAATATCTCAATCTTTTGCCCCGTGCATGCGCAGCAGTTCAACGATATCCTTATGCCCCCGTCGGGCCGCCTCATCCGCGGGAGTCCGGCCGTCGTTGTCTTTTGCCGTAACATCCGCACCATTGGCCACGAGCAGTTCCACAATTTCCTTGTTACCCTTTAGTGCTGTGCTATGCAGAGGTGTATCGCCGTCTCCGTCCCGGGCATTAACGTCTGCTCCATGTTTCAACAGGAGCGTAATTATACTCTTGTATCCTCCGGCAACGGCATAATGCAAAGGGGATATCCAGGATTGGTTCTTTAAATTGACATCTGCACCGTGCGCAAGGAGCAACTTGACTATGTTAGGATCATTCTCACGGATAGCATGGTGGAGTGGCGGATTACCTGATGCATCGAAAGCATTGACATCTGCGCCGTATGTAAGAAGACGTTCGATAAATAGCTCATTTCTCATAACCTCATGTGATCGTTTGCGGGATGCTTCTAAAGCATCGAACTCTGCTCTGTATATAAGAAGAGGTTCGGCACGTAGCATATCTCTCGCAAGAATAGCCTCATGCAGCGGCATATTACCTGAGTAATCCCTGATGTTAAGACTCCTTTTGTCAGCACCTCCGGCAATCAGGAATCTTGCTATTTCATCATGTCCGCCTCGAATCGCATCCAATAGAGGGCCGTGAGTTCGATTTCCTCTGCTGTCCTTCGGATTTACTTCTGCTCCAATTGTGATAAGACGTTCGGCCAAGTCCCTAATGTCCTTGCCGGCAGCAAATGAAAGCAATCTCGTCTTATTGTCGCTACTCAGATTGATATCAGTTCCATGCTCGATTAAAAAAGTAATCACATTTGGCTCCATTACCGAAGAATATGGTAGTGCAATTTCTGAATGATGTGACAGCACATAGGCAAGTGGTGTTTCACCATTATTATTTTTAGAATTGACATTAGCGCCTTTGCCCACAAGCAGTTCAACGACATAACGGTTGCCCGCATGAGCAGCTATGTGCAGTGGAGTTGAATCCTCATGATTTTTTGCCTCTATATCGGCACCGTGAGCTATGAGTAGTGTAGCAACATCTTTACTTTCATGGTCGTATGCATAATACGATATTGTGTGTAAAGGTGTCATACCTGATTCATCCTGTGCGTTAACATTGGCGTTTGCGTCAATAAGCAATTTCATTATGTTGGTGTTGAGGCGCTGCGTTGCTATATGCAGTGGTGTTCGGCCACTGTAGCCAGAAGAGTTTGGATTTGCGCCGCTGGCCAAAAGGGCCTTTACCATATTTTCCCGGTTCTTCTCAATAGCGAAAAAAAGTGGATATCCAATGTATGGGTCACTGCCAACATTGGCGTCTGCACCCATTACAATAAGATGTTCAACCATATCTTGGCGATTGGCCGCGATCGCTTCATGCAGCGGCGTATATTTACTCACACGTCCCCGCCAATTATCGCTCGCGGTTTCCGCGTTTAGATTTGCACCGCCTTCAATTAACAATTCCACTATTTTCTTGCGACTTTCTCGAACAGCAAAATGTAGTGGGGATTCGTTGTTCCTACCGCACCTGACATTCAAGTCAGCTCCATTAGCGATGAGCAATGCGATTAAATCTTCGTTACCTTCCGGCAGTGCCAGAAAAAACGGTGTCCAACTATCTTTGCCTTTTTTATTGACGTCAGCACCTTTGGAGATTAGCAGTTTGGCAGCTTCTTTATGTCCATTTTTAATGGCCCAGTGTAAAGGTGTCCATGTGTCATTGTCTCTAGAATTAACATCGGCACCACCTGAGAGCAGTGAGTTGAGCCGCTGCACATCCCCGGTTTTTGCCGCCCAGTGCAGCGGCGTTGTAGTCGGAGCAGGTTTTTTCCTGCATGCGGTGGAAAGAAGCATTAATGCCAGCCAAAAGATAAAGAGTCCATTTCTCATCATATATTTTACTCCAGCATATTCTAATCTTTTATCCCGTGCATACGCAGCAGCTCAACTATATCCTTATGCCCCCGCCGAGCAGCCTCGTCCGCAGGAGTCCTGCCGGTGTTGTCTTTTGCCGTAATATCCGCTCCATGGCCTAAAAGCAGTTCCACGATTTCCTTCTGGCCGTGAAGTGCTGCGCTGTGTAGAGGTGTATCGCCATCATTGTCCTTCTCGTTAATGTTTGCTCCATTAGCAAGCAGTAGTTCAGCCAAATTCTTATGTCCACGTGTTGTGCAATGCAGCGGCGTTAGGCCACTCTTGCTTTTGAGATTAACGTTGGCTCCTCTAGCGATAAGAAGTCCGGCCGATTCCTTATTTCCCTCGAGTGCCGCATAGTGTAATAATGTTTTGCCCTCCAAGTCCTGTGTATCAACATCTGCACCATTGGCAGCAAGGAAAGCCGCTATATTTCTTTGCAATTCACAAAGTGCAATTGATATCGGCGTTTCACCAGCATCATTCTTCACTCTGACCTGAGCACCTCTTGCAATGAGCAATTTAGCCACACCGTGGTTGCGATATCTTATAGCAATTATAAGCGGCGTATTACCATATGAGTCTTTTACATTAACATTGGCACCTTTTGAAATAAGCAATTCCGCATTATGAATATAGTTACGACTATTATATTCTCCGAGTGCATATAACAGCGGCGTTTTGCCTCCTCTGTTTTTAACATTGATCTCAGCACCTTTGTCGATGAGCAGCTCAACAACCTTTTTGGATCCAAAGCCCGCAGCCTTATGTATAGGTGTATCGCCGCTCTTGTTTTTTGCGTTGACGTTTGCACCATTGTTAATGAGTAACTCAACGATGGGTGTTAAATCTTTTTCACCATTTTTTGCTGCAAGATGCAATGGCGTATCACCTCCTCTGTCTCTCGGATTGACATCTGCTCCTTTTGAAATGAGCAGTTTCACAATATCTTTGTCATTTTCATGCCACCCTTGAGCGGCTTCGTGTAGGGGCACACGTTCGTATCCGCTCTGTATATTGACGTCCGCACCTTTTTCAACGAGTAACCTGACTTGTTCTATGTCACCCCTCGATACGGCCTCATTCATTAATACTCTGACTGATATTTGTTTATCGTGTTCTGTGACTTGTTTATACTGTTCTTTTGCTTGTTTGATGGCTTCTGGAGGTACATTTTTTTTCTTCCTGCATCCGGCAGAAAAAATAGCTAACACCAAAATCAGGTAGAAAAGTCTATTCTTTCTCACTTTTTGTCCCTCAAACAGGCACACTTTCTCAAGACCCCCGCAAATATAAGGCACAAGAGACGGCGAAAGTAACATTTTTTATAAAACTCGCTGAATTTTCTGCTTCGCGGCCTGTTATAAAATCTTCAAATCGCTTCGAGGAAAAGACTTGCCTTATTGTATTTGAGCGTGTAAAGTTCTGCAAACGATAATTTAAGGAATAGGAACCGTGAGGAAGGATAGCCAGAGATTGCACACGGCAAATTCCTTCATAGTGCCGTAAGACGCCTAATGGAGAGCCGAACAGATGCAGATAGAACCGAAGTTCCGGACATTAATCGACGTCTTCAATGAGTCCCTTGCCGAAATCCAATCTTTAGACAAGATATGCCTTGAAATCATCAGGGCCGACCGCGAGGAATCTCTTACCTTCGGGCAGTTGAAGGCCGGGGCGAAGAATTTTGCAGGATGGCTCATCTATTCTCAAGGCATTCGGGTCGGGGATAAAATCGCTATCGTCGGCAAGAACCGCGCCGATTGGGACGTTGCCCTGTGGGGCGTGATTCTTGCCGGGGCGATTCCTGTGCTGATCGATCCGGAAAGACCGGTCGAGGGTGTGATTAATCACCTGACTCATACGGAAAACAAGCTTATCGTTTTGGCTGACGATTATCAGGATGCCGAGTCTCGTCAGGAATTAAAGGATTTTGCCGCCAATAACGGAATGGCTTTCACTGAAATGACCGTCTATGAAGAAAACGGTCTCAGCGACGACCAGAAAGATGATTTGCTCAGTAAAATCCCTGCTGGGATTGACACTGATGACACTGCAGTGATTTTATGTACATCCGGCACGACGGGCGACCCACGGGAAGTCGAGCTGACACACCGTAATCTCGGCGCTAATCTCCAGGGCTCCGTAAAGAAGGTAAAAATAAGTCACGAAGATACGCTCGGGCATATCCTGCCGCCTCACCATTCGTTCGGCATGACGGTCGGTAAGATGCTGCCTTTCTGTGTCGGAGCAGCCAACGTTTACATTAACAAGTACCGCCAGATGGCCGAACTCATAAGGGACAAAGAAATCACAATCTTTGTGGCTGTGCCGGCTCTTTATACGATGCTGGCGAAAAACTTCGAAGAGAGCCTTGCTAAAGAGAAAAAGAAAAAGCCGCTCGTCAAACTGATCGACCGCTTCACGCCAAAACTTGTGGGAAAGCAAATCATTCAAAAGCTCGGCTGGAGCAAAATCCGGTTTTTTCTTTCTGGTTCTGCGCCGATGCCGGGATGGGTGCTGGATGTGTTCTGGCGAAGAGGGCTGCTGCTGTACGAAGGCTACGGCACGACGGAAAATTCACCTGTGTACGGATTCAACGAGGATGTTAGCAAATTAGGCTCAGTGGGCAAACCTATTAACACAATATTTGTCAAAATCGTCAACGAGAATAATCAGGAACTGCCGCCCAACACAAAGGGTGAAATAGCACTCGGCGGGCCCTGTATAATGAAAGGTTACTACAAGAATCCAAAAACTACTGAAGCGGTATTAAGGACCGATGACGATGGTGTTCGCTGGCTTCTCACCGGCGATTTGGGGCACTTGGACGAAAATGGAAATCTTTATATAACCGGACGGAAGAAGTACGTGATTGTGCTGCCCGGTGGCAAAAATGTCAGCCCCGAGCACGTTGAGTCATCGCTTTCGGAGGCAAAATTCGTTGGTGAGATTTTAGTTGTCCCCGGCTTCTGGAAAGACCCGGCAGGTATCGAACAGGAAACCATCAGGGCCATCGTCCGGCCGGCATGGGAAGCTATAGAAACTCATGCCAGTCATTCTTCCGATGATTTGATGAAAAAACCGCATGTCCTTAAAAGACTCATTTGGAATAATATCAATGAACATCAGCAAAACAGCCGACAGCTTTCCAGCTTTGAAAAAATCTCATCGCAGTATCTTGAAATCAGAATCGAGGAATTTCAAAAGACTTCAACCGGAAAGATCAGGCGGGAAGTGTACATGAAATTATAATCTTTACTACATGTCATTCCCGCGAAGGCGGGAATCCAGACTATCGTGAAGATTTTAGATTCCTGTTTTCACAGGAATGACGATATGTATTATGTTATTGTAAACAAAACCTTTATATAAAGGAGGATTACGAAATGTCGGAACATAACAAAACCTTAACCACTGCCAGCAATTCCGCACGGATCAATCGTCGCCGATTCATGGCCGGCGCCGGCGCAGCAGCCCTTTCGTTTACAATCGCCAGGCCGGAACTGGTCCGTGGAGCTGCCGCCAACTCGAAAGTGAAACTGGGCCTGATAGGCTGCGGCGGCAGGGGGGTGTGGATAGCCGAATTGTTCAAGCAGCATGGCGGATACAATGTCGTGGCTGTAGCGGATTACTTCCAGGACAGAATCGATAATGCCGGTGAAAGACTGGGCGTGCCCGCGGCAAACCGTTATCCCGGCCTGTCAGGTTACAAAAAGCTGCTGGAGAAGGTGGACGCCGTGGCCATCGAAAGCCCCCCTTACTTTCATCCCGAGCAGGCCGCCGATTCGGTCGAGGCCGGCTGCCATACTTACGTAGCAAAGCCAATTGCCGTGGACGTGCCCGGATGTCACAGTATTGGCGACAGCGGTAAAAGGGCCGCAAGAAACAAACGCTGCTTCCTCATAGATTTTCAGACGCGGGCAGATCCGTTCTATATCGAGGCGCTTAAACGCTTGCACAACGGAGACCTGGGCGAGATAGTTTTCGGCGAGGCAATATATCATGCAACCTGCCCGTTCAGGCGGATGTACGATACATGGAAGAGCGACCCGAAGAATCCCGAGAACCGCCTGCGGGCGTGGGGACTCGACCGCATCATATCCAATGACATTATTACCGAGCAGAATATTCACACCTTGGATGTGATGAACTGGATCATGGAAGAAGAGCCAGTTTCCGCCGTCGGAGTGTGCGGCAGGACGGTTCGCCCGGTGGGAACGTGCAATGACCACTTCGCTCTGCTCTTCGAGTATCCCAATAAAGTCGGCATCACGTTCAGTTCGAGACAGACAGAAGGTCACGGCACGCAGCCCGAGGGCATTCGGAACCGGATGTTCGGCTCGAAAGGCGTGCTGGAAACCGAATACGGCGGACAGGTAATAATTCGCGGCGAGAACTTCTATCGCGGCGGCAAAAGCCCCGGCATATACAAAGACGGTGCCGTAGCCAATATCGCCACGTTCCACAAGGACATTCTCGAAGGCAATTACGCCAATCCGACCGTCGAGCCGAGTGTCCGAAGCAACCTTATTACAATCCTCGGCCGGACTGCCGCCTATACGGGCGAAAAGGTAATGTGGGCCAACCTTGTTAAAAGCACGGAGAAACTCGAAGCCAACCTTAAAAGTCTGAAGTCGTGATTGAATCGGGGCTATGCCCTGACGGCTATTTCATGGAGGTATAGAAATGAAACGTTTACACATAACTCGTCGCCAGATGATGTTAAATGCTGCTCGTGCGGCTGCCGGACTTGCAGTGACGTGCTCCTGTGCTCGGTTGGCTGAGCAGGAGCAGGAACAAGCTCCCACAGGATTTAAGCTGGCAGTCTGCGATTGGACGATTGGAAAGAAAGCAAACCCGGATTCGTTCGAACTCGCTAAGCGGATAGGACTGGATGGCGTGCAGGTGGATTTCGGTAGCGGAGAAAACAGCCTGCCGTTGTTCGACGAAGAATTGCAGGATAAAATGATGAAGGAAGCCCACAGGCATAAAATGGAAATCGCTTCGCTGGCAATGGGCGTTCTTAATAACATCCCGTATAAAAGCGATCCGCGCGCCGAACGATGGGTGCGGCAGGGCATAAGAGTCGCCGAGGCGATGGGTGTTAAGGTGATTCTCTTGGCCTTTTTCGGTGAAGGTGACCTTCATAATGACCAGCAGGGCGTAAACACGGTCGTGCAACGGCTCAGGCAGGTCTCTGCCGATGCAGAAATGGCCGGTGTCGCTCTCGGCATCGAATCCTGGCTCAGCGCCGAGCAGCACATCGATATTATCGAACGAGTCGGTTCTCCCGCCGTCAAGGTGTACTACGACGTGGCAAACTCTCATAAAGCAGGTTACGATATCTACAATGAAATCCGTCAGCTCGGCCCGCATATCTGCGAATTTCACGCCAAGGACTATGATGACCTGTACGGCAAAGGCTCGATCGATTTCAAAGAAGTCCGCCGGGCGATAGACGATACCGGTTATCGCGGCTGGCTCGTCATGGAAGGCACGGAAATGCCGCTGGGAGTAGAGGAAAGCTGCCGTTACGACGCCGAATATCTGCGGGGGATCTTCCCGAAGAAGGTATAGCACAAAACAGAGAAAGGACCAGACATGAAGATATTGCATCACTATTCCACCATTTTGACAGTATTGGTTCTCGCAGCGGCCCAGCTCGCCTCGGGCACGCCGCTGGACGATTATGTTACAGCTCCGGATAGTAGCTACACGTATAGCGTTGTTAAAACTGTTTCCGGCATGGGCTATACTGCTTACATTTTGGAGATGACATCGCAATCCTGGCGCAGCGAGGACGAAGTTGACCGTACGCTCTGGAAGCACTGGCTGACAATCGTCAAGCCTACCATCGCCACTGGCGATAAAGCGTTGCTGTGGATTAATGGCGGCAACAACAATCGCTCGGCGCCCGAGAAGCCTGACAAAATGCTGATAGGCATCGCCCTTGGCTCCGGCGCAGTCGTTGCAGATCTGAGAATGGTCCCGAACCAGCCTCTTGTCTTCCCGGATGGCGGCAGGTCCCGCTCGGAGGATGGCATCATTGCTTACACTTTCAGCAAGTGCATTGCTACCGGCGATAATACATGGCCGTTGCTTTTGCCGATGGTAAAAAGTGCTGTCCGTGCGATGGACACGGTTCAAAATCATCTTAAATCTCTCGATAAAGGCCCGCTCGATATAAAGGAGTTCGTGGTCTCCGGCGGCTCAAAGCGGGGCTGGACGACCTGGTTGACCGCCGCGGTGGATAAGCGGGTGGTTGCCATTGCCCCGGCCGTTATCGACGTGTTGAATATGGACGAGCAGATGAAACATCATTTTGCCGCTTACGGTTTCCATTCCGACGCTATTGCCGATTATGGCGAAATGAAAGTCTTTGAGAGGCTCGATACGCCGGAAGGCCAGGCGCTGATAAAATTCGTCGATCCGTACGAATACCGAGACCGCTACGCTGATATACCCAAGTGCCTGATAAATTCGAGCGGCGACCAGTTTTTCCTGCCGGATTCGGCACAGTTTTACTTCCACGACTTGCCCGGCGAAAAATTCCTGCGCTATGTCCCGAATACCGACCACAGCCTTGGTGGTTCGGATGCCCCTCAGAGTCTGCTGGGTTTCTTTCTTTCCGTTCTGAAAAACGCGCCCCGGCCGAAATTCAAATGGTCGGTTCAGGACGACGGCTCGATAGAGGTCAAAACCACCACGGCTCCGAAGGAGGTCAAACTATGGCAGGCCACGAATCCCAAGGCAAGGGACTTCCGGCTGGAAATCATCGGCCCGGTCTGGAAAAGTTCGGATCTTGCCGCCGAAAGCCCCGGAAAGTATATAGCGAAGATTGCCGAACCTGACGAGGGCTGGACGGCCTTTTTCGTCGAACTGACGTTCGACAGTGGCGGCCCGATCCCATACAAATTCACAACAGAGGTACATGTCGTGCCGGATACGCTGCCGTTTGCCGACAAGCTCTGATTGGCTTTGAATTGGCTTTGTTTTTTAGCGTCCCGCAGTGTGGATGGTAGTTGTAAATCCCTTTCAAAAAAGACTTTACGCCGATTTGGCCCGGCGTAAATTGGCTTTGTTTTTTCAACTTGGTTTTAAAATCCCCAGCAGTGCCGGGGGCTAAATAATTTGGGTTTGTTTGGCTTTGTTTTTTGCTGCTCCGCAAATCAATATTTTGCCATAAAGACCCTTTATATAAGAGTTTACGCCAATTTGCCCGTCGGCAAATTGGCTTTGTTTTTTCAAGTACTCTACAAATTCAAACCGCAGATTAACGCAGATGGACGCAGAAAAATAATCATTCATCAATAATCAATTATCATTTTCAAGGCCTTTTGCCTTATTCCT